>Ga0209148_1000133_pt1 | contig 171351 bp, 171 predicted proteins | sample AraplaCol_mMF_r2_2_FD_184288 | JGI IMG/M metagenome (GOLD analysis project Ga0209148, IMG submission 184288) | Arabidopsis root microbial communities from North Carolina, USA - plate scrape CL_Col_mMF_r2 (SPAdes) (version 2) | ecosystem: Host-associated > Plants > Roots > Endosphere | place...
GTGATCGAGAAGGTCATGGCGGAGGCAGCCACCCCCTATGTCAATCTGTCGGTCCCGTTGGGGATCGAGATCGGCACCGGCCACAGCTGGGGCGACGCGCATTGAACACGCACGGGGGGGACGCGACCGGGCCCGGCGATATCGAGGCGCTTGCGAAGGGCGGGCGCACCAATTTCTTCGGCTTCCTGCTGCGGCTCGCGGCGCGCTTGCCCTTCCTGTTCATCGCAGGCCGCTGGTATGGCGCGGATGCGCTGGGGCGGTTCGCTTATGCGACGATCATCGTCGAATTTGCCGGCCAATTGGCAACGATGGGGCTCAAGCGCGGGCTGGCGCAGCAGCTTTCGACTACCAAGCGCGATCATGCCTGCGTCGTATGGGACGGGTTGCTGGTCGGTTGGCTGGGCTCGCTCGTTGCGGCCGTGATCCTGATGCTGGTGCCGGAGCTGATGTTCCCCAACAGCGAGATCAACCAGCGCGATTACCTGCTGCCGCTCACCATCTTCGGCTGGGCGGGCTCGGACATCGCGCTCGCCGCGCTCGCCTATCGCGGCGACATCGGCGCGACGGTCAAGGCGCGCTCGCTGGTCGAGCCCTGGGCGATCAGCATCGCCGCCTTCGCGCTCTCCTGGTATTCGCTGCGCGATGGCCTGATCATCTCTTACGCCATCTCGGCGGTCTCGGCGCTCGCGGCGTCGCTCTATCCGCTGCTCAAGACCTACGGACGTCCGCGCGGCTGGCGGCCCGAGCCGATCCAATTGTCGCGAACCGCGTTGCGCAACTTGCCGCTCGCGGGCGCGGACGCGATCGAATGGGGCTCGCGTCGGCTCGACATCGCCATGCTCGGCCTGTTCTTTTCGCCCGCGATCGTCGGCATCTATTATGTCGCGCAACAGGTCGCCTCGCTGCCGCAGAAACTGAAGACCAGCTTCGACCCGATATTGGGGCCGGTGATCACGCAGAATCTGGCCGAGAATAACCGCAAGGCGGTCGCCAAGCAGGTGCGCCAGGTCGGATTCTGGATCATCGCCGCGCAGCTCGGCATCGCACTGGCTTTGTCGATCCCGGGTAAGGCGGTGATGGGGCTGGTCGGCCCGACCTTCGTCGGCGGAACCGGTGCGCTCGCGGTGCTGCTCGCGGCCGAGGCGATCGCCGCGACCGCGGTCGTGAGCGAGGCCGCACTCATTTATGTGGCGCCCTGGAGGAACCTTGCCATCTCGGTGGCGATGATCCTGATCCAGGCCGCTTTGTCGGTCGTATTCGTCTACCTGTTCCGCGCGGCCTTGCCGGCTTTCGCGGATGCGGGCTGGGCGAGGCCGCGTCCGGCGCCCCGTGACGATATCGTCGCGGCGGCGGGGCCCGCGGTCGCGCTGATCCTCGCGCTCAGTCTCGCGGCGATCGCCAAGGCACTGTTGCTGCGCAAGTTGCTGGGCGCGCGCGTCAATGGCTGGCGCTGGTCGCTGGTATGGGCGGCTTTGGTCGCGGGGACGATCGGCTGGAGCGTGACGCGGCTGCCGCACAGTTTCGAATGGTTCGAACTGGTGGTCGGCGTGCCGCTGATCCTCGGCACGTTCGGCACGTTCATCTGGTATTGGGGTTTCAATCAGGACGATCGCGCACTGTTTCGCAAGAATGGGGCGGCCGTCGCCTAACCGGAAGGGTTTCAGTGCAGGACGCAGATATCATCATTCTCGGCGGCGGCCTGGTCGGGCTGACGCTGGCGGTCGCGCTCGATGCGCATGGCGTGTCGAGCATCGTGGTCGATCCCGCCGATCCGGCGGACGTGCTGGCCAAAGGCTTCGATGGGCGCGCCTCGGCGGTCGCGAGCGCAAGCCATGCCATGCTCGATGCGATCGGGGTAACCGCGCGGCTGGCGGGGCAGGGATGCCCGATCGGCTCGATCCGGGTGAGCGACGGGCTCGCTCCGCGCAGTCTGATGTTCGATCCGGAGCCTGGCTCCGGTCCGCTGGGTTATATGTATGAGAACAGGCTGCTGCGGCGCGCGCTGCACGAGACCGCGGCTGGGGCAGCGAATGTCACGCTGCTGATGCCCGCGCGTGCGGCTACGGTCGAGCGTGACGGTGCGTCGGTCCGCGTTGCGCTCGAGGACGGCCGATCCCTCTCCGCCGCGTTGCTGGTGGGTGCGGAGGGGCGCAATTCGCCAACGCGCGCGGCGGCGGGGATCAACGTCGCACGCTGGAGCTACCATCACCACGCGGTCATTGCGACGCTGGGGCATGAGCGGCCGCACGAGGGCGTCGCGCACGAGATATTCTATCCCAGCGGCCCCTTCGCCTTGCTGCCGATGCTGGACGGTGCGGACGGCCATCGGTCGGCGATCGTGTGGACGGTGGCGGAGGCGCATGGCCCGGCAATGCTGGGCCTTCCGGATCGTGCGTTCCTTGCCGAAGCGGAGAAAAGGATGGGCGGGATGCTGGGCAGGCTGCGTTCGGTTAGCCCGCGTTCGTCCTATCCGCTCGGCTTCCACCATACCGCGCGCATCACCGATACGCGGCTGGCGCTGGTTGGCGACGCCGCGCACGGCATCCACCCGATTGCAGGGCAGGGGCTCAATCTGGGTTTCCGCGACATTGCCGCGCTGGCCGAGGTATTGGTGGAGGGTGCCCGTCTGGGCCTGGATCTCGGCGATGCGCAATTGCTTGCGCGCTATGAACGGTGGCGCGCGCTCGACAGCTTCGTCGTCGCGGCCACGACCGATGCGCTCACCCGATTGTTCGGCCTGCCGGGCAAGGCGCCGCGCGCGATCCGCCGCTTCGGGCTGGATATGGTCTCGCGCATCCCGCCACTGCAGCGCCGCTTCATGGCGGAGGCGCGGGGCGAGACGGGCAAGCTGCCGAAATTGCTGCGGGGGCTGGAGGTCTGACCGTCCGATAATCGGAAGGCGGCCATGGATTGCTTCGCTCCACTCGCAATGACGAACGATAATGAGCCATCATTGCGAGCCGCGTAGCGGCGAAGCAATCCAGGCCTTCGCTCTTTTACTGCAGCGTCGCATCCCCATCGTCGCCCGCGGCTGAGAAGCGGAGCAGTTCGGCGAGGAGGTCGGTGCGATCTTCCAGCGTCACGGCCTCGAGCAACGCCTGTTTGGCGGCGATGTCGAACGGGATTGCCTGGGCGAGGCCGTTGACCAGCGCCTGGTCGTCGAGCCGGCCGACTTCCTTCCAGTCGATCGCATAGCCCTGCGCATCGGCGAAGCGGCGCGCTTCATGCTCGATCGCAGCGCGCGCGGCGCTGGGCAGGACGAGCTCCTCGTCCAGATCCTCCTCGAAACTGTCGATATCGGCCTCGATCTGACGGAACGGCGTGGCGACATCCAGCTCGCGCAACAGGCGGAAGCGGGTCAGGCCCTCGAGCAGGATGTTGAAACGCCCATCCTCCAACGCGTCCACATGGTCGATCCGGCCGACGCAGCCGATCTCGAATAAGGCCGGGCGTTCGTCGCCCTCGCCGGGCCTGGGCTGGATCATCGCGATCTTGCGGTCGCGCGCGAGCGCGTCGCTTACCAAAGCACGGTAGCGCGGCTCGAACACGTGCAGCGGCAGATAAGAGCGGGGCAGAAGCAGGGCCTGCCCGAGCGGGAAGATCGAGAGCCGGGTTCCGGTCTTGATCATCAGCCGAACAGGATCGCCGACAGGCGGCGACGCTGGGCCGAGACCCACGGATCCTCGAGCCCGGTCGCCTCGAACAAGGTAAGCAGCCGCTTGCGCGCCGCACCCTCATTCCATTCGCGGTCGCGCTCGATCGAACCGAGCAGAAGGTCGGCCGCGTCATCGCGGTCGCCGGCCGCCATCAGCCCGCCCGCGAGCTCATAACGCGCCTCCTGATCGTCGGGACTGGCCGCGACGCGCGCCTTGAGGCTCGCCAGATCGTCGACCGCACCCGCCTCGCTTGCCAGTGCGAGCGCGGCTTTGGCGCGCGCGATCCCCGCATCCTTGGCCTTATCCTCCGGCACCGCATCGAGCACCGCCTGCGCTTCGTCCTTGCGCCCCGCGGCGAGCAAGGCACGGGCATGACCCGCGATCACCTGCAAATCCTCGGGCGCCATTTCGGCGAGCTGCGAGAAGATCGAGACCGCGCGCTCGGCATCGCCGCCCTCCAGCACCTCTTCGCCCATCGCGATCAGCGGCGCGATGTCGTCGTGCAGCGCGGCGTCGCTGCCCTGGATCGGCAATTGGCGAAGGATCTGGTCGAGCATCTGCCCGATCTGGCTCTCGGTTCGCGCAGAGGTGAGGTCGGCGACCAATTGGCCCTGGAACACCGCATAGACGGTCGGGATCGACTGGACGCGGAACTGGGCGGCGATCAGTTTCTGCTCGTCGACGTTGATCTTGACCAGCTTCACGCCCTTGCCGGCGTAGGTCGCGGCGACCTTCTCGAGCAGGGGGGTGAGCGCCTTGCATGGGCCGCACCATTCCGCCCAGAAATCGAGGATGACGAGCGCGTCCATCGACGGCTCGATCACATCCCGCTTGAACGTCTCGATCGCCTCTTGGTCGGCCGCGCTCATTCCCAAGGTCGCCAAAGTTCGTTTCTCCGAATTGAATGCGCCCTATGTGGGTCTTGCGCTATTCGACACAAGGCCAAACTCTTTCGGCTTTGGGGGGTTGCGGGCCTGCCCAACGGTTGCTAACAGCCGCGCCTCACCCGCCGGGGTCTGACCCCGGACATACGCGAGCGGGCGTAGCTCAGGGGTAGAGCACGACCTTGCCAAGGTCGGGGTCGAGGGTTCGAATCCCTTCGCCCGCTCCAGTATATCCGGATCGAAGCAATATCTTCGATCCGGCCGTCGGAACCCTCGATAGCTCGACAAAAAGCAATGATCCGGGGCCGGTCAGGCCTTCGGCTTGGGTTCGCTTTTGGGTTTGTCGGATTTGGGCGCGATATTTTCCGCCATCATCTCGGCGCCGCGGTCGAAGCCGGCGACGAAGGCGGCGACGCTCTGCGCGATCAGCGAACCGATATCGGTTTCCTGGGCGGCGGGCTCGGCGGAAGCGGAGGCCGGCTTTTCGATTTTGCGCTTGGTGAGCGCGGCGGCGCCCGCCACCAGCGCGGCCGAGATGAGTTCGCGCGCGACCGGATTCTGCGCAATCTCAAGCGCATCCTTGGCGGTCTTGCGCAACTGTTTGGGCACTTTCACCCCGCCGACCGTCTTGGGCAGTTTGGGGCCCTTGTCCTTTTTCGCCATGCTGGCCTCCGATTCCGGACAACTCGTTTCGGCCGTGCCGCCCGCGCTGGCAAGAGGCTGCTTTTTCCTATTATGGCTATAGGGATTGCCGAGAGAGCGGCGCGCCTCTATCCCGGGCGCGGGTTCAACAGGAGAAACATCCCATGAAGAAGCTTATCGCCCTGCCGCTGATCGCCGCCACCGTGCTCGGCCTATCCGCTTGCTCGAAGACCGCGACCACTGAAAACGTCACCGTCAACGACACCAGCGTGAACGCGGTCGACGCCAACGCGACCGACAATGCCTCGCTTGAATCGCTCGACAATGGCTCGAACGCTTCGGAAGCGCTGACCAACGGCTAAGGCGACGCGGGGGGAAAGCCGATCTTTCGGCGCCCCAAGCAAGCTTTCTATTTCCTACTTTGTAAGTGGGGAATAAGGATCGGGAAGCGCCATGCTTTGACTCCCTGGCGTTTCCCCTGGGCCCGGCGGCGAAAGCTGCCGGGCCTTTCTTTTACCTTTTAGACGCCTGACCTACAGCCCCTCACCGCCAACCCAATGCGCGTTGGATAGCCTGCGCGCCACAGCCCAGGTCTGACGGCGGATGTCGGGCACGGCCACGATCTCCCAGAAGGTGCCGCGCGTCATCGGGCCGAGCGCCAGCAAGGAGGGGAAGGGATCGCCATCGGCGCCGACCACCTCCGATTGCTGCGTCACGTCGATGCCGATGCGCAAGGGGTCGGGCCGGATCAGGCCGCGTTCGAGCAGCCTTCGCAGCAACGGTTCTTGGGTGCGCAGCAGATCGCCCTGCGGGCCGCTGGCATTGATGATCCGGCGCACGGACAGATCGACAAGATCGTCCCGCCCGCGGGGACGATAGCGCGCGCGGGCGCCATCGCCGTCGGGAACGGCATCGACGAGCTTGCCCGCCACGATCTCGAGACGGTCCGCTGCGCGCATCGCCTCGATCTTCGCGGCAACCTGCGGCGCGATGCGGTGGCGGTGCACGTCCCACCAGGCGCGCAGATGGCGCAGGAAGCGCTGGCGCTGGCCAAGATCCGCGGCGGCCCAGAGGCCTTCGGTATAAGGCCGCAACTCGTCCACCGCCGCGCGCCAGCCGACCTGGTTCGAGCGCGCACGGGCGTGGCGCAGCAGCGCGATCGCCTCGGGCAAAGGCCGCTCGTCAAGCGCGGACGGCGCGACCGGCGCGTGCGCGCGCGGCATCAACCCACGCCGCGACACAGCGACGATCCGCCCGCCAAAGCCACGCGCATCGAGCAACAGCGCAATGTCGACCATGGTGAGGCCGGTGCCGATCACCAGCAGCTGATCGGCGTCGGTTAGCCCCTCGGCGATATTCCCACTCCACGGCTCGGCGGCGAAGCAGCCCGGCGGCAGCGTGCCCGGATCGATGCCGTCGGGAATGTGTGGAGGCAGGTTGCCGGGGGCGAGAATGACCGTATCCGCCGCGATCGTGCGGCCGTCGCCGAGCGCGATGCGCCAGCCTTCGCCATCGCGCATGAGGTCGACCGCCTCTCCCTGGACGAGCGCGAGCCGCTCGGGCGCGGCGCGGCGGGCATCGTCGAGCAGTTCGGCGAGATAGTCGCCATAGACAAGGCGCGGCGCGAAGCCGCCCGCAAGCGCCGGGTGCTTGCGCACGAGCCAGTGTTCGAAATGATCGGGCTCCTGCGGCAGCGCACTCATATTGTTGGCGCGGACGTTGAGCAGATGATCGGGATGCGCTGCGGAATAGGCCACGCCGCGTGCCGCCTCGGCGCGCCGCTCGATCAAGGTCGCGCGCGGGCCCTGATGCCTGAGCAGGTTGATCGCCTGCAGCGCGCCCGAAAAGCCGCCGCCGATGATCGCGACATGATCGATCGCCAAAAAGATGCTCCCGCTCGATTGGGGCTTTCTTAGCGCAGCCGTTCGAAAGGGTAATGGTCGCGGATCGCGTCGTTGAAAAATTCGCCTTTTGACGAAGCCTTGCGGAAATCCTGCGCCACCTCTTCCGGCACGCCAAGATAAGCGTAACGCTTGCCCGAGACGAAGGTGACGGCGAGCTTATGATCGCCGGGGTCGTAGTCGAACCTGCGGATGACAGAGGAGGGCATGGAAGAAAAACGCGCGGAATGCGCTTTCTTCTCCCTCTCCCTTCGTGGGAGAGGGCCTTGTCCTACCGCATCAGCACATAACGGCCTGGTGCATCCTCGATCGGCTTGAGCTTGCCCTTGCCCGGTATACGCGCGCCCTGGGCGGGGACTTGGCCGCCGGATCGCTCGCCGATCCAGGCGACCCAGTCGGGCCACCAGCTGCCCTTATGCTCGGTCGCGCCGGCGACGAATTCGTCGAGCGTCCCGGCGCGCGTGTCGTTGGTCCAATATTGATACTTGCCCGCGGCGGGCGGGTTCACCACGCCCGCAATATGCCCCGATCCCGCCAGCACGAACCGGAGCGGGCCGTTGAAATAATGCGTCAGCTTCCACACGCTTTCGGGCGGCGCGATATGATCCTCTCGGCCAGCCTGGACATAGGATGGCGTCTTGATCGCCTTGAGATCGAGCGGCACGCCGTCGACATTCATCTCGCCCTTCACCAGCTTATTGTCGCGATAGAAATCGGCGAGATAGGCGCGGTGCCAGTTGGCGGGCAGGTTGGTGACGTCGCTGTTCCAGTGGAGCAGGTCGAACGGCTTATAGGGATCGGCCAGCAGGTAATTGTTGACGACATAATTCCAGATCAGGTCGCGCCCGCGCAGCAGGTTGAAGGTCGCGCCCATATAGCGGCCGTCGAGATAGCCGTCGGTGGCGAGGCTCTCGATCAAAGCGAGCTGGGCATCGTCCACGAACAAGGCGAGGTCGCCCGCCTGCGTGAAATCGACTTGCGCGGTGAAGAAGGTCGCGCTCGCCACCTTGTCGGCGTCGCCCTTGGCGGCGAGCCAGGCGAGCAGCATCGCCAACGCGGTGCCGGCGACGCAATAGCCGACGACATGTACGCTCGGCACGTCGAGCAGGTCGCGGATCGCGTCGATCGCATCGAGTTCCCCGCGCACGACATAATCGTCCATCGTGATGTCGGCCAGCGTGGCGTCGGCCGATTTCCACGATACCATGAAGACCGACAGGCCCTGATCGACCGCCCATTTGACGAAGCTTTTCTCGGGTCCGAGGTCGAGGATGTAGAAGCGGTTGATCCAGGGCGGGAAGATGACGACCGGCGTCGCCTGCACATTGGGCGTGGTCGGTGCGTAATGAATGAGCTGGTAGAGCGGGGTTTCGCGGATCACCTTGCCAGGCGTGGTGGCGAGGTTCTTGCCGACCTCGAACGCATTCTCCCCGACATGGCGGATCTGCCCCGCGCCGATATCCGCCAGCATCCGCTCGAGCCCGGTGACCAAATTCTGCCCGCGCGTTTCGACGATGCGGTTGAGCACTTCGGGGTTGGTCAAGGCGAAATTGGCGGGGCTCATAGCCTCGACGAAGCTTTGCGTGGCGAAGCGAAGCTGCTCCTTCTGCCGGGGGTCAATGCCCTCGATCGCCTCGACGCTCTTGAGCAGCTGATCCGAGATCGCGACATAGGATTTGCGGATCATGTCGAAGATCGGCTCTTCCCAGCGGGCGCCTCTGAAGCGGCGATCTGAGGAGGCAGCCTTGCCGCCGTTGGGGAGCATCGCCTGCCATTGCGCGAGCGCATCCTTCCACCAGGCGGCCTGCTGTTCCGCCAGCTTATGCGGATCGAACGGGCCCTTGGCCATAAGCTCGGCGCTGTCATCTATGATCTTGAGCGCCGCGCTCGCGCCATTTTCCATCAGCAATTGCTGCATGCGCCCGGCAATCCCGGTCCAATGCGCCATTTCGTCGAGCAGATTTTTGGTATCGGCCATGCGCTTCCCTTAGGCCTTGATAACGCCTGATTCACGCCATCGATGGAAGCGCATGCGCGTCCATCGATAACGATCAGGCTCCGGGTGCCATTGAAGGGCAAAGCCGGTATAGAGGACCCGTCTTGCTAGATGGGCGATCCGCGCGCGCTGGCAAAGGCCTGTTTTCAACCCGAGGAAGTGATGACCGAAGATTTCTACCGCATCCGCCGTTTGCCCCCTTACGTGTTCGCCGAAGTGAACGCGATGAAGGCGGCGGCGCGCGCGGCGGGCGAGGACATCATCGACCTTGGCATGGGCAATCCCGACGGCGCGCCCGCGCCGCATGTGATCGAGAAATTGTGCGAGGTCGCGCGCAATCCCAACGCGCACGGTTACTCGGCCTCGTCAGGCATTCCCGGCCTCAAGAAGGCGCAGGCGGCTTATTATGCGCGCCGCTTCGGGGTCGAGCTCGATCCCGCCAAAGAAGTCGTGGTGACGTTGGGCTCGAAGGAGGGGCTCGCCAATCTCGCGCAGGCGATCACCGCGCCGGGCGATGTCGTGCTCGCGCCCAACCCGTCTTACCCGATCCACACGTTCGGCTTCATTATCGCGGGCGCCGCGATCCGGTCGATTCCGGCGGCGCCCGGGCCCGATTTCTTCGAGCGGCTGAAATATGCGATGGCTTACACCGTGCCCAAGCCGTCGGTGCTGGTGATCGGCTATCCCTCGAATCCAACGGCTTATGTCGCAGACCTCGCTTTCTACGAGAAGGTCGTCGCGTTCGCGAAGGAGCATAAGCTGTGGGTGCTGAGCGACCTCGCTTATGCCGAAATCTATTTCGGTGACACGCCGACGCCCTCGATCCTGCAGGTGCCGGGCGCGATGGACGTCGCGATCGAATTCACGTCGATGTCGAAGACCTATTCGATGGCGGGCTGGCGGATCGGCTTCGCGGTCGGCAATCGCCAGCTCATCTCGGCGCTGACGCGCGTGAAGTCGTACCTCGATTATGGCGCCTTCACGCCGATCCAGGCGGCGGCGGTCGCGGCGCTCAATGGCCCGCAGGACATCGTCGAGGCGAATCGCAAGCTCTACAAGGCGCGCCGCGACGTGCTGGTCGAGAGTTTCGGCCGGGCCGGGTGGGAGATTCCGTCGCCCGAAGCATCGATGTTCTGCTGGGCGCCGATTCCGCCCGCGTTGAAGCATCTCGGCGCGCTCGAATTCTCGAAGCAATTGCTCACGCACGCCCAGGTCGCGGTCGCTCCGGGGGTCGGCTTCGGCGAGGAAGGCGAGGGTTTTGTCCGCATCGCCTTGGTCGAGAATGAGCATCGCATCCGCCAGGCGGCGCGCAACGTGAAGAAATATCTCGCCTCGATGGGCGTCAATGCGGCCAAAGCGGCGCAGGCGGGCTGATGCACGCAGCGCTCGACGATATCTTCCAGGTCTCGAGCGTTTCGGGGCTGGCGCACACGATCCAGCTGGCGCTGGCCCCGGCCTTCCTGTTGAGCGCGATGGGGATCATCCTCAACATGCTCACCGGGCGGCTGACGCGCATCGTCGACCGCGCGCGCGCGGTCGAGCGCGAATTCACGCCGCGCGACGATCCCTATCACAGCCATCAGGTCAACGAACTGCGCCTGCTCGACCGGCGGATGCGGATCGTCAACAACGCGATCTTCCTCGCCACCGCGAGCGCGGTGGTGCTGTGTACCGTGGTCGCGGTGATGTTCCTGGCGGAGTTGGTCGGATTCAGCTTCGCGCGCACGCTGGCGACGATGTTCGCGGCGTCGCTGCTGCTGCTGATCGCGAGCCTGGTGCTGTTCCTGGTCGAGGTCCGCGTTGCGGTGCGCGCGATCCGGATCCGGGACGAATTGCTGGAACTGAGCTAGCGGCGGCTATGGGCCGTTAGCGGCAAGGCAGCTTTCGGACGGTGAAGGACCGAAAGCTGGTGCAAGCACGCTGCCGGGTTTTTTCGTCCGGTGATCACGGCCAGCCTTCGGAGGCTGGCGCGTGGCTGACACGTTCACGCCTTGAGGCGCTCGTCAAAGCCGGTCGGAAAAGCCGCGATCCGGGTTTTCGCTGAACGACCGATCCTCGGCCAGCAAATGCAGCGCGGCCGCATCGGCCTGACGCCTGACGTTACGCTTTTCCCTCCGTTCTGCGGCAAGGGCCTCTATTCCCCAGGCTGCTGCAGCCTTCGTCGCGATTGCGCGGACGTTGGAAAGGCGACTCTCCGCGGCTCGCTGCATATGGTTGGCCTGCTGCGCGCGGCAAAATGCGGATGATATCTGCACGAGGATGGCTCCTGCTGCTGGTCCGCGACGGCGCCATCGCATTCACAAGCGGGGAGCCAGCGCTTCCGATTTGCGATTCCGCACCCAAGATGCAGGTTCCCTTAAATGGTGGATGAAATAAAATAATCAAGGTTGAATTACGAAATTCCTCATTATCCAATCATATATGCGAATTTATTCCTATAATGATAAAATTACATCCGGAATTATTTCCGCAGAAAACTTTGAAAAAATAAAACGGAAATATTTATATTTGATATTGTTACTATAACAGAATAATGTAATGTCTATAAATAAGAAGCGTTTTGGCCTTCTGAATCCCGTTTCGCCGCTGAGTCACTGAGTTCGATCTTGGTCGGGCCATTGTGCCCAGCGACCAAGCGGCGCCCGGTTTCTGTCCCGGCGATCGGCAACGCTCGCGCGGCAGGCGCTCTGCTCGTCGCATTCATCCCTGGCATGCCGGTCGCGCCTCTCACGTCGCGCCTTGTCCGCCCAACTCAAGGAAGACCTTATGCAACGTCCTTTTTCCGCTGTGACCCTCGCCCTTGTCTGCGCGATCGCGATCACGCCCCCCGCCATCGCGCAGACGCGCAGCGACGACAGCCGCTTTCAGGCCGCGCAACAGCGCCTGAACAGCGAACTCGCGCTCTTCGGAAACGAATTCACGCGCTATCAGCAGGCTCGCGCCCGCAGCTGGCAGGGCAATCGCCAGGGCGGGCGGGACGACTCTCGCGGCTATGGCGATGTTTCGCAGCTTCATTCCGACGACCGCGACGAGCGCGGATATGATCCGGCGCAATATTATCGCGAAGGTCCTGCCTATCAGGAGCGCGCATTGGCGAGCGAGGATCGCGTCTACCGCGGCAATGACGGCCGCTATTATTGCAAGCGCAATGACGGCACGACCGGCCTCATCCTGGGAGCGGTTGGCGGAGGGATCCTCGGCAATGTGATCGACGGCGGCCATTCGCGCGCCGCGGGCACGCTCATCGGCGGCGCGATTGGTGCGCTCGCCGGCAAATCCATCGATCAGAACAGCAGCCAGGTACGCTGCCGATGAGCGATGACCGAAATGCCCTGCCGTACCGTCAAATCAAGGAATTCATTGTGACACATTTTGCATCGATTACGCGCACCGTCAGCGTTTCCGCGCTGATCGCCTTGTCCACGCTGCCGACATCCGCTTATGCGGGCAAGCATAGTTTGGCGGTCGAGGCGATCGCCCAGGCCAAGGGAAAGATCGACGCCGGCGACAAGGTGAACGCCGGAAGTCAGGCGCCGGACCTACAGGCCCAGGCTCGCGCCTCGCTCTCATCTGCCCAGGATCTTCTGTCGAAGGGCCGCAAGGACGAAGCCATTTCGGCGGCGCGCCACGCGAGTGAGTTTGCCGATCAGGCGATCGTCAGCACGGAGAATAGCAGGACCGCCTCTGAACGTGACCGTCGTCACGACGCGCAGGATTCCGCGGCTGTAGCCGTGCAGGCGGCATCTGACGCCAATGTCCGCACCTCGATCGCGCAGCAGGCGACCGCCAACGCGAACGCCTCGGCCGACGATGCCAACCGGAGAACCGCGCTGGCGCAACAGGCCACCGCGGATGCCAATGCCCGTACCGACGCGCTCCGCGCCGCGCCCCCGGTGGCAGCGGCACCCGCCACGACCACCACGACCGTCGCAATGGTTCGGGACGAGCCGGCCCGCACGTCACGAGCCCCGCTTCATCATACCGCGCACCGTGTCATAGGGCACCGCGCAGCCTCGCGCCGGATATCCAAGAACACGACCACGGTGACGACCACGCATTCCTGAGTTGTCGCACGCGAACGGGGCCACGCCCCGTTCGCAATGGCGACGGACTCGCCGGGTGCGCGCGCTCGGCGGCAATTCTCACCTCGAACCGGCGCATTCCCTGTCCCGCCGCTGCTCTCGCTCGCAATTCTCGCGCGTCGGCCCTATATAGAACGAACCGCATCCGATGCCCCGGCGATGGTGTGGCTGAGAGATGCTTCGCGCTCCCGCTATTCGACGGAGCCGAACCATGGTCCTCACATCCCCTAATTCGATTGCGGCTGAGCTCGCGCGCCCTGGTGATCAGGTCCGCAGGGTAATCGGAACCTTGCGCTGCGACTTCGCCAACGGTCGCATTGGCGGACGTGACGACACGTACCAGCATCGCATCCGCATGACCCATCAGCTTACGGAGCGGCGCGATTCTATGCGCCAGGCCCTCAGCGGCTCGGGCGCGCGCGTCTGATGCCTAAAGGCCTTCTCACCGACGAAGCCAATGTTGCCGCGTTGATGGTTCAATATGGCATCACCCGCGTCCCGGCCGACCAATTCCATCTGGGGGAATGGCGTTACTCCAGTCTTGCCGACGCTATCGTCCAGGCACGGAAGATCGCCACCGCCAAGTCCAAACCCGGTTAGTTGAAGGGAAAATATCATGGCCAAGAGCCAGCGCAGGGGCAGCAAGGAAATCCGCAAGCCTAAAAAGGCGCAGGCGCCCAAGCCCAACGCCTCGCAAATCTCAATAAAAAGCGGAATCCCCAATCTGCTCAAGAGCTGAGCGCGGGGCTATCGCGTGGGAAGCGTTCGAAGCGGTCGCGAGATAGCAGTTCCCGCTCGCTGCCGCGGACACAGATCATGCCTCTGCCGATAAGGGGCACCACAAGGATTTCAGTATGTTCGGGATCGCAGCCGGAGAGGCCACAGAGATGGATAGCCGTGTTGCTGAGGGAAATAAGGGCAGGCCTGCCACCTTGGAGGGGCAAGTCGGTACCACCGATCCCGAAGCGCCGATTACCGAACTATTATTCGCGCTTTATGCGGACGATGTTCGCCTGGGTATCGTGAGGGCCGCCGACATCACCGATCCGAGCGGCGCACTCAGCGCGATCGGGGGCTCGAAATATCGCCGCCGCGCCGTCGCGATCTTGCGCAGTCTTTCGCGCGTGCCGGACGCGCAAATTGTTCAGGCTTGCCACGCAGAGGACGCCGGCACACCGCGCGGTGCCGCGGCGCGGGTGGAATTGCACCGTCGGGGCTTATGCGAAAGATGAAGGCTAACGCGCCTGCAGTGACGTGGAACGGACATCTGCTTCTGGGGTGCAGTTCCGCCGGTCGCGATGGCTTCGCGGGGTTTGTCGACACCCTTTGTCTTGCCACCCTTCGGCAGCGACGAATTAGTCAGGGAAATATCGCTCGAACCGAGCCGCCGCGCCGGCCCCCTAACGACAAGGGCCGAAATCGACGGCCGGCGTGAGAAGCTGCACGCTCAAGCTCGCCGGCCGTCGGGGATTCGGCTAGTAGGACTTAATGGTCAAAATAAGGTCTCTCGCGGCGCTACCGCAGAGAGTCCCCCTGGTCGATATGGATGGATACGCGATCGGGAGAGGCCCTCGTTTTAGATTTGGCAATTGCGCCAGCTCGATCGGCGCAAGCGGATCGTCAGCAACGCCATCTTCCTCGCCACCGCCACCGCAAGCGCGGTGGTGCTGTGTGCCGTGGTCGAGCGATGTTTATGCTGGAACTGAGCTGATCGTCATCGCAAGCGGAACGGAGCGATCCAGGCCTGCGCGTGAGGAGAGCGGCGGATTGAACTGCCGCCGCTGCGCGGTTCGCAATGACGATTTGGAAGCCCATAAGACGAAAGAAGGGCCGCCCGGCCATCGTCGGGCGACCCTTCCAACATGGGTCAGCGGCCGGATGTTCGGCCCGGGAGACCCCTCGCATTCCTAACGATGGTTAGAAATGCGTCTCCCGAACGGACAGAACCGACCTCCCAGCTGAACCATGAGACATCGGTCACCTCCTTTCGCTAAGTTGAAGAGCAAGACGAATGTGATTCATTCGGGCCGCGCTAACAAGACTTGAAATCAAATATTTTCGCGTCAGGATGCTCAGCTTCGCGTCGGCTCCTTCCCGAACAGCGCGCGCAGCTCGTCCTTGGCGCGTTCGAGCACGTTCCGCTGCTTGTCGTCGAGATCCTGACCGGCACGGTTGATGTAGAAGGTCAGCATCGACATCGCCGATTGAAAGGCTGTGCCCTTGCGGCGCTTGCTATGCTCAGCCGAACGCTTGAGCGAGAGCGCGATCTCGTGCGGATCGTGCTTTGTGAACACGTCCTGCTCAAGATCGAGCGCGTTCGAATGCGCCGTCACGTTCTGCGACCAATGCCTGACCGCCACCGGGCTAATGCTTCTTGAAATATTGGATGTCGCGCTCGTGCTTCTCGGCCGCCGCGCGCGTGTCGAACGTGCCGAGGTTCCGGTGTTTCCCGTCGGTCCCTTTCTTGCGCGAATAGAGCCGATATTCCCCGGATTTGAGCTTGCGGATCACCGCCGCCTCCTACGCTACTTTAACGCGCGCTAAACGGAGCGGGCACAGGCAGGTTCCTAACCTCGATCTAGTTTCTGCAATCCTCGATCACGCGACTCGGCTCGGCCCAGGCAGGAATGTCGATTTCGGGGATATTTGGACCGCTCACGGAAAAGCGTCCGCGGCTGAATGCGATCTGATCGAGCTGCGGGTCGGCGGCGGCGAAGCTCACGCGGCTGCGCCCGTCGTTACCTGCCTGCGCGGGCCAGTCCCGCTGAGCATAGGATGTGCGGATGGTGAGCATGGCGGCACGGCCCAGGACCGACAGCACGATCAACCGGCGGGTGGGATCGCATTGCATCGTGAGCAAGGGCGGCGCACCGGCGGGGCCGTAACTGGCAAGCCGGCCGGCGTAATGCCACACGCCGGGCGAATAAGGCCGGTCACGCCAGTCGGTCGGCAGCATCGGCTTGGGCGGCACCACCAACGGCGTTGGCGGCGGGGCCGCCACTTGCGGGACCGGGGCGGGCGCGGTGGTGCAGGCCGCCGCCAGCAGCGGCGCCGCGAGGATCAGCCGCCTCATACCGCGACGGGGGCGGCGATATGCGCCTGCGGGGTATAATCGCGGATCTCGATATCCTCGAGCCGGTAGTCGAAGATGCTGGGCGGCTTGCGCAGCAGCTTCAGGCGAGGTTCGCCCGCGGGCGCACGCGCCAATTGCTCGTCCACCAGATGCTTGTGGTTGAGATAGACGTGGACATCGCCGCCGCTCCAGATCAGCTCGCCCGGCTCCAGATCGCATTGCTGCGCCAGCATCGCGATCAGCAGCGAGGCGGAAAAGACGTTGAACGCGAAGCCGAGGCCGAGGTCGCACGAACGCTGCCACAGCATGCCCGACAGCTTTCCGTTCGAGATATGATATTGATAGGTCATGTGGCAGGGCGGCAGCGCCATCGCCTCGAGTTCGGCAACGTTCCAGCCGGTGAAGATGTGGCGGCGCGACGCGGGATTATTGCGGAGCGAATCGACCAGCGCCTGGATCTGGTTGATGCCCTGACCTCTTTTGTACAGGCCGGGCTCGTCCGCCGCCTCGTAGCGCGGCCAATCGACCCATTGCTTGCCATAGACGGGACCAAGCTCGCCCCACTCGGCGGCGAAAGCGTCGTCGGCCAGGATGCGCGCCTCGAAGGCGTCGCGATCGATCTGCTCGCCGGTCGCGCGGCGATATTTGTCGAGCGGCCAGTCGGTCCAGATATGGACCTTCTCCGCAACCAGCGGCCGGATGTTGGTCGATCCGCTCAGGAACCAGAACAGCTCGCGCGCGGCGGTCTTCCATGCGACGCGCTTGGTGGTGAGCAGGGGGATGCGATTGTCCGAAAGATCGAATCGCATCTGCGCGCCGAACAGGCTGCGCGTGCCGACGCCGGTGCGGTCGCGGCGCTCGTCGCCATGCTCCCAGACCTGGCGGAGCAGATCGAGATACTGCTGTTCGTAATGCATGCGGATCGGCTTAGCGGGGCGTAGAGCGGGCGCCAACTGCTATGCGTCACCTTGAACTTGTTTCAGGGTCCATTCGGTGGCTTGGCCACAACCTCCCGATGGATGCTGAAACGAGTTCAGCATGACGGGAGTGTCACCCCTGCTCGCCGCGCACGCGTTCATGGTGGCGGATCACCTCGTCGATCACGAAGCGCAGGAACTTTTCCGAGAAATCGGGGTCGAGATGCGCGCTTTGGGCGAGCGCGCGCAGGCGCGCGATCTGCGCCGTCTCACGGCCGGGATCGGCGGGGGGGAGCCCTGCCTTTGCCTTATAGGCGCCGACCGCCTTGGTGACCTTGAACCGCTCCGCGAGCAGGAAGATCAAAGCCGCGTCGATATTGTCGATGCTTTGGCGATATTCGGCGAGCTGCGCGTCGGCCACGTCGTGAATCTCCTTCGGTCAGCCGCTCTCATGCGGGCGCCCGCCGTCCGGTGCAAGCGCCCCGCTTGCCCCGACTTGCGTTTGTGCGCGCCAGGGGCCAAAGGGCGCGCGCAATGGCCGCCACGGTTACGCCGCTTCACCGCACGAAGGTGCCCTCGCTCGATCCGATGATCCAGCTGGTGGCCGCCGACATGAATCAGGTCAACAGCGTCATCCTGGCGCGGATGCAGTCGGACGTTCCCCTGATTCCCGAGCTTGCCGGACACCTGATCGCAGGCGGCGGCAAAAGGATGCGGCCGATGCTGACGCTGGCCTGCGCGCGGCTGCTCGACTATCCGGGCGTGCGCCATCATAAATTGGCGGCGGCGGTCGAATTCATCCACACCGCGACCTTGCTCCATGACGACGTCGTCGACGGGTCGGGCCTGCGCCGCGGGCGCCGCACCGCCAACATCATCTGGGGCAATTCCGCGAGCGTGCTGGTCGGCGATTTCCTGTTCAGCCGCGCCTTCGAGCTGATGGTTGAGGACGGCAGCTTGCGCGTGCTCAAGATCCTGTCCAACGCGAGCGCGGTGATCGCCGAAGGCGAGGTCAATCAATTGACCGCACAGCGCCGGATCGAGACGAGCGAGGAGCGCTATCTCGACATCATCGGCGCCAAGACCGCGGCCTTGTTCGCCGCCGCCTGCCGCATCGCCGCGGTGGTGGCGGAGCGCGACCAGGCGGTCGAGGAGGCGCTCGATGCCTATGGCCGCTATCTCGGTATCGCTTTTCAGTTGGTCGACGACGCGATCGATTATGCGTCGGACGAGGCGACGATGGGCAAGGATGCGGGCGACGATTTCCGCGACGGCAAGGTCACGTTGCCCGTGATCCTGGCGCATGCGCGCGGCGACGACACCGAACGCCGCTTCTGGCGCGACGCGATGGAGGGGCATCGCACCTCCGACGAGGATCTGGCGCACGCGACCAGCCTTCTCACCAAGAGCGACGCCATTTCCGACACGCTCGAACGCGCGCGCCATTATGGCCAGCGCGCGATCGACGCGCTGGCGGGTGTGGGCAGCGGACCGGCCAAGGCGGCCCTGGTCGAAGCGGTCGAGTTCGCGGTCGCACGGGCCTACTAAGGCAGCCGCCTCTCGCTGACGCTGGAATGGGGCCGCGCTCTATGCAAAAGATCGGTGCATGAGCCTGGCCCTGAAAGCGATCCACACGCACGCCTTGGATTTCTGGCTGGCCAGGCTTTCGGTGGTCGTGATCGCCTGTCTGCAATTACTGATGATCAACGACCTCACGGTCGGCCCGCGTTGGTTCGCGCCCGCGGTCGAGCTGGCGCTGCTCATCCCGCTCTCGATCGCGACCGCATGGACGCAGATCAGCGCGCGCGACGCCCGGACGCACGAGCATTGGCAGCTCATCGCGCGCGTCCGCTACCTGATCCGGCTGCTGGCCTTGTTCATGACCGCGGTGATCACGCTGATCAATTTCGAAGCGCTGCTGCAGCTGGTCCAGGCGCTGCTGGCGGGCCACGCGACCAAGGTCGGGCAGACCTTGCTGCTCGACGCGCTCAACATCTGGGTGACCAACGTCCTCATCTTCGGGCTGTGGTTCTGGTCGATCGACCGCGGCGGCCCGGCTTCGCACGGCGTGGTCGACAATTGCCGGTGCGACTTCCTGTTCCCGCATATGACGATGAACACGCCCGAGGCCGAAGGGTGGCGGCCGGGCTTCATCGACTATCTCTATCTGGCCTTCACCAACGCCACCGCCTTTTCGCCGACCGACACGCTGCCGCTGTCCCGGCGCGCGAAGCTGCTGATGATGTTCGAATCTTTGGTCTCGCTACTGACGATCGCGCTGGTGGCGGCACGCGCGGTCAATATACTCGCCTGAAAACATATTAGTGCCGCCGCGCGACAGATGCGCCGGCACATGTGGCGCCAAGGAGGGGTGGATGCGCACCTGGATCAAGGCGGCGATGGGCATCTTTGCCGCCAGCGCGGTCATCTATATCGCCAACGCCTCCTGGGCCTGGGGTAGGCCGGGTAGGGCCAGCCTGATCACCCATTTGGGGCTCAGCCAGCATTTCGACGAGCGCGGCCTCTCGCTCTACGCCTGCAAGGCCGGCCGAATGCTGCCTTCGACGCACGGCTATCTGGAGAACACGATTGCCGGCGTGGGGCGTGCGTTCGAGCTCGGAGCCGATATCGCCGATATCGACGTCCAGCCGACTAGGGATGGCGACTATGTCGTATTTCACGATGCGAAGGTCGATTGCCGCACCGATGGTCATGGCTCGCCTTGGGACCTGACGGTCGCGCAGCTCAAGGCGCTCGACATCGGCTACGGCTATACGGCCGATAAGGGCCGCACCTATCCCTTCCGCGGCAAGTTCGTGGGCGCGATGCCGACGTTGGCGGAGATGCTCGACGCGTTCCCGGGGCGCCGCTTCATGCTGGTCATGAAGAGCAATGATCCGCGAGAGGCAGACCTGCTGTTCTCCTATCTCCGGCATCATCGCGTCGATCCACGTCGGATCCAGGTGATGGGCGGCGACCGGCCCGCGGCGCGGCTGCGTCAATTGGCGCCGACGCTGCGGGTCGGCAGCCAGCGCAGGATGAAGGCGTGCCTGACGCGCTATCTCGCCGTCGGCTGGAGCGGGGCAATTCCGGACGCTTGCCGCAACGCAGTGGTAATGGTGCCGCTCAACTATCGGAAAATGATATGGGGCTGGCCCAATCTGTTCGTGCAGCGGATGGCGCGGGTCAATTCGGCGGTGGTGCTGATCGGCAATATCGAGCGCCATTCTGACAGGCCGGGCATGAATGGAATCGACACGCCCGAGCAGCTCGCGGTGCTGCCGCGCGATTATGCGGGGCAGGTTTTTGCGGGCAGGATCGAGGCCGTAGGCCCCGCGGCACGCGCACGCGGGATGTTGAACTGACTAAGTCACCGAAATGATGAAACGGTCGGGATAGAATGCCAGATAGTCCGCGATCGCGGCGACCGCATCGTAGGGATGCTCATAACTCCACACCGCATCGGCGAGGCGTGCATCGTCGCCACGCACGCTGAAATAGGACGCATCGCCCTTGTAGGGGCAATAGGTCTGGTGGTTGCTCCGGTCGAGCAACTCCATGTCGACATCTGCGCGCGGGATATAGTGAACCGGCGGATAGGTCGCCTCGTGCAGCGTTAGCGCGTTGCGGCTGTCCGCGACGATCCTGTCCTCCAGTTTCACGGTCACGCGGCCCGGATTCGGCGTGATCGTGATGGGGTGATCGGGGCCGGGAATGCGGATCGGCTTGCTGCTCATCGCTTGCTCCCACAGGAGCCCGTAAGGTGGGATTGCGCGCGTCAGCCGCAAGGGGCGGAGGTCAGGCGCGCCATTTTTCGAGGTAGAGGTAAGCGGGGTCGAATTCCGCCACCCGGACCAGGCCCTTCCAGTCATTGATCGTGACACGGCCGCCGCGGAACTGGACCAGTCCGGTTTCGCGCAATTCCCTGAGCGTGCGATTGACGTGGATCGGGGTCAGGCCGACGCATTGGGCCAGATCACTTTGGGTCAGGTCGAGATTGTAGCTCAACCCTTCGGTCAGGCCGACGACCTCCGACCGGAGCTTGAGTTCGCACAGCAAGGCCGCGACGCGCGATACCGCGCTGCGCCGGCCGAGCGAGACTTCCCATTCGCGGTGGATCGCGGCGTCCATATTGGTCATGAACCAGTAGAGCCGGGTGAGATGGGGAAGCTCTTCGGTGATCCGCTCCAGATTGGCGTGGGGCACGAGCGCGACCTGGCAGGGTGTCATCGTCATGATATTGTGATCGAGACGTTTTAGCGTGAAGCCGTGCAGGTCGACGAAATCGCCCGCGATATGCAATTCGGTGATCTGGCGCTGACCATCGCGCAGATCCTTGTGGCGGCACATGATCCCCTCGAGCAGCAACATGCTGTGATCGACCGCGCGGCCGGCATGGATGGCGATATGGTCGGTCGGCAGGAGGCGCATGTCCGCGATCGCGTCACGAATGACCTGCTCCTCCCCGGGGCTGACGCTGCCGCGCGCCCGCAGTTTCATTAGATGCCGTTCGATCACGCGCCTTTCCCGTCCAGCCTCAGTTCGACCGCGTCGCTGAAGGGCACGCTGAGCAGGATGTTTCCGTCGGTATCGGCGATGTCGATCCTTCCGGACAGGTCGAGCTGCCCCTGACGGGCCTCCTCGCTGAGCAACGAGCGCATGCCCTCGATCGCGGCGGTGCGCGCCGCATCGAGGTCGGGCAGCTCCTGACCCTCGGGGTCCTCCGAGTAACCGCCGCCGTTGATTATGTGGAGATAATAGCGAGCCATCCCTCGCCAACGCGCGGGTGGCGCTGCGGTTCTAGGGGGCCGGCTCGTTCCCCCCGCAAAACCAATCAGATGCGACGGCTCGTTATATAGCGGTCGACGACGCGTGCGAGCGTGGTCAGCGGCATGTTGCCGCCGAGCACGATCGCATCGTCGAACGTGCGCAGATCGAAGCTTTGGCCCAGCGCCTCCCGCGCGCGGGTGCGCTGGCGGTTGATCTCGTTATGACCCATTTTGTACCCGCACGCCTGGCCCGGCCAGGAGCAATAGCGGTTGAGCTCGGCGCGCAATTGCTCGCGCGGCTGCCCGGTGCCCTGGGCAAACCAGTCGAGCGCCTGGTCGAACGTCCAGCGCTTGGCGTGGATGCCGCTGTCCACCACCAGCCGGCAAGCGCGGAAGTTGATCGACTGGAGATAGCCGATCCGGCCGAGCGGATCGTCGGCGTAACAGCCGAGCTCGTCGCCCAATTGCTCCGAATAGAGCGCCCATCCTTCCGAATAGGCGTTGAACGCCAGCAGCGATCGGATCATCGGCAGCTTGTAGCTATATTCGCCCTGCCAGACGTGGCCGGGAATGCCCTCGTGATAACAGAGCGTGGGCAGCGCGTAGCGCGGCCAGTTCGAGGTGTCTTTGAGGTTGATATAATAGATGCCCGGCGTGCTGCCGTCGATCGAGCCGGGGCCGGCATAGCCGTCGGGCATGCCGTCCTGGATCGCGGGCGGCACGCGCTTGATGATGAGATTGCCCCGCACCATCGTGGCGAAGGCACGCGGCAGGCGCGTGCGGATGTCGGCGATGCGGCCGTTGAGATAAGCGAGCAATTTGGCGCGGCCGGCATCGTCGTTCGAAAAAAGGAGGTCGGGGCGCTTGGACAAGGCGGTCAGCCGCTCGCCGACGCTGCCCTGCGTGATGCCTTGTTTCTTCAGCAGCGCGTCGATCTCGGCATTGAGCATCTTGTTCTGCTCGATGCCCAGGGCATGGAGTTGGTCGGGGGTGATGTCGGCGGTGGTGCCCGCCTTGATCAGCCAGGCATAATAAGCGTCGCCGTCGGGCCGCGCCCACACGCCCGGCACATCGCTCGCCTTTGCGCGGCCGAGGGCGAAAGCGTCGATCTGGCGGCTCAGCGCGGGGGCGACGAGTTGTGAGCAGGCCTTTTCGGCTTTCTCGGCCCAGGAAGGGGGCAGGCCGGCCTTGGTGCATTTGGCCGCGAAGCTTTCGACGATGCTCCATTGCTTGACCGGCTGGTCGCGCATCCCCGTCAGTTGGCGCGTGGCGATATCGATCAGGAAGCCGGGCAGGATCGCGCCTCTGGCCTGATCGGTGATCAGCCGCCCGGTCTCGCCATTGAGCGCGAGCGCATAGCCTTCGAGACGGGAGAGATAGGCGTCGGCATCCTCCTCGTTCGCCACGTCATGATGGTTTTCGAGCGTGTCGGGCAGCTCGACATAGGCGCCCGTATTCTGGGCGACGACGTAGGGCGTGCTGCGGTAGCTGTTGTTGGTGTTGAAGATCGCATTGTCGCCGACCGGCATCGTCTTCCAGCCGGCATCGGCGAGTTCGTGCGCGCTCTGGCAGACGTCGAGATCGAGCGCGGTGGCAGGCGACAGGCCGCGCCGGTCGAAACCGCGGAGCTGCGTCAGCCGCGCGGCGCAACGCTGTGCACGCCTGACGTCCGCCTCGTGGCTGCGGTCGCCGAAGCGGCTGCGCAGCGCGATGCGGGACCCATTGTCGATGCCGAGCCCCGCGGCGGTTTCGGGGAAGTCGTCGAGCAGCTCGCTCGCGATCGTATCGAGCAGCAACGTCGCCTGGCGGTCGCCGGGCGCGGTTTCGGCCCAGGCTGGCATCGCGGCGGCGACGCCGAATGCGCCGGCGCCGGCGAGCAGTTCGCGACGGGTGGTGAGCATATGCGTGACGGACTCCTAAGTTGCCGCGACGTTAGGCCGGTCAGCGATAGTCGGGAAGCATCCCGTCACGAAGCGCCACCATGAAGTGACGACGGCACATGGCGACATAGCGATCGTTGCCGCCAATCTCGGTTTGCTCGCCCTCGCGGGCGACGCGCCCCTGCGCATCGACGCGCAGATTCATCGTCGATTTGCGCCCGCAGCCACACACTGCCTTGATCTCGTTGAGGCTGTCGGCGAGCGCGAGGAGATATTGGCTGCCCTCGAACAATTCGGCCTGGAAGTCGGTGCGCAGGCCATAGGCGATCACGGGGATGCCGTGCGTGTCGCAGAGGCGCGCGAGCGCGAATACCTGCGCGCGGGTGAGGAACTGGGCCTCGTCGACCAGCACGCAGCTGAGCGGCCCGCGGCCATGTTCCTCCAGGATCGCGGCTTCGAGATCGGTGTCGCGGTCGAACAGATTGGCTTCGCGCTCGAGCCCGATACGCGAGGTGATCGTGCCCCGGCGGAAGCGGGTGTCGATCGCGGCGGTCCACAGCATCGTCGCCATACCGCGCTCGCGATAGTTGAAGTCGGCCTGGAGCAGGGTGGTCGACTTCCCGGCGTTCATCGAAGCGTAGTAGAAATAGAGCTTGGCCATGGACGCGATCCTATGGCGGATCGGCGGGCGGGGGTGAAGGTCCGATCCGCCGGGGCGACGGCGTGAACTTCGTTCGTCACCCCAGCGAAAGCTGGGGTCTCAGGAGGTGGGGCCAAACCTCCTGAGATGCCAGCTTTCGCTGGCATGACGGGATGGCTAAGCGCGTCCCTGTGACCGACCTGCCGATCCATGCCGTATTACCCGAACTGCTCGCCGCGCTGGATGCGGGGTCGAGCGCGGTGTTGGTGGCGCCGCCGGGGGCGGGCAAGACGACGGCGGTGGCGCCGGCCTTGCTCAACCGCGACTGGTGCACCGGGCGCGTGCTTTTGCTGTCGCCGCGGCGGGTCGCGGCGCGCGCGGCGGCGGAGCGGATCGCGGAGCTGGCGGGCGAGCCGGTCGGGCAGCGGATTGGCTATGCGACGCGGCTCGACAGCCGTCAGTCGGCGGCGACGCGGCTGCTGGTGGTGACGCAGGGCATTTTCGTCGCGATGGTGCAGGCTGATCCGGAGCTGGCCGGCATCAGCGCGGTGCTGTTCGACGAGGTGCATGAGCGCAGCCTCGATGGCGATTTCGGGCTGGCGCTCGCGCTCGACGTGCAGGCGGCGCTCAGGCCCGAGCTTCGGCTGATCGCCATGTCGGCGACGTTGGAAGGGGAGCGCTTCTCGCGGCTGCTCGGCGGGGCGCCGGTGATCGAGAGCGCGGGGCGGAGCTTTCCCATCGAACATATCTATCTCGGCCGACGCGAGCAGCGGATCGAGGATGACATGGCGCCAGCGATCCGGCGTGCATTGGCCGAGACCGAGGGTGGGGTGTTGGCCTTCCTGCCGGGCGTAGCGGAGATCGAGCGGACGGCGGAGCGGCTGACGGGGCTCGCGCCCGAGATCAACCTGCACCGGCTGCACGGCCAGATCGATCCCGCCGCGCAACGGACCGCGATCCGGGCCGAGCCCGCGGGCAAACGTAAGCTGGTGCTGGCGACCGCGATCGCGGAGACGAGCCTGACGCTGGATGGCGTGTCGACCGTGGTTGACTCCGGCCTCGCGCGGCGGCCGCGCTACGATCGCGCCGCGGGGATGACGCGGCTGTCGACCGAGCGCGTCAGCCAGGCGGCGGCGACGCAGCGCGCCGGCCGCTCCGGGCGGCAGGGGCCGGGAACGGTTTATCGTTTGTGGGAAGAGGCGGCGACCGCGGGGCTCGCGCCTTACGATCCGCCCGAAATCGCCGAAGCCGATTTGTCCGGGCTGGTGCTGGCCTGCGCGATCTGGGGTGTGACCGATCCTACTACCTTACGCTGGATCGACCCGCCGAGCGCGGCGGCTATTTCCGAGGCGAAGCGGCGGCTCGCGAGCTTTGACCTGATCGACGCGGACGGGCGGCCGACGCCGCATGGACAGAAGGTCGCGCGGCTGCCGGTCAGCCCCCGGCTTGGCCATATGCTGGTCGCGGCGGGCGAACATGGCTGGAGTCGCACGGCGGCTGAGGTCGCGGTGTTGCTGTCCGAACAGGGGTTGGGCGGCAACGATCCTGATCTGGAGACGCGGCTCCGGCGATGGCGAACCGAAAGCGGGCGGCGGGCGGAGGCCGGGCGCGGGCTGGCGCAGCGCTGGGCCAAGCTGGCGGGCGGCGGGAATGGTGAGGGGCCGGTCGGCGCCTGCGTCGCCTTGGCCTTCCCGGATCGCGTGTCGAAGCGGCGCGGGGCGGACGGGGCGGACTGGATCGCGGCCGGCGGGCGAGGCTTTCGACTCGATCCGGCCTCGTCGCTGGCGCGCGAGGAATGGCTGGCGGTAGCCGAGACGCAAGGGTCGGCGGCGGGGGCTCGCATCCTGTCGGCTTCGAAAATCGCCGAATCCGAGCTGGAAGATTTGTTTGGCGATCGCATCGAAATCCGGCGGTCGGTGACGTTCGATCCGGCGCCCGGCGCCGTACAAACGATGCGCGAGCGGCGGCTGGGTGCGATCCGGCTGGCGTCAGGCCCGGACAGTCAGGCCGACCCGGCGGAAGTAGCGGCGGCCCTGGTCGAGGGGGTGCGCAAATATGGGCTGGGGCTGCTGCCCTGGTCCGAGGCGGCAACCGCTTTGCGCCGGCGTGCGCAATTCGTGGGTGGGGCGGACCTTTCGGACGACGCCTTGATCGAGCGGCTCGACGAATGGCTGCCGCCGCTGGTCGAGGGGAAGCGCAAGCTGGCGGATATCCATGGCGGCGCCTTGTTCCAGGCGCTCGAAAACCTGATCGGGTGGGAGGGCAAGTCGGCGATCGACAAACAGGCACCGTCGCACTTCACCTCGCCGCTCGGGACGACCCATCCGATCGACTATGGCGCGGAAGGCGGGCCCGCGGTCGAGCTGCGCGTGCAGGCCCTGTTCGGACTGGCCGAACATCCGATGATCGGGCGCACGCCGCTCGTGCTGCGACTGACCTCGCCCGCCGGCAAGCCGATCCAGACGACCGCCGACCTGCCGGGCTTCTGGAAGGGGAGCTGGGCGGCGGTCGCGAAGGAGATGCGCGGGCGCTATCCCCGGCATCCCTGGCCGGACGATCCGACGCAGGCGGACCCGACGCTCAGGACCAAGAAGGCGACCGCGCGGTCAAACCCATGATCGTCACCCAGCGAAAGCTGGGGCCCATCTCCTGACAGTGGTGCTCGGCGGCAGGGCGGGAGATGGATCCCGGCTTTCGCCGGGATGACGGAAAGAGGGTAGGGCCCTATATTCGCGCCGACTCCCTGGGGGAAACATGAAGACGATCACGCTCAATCTCACGCTCGTCGCGGCATCGGCGGTGACGCTGGCGGCGTGCGACCAGCAGCAGCCCGATCACTGGATCGCGCAGCAGGATACGGCGGTCTGCATCGACCATAGCGGCAACCGCGTGCCTGATGGGGATTGCCAGAATTATCATGGCGGCGGCGCGGGCAGCGCCTTCCTGTGGTATTATCTCGGCCGCAGCAGCGCGGTGCCTTATTATGGCGAGCGCGTGTCGGGTGGATCGTTCACGCGCACCGCGGGCGCGACCTATTTCCACGCGCCGGTCAGCACCGCGATGACACGCGGCGCGGCGGTCGCGCGCGGCGGATTCGGCGCCTCGGCGCACGCCTTCGGCGGCTTCGGCGAATGATCCGCGAGCAAGTCGCGCCGCGCCCCGATTGGCAAGACAAGGTCGAGGCGCGGGGGCTGATCTGGCACACCGCCGAGGGCAAACCCTATTGGGACGAAGGCACATATTACCGCTTCGACCGGATTGAGATCGACCTGATCGAGGGCGCGACCGCCGAGCTCTATCGCCTGTTCCTGCAGGCGGGGCAGGCGGTGATCGACGATCCGCAAGGCCTGACCATCTTCGGCATCCCCGAATATTGCCATGCGGCGATCCGCAAGGCGTGGAATGACGAGCCGCCCGCGCTCAATTTCGGGCGGTTCGATTTGGGCTATGACGGAACGGGCGCGCCCAAATTGTTCGAGTTCAACTGCGATACGCCGACCTCGCTGCTTGAGGCAGCGGTGATCCAGTGGGATTGGAAGCAGGAGGTTTTCCGGCAGAAGGACCAATTCAATAGCCTGCACGAAAGGCTGGTCGGCAAATGGGCCGACCTGCGCACGCTGATCCCGGATCGGCTGGTGCATTTCGCGCATGTCGCGGACGCCGTGGGCGAGGATACGGTGACGGTCGCCTATCTGCGCGACACGGCGGAGGAGGCGGGGCTCAAGACCAAGGCGATCGCGATCGACGATATCGGCTGGGACGGGACGCGCGATGTGTTCGTCGATCTCGACGAGCGCGCGATGACGACGATCTTCAAGCTCTATCCCTGGGAATGGCTGACCAACGAGCAGTTCGGGCGCAACCTGATCGACAGCTTCGACACCACGATCTGGATGGAGCCGATCTGGAAGATGATCTGGAGCAACAAGGCGATCTTGCCCGTGCTCTGGTCGATGTTCCCCGATCATCCCAACCTGCTGCCGGCGAGCTACAGCCCGATGGGCGGCAATGTCGTGACCAAGCCGGCGCTGGCGCGCGAGGGCGCGAACGTGGCGATCCACCGCAACGCCGCGATGATCGCGGCCAGCTCCGGCGCCTATGACGGGAGCCGGACCATCTATCAGGCGCTGTACGAGCTGACCGAGACCGCGCCCGGCTGCTTCCCGGTGCTGGGAAGCTGGATCGTCGACGGCGCGCCGGCGGGGATGGGGATACGCGAGGACGGGCTGATCACGGGCAACACCGCGCGGTTCGTGCCGCATCTGATCGGGTAGGGGCCAAAACACCCCGTTCGCCCTGAGCGAGGCCGAAGCCTGTCCTGAGCGCCTGCCTTGGCAGGCAGTCGAAGGGGGCTTCGGACTTCGCTCAGCACGAACGAAGGTTGTGTGTGCCTCTTGATTCCATCCCGCCACGCGGTATCGGAGCGGACATGGTTCAGGCTCGCATTCGTCAGCGCATCAAGAGCAGCATGCAATCGGGCCGCGCGCTTGAGGGCAAGTGGATCCTCGAATATGAGCCGGCGGAGGCCAAAAGGCCCGATCCGCTGACCGGCTGGGCGGGATCTGGCGATACGCGCGAGCAGGTTCGGCTGGGCTTCCCGACGCTGGAGGCGGCCAAGGCCTATGCGCAGGCGAACGGCCTGGATTATCAGATCAGCGTCGCGGGCATGGAGCGCAATCTGAAGCTCCAGACCTATGCCGACAATTTCAAGGGTCCCGACATCTCGCTATGAGCGCGGCCGATCCTCGGATCGACGCTTTCATCGCCGAGGCCCAGCCGTTCGCGCGGCCGATATTGTCGCATCTGCGCGATGTGATCCATCGCGCGCTTCCGCACGGGGAGGAGGCGATCAAATGGGGCCGCCCATCCTTCCTGCTTGAGGGACGAATCGTCGCGGTATTCGGCGCGTTCAAGGCGCATGCTTCGCTCACCCTGTGGAAGATGGGTGAGGCGACGGGGCGCGAAGAGGAGGGGATGGGCCAGTTTGGCCGGCTGACCAGCCTGGCCGACCTGCCCGACGACGCCGAACTGATCAGGCTGATCCAGGAGACGGCGAGCGCGCGCGAGACTGCCCCGCCGAGGCAGAAGAAGGCGCCGCGGCCCGAACTGCCCGTGCCCGCGGAGCTGGCTGCCGCGCTCGCTGCTTCGCCCGAGGCGCAGGCCGTGTGGGACGGCTTCGCGCCCAGCCATCGCCGCGACTATTCGGAATGGGTGAGCGAGGCCAAGCGCGCCGAGACTCGCGCCGCGCGCGTGGCGCAGAGCGTCGAATGGATCGCCGGGGGCAAGCAGCGGAACTGGAAATATCAGGGGTGAGGCAAAGGCGCGCGGACCGCGCCGGCCTCACCCGATAGCATCAGAGAGAAACCGGCCGATAGGCCGCGGATCGGAGACGGCGCGCATAGGCTTCGGCAAACTGGTGATGAATCTGCTGCACGGCCGGATCGCCTGATTTCTCGGCCATTTCGCGGCAATGTCGTTCGCGTTCCCGATAGTAGATTTCGTCGTCGTTATCGGCGCGCATCCTCACGCCTCCATCGCGCTCTACAAGCGGCAGCGTCTTGCTTGCTGTCGGCCGGGGCTTGCCTGTGATGCGAGTCGCCCCCGCTGTGGATAAATATACGCCCGTTTCGGCGCCGCGCATAATCACCTGGATCAAGTGGCGCCAAGCGCCTGATTCCGAAAGCGGATCGTCGGCTGCGGCACGGCTCAACTCGTGCCGGTGGAGTCCTTCGGGCCCTGGTCCGAATTCAATGCGGCGCTTTCCAGCGCGCGCGCCATGCGCGTTTCGTAGAATTTGGCGAGCTGCAGATGCGCGATCCGGACGCTGGGATCGGTCGCCTCCTCGGCGGCCTTGCGGCAATGCTCCGCCCGGTCCCGATAATAATGAAGATCGTCCAACGAACGCGAAGCAACCATGATCGAAGCAGAACGGATCAGCCGCGGCCTGCGTTCCGCGCGAAACGCCTAACATGGGTTTGAACTTGCGGCGTTATTTCCCCGCAGCGGCCTGTTTCCGCTCGCGGATGACCGCGTCCAGCTCGGCGATGCGGTCGCGTTGCGGCGTGCCGGCGGGCAGCCCCTTGAGGCGCGCCTCGGCCCACAGCCGGTTGCGCTCGCCTTGCAGTTCCTTGATCGATGGCTCGGCCATATCGGCTCCTTGTCGCAGGCCGATATAGGCGACGAGGCGCGCGAAGGCGACCCGGTCTCCCAAATCGATATTGCCGCATCGCCGATCGCCCTCCATGCTGGAATGAACCCCAGGAAAGCGGGTCTACGAGGGAGGATGGAGTGAGGCTGTTCGGACGGATGGCGGCGTTGTGCGCTTTGGCGGGGCTGTTCTGCGCGGCGCCCGCGCTCGCACGCGTCGAGAAGATCGCGGTCCATGGCAGGTCGCTCGAGGGCAATCTTGAAGGCAACAGCGCCGACCGGACGGTCTATGTCCTGCTCCCGCCGAGCTACGACACGGCGAAGGCGCATCGCTATCCGGTCGTCTATTTCCTCCACGGCTATCAGACCAAGGCCGAGCAGATCATGGGCTGGGGGCCGATGGAGCAACGCTACGAAGCCGCGATGGCGGCGACGAAGCGCGAGTTCATCGTCGTGGTGCCGGACAGCTACACCGTCAACGGCGGAAGCATGTATTCGGATTCGGTCACGGTCGGGAATTTCGAGACCTTCACTGTGAAGGATCTCGTCGCTTATATCGACGGCCATTATCGCACGATCGCTAGGCGCGAGAGCCGTGGGCTCGCGGGCCATTCGATGGGCGGCTACGGCACGCTACGGCTGGGGATGAAGCATCCCGATGTCTATTCGGCGCTCTACGCGATGGACCCGTGCTGCCTGCGCCCGCGCGGCATCACGAGCGAGGAGGGGCGCAAATATGAAGGCGCGACCCCCGATCAGGTCGCAAAGGGCGATTTCGGGATCCGCACCAATTATGCGGTCGCCGCCGCCTGGTCGCCTGATCCCAACAAGCCGCCCTTCTTCGTCGATCTCGGCACCAATGACGGCAAGGTCGACGATCTGGTGGTGGCGAAATGGGCCGCGAATGCGCCGATCGCGATGCTGCCGCAATATGTGCTCGCGCTCAAATCCATGACCGCGATCGGGCTCGACACAGGCGACAAGGATTTCGTGCGCGGCGACGACGAGGCGATGCATGCCGAGCTGCAGCGTTTCCACATTCCCCACGATTTCGAACTGTTCGAGGGCGACCATGGCAACCGCTTCCCCGAACGGCTGGAGAAGGTAACCTTCCCCTTCTTCGCGAAACATCTGGTGTTCGAGGGGAAATAGGGTGGACGCAGCTGCCGAATCAGGCGGTCATGTAGCGGCGATCGACGGCGGGCCTCTCAACGGGCGGGCTGATGCTGCATCTGGTCGATCGCGCGCAACCCGTCCGCGCGCAGCACGCCGCCCGCCTTGGCCGTGCCGTTGCTGAACCAGAGCGCGGTGCGCCCGGGGCGATAAGGATCCCAGCGAACCAGGTTCGGTCCGTTGGGATTGCCGGTGCGCGCGAAATTGACCCAGTAGGACTGGATCGTCGCTTCCAGATCCTTGTCGGCCGCGGGCCACTTGCCCTCCGGATCGTCATTGCCCCAGACGTAGCGCAGTTCGTCCGAGTGAACCGCGCCCTTGGTCCGCGTGCCGTCAGGCCGGGGCGGAGGATTGTCGAACTGGTAGAGGAAGAGCGGCGCGGCCACCTTCGCTTGTCGCGCCTCGGCGATGCTCCAGCCGCGCCAGCCGAATCCGGCGTCGCTCTGCAGATCGATCATGGCCTGTTTGGCGTCGGCGTCGGTCTCGGCCGGGTAGAGGCGCAGCAGGTCCGCTGCCATGTTGCCCGCCCCTTTGATATTGGCGAGATAGTCGGCGCGCGTGATCGTGATGCCGCCTATGAAGCCCGCGGCTTCCTGGCTGTTCCATCCGAGCAGCACCGGGACGCCCGCGTCGCGCTGCGTGCGATACGCGGACGTGATGTCCGTCGGCACGATCTTGCCGTCGATGATCGGCATCATGCTGGGGCCCATCAGGTCGCGGCCGAGGAAGGCGGACGCCGGGAGCGCGCGCAGCGCGGCAAGCCCATCCGCATGGAGCTTGCCCGCGAGCGCGATGCCGGCCTGCTCGGCCTCGGCCAGATGAGGGCCCTCGCCGCGGGGCCCTGGCGGTTGCAGCGCCGCGCCGCTTTCGAAGATCGCCTTTTGGAACAGCCCGCGCGCGAGCGGCGAGACGGTAAGCAGCATCGCCGACCCGCCGCCCGCGGACTGGCCGAAGATCGTCACGTTGGCGGGATCGCCGCCGAACTGCGCGATGTTGGCGCGCACCCATTTGAGCGCGGCGATCTGATCGAGCAGCCCGTAATTGCCGGACGAGTGCAGCGGCGATTCGGCGGTCAGCGCCGGATGGGCCAGGAAGCCGAGCGCGCCCAGACGGTAATTGACCGTGACGATCACGACACCGCGCCGCGCGAGCTTGGTCCCTTCGTACGTGCCCTGCGAGCCGGCGCCATTGGTATAGCCGCCGCCGTGGAACCAGACCATCACCGGCAGCCGGGCCGACGGCGCGGCGTTGGGTGTCCACACGTTGAGCGTCAGGCAATCCTCGCTCGTGCGATCGAGATCGTGGCCCGCCCAGTCGACCGGCGGCTGCGGGCAGACCGGCCCATAGGCGTCCGCCGCGCGCACGCCGTGCCAAGGCTCGGGCGCGGCCGGCGCCTTCCAGCGGAGCGCGCCGACGGGCGGTGCCGCGTAAGGAATGGCGCGGAAGGCGGTCACGCCGTCGCGGGACGTGCCGCTCAGCGCGCCTTGCGCGAGGCGAACATTTGGTGCCGCCCAGGCAGGCGAGGTGAGGCTGGCCAGGATCAGGAGGAGAGGGGCGGAAGCTTTCATGGCTCGGTCCTGTTGCGAGGGTCAAATTGCCGGACCGGGCCCGGCTGCCTAGGGCTTGCCGGCCGGCGCATGGCTATAGCTGAGCACGCGCGCCAGCCGCCAGACGCCGTCTTCGCCATATTGCCAGAGCTGGACGAAATGCGCCTTGCCGGCGAGCTTCTCGGGCCCATCGCCCTGACGCTCGTAGAAAAGGTGATCGCCTTCCTCGATCGCGCCGAAGCCGGGGATTGCCTCGACATTCAGGCTCGACGCCACCAGCTCGCGGCGCGAACGCCAGGCGTTGGGCTTGGCCCTCTCGGCGCATTGTTTGGCATACATATCGACGAACTCCTTCGCCGAGCGCGCCACCACGCCGTTCCTGTCATGGTAGAATTCCAGATCGGGCGTGAGAAAGGCCGCCATCTTCGGCGGATCGCATTCCTCGAAGAAGGTATGGAACAATGCCGCATCGCGCGCGGCGACGGACTGGGTGAGCACGGGGCCGGTCGGGACCTGGATCGCGGCGGCGAGGGCGAGGAGCGCGAGCATGAGCGGCCTTTGAATTGTGTATTAGTTGTATAATACACTGCTGTGCGCCGGCTGCAAGGCCGTCTGTGGGATGTGGGGCTAATAGGATTGTGTCCTCGAATTTCGTGTCCCCGAATTTCCCGGACGGATGGCGCGGTCGAGGCGGCCGGGGCGAAGCCGGCGAGGGTCAGGAGGAAGGGGGCGGGCGTTTTCATGGGCCGTAATCCTACGCGCGGCGGCGTGTTGCCAAGCCGGCATGCTGCATATGTAGCGATCGCCGGTGGCTTGGACTTGAAGATTGGTGAGCCGGATGATGGCGGTGTCACGCCGCTGCGGTCTCCTTTTCCTTCGTCACCCCGGACTTGATCCGGGGTCCCGCTGCCTTGGCGCCGAAAGGGAAGAAGAAGCGGGATCCCGGATCAAGTCCGGGATGACGGAAGCATGCGTATTGCCGTTGGGGCGAGTCTCACTCGCGGATGAGTGCCACCTTGCCGCGGACGTGGCCTGTCTCGACCAGGCGATGCGCTTCGGCGGCGTGCGACAGCGGGATGGCCGCCGCAACGTGGACCGCAAGCTTTCCCGCCTCGTACAGCGCGACCAGGCCGGCGAGCCGTTCCTGCGAGCGCTGCGTTCCGATGCGCCGGACGCCGTGCCGATCGGCGGCCGGCTCGTAGACGATCGTCGCGATGCGGTAGGGATCCTTCACCAGCGCGAGCGATGCCGTAACGGCCGCTTCGCCCGCGACCGCGATCAGCGCCGCGTCGGCGCCGTCGGGCGCGGCGCGCTTCAGTGCGGCGGGGAGATTGCCATGATAATCGACGGGCACGGCACCGAGCGCGCGCAGATAAGGGTGATTGGCCGGACTGGCGGTGCCGATCACATGGGCGCCGGCCGCGATCGCGATCTGCACGGCCATGCTGCCGACCCCACCCGCCGCGGCGTGGATGATGACGGTCTCTCCCGCGCGGACGTTCAGCGCCTCGATTCCCGTCGAGGCCGTCTGGCCGGAGGCGGAGAGCGTGCCGGCTTCCGGCCATGGCATTACCGGCGGCTTCTTCACGCAATGCGCCGCGGGAACCGCGATCGTCTCCGAATAGCCGTCGCCTGATGTCCAGCCGAGGACCTCGTCGCCGACGCCGAACGCCGCCACGTCGCGGCCCAGGGTCATGACCGTGCCCGCAAACTCATTGCCGAGCGTCTGCGGAAAGTGCGCGGGCGCCCATTGCCGCATATCGCCGGCGCGATACATCACATCGAAGGGCTGAACGCCGGCAGCTTCGACGCGCACCAACAGCTCGCCTGGCGCGGGCGCCGGATCCGGCCGTTCGATCAGTTCGAGCACATCCGGCCCGCCATAGCGGTTGATGACGACGGCACGCCCCATCGCTTTCCTCCATCGATCCTGTTAGGCTTTACTGTCGATATAATTTTACAGTCAACGTAAAAATTTATCCCGGGGATACGATGGACGGATTGCGCGAACGCAAGAAGCGCGAGGCGAGGGCGGCGATTGCCGAGGCCGCGACGTCGTTGTTTGCGGAGCGGGGATTCGAGACGGTCACCGTCGCCGACGTGGCCGCCGCCGCGGGGGTGTCGGCCAAAACGGTGTTCAATTACTTCCCGGTCAAGGAAGACCTGGTGCTCGACAGCCGCGAGCGCATCGAGGAGGAGCTGTTGGCCGCTGTCGCCGATCGCCCGGCCGCCATGTCCGCGCTCCAAGCGGTCAGGGCGCATACGATCGCGGTCGCCCGCCGTCTGGACCAGATGCCGGACGAGCGGCGGTTGCGGTTTCGCAAGGTGCTCGCGGCCAATCCCTCGATCAAGGCGCGCTTGCGCTCGCTGTCGCTGGAGACCGAGCAACGGCTGGCCGTTCTGCTTGAGAAGGAGACGAGCGCCGCCGGGGGCGACCCGCGGCCGCGCCTGGCCGCTGGCATCCTCATTTCGCTTTCGCATCTCGCTTACGGCTTCGACGTCGGCGACGGCAGAGCGCTGCTGGGGCATCGCGCGGCCGTTCAGCGGATCGAACAGGCCTTCGACCTCGTGGCGCGGGGGCTGGGGGATTATCCATTGCGCGGGTGAGGTGGGCGGAGCGTCGTCTCGTTACTCCTTGACGGTGTATCGCAGTTATATATCGCCAATACACTTGTGGCGCTCGAGGCGCTCGCCATGGCGCTGGACCAGCGCACGATCGTGCCGGGAGCGTTGGTCCACCACTCCGATCGCGGCATCCAATATGCCTGCGGTGATTACATCGCCCGGCTGGAAACAGCCGGCATCCTGCCCAGCATGAGCCGGACCGGCTGCCCTTATGACAATGCGATGGCCGAGAGCTTCATGAAGACGCTCAAACAGGAGGAAGTGAACGGGACCGATTATCGTGACCTGGCCGATGCCAAGGCCCGCATCGGCGCGTTCATCGAGCAGGTCTATAACCGCCAGCGGCTCCACTCGGCCTTGGCGTACAGATCGCCCGACGAGTATGAAGACATCGCGCCAAGGGCTGCTGCGCAGCAGCCCTTGGCCATGACAGCTAACAGCTGTCCCTAATTATCGTGTCTCACCCAAGGGGTGCAGTCCAGAGATTAGGGCGAGGGGCTATTTGTATTGTGTCCCCGAATTTCAGACGGGCGGCTGCCTGGATATCGCCATGTCGGTGGCGGCGGATGGAGGTGGGATGGAGCCCGACGATTTACCAATGGGATGACCGCCGTGGTGGCAGTGTAGCAGGCGACCAATTGGTATTGTGTCCAGTTGCTCCTAGGCCTTCAACTCATTTAGCGGCTGAGACCTGATATATTCTTCCGACCATTTTAGAAAGAACGCGAAGAAAGGATCGGTTATGTGAAGTTTTTGCTCATCTGCGTCCCAGTCTATAACTGCGACAGAGCTTTCATCTTTTGAGGCAATTTCTGCCATTTTTTCTAAGACGCGAGTAACTTCATTAGCTTGTGGAATATTGTCGGTCAGAATGGATCGAATCCCATTCCGAAGTAGCTCATAGTCAATGACGTTAAGTCCCGGGCTGATATGTGACAGCGCGAGCAAGATAACTCGATAAATATCCGCTGTGCCTCCACCGACGAGAGGGCGCTGCATTCGATCTGTTCGCTGCCGCGGACCTTTGGCCAGCTTGTCGAAAATGATTTTTCCAGTTGCTTCGGCGCTGCGCTTGAACAGTTTTTTGCCTTCAAATTGAGCCGGGGAGTCCGATTTCAATTCGTTGTTGTCGAGGCGATCTTTGGCAACCTCCCGGCAAAACTCCTGCATGAGGTGCGGGCTGCCATAGGCTTCCGATGCCAGGCCCTTACTAACCTTAGTCGGTATATCCATTCCGAGCTTGGGAAATCCGGATGATGCAATTTGGAGTAGTTCGTCCCCAGTCCAGCTAGGAACGGGTATAGACAGGACGCGGCCTGTCATTTCCTTTTCTACCCGAACAACGTCATAACGTCGGTGAGGTATTGCTATAAAAACCACGGCGTGGCCTTCAAAGACCAGCGGCTTTAGCGCTCTGACGATCGACCCTTGAGATTTTCGATCGATGTAATGGAAATCGTCAACAATTAGGGGGCGGCCACTATCGCGCAGCATGCGAATGGCTCGCGCTCTAATCCCTTGGACTGGTTGCGTCTTACGAGCACGTGCGAATCCATCTTCTCTCGATAAACCGCCTTCTGCCTTTCCCTTCAGTATAAAAGGAAGCGCTCCTTGTACTCCGACTTTTCCGCTCGTTGTGGTTGATGAATTATCGGTCGATTCGACGTCTATTTCTTCATCTATGTCAATTTGCGCATGAATTTCCCGCCAGAAGGTTTCTTCGCTATCGATCGAACCTCCGTCGATCCAAATAGAATCCCCGGATGATCTCGGAAAAATTCTATTCGCAAGGACCGTTTTACCGGACTTGGTTGAACCGGTTAGGGTGACGAGTTTACACAGGTTGTCTTGCACGGACCGCAGGCGCTCCTCGAGTTCGCGTTCAGCGCGAGGGACGTAGGTGATCACCGGCATGCCGCCGGGGACGAAGACCTTCGAGGGTGTCAGTGCGGGCTTAAGCACGAATTACTCCGCCGCCACCCCGGCATGCCCGAACAGCCCGTCCTCGCCGCCGGCGGCATCTTCGTTCGCCACTTCAGCCGTCTTCTTGGCCTTCTTGCGCGCGTCGAAGCTGTCCCACACCTCGGACCAATCGCCGCGCGTCGCCGCCTTCGAATATTCGGTCGCGCGGGTTTCGAAGAAGTTGGCGTGCTCGACGCCGTTCAGCAAAGGCGCGAGCCAGGGGAGGGGGTGTTCCTCGATCATGTAGATCGGCTTGAGGCCGAGCTGGCCGAGGCGCCAGTCGGCGATGTAGCGGACGTAGCGCTTGATGTCCTTGGGCGTCATGCCGTTGACCGGGCCCATCTCGAACGTCAGGTCGATGAAGGCGTCCTCCAGGCGGACGGTCTTCTGGCACATGTCGAGGATGTCGTCCTTGACCGCGTTGGTGAGCACGTTGCGTTCCTTGCAGAAGGCATGGAACAGCTTGATGATGCCCTCGCAATGCAGCGTCTCGTCGCGGACGGACCAGGACACGATCTGGCCCATGCCCTTCATCTTGTTGAAGCGCGGGAAGTTCATCAGCATCGCGAAGCTGGCGAAGAGCTGCAGCCCTTCGGTGAAGCCGCCGAACATGGCGAGCGTCTTGGCGATATCCTCATCACTATCGACGCCGAACTGGCCGAGATAATCGTGTTTGTCCTTCATCTCCTTATACTGGAGGAAGGCCGAATATTCGCTCTCGGGCATGCCGATCGTGTCGAGCAGATGGCTGTAGGCGGCGATGTGCACCGTCTCCATATTGGAGAACGCGGTCAGCATCATCTTGACCTCGGTCGGCTTGAACACGCGGCCATATTTTTCGTGGTAGCAATCCTGCACCTCGACATCGGCCTGCGTGAAGAAGCGGAAGATCTGCGTGAGCAGGTTGCGCTCGTGATCCGAGAGCTTCTGCGCCCAGTCGCGGCAATCCTCGCCCAAAGGCACTTCCTCGGGCAGCCAGTGGAGCTGCTGCTGGCGCTTCCAATATTCGAACGCCCACGGATATTCGAAGGGCTTGTAGGAGCGGGAGGCCTTGAGGAGGGACATGACGGATACTCCGGTCAGAAGCTGTAGAAACAGAAATAGGAAATGCCGAAAGCCACGAGGAGCAGGCCGACCAGGCGGATCGCCCGGATCCGCTTCATCGGCTGATAAGCGCGAAGCGAGCGCAGTTCCTCGAAATAAGCATCGGAACCGCGCGCCAGCCGATCAGCAAGGCGCAGATCATGCGCGCGCCTCAGCCGCGCTGCGACGATGCCGGGGGCGACGATCATGATCGCACCCGCGATAATCGCCAGGACGGGCTCGACCGCGTTGTATAACGAGCCCATCGCTACCTCTTCGCCCGACTGGCGCCGCCGGCAAAGCCGCCGATGCCGAGCACGAAACCGAAATTGTACCATGCGCCCGAATTGGGGACGGAATAGACCGCGACCTCGGGCTTGAAGAGCGAGATGACGAAGGTCACGGGCGCGATGAAGCCCTGGACGAGGCCGAGCCAGAAGCCGGGCGCTTCGGGCCTGACCGTGCCCGCCATCTGCGTCGCGCAGCCCGCGAGCAGCAAGGGCAGAACCAGCAGAATCACCGGCTTTATATAGGTCTTCCGGGCCGGAATTGTGAGTCCGAAGCGGCCTTGCGTGGGGCGGTCAGACGCCATGGCGCGTCGCCAGGAAGAGGCACATGCCCGCGATGATCACCAGCACCAGCGCGAACACGATTGCCGCCGGGCGGCGGTGAAAGGGGACGCCCATCGCATCCCGGCGCGATGCGAGCGTGCCGACGATCACGACGACCGCCAGCACCACCATGATCGCGACTGATTGGGTGATATGCATGCGCCTGACCCTGCCCCTTGTTCCTGCCTGTTCCCGCCAGATCAGAACGGGAACAAACCGACATATAGGGTGAGGCTACGCTCATTCGGCACAATGTCTAGACTTGACTATCGATTTATCCACCATTTCGGGGAGGCCTGTGGGAGACTCTGAAAAGGTGGAGGGAATTGGGTCCAGGCAAGGGTCGTCATGCCAGCGGAAGCGGGCATCTCGGGAGGGAAGGGCGGTCCTTCATTTCCCGAGGCCCCTGCTTTCGCTGGGGCGACGGAACGGGAGGGTCAGGCGGTCGCGGCTGCCTTCTTTCCGGGCAGGATCCGCGCGAGCGCGACCGCGGCGACGATCGCGATGAAGGGGTCGGCGGGGAGGTGGTAGCGGTCGCCGCCGACGACCAGGATCGCGGTCGCGAACACCAGCCCGATCGCGACGATGACGGGATCGAACAGGGTGAGCCAGTCTGCACGCAGCAGCAGCACGAAGCCGGCGAGGCCGAGCGCCAGAGCGGCGAGCCAGTAGAGCGTCGAGACGAGCTTGAGCGGCAGCAGCGCCTCGCGCGGGAGGCCGCCGCTGTTCCACGCGATGCCGACCGATTCCCGGTCGAGCGACAGGCGCACGCGCGCGAGCGTCAGCGCAGCGTAGCGGCCGGGATGCGCCTTGATGAAATCGAGTGCGATCCGCTTGAAATGCTGGTCGCGATCGACCTCGTTGACGATGCCGATGTCGGGCAACGCCATATAGCCGCCATTGCTCGCGGGATTGTTGCCCATCCACAGATTGGCGCCGAAATTGGTCGAGATCGGAACGGGATGGCCGAACAGCGCCTTGTTGCGCAGCGCCCAGGGCCCGATCAGCGCAGCGGCGACGAGCAGCATCGCGACGAGATCGACCAAAGCGCGCTTCCAGTCGTGGTGGCGGATCCAGTCGAGGATCGGCAGCGCGACGAACAGGGGCATCACGATCGGACGCATATAGGCCGATCCGGCGAGCAGAGCGGCGGAGAGGATCGTGCGGAGGAGGGGGCCGGGCCGTTCGAGCCGGCGCACGAGCAAAGCCAGCATCAGCAGCAGCGCGAAGGGCAATTCGCTGTTGGGCACGGTCGAGAAGGTGATCCAGACGGGCCAGCAGGCGACCAGCAGCCCTGCGATCAGGCCCGCGCGTTCGCCGAAGCGGCGGCGGGCGAGGCCATAAGCGGCGGCGGCCAGCGCCACGCCCATCGCGACGTTGACGATCGCGATGCCCGCGCCGCCCGTGCCGAACAGCCAATAAGCGGCGGCGTAGAGCGCGGACGCGCCGACCGGCCAGTAAGCGGTCGGGCCGCCGCCGGGAAAGGCATAGCCATGGCCGGCGAGGATCTCGCGCGCGAAGCCGTCATACATCATCGCATCGGATTGCGGCACGACCGGGACGAGCAAGGCCCAGCCGAGGCGGAAGGCGAAAGCGGCGAGCAGGACGACCGCCAGCGGCCGGCGCAGCGCGATCCGCGCGCTCACCATGGCCGCCAACCGATGCTCGCGAACACGAACAGGCAGGCGATGGTCCCGGCGACGGTGAGGCTCTGCCAGTCGCGCGCGGCGAAGATGACGGGATCGTCATCGACCTCGCCGCGATTGGCCTTCATCCACAGCCGCACCACCCAGTAGAGCAAAACCGGCGGCACCATCCACAGCCATTCGGGCGCGGGATAATGGGCGGGCACGATCTCCGACTGGGTGTAGAAAGCAAGGATCAGCACGCTGACCAGCCCGCTGCCCGAACCCATCGCCAGCACCACCGGCAGATCGCTCGGCATATAGCCGCGGCCCGCGAGCGTGCCGTCCTTGTCGACCGCCTGCCTGAGCTCCGAATAGCGCTTAGCCATGGCGAGGCAGAGGAAGATGAACATCGAGAAGGCGAGCAGCCAGAAACTGGGCTTGATGTGCGTCGCGGCCGCGCCGGCAAGGATGCGGATCGTGTAGAGCACCGCGAGCAGGATCACGTCGACCACCACCTGGCGCTTGAGCACGAAGGAATAAGCGGTCGTGATCACGCCGTAGACGAGCAAAACCTCGAGGAAGATGCGCGGCAGGAAGGCCAAGGCCAGCCCGACCGAGGCCGCCATCAGCAGCGGCGCGGCGACCACGCCCTGCGCGACCGGAATCGCGCCGCTGGCGAAGGGGCGGCGGCGCTTGGTGCGGTGCTGGCGGTCGGCCTGGAGATCGAGCAGGTCGTTGAGCACATAGACCGACGATGCGAACAGCCCGAAGGCGAGGAAGGCGAGGCACGCGGCGAGCAGCAGCGCATGATTGCCCTCGGCCTTGGCGGCGAAGAGCGGCACGAAGATCAGCGCATTCTTGAGCCATTGGTGGAGGCGCAGCGCCTTCACCCAGGACCGGAGGCCGCCGCCCGGCGCGTCGAGATGCGCGACATTGGGATTATGGCGCTCGGCCGAGCGGCGCAGCCCCCCGTTCGAGGAGACGAGATGGCACTGCCGCGCCACCGCGAAGATCGGCAGGTCCTGCGCATGGTTGCCGGCATAATCGAACCCCTGCGCGCCATAGCGCGCGACCAGCGCATCGGCCTTGTTGCGCGCGGACAGGTTGGTGATCTGGTCGCTTGCCAGCACCTCGTCGAAGACACCGAGATGGTCGGCGATGCGCTGCGCCACGGCGGCGGGGGTGGCGGTTGCGAGTATGACCGGGCGGCCCTCGGCGCGCGCGGCATGGATCAGGTCGAGCACCGCCTGGTTATAGGGAAGCCCGGCGGGGTCGATCGCGACGCGTTCGGAAACCTGATGCTTGAGATGCGCCTTGCCGCGCCCGAGCCAGCCGAACAGCGACAGCAAGGAGACGGGCGAGGCCTTGGCGAGGCCCAGCACATTTTCGTGCAGCATGTCGGTGCGGATGAGCGTGCCGTCGAGATCGACGCACAAAGGCACGGCTTTGGGGGGTATGGCGCTGCCACGCCCGGAATCTGCGGCGTCCCCCAAGACCCGGTCTCAGCCCTTGGCCAGCACGACGACGCCCGACACGATCAGCAAGGTGCCGAGGATCTTGGGAAGCGTGAAGGCATCATGGAAGAAGATCCTGCCGAGCACCGATGTCAGGACGATGGCAAGCGCGACGAACGGATAGGCGCTGCTCACGGGCATCTTCGACAACACGCCCAGCCACACCGCGGCGCTGAGCACGTAGAAAGCGAGGCCGAGCATGACGAGCGGGTTGAAGGCGACGTTGAGGATCGCGCCCGGCCCGAGCCCCGTCGCGAGCGCCTGGCGCACCGGCGCGGATGCCATACCCGCCTTGAGCGCGACCTGCGCGGCGGCGGAAAGCACCACGCTGAGCAGGATCATGACGTAAGGCGTGGCGTTCACGTTGGCTTCCATGGCCTTGGCCGTAACCGCTCGCCCTGGGGGCGGCAAGCGTCTAGTTTGCGCGCGATTTGGGGAGGCGGAATGCCGAATCCGCAAGCGTGGCATCGGCGCGTGATGGTTGCGTTCAGCTTCGTGCAAACGAACCCGCCGTTAAGGGATATGCGTCATGGCACCGCATGGCGGCGTTCCGGCCGGATCGCCCCCTACGAACGGATCAAGGTTTGACCCAGTATCTTCCCGCCGAGTTGAGCATCGTCACGCCCACGTTCAACGAGGCGGAGAATGTTCCGCTGCTGGTCGACGCGGTGGCCGCGGTCTTGCCCGGCGTCCGGTGGGAGATCATCTTCGTCGACGACAATTCGCCCGACGGCACGTCGGACGCGGTGCGCGCGCTGGCCCAGCGCGACGCGCGCGTGCGCATCGTCCACCGCTATGGCCGGCGCGGCCTGTCGAGCGCGTGCATCGAGGGAATCCTGGCCAGCTCCGCGCCCTATGTCGCGGTGATGGATGCGGACATGCAGCATGACGAGGCGATCCTGGGCACGATGTTCGCGCGGCTGAAGCAGGGCGACGTCGATCTGGTGGTCGGAAGCCGTTACGCGGAGGGCGGCAGCACGGGCGAATGGAGCAAATATCGGCGCTGGGCGAGCCGGGTGGCGACGCGGCTCGCCTCGCGGCTGACGCGCGTGCATATCGACGATCCGATGAGCGGCTTCTTCATGGTGAAGCGCGAGACCTTCCTGTCGGCGCTGCCCAACCTGTCCTCGGTCGGGTTCAAGATATTGCTCGATCTGGCGGCGAGCACGCCCAGGCCGGTGCGGATGGCGGAGGTGCCTTATACCTTCCGCAACCGGCTGCACGGGACGAGCAAGCTCGATAGCCTGGTGCTGTGGGAATATGTCCAGCTCCTGCTCGACAAGATGTTCGGCCGGCTGGTGCCCGCGCGCTTCCTGAGCTTCGTGCTGGTCGGCGGATCGGGCCTGGCGGTGCATTTCGCGGTGCTGAGCCTGCTGTTCGCGGGCTTTGGCGACAATTTCGCTTTCGCGCAGGCGGTCGCGACCTTCGTCGCCACGTCGAGCAACTTCTTCCTCAACAACAAGCTGACCTACCGCGATCAGCGCTTGCGCGGGCGATGGCTGTTGCTCGGCTGGATCACGTTCAACCTGGTGTGCCTGACGGGCGCGCTCGCCAATGTCGGCATCGCGCAATATCTGTTCAGCCATCACAACACCTGGCCGGTGTCGGCGCTCGCGGGGATCGCGGTCACGACGGTGTGGAATTATGCTATGTCGTCGATCTTCACCTGGAAGAACCGGCGCTAGGGTCTGATTGAGCTTCGCTGAAGCGGCACCGGCCCGCACCCCCACCCGACCTCCCATAGAATAACCTGTTGGGAGGCCGGGTGGGGGCGCGGGCCGGTGCCGCCACGGTTCAGCTCTGCTGAACCCAACTCTAGCCCCCGGAATTTTTGGGGGCCATCCGCTGCGTTCGCGCGTTGCGGGGACGCAATCTTTTTTAGCGAGGGAGACCCACGATGGCGGACCTGTCGAAGATCAAGGAACATATGGAAGTGATCGGCGCCGACGGCGTGCATGTCGGAACGGTCGATCATGTCGAAGGCGACCGCATCAAGCTGACCAAGAAGGATTCGGGCGCCGATGTGGAAGGCGCGCCGGGCGACCATGCGGGCCACCACCATTATGTCTCGACCGGCCTGGTCGCGGACGTGGAGGGCGACAAGGTGCGCCTGTCGGCGACCGGCGCCAATGCGGTGCTGTTCGAGGAGGAGGCTTAAGCCCCCTCTCCCCTCGGGGGAGAGGGTAGGGTGAGGGTGTAGCGGTCGCGGAGGCTCGATGCCTTCGCGACCGCTTTTCTATTGAGGAATGGCCTAGCCTCTCGTGCCCTCATCCGGCGCTGCGCGCCACCTTCTCCCCCAAGGGGAGAAGAGGGTTACTGGCAGGCCAGGCATTCGTCATAATCCTTCGCTTCGACCTCGATCTGGCGAAGCTCGGGCGTGTTGTCCGCCTCGACGCCGCCGGCGAAGCCCGCGCGCTGGATCGATTTGGAGCGCAGGTAATAAAGCGATTTGATGCCGAGCTCCCATGCACGGAAGTGCAGCATCAAGAGGTCCCATTTCTCGACGTCGGCGGGGATGAACAGGTTCAGCGACTGCGCCTGATCGATATAGGGGGTGCGGTCGGCGGCGAGCTCGAGCAGCCAGCGCTGGTCGATCTCGAAGCTGGTCTTGAACACGTCCTTCTCTTCCTGGGTCAGGAAGTCGAGATGCTGGACCGATCCACCCTGTTCGAGGATCGAATTCCAGACCGCATCGCTATTCTTCGACTTCTCGATCAGCAGTTTCTCGAGATAGGGATTCTTGATCGAGAAGCTGCCCGACAAGGTCTTGTGCGTGTAGATATTGGCCGGGATCGGCTCGATGCAGGCGCTGGTGCCGCCGCAGATGATGCTGATCGACGCGGTCGGCGCGATCGCGGTCTTGCAGCTGAAGCGCTCCATCACGCCCATGTCGGCCGCATCGGGGCAGGGCCCGCGCTCCATCGCGAGGTGCATCGAAGCCTCGTTCACCTGCGCCTGGATATGCTTGAAGATGCGCATGTTCCACGATTTGGCCATCGCGCCTTCGAACGGCAGGTTGCGCGCCTGGAGGAAGGAGTGGAAACCCATCACGCCGAGGCCGACCGAACGCTCGCGCATCGCCGAATATTTGGCGCGCTCCATGCCGGGCTCGGCGCGGTCGATATAATCCTGCAGGACATTGTCGAGGAAGCGCATCACATCCTCGATGAAGCCTTTCTCGTCCTTCCATTCGTCCCAGGTCTCGAGGCTGAGCGAGGACAGGCAGCAGACCGCGGTGCGCGGCTCGCCATATTGGTCGCGGCCGGTGGGAAGCGTGATCTCGGAGCACAGGTTCGAGGTCGAGACCTTGAGCCCGGCATCGCGATGATGCTTGGGCATGGCGCGGTTCACCGTGTCGGCGAACACGATGTAAGGCTCGCCGGTGGCGAGGCGCGTCTCGACCAATTTCTGGAAGAGCGAACGCGCATCGACCTCGCCGCGCTTGGATTGATCCTTGGGCGATTTGAGATCGAAGCTGGTGCCGTTGCGCACGGCCTCCATGAACTCGTCGGTCAGCAGCACGCCGTGGTGGAGGTTCAAGGCCTTGCGGTTGAAGTCTCCGCTAGGCTTACGGATTTCGAGGAATTCCTCGATCTCGGGATGGCTGACGTCGAGATAGACGGCGGCCGAGCCGCGCCGGAGCGAACCCTGGCTGATTGCGAGCGTGAGGCTGTCCATCACGCGCACGAACGGGATGATGCCGCTGGTCTTGCCGTTCAGGCCGACCGGCTCGCCGATGCCGCGCACCGAACCCCAATAGGTGCCGATGCCGCCGCCGCGCGAGGCGAGCCACACATTCTCGTTCCAGGTGTCGACGATGCCGTGCAGGCTGTCGTCCACGCTGTTGAGGAAACAGCTGATCGGAAGCCCGCGGCCGGTGCCGCCGTTGGACAGGACCGGGGTCGCCGGCATGAACCACAGCCGGGAGATATAATCGTAGATGCGCTGGGCGTGCGCCTGATCGTCGGCATAAGCCGACGCGACGCGCACGAACAGATCCTGGAAGCTCTCGCCCGGAAGCAGATAGCGGTCCTTGAGCGTCTCCTTGCCGAAATCGGTAAGGAGCGCGTCGCGCGAATGATCGACGTCGAGCGGGAAGGGCGTATCGCGCCGCTTGCTCTCCTGCTGCGCCTCGGCGGGCGCCTCGGCCGTCATTTCGGCGGCATCCAAGAGATTGGCCATCTCGTTCACATCCCGATCGCTGCTGCTCGAAAGATCCATCGACCGTCCCCTGATCCTGTTCCTAATACGTTCGACTCGGGGATTCGCATCCCGAATGCTACGCACGTCGCCGCCGGGGGCAAGGGACCGAGGCCGCACGGAGCCGTTCCATCCCCGTGTTACACAGGGTGGGTGCTCCCGGAAACGATATGGGGATCGCTCCGGCGTTTCTCAATCGATCGTCGAGCCCCCTGACCCGACACACAAGGGATAGTGTCACTACCGATTCCCGCGCACAAGATGTTTAATTTTCATGACGGTGGATTGTGCGCTTGACGGGCCCGAAAGAGTCAGTTTTGCGCGCGTCGCTGCGGGTGCGAAAGGGGCGCTGGAATATGCGGCCCGTGGGGGCTAGGAGCGCCGCGAAGCCTTCTGCCGGGACAGATTTCTTGACCACCATCATCCGCGAAGCCGATCTGATCGAGAGCGTCGCCGACGCGCTCCAGTATATCTCCTACTTCCATCCGATGGATTATATCCGCGCGCTGGGGGAGGCTTATGAGGCGGAGCAGTCGCCTGCGGCCAAGGACGCGATCGCGCAGATACTGACCAACAGCCGGATGTGCGCGGAAGGGCATCGGCCGATCTGCCAGGATACGGGCATCGTCACCGTCTTCGTCAAATGGGGCCAGGATTGCCGCTTCGCGGACGGATCGCGGAGCCTGCAGGAGGTGGTGGATGAGGGCGTGCGCCGCGCTTACCTCCACCCTGAGAACAAGTTGCGCGCCTCGATCCTCGCCGATCCGGCGTTCGGACGGGTCAATACCAAGGACAATACGCCGTCGGTGCTGCACGTCGAACTGGTGCCCGGCAACCATGTCGAGGTGACGGTCGCGGCCAAGGGCGGCGGCAGCGAGAACAAGTCCAAGTTCAAGATGATGAATCCCAGCGATTCGATCGTCGACTGGGTGCTGGAGACGGTGCCGCAGATGGGCGCGGGCTGGTGCCCGCCGGGCATGCTCGGGATCGGCATCGGCGGCACCGCCGAGAAGGCGATGTTGCTCGCCAAGGAATCTTTGATGGGCGATATCGACATGGCGCAGCTCCGCGCGCGCGGCCCCTCGAACAAGATCGAGGAGCTCCGGATCGAATTGTTCGAGAAGGTCAATGCGCTCGGCATCGGCGCGCAGGGGCTGGGCGGCCTGTCGACCGTGCTCGACGTCAAGATCCTCGACTGGCCGACGCATGCCGCGTCCAAGCCGATCGCGATGATCCCCAATTGCGCGGCCACGCGGCATGCGCATTTCCATCTCGACGGATCAGGCCCGGCCTTCCTTGAGACGCCCGATCTGAACGACTGGCCCAAGGTCGAATGGACGCCGTCGAAAGAGTCAATCCGGGTCGATCTCAATAGCTTGACGCCGGATGTTGTCGCAAGCTGGCAACCGGGCGACCGGCTGCTGCTCAACGGCAAGATGCTGACAGGACGCGACGCCGCGCACAAGCGCATCGCGGATATGTTGGCGAAAGGCGAGCAACTGCCGGTCGAGTTCAAGGGCCGGGTGATCTATTATGTCGGCCCGGTCGATCCGGTGCGCGACGAGGTGGTCGGCCCGGCCGGCCCCACCACCGCCACCCGCATGGACAAGTTCACCAAGATGATGCTCGATCAGGGCCTGCTGGCGATGGTCGGCAAGGCCGAGCGCGGCGGGCAAGCGATCGAGGCGATCAGGGATGCCGGATCGGCCTATCTGATGGCGGTCGGCGGCGCGGCCTACCTGGTCGCGCGCGCGATCAAGGGCGCCAAGGTGGTCGGGTTCGAGGATCTCGGCATGGAGGCGATCTACGAGTTCGATGTGAAGGACATGCCGGTCACGGTGGCGGTTGATGCGACGGGGACCAGCGTGCATCATACCGGACCATTGGTATGGCGCGAGAAGATCGCGCGGGAGAAATTGCTGGAGAAGGCATGACCCGACGCCCCGGCGGAGGCCGGGGCCGCTGGAGTATATCTCAGCGTTGCGTAATATCTCCAGCGGCCCCGGCCTCCGCCGGGGCGACGAGGAAAGATGAAGGGCGGCTTTACCTACATCATGACGAACAAACCGTTCGGCATCCTCTATGTCGGCGTGACCTCGAATATCGCCGAGCGCGTTTTCGCACATCGCGAGGGCCGGGGATCGGCATTCTGCCGCAAATGGGATCTGCGCAGACTCGTTCTGGTCGAACCCCATCCGACGATCGAGGAAGCGATCGTCAGGGAGAAAGCCCTGAAGAACTGGACCAGGGCCTGGAAGCTAAGGCTCATCGCCGACACGAATCCCGCATGGGATGATTTGTTCGAGCTGCTCAATGGTTGAGCCGCTTCCTCCAGCGGCTCCCCAGTCCCTAATCGACGCCCCGGCGGAGGCCGGGGCCGCTGGAGATGTGGGTAGCGGTTGAATATATCCTCCAGCGGCCCCGGCCTCCGCCGGGGCGACGGGATCAGTCCTCGTCGTCGGCAACAGGGCGCGGCTGGAGCCAGCTGGCGATCAGCGTGGGCAGGAGCAGCGACGCGCTCTGCAGCGCCATGCCGAGAAACACCCAGTCGAGTGGCGTGCTGGGCCGCCATAGGTGGAACCAGTCAGCACAGGCCATGTAGAAACAGCCGACCATCGCCGACACGCTGAGCGTGCGGCCCGACCATGCGCTGGCGCGTGCCTGGATGCTCAGCTCGCGCTCGTCGAGCGGGCCGGCTTGGTTGAGGCTCAGGCGCGGGCCCATCTGGCGCATCAGGGCGGCGGCGACACTTCCGCCAACATATAGCATAAGGCCTACCGCGAACCGCCAGGGCGCGAAATGCCCTTCGCCGCTCACGAGCAAGATATAGCTGGCGACGATCGCCGCCAGCGCGAGGAACGGCTGCCAGCGCAACGGCCGCGGTTTTCTCAACCGGTCCAGCACCGCCCAGCGGCAGAAGCGATCCATTTTCTCGAGCAAAGTCATATCAATCTCCAGCGGCCGCGCGCCGGAGGGCATCCGCGACGGATTCGAAGGGTTTGAAGGAAAAGAGCAGTTCGATCGGCACGCCGAAATAGGCGGCGATCTTCATCGCGAGCTCGAGGCTGGGCTTGTAGTCGCCGCGTTCGAGGTAGCCGATCGTCTGGTTGTTCACGCCGACCGCCTCCGCCAGATCGCGGCGCGACACGCCGCGTTCGGCGCGGAAGAGGGCGATGCGATTGTATAAATTTGTCACAGGGGCAATCGCTGATCAGGGATGATGCGTTGTGTTTACACAACGTTTTCTTGCCTGTCAATCATGATTTGAACCTTAGACCATGTGGCGCCGAACCAAATCTGCTATCGATGTCATTCAGCCCCCTGTTCGATGGCGTGTTATTGCGATAAGGCACCCGCAATGGGGCGGGTTTTGAAGCGCATCTGGAGCTGGACCTGGCGCCTGCTGCTGGGCGCGCTGATCGTGCTGTTGTTGCTGCCGGCGACGGCGCCGCCTTTCCTCGACCGGATCTATTATCGCGGGCCGGTCAGCAATCATTTCGACGGGCAGCGTTTCTTCAATCCCGATGGCGAGCAGGGACGTGGCGGGCTGCAAAAGCGCTCGGTCGGCGATATCTGGTTCAGGCTGCGCCGGCTGGACGAAAAATCGCCCTGGCCCGCGCATGTCGCGACTCCGGCGGGCAGGCCCGCGAGGGCAATTGATCCGAAGCGGATGGTGGTCACCTGGATCGGCCATTCGACCGTGCTGGTGCAGGCGGGCGGGATCAATATCCTGACCGACCCGGTCTATGCCGAGAATGTCGGGCCGTGGGGACTTGGGCCGCACCGCGTGCGCGCGCCGGGTATCGCGTTCGACGCGCTGCCGCACATCGATCTGGTGCTGGTGAGCCATGATCATTGGGATCATATGGACCTGCCCACGCTCAAAAGGCTGTGGGATCGCGACCAGCCGCTGATCGTCACCAGCCTGGGCAACGACACGTTGATCCGCAGCGCGGGCGCGCAGGCGGTGGCGCGCGACTGGGGCGGGCGCGTGCCTGTGCGGCCGGGGATCGACGTGATCGTCGAACGCGTCCACCATTGGGGTTCGCGTTGGATGAAGGATCGCAATCGCGCGCTCTGGTCCGGCTTCGCGGTGACCTTGCCGGGCGGCAACCTGTTCTTCGCGGGCGATACCGGGCCGGGCGATGGGAGCTGGCCGATCGAGGATGCCAAAGACGGGCCTTACCGGCTGGCGCTGGTCCCGATCGGCGCATTCCTGCCGCGCGACATCATGAGCGGCAACCATATCGGCCCGGTCGAGGCGGTCGACGCTTTCCGGAAATTGCACGCGGCCCACGCGCTGGCGGTGCATTGGGGCACGTTCAAGCTGTCGAGCGAAGGGATTGACGATCCGCCCGATTTGCTGCGCAAGACGCTGGCGGAGCGGCATATCGCGCCGGATCGCTTCCGCGCGATGGAGGTGGGGGTGAATTGGGAGGTTCCGCCGCTGGGCTAGCACCATCACTCGGTTTCAAGTGGAAAGTGTCGGACCCTCCGCTGCGCGGCTGAGTTTGTCGGTGCAGGAGGTCGCCGATCATGAGCTATGGACGGTTTGCGGCAATGATCATCACGTCGACCGTGGTGATGTTCGGGCTGATGTACCTGAACAGCTTCGCGCTTAGCTATGTCGAATATAGCCAGACGCGGATGTGGATGGCGGTGGTGATGGGGGCGACGATGGCGCTCATCATGATCGGCTTCATGTGGGGAATGTATAAGAACCGGGCCGCGAACGTGGCGATCGTGGGAGCGGGTGTCGCGGCGTTCGCATTGGGATTGTGGCTGGTCCGCAGCCAGCAGACGGTTGGCGACATATCGTACATGCGCGCCATGATCCCGCATCATTCAATCGCGATCATGACGAGCGAGCGTGCCCACATCCGCGATCCGGAGGTTCGGAAGCTCGCCGACCGCATCATCGACGCGCAGGTGCGTGAGATTGCCGAAATGAAGCGCAACATCGCCCGGCTCGAGGCGCATCCCACGCCCAAGGACGCGCCAGACCTGCCATCCTATCGGGACCGGGGCGCTGCCCCGCCTCCTGCCGAAACCGACGAAAGCGCAAGCGTGAACACCCTGGCGCCGATACGCTGAACGTTCGCGATCAGGCGTCTGCAGCGGTCATACCGCGCATGCTCAATCCGCAGCTCTTCTCTCGCGGATCGCGATCGTCGCGACCAGCGCCACCCCGATCATCGCGGTGACGTACCAGAAATAATAAGTCTCATGCCCCGCTTGCTTGAGCTTGAGCGCGAGCGCCTCGGCGGAGCCGCCGAACAGGGATTGGCTGAGCGCATAAGGCAGGCCGACGCCGAGCGCGCGGACATGGGGCGGGAATAGCTCAGCCTTGACGATCGCGCTGGTCGCGGTCGCGCCGGAAAGGATGACGAGCGCGGCCAGGACCAGAGCGAAGGCGACCAGCGGATCGTGCGCGCGGCCGATCGCGGTCATCAGGGGGACGGTGGCGACGATGCCGCCGACCGCGAACCAGTAGAGCAGGGGCTTGCGCCCGATCCGGTCGGACAGGCCGCCGAGCAAGGGCTGGAGCAGGATCGCGACGATCGTTGCGGCGGCGCAGATCTGGCTCGCCACCGGCTTGGCGAAGCCTGAGGTCCCGACCAGATATTTCTGCATGTAGGTGGTGTAGGTATAGAAGGCGACATTGCTGCCGACCGCCAGCCCGAAGGCGATCAGCACGCTGCGGCGATGATTGCGCCACAGATCGGCGACGCCGCCCGCGCGCCGCTCGGGTGTGGCTTCGGCCTGGAATTCCGGAGTCTCGTCGATGCCGCGCCTGAGCCAGTAAATGCCGAAAGCGAGTATTGCGCCGACCACGAAGGCGAGACGCCAGCCCCAGCTGGACAAGGCTGCCTCGCTCGCGCCGCCGGCCTGCAGGCCAAGCAGGAGGGCCAGTGCCAGCAATTGCCCGCCATAAAGCGTCACGTACTGGAAGCTCGACCACAAGCCGCGCCGACCCTCGGGCGCGATTTCGGAGAGGTAGGTCGCCGCCGCGCCATATTCGCCGCCCAGGCTCAGGCCCTGGATGATGCGCGCGAGCATCAGCAGAATGGGCGCGGCCAGGCCGATGCTGGAATAAACCGGGATCATCGCGAGCAGTAGCGAGCCGCCGCCCATCAGCGCGACGCTCCAGGCCAAGGCGGTGCGGCGCCCGTGGCGGTCGCCGATCCGCCCGAGCAGCCAGCCGCCGATCGGGCGCATCAGGAAACCGATCCAGAAGATGCCGCTGGTGGCGAGGAATTGCGCGGTCTGGTCCTGGCCGGGGAAGAAGGCCTTGGCGAAGTAAAGCGAGAAGGCCGAATAGACGTACCAGTCGAACCATTCGACCAGATTGCCGGCCGCGCCGCCCAGGATCGAGCGAAGCGGGGCTGGCCGCGTCACGCGCCCTCGGTCTGGAACAGGCCGAGTTGGGCGATCTCCTCGACGCTCAGGTCGATCCCGAACAACAGGCTGAGCCGCATGCGGTAGACGCGCGGATCCTCGATCTCGCCCGACGCTTCCTGCTCGCCGTTGCGGCGCCGATAGCGGCGGTCGGTCAGGCTGGCGAAGCCGTGCGGCAAGACGCTGCTGACGATGCGCAACTGCTTGAAGCGGCTCTCGGGCGCGTTCGAGGTCCAGTAATTGGAGAGGACGAGGTCCGTGGCGAAGACGGGATCGAGCGAGAAACTGAATTGCGGCATCCAGCCTTCGCCCGCCCCGCGGCCGTCGGTGGAGGCGGAAGGGCCGTCGCGTTCGAGCATCCAGCCATGGAGCGGATCGCGCATCAGCCGGAATTGCGCGCCATCGGGAGCGGACGCCGTCTCGCCGTCGGCGAGCGGCATCGGCGGACAATAAGAGCCGCCAAAGCCCGCATCGGCGATCCAGTCCTGCCCGTCGATCGTGACGAGCGCGAGCGTATGGGTTCTGCCGGGCGGCGGACCTTCCGCGCCCAGCCAGACGCGCGCCAGCAGCGGGCGGACGGTGAAACCGAGCGCAAGCAGCGCGTCTTCGAACAGGCGGTTCTGCTCGAAACAATAGCCGCCGCGCCGCGCGGTCACGAGCTTGGCGAAGACCGAGGCGCTGTCGATCGCGATGCCGCGGCCGAGGATCACGTCGAGATTTTCGAACGGGATCGTCAGGCGGTGCGCGCGCTGAATCTGGGCGAGCCCCTCCGCCGTGGTGGGAGGCGGTTCCTTGAGCCCGATACGCTCGAAATAGGCGGCGAGGTCGAAACTGTCGGTCATAGGTGCGGGAATAAGCCGAGAATGGTGGTGGATACCAGCAGCCCGAAGCCGATGCCGCACGCGCCTGCGGCCAGGTCGTAACCTTCCTCGCGCAGGTTCAGCAGCTTCTGACGGTGGAGGAAAAACCAGTAACAGGCCATGCCCGGCACCTCGACCGTGCCGATCACCGCGACCAGCAACATGATCTTGCCGGTGGTGAGCCCGATCGCGCCTCCGATCAGCAGCCACACCACGCGGCAGACATTGGCGACGAAGGTTGCCCGCATCTGCCCGACCGCGATCAGCATCTCGTTGGCGGCGTTGTTGCCGATGCGCAGCATGGTCGAAAGCGCGATCCACTGCAGGTAGGGCGCCACGCTGTGGTAACGGGGATCGTACAATATATTGACGACCAACTGCGCCGATCCGACCAATCCGCCGACGCCGAACATGTATAGCAGGACGACCTTGCGCCGCGCCTGGTAGAAAATCCGGCGCAGCGTGTCGGGCGCCTCGCGCGCGGCCTTGGAGTAAGCGGGATAGAGGACGCGGGTGGCGTAGGGGCTCGCAATCGCGCCCGGCGCCGCGGCGAGCGTCACCGCGATCGCATACAAGCCATAGGCGGAAAGCGGCATCAACCGGGCGAGCACCAGTTTGTCCGATTGCAGGATCAGCAGCGACAGCACGCTCGACATCGCGATGAAGCGCGAGAAACGCCATAGTTCGGCGGAGCGCGCGGGGCTGATGCGGATGCGGCGGCGCGATTGCGGGAAGATGATATAGGACAGCACGAGCCTGACCACCTGCCCGGTCAACATGCCCGCGATCAGCGCCCAATAACTGCGCCATATCAGCGCGGTCGCGATCGACACGATCAGCGTCACCACATTGGCCGACAATTCGAGCATCGAAAGGCGCCACAGCTGGCGGTCGCGGACGGAGGTCGCGAAGGCGAGCGAAGACAGGCCGTCGAGGGTGAAGCTGATGGCCCATAAGGCCACGACGGGCGCCAGCTCCGGTTTGCCAAGCAAGGCCGCGCCGGGCTTGGCGATCGCGATCATCAGCAATGTCAGGCCGATTCCCCGCACCAGGCGAATCGTCCAGACCTGGTCGAGGAAGGTCGGATCGTCGCCCTCGGCATGACGCACGATGAATCCGAGCAGACCGATATCGGTCAGCATCGCCAGCATATAGGCGATCGAGGTGATGACGCCGACCACGCCATAAGCATGCGAATCGAGCAAGCGCGTGAGCGTCATGCTGCTCACGATGCGCAACGCGTTGGTCATCAGGACCGAGAAGAGGATGCTCGCGGCGGCGCCGGTGACAAGTTGGCGAAGGCGCTGGACGGAGAGTCCGCGTAAGAAGGGCATGGCAATCCGGCGGCTAGGGTAGGGCGATGCTATAAAGACCGTGTCCCGTTACGCAAATGCGAAGACGCACCGCAAACGTGCTGACATGATACTGACAGGATGCTGACAGCAGTCCGGCTGGAACCGAACGCCGCCAGCGCCCATATAGCGGCATATGGCCATCCAGATCCGCACCAGCCTCGACGAACCCGAGACGGGCGAGAGCTTCGTTCCCCACCGGCCCGAGCGTCCCGAGAAGAGCCAGGGGGGAAAGAAGTTCCAGCTGGTGGCCGATTACGAGCCCGCGGGCGACCAGCCGACCGCGATCGCCGAGCTGGTCGAGCAGGCCAAAACGGGCGAGCGAGACCAGGTGCTGCTGGGCGTGACCGGATCGGGCAAGACCTTCACCATGGCCAAGGTGGTCGAGCAGTTGCAGCGGCCCGCGCTCGTGCTCGCGCCCAACAAGATTCTCGCGGCGCAGCTCTATGGCGAGTTCAAGAGCTTCTTCCCCGACAATGCGGTCGAGTTCTTCGTCAGCTATTACGATTATTACCAGCCCGAGGCCTATGTCCCGCGGTCGGATACGTATATCGAGAAAGAAAGCTCGGTGAACGAGGCGATCGACCGGATGCGCCATTCGGCGACGCGGTCCTTGCTCGAACGCGACGACGTGCTGATCGTGGCGTCGGTGTCGTGCCTGTACGGCATCGGATCGGTCGAAACCTATTCGGCGATGATCTTCGACCTGAAGAAGGGCCAGACGGTCGACCAGCGCGAGATCATCCGCAAGCTGGTCGCGCTCCAGTACAAGCGCAATGACGCCGCTTTCCAGCGCGGCAATTTCCGCGTGCGCGGCGACACGCTCGAAATCTTCCCGTCGCATTATGAGGACAGCGCCTGGCGGATCGCCTTCTTCGGCGATGAGATCGAGCAGATCACCGAATTCGATCCACTGACGGGCAAGACCAGCGCCAACCTCAACGAGATCCGCGTCTACGCCAATAGCCATTATGTGACGCCGGGGCCGACGCTCAAGCAAGCGACCGAGGCGATCAAGTTCGAGCTCAGCGAACGGCTCAAGGAATTGCAGATCGAGGGCAAGTTGCTTGAAGCCCAGCGCCTGGAGCAGCGCACCAATTTCGACCTGGAGATGATCGCCGCCACCGGAAGTTGCGCCGGAATCGAGAATTATAGCCGCTTCCTGACCGGCCGCCTTCCGGGCGAGCCCCCTCCGACCCTGTTCGAATATCTACCCGAGAACGCTTTGTTGTTCGTGGACGAAAGCCACCAGACGATCCCGCAGGTCGGCGGCATGGCGCGGGGCGACCATCGGCGGAAGATCACGCTCGCCGAATATGGCTTCCGCCTGCCGTCGTGCATCGACAACCGGCCGCTACGCTTCAATGAATGGGATGCGATGCGCCCGCAATCGATCTACGTCTCGGCGACGCCGGGATCGTGGGAGATGGAGCGGACCGGCGGCGTCTTTTCCGAGCAGGTGATCCGCCCAACCGGGCTGATCGACCCGCCGGTCGAGGTGCGCCCGATCGAGAGCCAGGTCGACGATCTGGTGCATGAGGCCAAGCTGACCGCGCAGAAGGGCTATCGTTCGCTCGTCACGACGCTGACCAAACGCATGGCCGAGGATCTGACCGAATATCTGCATGAGGCGGGCATGAAGGTCCGCTACATGCATTCGGACGTCGAGACGTTGGAGCGGATCGAGCTGATCCGCGATTTGCGGCTGGGCGTGTACGATGTGCTGGTCGGCATCAACCTGCTGCGCGAGGGGCTCGACATTCCCGAATGCGGGCTGGTCGCGATCCTCGACGCGGACAAGGAAGGGTTCCTGCGCTCCGAAACATCGCTGATCCAGACGATCGGCCGCGCCGCGCGCAACGTCGATGGCAAGGTCATCCTTTATGCCGACCGCATCACCGGATCGATGGAGCGCGCGATGCTGGAAACCTCGCGCCGGCGTGAGAAGCAGGAGAAATTCAACCTCGAGAACGGCATCACGCCCGAGACGATCCGGCGCGGGATCAGCGACATTGTCGGCCATCTTTCGTCGCGCGATCAGGTCACGGTCGATACGGGCATCGAGGATGCGCCGCACATGGTCGGCCACAATCTGCGCGCCTATATCGAGGATCTCGAAAAGAAGATGCGCGCCGCCGCCGCCGACCTCGAATTCGAGGAAGCGGGACGGCTGCGCGACGAGATCCGCAAGCTCGAGGCCGACGAACTCGGCCTGCCGCACGAGCCGAGCCGCGCGCCCGCGCGCGGCAATTCGACGCTGGGCAAGCCCGGCACGCGCCAGACGCGCTACGGCAAGGCGAAACAGAGTCGGATGGAACGGCGCGCGCGCTGAAGCGCTTCACGCGCTGGCTAAAAAGGTTTAGGTCCGGAACGGGCGGAAGGCCCGCTCACATAATCGGGAGGTGCACCATGCCGACCCTGACCCGCCTTGCGCCGGAACTGCCCGCGACCGACTTGAAAACGTCTCTGGCTTATTATGAGGACCAGCTCGGTTTCAAGGTGAAGACAGTTCTGCCGGACCGCAGCTACGCGATCGTCGAGCGCGATGGGATGGCGATCCATCTCTTCGCGAGCGATACTGACAGAGGCGCGGGCTTGCACCTTTTCACTGACGATATCGAGCAGCTGCACGACGAATTGCGCGAGCGCGGGGCTCGGATTGCGCAGCCGGTCCAGCGCAAGCCGTGGGGCAATCGGGACTTCCGTGTCGCCGACCCCACGGGCAACGAGCTGAAGTTCACCGAGCCGCTCGCCGACTGAGATTGAGGCGGAAGGCTTCGGTGCTTTATCGTCGCAGATCCGCGCTCAACAGCCTCGCCAGGCCGGATTCGCGGTGGCGCGCGCGTCGAGGCGCTTCTTCATGATCCGGAAAGACTGTAGAATGACGGCAGGCCCGGATGCCTGCTACGGACGGCCGCCGTGCATTCTGTCCGGCAGCGAACCCCGGACGTGATGGCGCGTTGGGGGACTGGGGCGATGCGGGGATCGCATATTTGGACGTGCCTTTCGAAATCGAGCTGAAGCTGGAAACCACGCCCGCCGATCTGGCGCGGCTGCGCGGCAGTCCGCTGCTCAAGGGCAAGGGCGGGACGACCGAGCGGTTGGTCTCGCATTATTTCGACACGCCGGATCGTACGCTGCATCGCGCGGGCTATACGCTGCGCGTGCGCGCGACGGCGCACGGCCGCATTCAGACCGTGAAGCTGGACGCGGGGCATGCCGGCGGCCTATTCGTCCGCCCCGAATGGGAACGGCCGCTCAAGGGGCCCAGGCCGGTGATCGAGCGCGATGGACCGCTCGCCGCGCTGGTCGCGGCGCGCGATCTGCGCGTCGCCTTCGTCACCGATGTCGAGCGCGATGCGCGCAACGTCTCGGCCGGCGGCGCCCTGATCGAGGTCGCGCTCGACGATGGAAGCATCCGCGCCAGGAAGCGCAAGTCCGGCCTGTGCGAGGTGGAGCTGGAGCTGAAAGGCGGCGCGCCCGAGCCCCTGTTCGCGCTGGCGCGCGAGTTGAACGCGCTCGTTCCGCTGCGGATTGGCGTGCGCAGCAAGGCCGAGCGTGGCTACGCGCTGGCGGAAGGCAAGGATATGGCGGCGGCAAAGGCCGAGCCGATCGCGCTCGATTCCGACGCCGATGCCCGCGAGGGCTTCGCCGCGATCGCCTTCGCCTGCATCCATCATTTCCGGCGGAACGAGCCCCGGCTGCTCGCAACCGGCGCGGTCGAAGCGCTGCACCAGTCGCGCGTGGCGCTCCGGCGACTGCGATCGTCTTTCTCCTCGTTCGAGTCCTTGCTCGCCGCGGATGCGCGCGCGCACATGCTCGACGAGGAATTGCGCTGGCTGGCAGGCGAGCTCGGCAAGGTGCGCGATCTCGACGTGCTGATCCCGAAGATCGACGGTCAAGGAAGACGGAGATTGGCGGATGCCCGCGCGACCGCGCTTGGCGATGCCCGCACCGCGCTGGATTCGCTCCGCGCGCGCAAGCTGATGATCGATCTGGCCGAATGGCTCGCGATCGGCGCTTGGCGAACGCGCCCCGCCGAGCCGCTGCTGGCGAGCGAACCGGTCAGGGCGATCGCGCGCGATATCCTGGAGCGGCACCGCAAACGGCTCAAGAAGCGCGGCCGCCACCTCGCGGGCCTGAGCGATCAGGCCCGGCACAAGGCGCGGATCGAGGCCAAGAAATTGCGGTATGCGGCCGAATTCTTCGCCTCGCTCTGGACAAGCAAGCAGGCGAAGGCGCGTCATGACTCGTTTCTGAAGGCGCTGGAAAAGCTGCAGGACAGGCTTGGCGAGCTGAACGATCGCGCGACCGCGGCCGATCTGCTCGAACGGCACGGCGTCGAAGTGCCTGCGCCGGACCTTGGCGACAAGACGCTGCTGCGGAAAGCCGCGAAGGCGTTCGACGACTTGATGGGCATCAAGCCGTTCTGGGGACGATATGCGAAGTGAGAGGCCATAAGTCGGCTCGATCGCGATCGCATCGGAGTCCCGTCACTCAACCAGCCTCAGCGAAAGGCCGATCGTGCGGGGATGCACCGTATAGCCTTCGATCACCGTATTGATCTGCGGGCTCTGGATGATCGTCCGGTTGTCGAGCAGGTTCTTGGCATAGATCGTGAGGGAATGCGGTCCGAAGCGGATTCCGGCGCTGGCATTCATCACGCCGTAGCCCGGATTGCGGTAATTGGGGTCGGTCAGCAGATAGCTGCCATAGCTGCGTCCGGTATAAGCATAGTTGATCAGCGCCGAGATTGCGGTCGAGCCGTCCAGCCAGTGCAGGTAATTGGCCCCGGCGGTCGCGGTAAAGCCCGGCACGGCGATCAAATGCTGGCCCACCGCGACGTCGACGGGATTGTTGGACTGGATGACCTTCGCGTCGTTCACGCTCATGGTGCCGTTGATCTGCAGGCTTGGTGAGAGCTTGAGCGATGCGTCCGCCTCGGCACCCCAGATCCGGGCATTGCCGATATTACTGGTGAAATAATAGCCGCAGGTCGGCAGGTAAATCTGCTGCTGGATATTGTGCCAGTTCGTCAGATAGCCAGAGGCGTTAAGCCGGACGCGACCGCCCAGGAATTCATTCTTAGTGCCCAGCTCATACGTCCACAGGCTGTCCGAGGTGAAATGGGTCGGCTGGGTGGTCTGGCCGATATTCTGGAAATCGCCGTTGCATACCGAGGTCGGGCCGAACGTGATCGGCCCGGTCGGCCCGCCCAGGCGAAATCCTTTTGCGGCCGAGGCATAGACCGAACTCTCGGGCGAGAGTTCGTGATAGAGCGTGGCCTTGGGCAGGAAGGCTTTGCTCGTCGCATCCTGGGTGAAGGGCGGGGATGCCGGTTGGCCCGCTGTCTGATAGCCGAGATTGCCGATCTGATAGAAGCCGGTCTCGACCGACACGAAATCCTCATGTGCCGCCGAATATCGTCCGCCCAGATCGAGCTTCCATCCTTGCGCGAAGGCGATGCTCGCCTGGCCGAACACGGCATATTGCTGCTGGCGATAGGTGCGGTCGTCGCTCTCGTCGATGCCGTTCGGGAATAAGGGGATGGCGTCGCCCCCGCCGGGCTGGCCGTAAGTGGGATTGCCATAGCTGGTTTCGACCAGCGACTGCTCCATGGGCATGCCGTAGATCGACTGGAAGGTCGGATTGATCGCGTCGATCGTCTGATAGTCGATATTGTGGACATTCTGGGTCGCGAAATAGGCGCCGGCGACCCAGCTCAGCCAATGCGGCCCGGGGCTGGTGCTGTTGGAGGACAGGCGCAGCTCCTGGCTGAACTGCCGATAATGCGTCCGGTAATGAACCGCCGACGGCAGGGTGGCGATGATGCTGTCATTCTGCGGCTGGTACTGCGGATAGATCGGATCGAGGAAGAACAAGGCGAAGGCCGTGCTGTTCAGATAGGTGCCGTCCTCCTGGCGGGCGGCGACGCGGTCGAAATAGCCGGTGACCGAGGTCAGGTCGGCGAAGCCCAGGGTCTTCTTCACGTTGAGGCTGCCGAGCATGACGGTGTCATGGCTGGGTTCGGCGACCTCCTTGTTCTGCTTCCAGATGCCGATTGCCGGATAGAATGCGGCATTGTCGGCATTGTTCGCGCGCTGGTAGAAAAATGAGGGCGTGATCGTCAGCGTAGGATCCGGGGTCCAGGTCGCACTGACGCGCGCGGTCAGGCTGTTGCCGCTGTTGACCCGCTTTTTGTCGAGTACGCCGGACAGCGCGTAATGATCGATCCAGCCGCTGTCCTTCTCGTAATTGGCGCTGACGCGCAGTGCCAGCGTGTCCGTGACGAGCGGCAGGTTTGCGGTACCACTGGCCGCATAATTGACGCCGCCATGCTGCGTGCCGGAAAAGTCGCCCATCATCGTCGCGCTGAACGCATCCGCCTTTGCGGGGGCGGTGATGAAGCGGATCGTGCCGCCTTCGGAACTGTCGCCGTAAAGCGTGCCCTGCGGCCCGCGCAGCACCTCGATCCGCTCAATGTCGGGCAGCCGAACCTCGATCGACCCGTCGCGATAAAGATTCGGCACTGTGATCGAGACATCGTCGAGATAGAGCCCGACCGTCGAGGCGCCCGAGGTCGATGACACGCCCCGGATCACGATATTATCGCGCCCCTCTTCGCCCGCGACCGCATTGAATGCCACGCCCGGAACCGCGCGGCTGAGGTCGTCATAGTCGGCGATCTTCTGGTCGCGCAGCGCCGCGCCGGACAAGACGGACAGACTGATCGGGACCTTGCGGACGTCTTCGCTCCGTTTCTGCGCGGTAACGATGACCTCGCCCGATCCGTCTCCCTCCCCCGAGGCGGCCGCGGGCGCAGCGGGCGTCTCGCCATAGGCAAGCGCGGGGACCAGCAGTGCCAAAGCCGATGCACCGGCGGAAAAAAGGACGAGGCGCGACGCCCCCCGGCGATCAAACATATTGGTCGTATCCGCTCGTTGCTGCACTGCAACAAACGTGCCTGTGGACCGGTCATCATGGTAGGCTGTAACTTTTGATGTGAGGCATAGATTTGATCTATGTCCTCCGCTATTGGCCGGGCCGGGCGTGTGCCCCGGATTTTTCGCGGAAGGGGAGCAGTTGGTCGATCGCGTGGCGCTGCCCGACAAAATGTTCGCCAGCCGCGTGGACTGGAATCTGCTGCGGACCTTCGTCGAGATCGTGCGGGCGGGTGGAGTCGGCGCCGCCGCCCGCAAGCTGAACAAGCAGCAGCCGAGCATCAGCGCGGCCTTGCGCAGGCTTGAGGATCAGGTCGGAGTGCAGCTGCTGCATCGTTCACCGGTCGGCGTCGAGACGACCGCCGCCGGCAAGGCGCTGATGGGCCTGTGCGAGGAAATGCTCGAAGCGGCGCGGATGGTGCCGCACCAGATCGCGCAGGCGACCAATCGGGTTGAGGGCATCGTCCGCATCCAGCTGATCTCCGCCGTCCTGTCCCCCGAGTTCGACGAGGCGATCGCCAGCTTCCATCGCCGCAATCCCGACATCCGGATCGAGCTCCGCGTTTCGCCCTGGCGCGACGTGCTGGACGCTCTCGAACGAGGGGAGGTAGAGATCGGCGTCGGTTATGACGGCGGTGCGCGCAGCGGCCTCGTCTATGAACCGCTGTTCGTCGAGCGTCAGCAGCTTTATTGCTGCCGCACGCATCCGAGGTTCGGGCATCGCATCAGCCGTCTCGGCGAGCTCAAGGATGAAGGCTTCGTCCTCACGGGCGAGGATGAGCTGGAGGTCGTCACGCGCCTGCGCCGCCGTTATGGCCTGGGATCGAAGATGAGCGGCCTCGCCGAAGACGTAAACGAGGCGCAGCGCCTGATCATGCTCGGCGTCGGCATCGGCTTCCTGCCGGTGCTCGCCGCGGCCGAGGCGGTAGCGAAGGGACGGCTGTGGCCATTGCTCCGCGCCGAGCTGGAACCGTCCTACGACATCTTCCTGCTCGCACGATCGGAACCTTCGCGCGACACCGCGACGCAGCTCTTCCTCGATGAGGTGATCCGCCGGGTGCGCGCTCAGCGGCACGCATAGACGCTGTATTGAGTTTCCCGCTGCACCCGTCGCGTTCTGAGGCCGTCAGGCGAACGGTTGGGTCGTCGGGTCGATCGCAATCTCGGCCGGCAGGTGCGCGACGATATCGCCATCGGCCTGGAGCGGCTCATCCCTGCCGGTTATCCGGAGCGAAGCGCAGGTGAACTGGATCAGGTTCGGATCGCGCGTCAGGTCGTCATGGTGGAGCAAGGCCCACAGGAAACGGACGAAGTCGCGCCGCCGTGCTTGCCTGAGCGCAACCACATGCAGGAGCGGATCATCGGCCGCCGCGCCGGGCGCGAAGCTCCACGGGCCGGCATAATAACGCCCCTTGGCGATATAGATCGCCTCGCAGGCGATCGTCCGGCCATCCGCCTCGACCGAAAGCTGGCGGCGCGGCCAGCGGATCAGCGTGCGGAGGAACGCCGCGCCATAGGCCGCGCGGCCGATCATGCGCTTGAGGCGCGGCGAAACATTCGCGACCGCGTCCGCGTCCGGGCCGACGCTGGCGCAGGTGAACATCATCGTCTCGCCGATGCGGGCAATACGCTGCAGGCGCGGCGGCGCCGCTCGCAGGATACGGCCGGCAAAGCTCAGGGCATTCCGGCGATAGCCATATTCGCGCGCGAGCAGGTTGACCGTGCCCGTCGGGAAGATGCTCATTATGCGCGGCCGCCCACTCCGCCACAGCGCCGCCGTCACATGGCGGAGCGTGCCGTCGCCGCCGACCGCGCAGACGTGGGTGGTTTCCTCCGCGACAATCAGGTCGCCGCCGGTGGGTGTCACGATCACGCGCGCGCCTGCCGCCTCCAACTCGCGCCGAAGCGCGGCCACGCGGCGGCGCGACGATGAGCCGGCCTTCGCGTTGACGAACAGCTGGATGACAGGCTGGGGCACCCCGCAGCCTTACAGGATTTCGCGAACCTTTTCAGGGGGGCGGCCAAGGCGCGCGCCCTTTTCGGTCTCGACCAGCGGACGCTCGATCAGGATCGGATCGGCGACCATCGCGTCGAGGATCGCATCGTCCGACGCGGTCCTGAGTGCCTTGGCGCCGTCCTCGGCGGTACGCAGCCCGTCGCGCGGCGTCATTCCGGCTTTGGCGTAAAGGCGCTTCAATTCCGCGCGCATGGGCGGGGTCTTGAGATATTCGATCACGATCACGTCGGCGCCGGCCTCCTCCAGCAACGCGAGTGTCTCGCGCGATTTGGAACAGCGCGGGTTATGATAGAGGGTCGCCTTCACGTCTGTTGCTCCGAGAGATTTTCAAGCGACTGGAGCGCCTCGTGTCGGCGCTCCCATGGGACGAGGATATGATCGTGATGGAAGCCCGCGACGATGTTGGCGGGCAGCGCGCGATCGGCGAGCGCCCGCGCAATCGCCGCGCTCAGGCCGACTGCCGACAGGCTCGAATGGACGGTGAGGCTGATCCGCGCCCATTCGCCATCGGGGAAGGGGGCGATCAGCGTCATGCCCTCCTCCTCGTGGATCAACGCGAACACGTCAGCGGGCAGAGGCGCGTCGGGGTCGAGCAGGTCGAACCCATAAGGCTCGTCGTGCAGCACCGGCCGCATCTCCGCCAGCAGAAGGCCCAGGTCGGTCAATCCTCCTGCTTCGCCAGCCACTGCTCCAGCCACTTGATCGTGTAATTGCCCGTTTGGAAATCGGGCTCGTCGAGCAAAGCCTGGTGGAGCGGGATCGTGGTCTTGACGCCATCGACCACGAATTCCTCGAGCGCGCGGCGCAGGCGGCGGAGCGCGCCGTTGCGGGTGGTGCCGTAGACGATCAGCTTGGCGATCATCGAATCATAATAAGGCGGCACGCGATAGCCGGCATAAAGGCCGCTATCGACGCGCACGTTCATGCCGCCCGGCGCATGATATTGCTTCACCAGCCCGGGTGACGGGGCGAAGGTGCGTGGATCCTCGGCATTGATGCGGCATTCGATCGCGTGGCCGCGGAAGACGACATCCTCCTGGCGCAACGTCAGCGAATGGCCCTCGGCGACGCGGATCTGCTCGCGCACTAGGTCGAGGCCCGTGATCGCCTCGGTCACCGGATGCTCTACTTGGAGGCGGGTGTTCATCTCGATGAAGTAGAATTCGCCATTTTCCCACAGGAACTCGATCGTGCCCGCGCCGCGATAGCCCATGTCGGCCATCGCCCTGGCGACAATCCCGCCCATGCGGTCGCGCTCTTCGGTCGAGATGATGGGGGAGGGAGCTTCCTCGACCACTTTCTGGTGGCGGCGCTGGAGCGAGCAATCGCGTTCGCCAAGATGGATGGCATTACCCTCGCCATCGCCGAACACCTGGAATTCGATATGGCGCGGGTCGCCGAGATATTTTTCCATGTAGACGGTGGCGTCGCCGAACGCCGCCGCCGCCTCATTGCCCGCTTGATCGATCAGCGTTTCGAGCTGGCTTTCGTCGGGTACGACCTTCATGCCGCGCCCGCCGCCGCCCGACGCTGCTTTGATCAGGACCGGATAGCCGATTTCCTTCGCGACCTTCTTGGCCTCGACGAGATCCTTGACCGGGCCGTCGGAGCCCGGGACGAGCGGCAGGCCGAGCTTGGCCGCAGTCAGCTTGGCCTCGATCTTGTCGCCCATCGTCCGGATATGTTCGGGCTTGGGGCCGATCCAGATGATGTCGTGCGCCTCGACGATCTCGGCGAATTTGGCGTTTTCGGACAGGAAGCCGTAGCCGGGGTGGATCGCGTCGGCGCCGGAAATCTCGGCCGCGGAGATCAGATTGGGAATGTTGAGATAGGATTCGGTCGCCGACGGCGGTCCGATGCAGATCGCCTCGTCCGCCAGGCGGACGTGCATCGCGTCCGCGTCGGCGGTGGAGTGCGCCGCGACCGTCTTGATACCCATTTCATGGCAGGCGCGATGGATGCGGAGCGCGATCTCGCCGCGATTGGCGATCAGGACCTTCTTGATCTCTGCCACTTATATTTACTCGACGATGGCGAGCGGTTGATCGAATTCGACCGGCTGGCCATTGTCGACCATAAGCTGCGTGACCTTGCCCGCGCGCGGGCTGAGGATCGGGTTCATCACCTTCATCGCCTCGACGATGAGCAAGGTGTCGCCCGCCGCGACGGTATCGCCGACATTGACGAATTGCTTCGCGCCCGGAGAGGCGGCGAGATAGGCGGTGCCGACCATCGGCGACTTGATCGTGCCGGGATGGTCGCCCGCGGGCACGGCGGGAGCCGCTGCGGGTACCGGTGCAGGCGCTGCCGCGACGGCCGCGGAGGGCGCGGGCGCGGCGTGGGTCGAAATCGCGATGTTGCGCACCACGCGGATGCGGCGGTCGCCGTCCTGGACCTCGATCTCGGTCAGGCGGGTATCATCCAGAAGCTCGGCGAGCTGACGCACCAATCCCGCGTCAACCTGCATCGAACCATTCTTGTTATCGGTCATCCAGCGATGCCCTTTTGAAAGTGAAGCGGCGCTATTGGCAAAGCGTGGCCCCTACGTCCAGCACAGGCACACGGCAATGGGTTTCATCCGGAGCCATGCTCTCTTAGATGCAGGATCATGACGACTCCAATCCATAGCGACGGCACCATCTCGATCACTGTGAATGGCGAGCATAGACGCGTGCGGGGAGGCTTGAGCATAGCCGATCTCGCCAACGAACTCGGGCTTGTGCCGGAAAAGGTGGCGGTGGAGCGCAACCTGGAAGTCGTGCCGCGCTCGACGCTGGCGCAGGTCTGTCTGGAGGATGGCGACGACCTGGAGATCGTGCATTTCGTTGGTGGTGGCGACCATCCGGTCGCGGGGGGCGGCGGCGATCATGGGCGGGCGGTGGATGAAGACCGCTGGAGCGTGGCGGGGCGCAGCTTCCGCTCGCGGCTGATCGTCGGCACGGGCAAATATAAGGATTTCGCGCAGAATGCCGCCGCGCTCGAAGCATCGGGCGCCGAGATCGTCACGGTCGCGGTGCGGCGCGTGAACGTGTCGGACCCCAAGGCGCCGATGCTGACCGACTATATCGATCCGAAGAAGGTCACATATTTACCTAACACCGCGGGCTGCTTCACCGCCGAGGATGCGATCCGCACGCTTCGGCTGGCGCGCGAAGCGGGCGGCTGGGACCTGGTCAAGCTTGAGGTGCTGGGCGAGGCGCGCACACTCTATCCCGACATGGTCGAGACTTTGCGCGCGACCGAGATCCTGGCGAAGGAGGGCTTCCTGCCGATGGTTTATTGCGTGGACGATCCGATCGCCGCCAAACGGCTGGAGGATGCGGGCGCGGTCGCGATCATGCCGCTGGGCGCGCCGATCGGATCGGGCCTGGGCATCCAGAATCGCGTCACGATCCGGCTGATCGTGGAGGGCGCCAAGGTGCCGGTGCTGGTTGACGCCGGTGTCGGCGCGGCATCCGACGCGGCGGTGGCGATGGAGCTCGGCTGCGACGGCGTGCTGATGAACACCGCGATCGCCGAAGCCAGGGACCCGATCCTGATGGCAGCGGCGATGAAAGCCGCGGTCGAGGCCGGCCGGCTGTCCTATCGCGCGGGGCGGATGGGCATGCGGCGTTATGCCGATCCGTCGAGCCCGCTCGCCGGGCTGATCTGACGCGTAACGCGCAAAAAATTTCCATTTCGGCGACGGAAAACGCAAAACGCCTCGTTCAAGGTAGCGGTACCAAGGCGCGGCCGCCGGGGAGAGTCGAGCGATGCCGCCGAAAATCGAACCAAGGACTTCAAGAGGGGGGCGTGTGCGCCGACTGTCGATTCTGCTTGGACTTCCGCTTCTGTTGACGCCCGAGATGGCTATGGCGCAGACCGCACCCGTACCGCCGCCGTCCGCACAGCGCGCGACGCAGAAGCCGGTCGCGGCCGTGCCCGCCGTACCTGCAGCGTCCGCCGACGATGACGAGGAAATCGTCGTGCGTGGGCAAAAGCCGCGCGGATCGGTGACAGGCGACATTCCGCCCGAACAGACGCTGAACGCCGCTGACGTGCGCGCATATGGCGTCAACAATATCTCGGACCTGCTCGATCAGCTCGCACCGCAGACGACCAGCGGGCGCGGCGGCCAGCCGGTGATCCTGCTCAACGGGCGGCGCATCTCGGGCTTCGGCGAAATCCGCGACCTGCCGACCGAGGCGATCTCGCGCGTCGAAATCCTGCCGGAAGAGGTCGCGCTCAAATATGGCTATTCGGCCGACCAGAAGGTCGTGAACATCGTGCTGCGCGAGCGTTTCCTGGCGCTCGTCGGCGAAGCCGGCGCCAGCACCTCGACCGAGGGCGGCGGCACCGGCACCAATCCCGAAGCCAATTACGTCAAGATTCGCGGCGACAAGCGCTTCACCGCCAATTTGCGCTACCAGGCGAACGAGAAGCTGCGCGAAAGCCAGCGCGACATCGTCGATGCGACCGGTCCGAATGGCGCCGACGTTGCGCATGACAAGACGCTCAAGGCTTCCTCGCAGCAATGGAGCGACAATATCGTCTATGCGCGACCGATCTTCGATCGCTCGACGCTGACGCTGAACGGCGCGCTCTCTTACACGACCGGCGACAGCTTGCGCGGGTTGCCGCTCACGGCCACGTCGCCCGATCCCGATCCGCTGCACCAGCGCACCGAAAACCTGACGGGTCATGCCGGCCTGACGATCAATGGCGACAAGGGCCGGTGGCGCTGGTCGGTGACGGGCAATTACGATCATGGCGACAGCCTGACGCATACGCAGATCGGCCATGACGCGTCGGGTGCGCTGCAGACCAACCGCGCCGAATCAATTTCGAACACGGGCAATTTCCAGCTGTTGACGGGTGGGCCGCTGTTCCAGCTGCCGGCCGGCGACTTCACGACCAATGTCAAAGCGGGCCTGGAATATATGGGCTTCGACGCAACCTCGACGCGGGGCACGATCGAGCAAAACAGCAATCTCAGCCGTCGCAACGCCAACGGCCAGGTCAATTTCGACCTGCCGATCACCAGCCGCCGCACCGGCTTCGGCTCATTTCTGGGCAATTTGTCGCTCAACGGCAACGCGACCGTGACCAGCCTGTCCGACTTCGGCACATTGACGACTTTGGGCGGCGGGTTCGTGTGGACGCCGATTCCGGCGATCAACCTGATCGGGTCCTATACGCGCGACGAGGGCGCGCCCACGCTCAACCAGATCGGCGACCCGACGATCGTCACGCCGCAGGTGCGCGTGTTCGATTACGCCACCGGGCAGACGATCAACGTGACCCAGATCAGCGGCGGCAATCGCGATCTGCAAGCCAGTCGCCGGCACGTCTGGAAACTGGGCAGCACGCTGAAGCCCTTCGGCGACAAGAACGACCTCACCATCACCGCCAATTATTTTCACACGGTCACCAATGACGCGATCGCGTCGCTGCCCGAGCCGACGGCGGACCTGGAGGCCGCCTTTCCCGACCGGTTCCTGCGCGGCGCCGACGGGCAATTGATCCAGATCGACACGCGATCGGTAAATTTCGAGCGCGAACGGTCGGACACTTTGCGGCTGGGCGTGACCTTCTCGATCAATCTCAAGTCGATCATCCAGAAGAAATTCGAAGCCTGGATCGCGGCGCGGCGCGCGGGGCAGAATGTGCCGCCGCCGATCCGCTTCAACAATTTCCAGCCGACGCTTGCGGGAAACAAGGAAGATCTGGCGCGGTTGCGCGCGCAATTCCAGCAGCGCGGCGGCAACGGCCAAGCGCCCGCGGCGAACGGACAGGCGCCGTCCAATGGCGGAGCCGCAGCCGGTCAAGCGACGGCGCAGGGGCAGCCGCCGACGCAGACTGCGCAGGCCAATGTGCCGCCGCCACCCGGCGGCTTCGCGCCGCCTCCGGGGGATGGCGGTCCTCCTCCCGGCGGGCCCGCCGCCGGTGGTCCGCCGCCGGGCGGCTTTCGCGGTGGGTTCGGCGGTGGCGGGGGCGGCGGCCGTGGAGGATTTGGCGGCGGCTTCCGGCAGGCTTCAGGCCGGTTGCAGGTCGCGATCTTCGATAGCTGGACGCTGCGCGATGACGTGCTGATCCGCCAGGGCGTGCCCTTGCTCGATCTGTTGAACGGCGACTCGGTTGGGGCGGGCGGGGGCCAATCGGAGCATCAGCTCCAGCTCCAGCTCGGTTATTCGAACAACGGCCTCGGCGCGCGCCTGGACAGCAATTACAAGACCGGCACCTTCGTGCACGGCGACGGCCTGGGCACGGCGGGCGACCTCCATTTTTCCGGTCTGGCCACCTTCAACCTGCGTTTCTTCGCGGACATGGGCGGCATGCCTAAGTTCATCACCAAGACGTGGGCGCGGGGCTTGCGCATCAGCTTCGGCGTCAACAACCTGTTCGATAGCCGCCAGCGGGTTCGCGACCAGAACGGGACGACGCCGCTGCGCTACCAGCCGGCCTATCTCGATCCGCTCGGGCGGACGGTGTCGATCACGATCCGGAAGCTGGTCTTTTAGACGCGCGCGCGGCCCTTCCGGACCGCGGCGCCGGGTTATCGGGATCACCAATGCCCGAGCGGTTGAGCAATTCGCTCAATTCCTTCACCGCAAGGCTGAGCTGCACCACCTCCTGCTCGCGGAGCTGGTCGAGCTTATGGTGGAGAAGCTCGATCTCCAGCTCGGCCTTGATGTTGATCCGATAATCGTTGTCGGCCGCCTTGCGGTCGATATCCTGCTGGCGGTTCTGCGCCATCATGATGATCGGCGCGGCATAAGCGGCCTGGAAGGACAGAGCGAGGTTGAGCAGGATGAAGGGATAAGGATCCCAATGCCGGATCCAGGCGGCGACGTTGAGTATCACCCAGAAGGTGAGCAGCACCGACTGGATGATGATGAAACGCCACGAGCCCATGCCCGCCGCCACGCCATCGGCGACACGCTGCCCCAGCGTGAGATCGTCTTTCGCGGCCGGACCGCTTTGCCGCAGCGTGCGGCGCAGTTTGCGGAGTTCGCCGAGCATGGCGAGCTCGGCCTCGTGCAGACCTTCGCGCGCGGCGGGCAGACTGGGCATGGTCAAGCGAGACCCCTTTCACGATGCCCGGGGCGCCCGGGTTCAGGGCTTTAAGGTGAGCATCTCTCCCACGGTCTAGTCAACCGGGCTGCGATGGCCAACGGCCTTGGCGGCGAGGGCGGAGAAGCAGGACAAAGGCCGCGACATGCGTGATCATCAGGATTGGAACATAGATCATCACGATTGCGTAAGCCGCCCCCAACTCGCCCGCGGCGAAGGGAAGGTCGAGCCGGACGCCATGGTAATAATCGACCAGGATGTCAGTGGCGCCGACCAGATTGAAGGCGAGCACCGATAGCCAGAAGAGCGGTCGTATGCGGACGGTCGCGAGCGCCGCCATCGCCAGCAGCCCGGTCGCGAAGTCGCCATACGCAGCGAAGGGCGCGAAGCCGGGGGGCAATGCCTGGCCCGTAACGCCGGGAAGGATGAAGACCAGCCCGAAGAAGCGGAAGCTGTGCAGCATCGCGATCAGGCGGTGCGCCTCCACCGGCTCCATCGCGCGCAGCTTGCGCCACACCGTCCCGAAGCAGGGTAGCCACGCGACGTAGCCCAGCACGAGATGCACGTTGAAGATCGCGGCAGGCGACATGGTACCCCCGAAGGATCGTTGGCTCAGGCGGCTTCAAACACCGCCGAGACCACGCCGAGCCGGTCCTGGTTGAGATTGCGCCCGAGATTGCCGACCAGCTCCGCATAGTCCGGCCCCATCACGAGGCCGAGATTGGGCGAGGGCGGCGGGCCCGAGTCACGCAACGCAAGACTCCATTGCTTCGCCTGCTCGGTCTCGTCCTGCCATTTGAGCATATGGAAGTCCGCTTGCTCGATCACGCGGACGGTCTCGCTCGCGGTCAGCAGGAAGCTTGTCTCGGGCGTGCGGGCCCAGGGGACGGGATAGATCGGTTCGCCCTCGTTCAGGACGATCTCCGAGAGTGCCAGACGGCCCGCCGGCTTCAGCACGCGGCGAAGCTCGCGATACAGTCCGTCTCGGTCGGCAATGTTCATCGCCACATGCTGGAGCAGGACGACGTCGAATGTGCCCGCTTCGAACGGCAAATCGAGCGCGCTGCCGACCTGGAATGACACCTGCCCGGACTGGCCGGTGCGCTGGGTCAGATACTGCGCCGCGTCGACGAAGGGCTCGCTCAGGTCGATGCCCGTCACGCAGCAGCCGCGGGTCGCCGCCAGAAACCGCGCGGGGCCGCCTATCCCCGATCCGACATCCAGGACCACCATGGACGCGGTAATTTCGGCCAATTCGGCCAGCTCGGTCGTGGCGGCGAGACCGCGCGTGTGGAATTGATCCAGCGTGCCCAGGGCATGGGGCGTGAGCGGCTGATCATCGGCTCCGAGAGGCGCGAGCGCCGACTTCAGTTTTTCGGTCAGGCCGGCCGAGTCGTAATGATGCCGTACGCGGTCAAGCAAGTCGGTCATGCCGTGGATCCTTAGTAGCGTTTCCCCTCACCTAAGCGCGCTTGCCGGATGCGACTATCCGCCTTAATATCGACAGGTTGTGAAGCAGAACTACACAGTTCGGCATGGTGCGCTCGAAGGGGTCGAGGCATTCCTCGCGGTGGCGCGGCGACACAGCTTTCGCCGCGCGGCGGCCGATCTGGGCGTGACTCCCTCCGCGGTAAGCCAGGCGATCCGCGCGCTCGAAGCGCGTCTTGGCGTCGCCCTGTTCATCCGCACGACGCGCAGCGTCGGCCTGACCGAGGCGGGACAAAGGTTTCTCGACCGCGCCGGCCCAGCTTTCGAAGAACTGGCCGCCGCCGGGGAAGCCGCGCGCGAACTCGGCCAGCGGCCGACCGGGCTCCTGCGCCTGACGCTGCCGCGCTCGGTCGTGCCCCTGATCATCGAGCCGATGCTCGCCTCTTTCTGTCGCGCTTATCCCGAAATCGAGCTGGAACTCGCCGCGAGCGACGAAATGGTCGATCTGGCCAGCGGCGGATTCGATGCCGGCATCCGCATGGGCGAGTTCATCACGCCCGATATGGTCGCGGTCCGGCTGACGCCGTCTTTCGCCTGGATGGTGGTGGGCAGCCCCGATTATCTCGCGCGGCACGGCCGCCCCGAGCATTTGCAGGATCTGCGCGGGCACGCCTGCCTGCGCCTGCGCCGCTCCAGCGGGACGATCGCGCCCTGGCATTTTACCGAGGGCAACAGGCCGATCGAGGCGAGCTTTTCAGGCCCGCTGATCGCGCATGATTACCCGACCCTGCTCGGTGCGGCGATCCGCGGCGTGGGGCTGGCGCAAGTGCCCGAGCCGCTGGCCGAGCGGGCGATTGCCGAAGGAAAGCTCGAACAGGTGCTGGGGCCAATCGCGGCCGCAACGCCCGGGGTGTTCCTGTATCATCCGGGCAAGCGCCAGGTCCTGCCCAAGCTTCGCGCCTTCATCGACCATATGAAGAGCGCGTGATCCGATAGCAGCGGCTCAGAAGATCGGGTCGTCCTCGCTCGGGCCGTCCACGGGCGTGTGGATGCCGCATTCCACCTTGTCCCAGCCGCGCCAGCGGCCCGCGCGCGGGTCTTCGCCCGGCATCACCTTGCTGGTGCAGGGCGAGCAGCCAATCGAGAGATAGCCTTCGGCCTCGAGCGGGTGGCGCGGCAAATCGCGCTCGGCAAAATAGGCGTCGAGATCGTCCTTGGCCCAATCGCCCAGCGGATTCACCTTGAGCCGGCCGTCTTCCAGCTCGAAGCGCGGCAGGTTGGCGCGCGTCTGCGACTGGAACGCCTTGCGGCCCGAAAACCAGCTGTCGAGGCCCTGCTTGGCGCGCGCGATCGGCTCGACCTTGCGGATCGCGCAGCAGCCGTCGGGATCGTAGGACCAGCGTAGTCCGGTCGCGTCCTTCGCGGCGATCACCTCGGAATTGGGGGTGATCGTGCGGCGGTTATGCATGCCGAGCCGATCGAGCAAGGCATCGCGATAGGCGAGCGTCTCGGGGAACATTTTGAGCGTATCGACGAACACGACCGGCGTGTTGGGCGCGACGCGCGAGATCAGGTCGAGCAGCACCGCGCTCTCGGTGCCGAACGAAGAGACGACCGCGGTTTCTCCCAGGATATTATCGGCGAACAAGGCGCGCAGCATCGGCAGCGTCTCGACGCCGGCGAAGCGGGCGTTGAGCGCGTCGACTTCGGCCTGGGTGAAGGCCGGCCGCACGTCGATCGTGTCGAGCTTGCGCGCTGCCTCAGAGCCTGTTTGAGAAAGCACCGAAGAGCGCTTTCCAGGGGCGGTTCCAGCCCGCTCCCCCGCCCAACCTCCCGACAGAATGACCCTGGATCGGGAGGTTGGGCGGGGGAGCGGGCTGGAACCGGTTTTATCGAACAGACGCTCAGCCATGACGCAATTTCCACACCGGCACGCGACCGTCGGCGGCCTGCTGATAGACGAAATCATATTCGGTGAGCGCGCGCTTCGCGACGGCGAGGTCGATCGCCTGGTCGGGTGCGAAGCTGTCGAAGCCGCAGCGGCGCATGAACAGCAATTGATCGACCAGCACGTCGCCGACCGCCTTCAGCTCACCCTGATACCCCATCTCGCGAAGGATCCGCGCCGAGGAATAGCCGCGCCCGTCGCGGAAGCGCGGGAAATCGACCTCGACCAGCTTCAACCGGTCGAGCGCGGGGCCAAGCCGGCGCACGTCGTCGCCGCCTTCGATCCGCACCGACACCGCATTGGGCTGGTCGAGAAAGGCATCGAGCGAAACGGCGGGCTCGTCGGCGGGCTCGTCGTCGCGGAAGCGCAGGCTGTCGGGAATGGCGGCCTCAACCATAGATCGCCTCCTTGAACGGATCGGAGCCGACGCGGCGATAGGTGTCGAGGAAACGTTCGCCGGGATCACGCAGGTCGCGATATTTCTCGACCGCGCGCTCGATCGCGTCGACCACGCCGTCCTCGGTGAAGCCAGGGCCGATGATCTTGCCGAGGCTCGCATCCTCCGCGCCCGATCCGCCGAACAGCAACTGGAAATTCTCGGTGCCCTTACGATCGACGCCGAGTACGCCGATATGGCCGGCATGATGGTGGCCGCAGGCGTTGATGCAGCCCGAAATCTTGAGCTTCAATTCGCCGATATCGAGCTGGCGCGCGGGATCCGCGAAGCGCTCGGCCAGCTTCTGCGCGAGCGGGATCGAACGCGTATTGGCGAGGCTGCAATAATCGAGGCCGGGGCAAGCGATGATATCGCTGATCAGGTCGAGATTGGCGGTGGCGAGTCCGGCCGCGTCGAGCACCTGCCAGATCGCGTACAGATCGGCCTTGCGGACGTGCGGCAGCACCACATTCTGCGCGTGGGTCGGGCGCAGATCGTCGAAGCTGTACTTTTCCGCCAGATCGGCGAGCAGGTCGATCTGGTCGGCCGAGACGTCGCCCGGAATGCCGCCGATCGGCTTGAGGCTGATTGTCGCGATAGCATAGCCCGGCTGCTTGTGCGCATCGACATTGCGCTCGACCCAGGCGGCGAAACGCGGATCGGACAGATCGAGTTCGTCGCTCAGGCCCTGCTCGAACGGGGGCGGCGTGAAATAGGCCGCGATCCGCTCATATTCCTTGAGCGGAATATCGTCGTCGAGGTGTTGGATCGTCTGCCATTCCTCCTCGACCTGGCGCGCGAATTCCTCCGCGCCGAGATCGTGGACGAGGATCTTGATACGCTGCTTGTGGATATTGTCGCGGCGGCCGTGGCGGTTCCACACGCGCAAGATCGCTTCGAGATAGGAGCAGATCGAGCCCGCCGGCAGGAAATCGCGGATCAGGTGCGCGACGAACGGCGTGCGGCCCATGCCGCCGCCGACGAAGACGCGAAATCCGGTGTCGCCGTCCGGCCCGCGCACGATTTGCAGGCCAACATCGTGCAGCTTGATCGCGGCGCGATCATTGTCGGACGCGGTCAGCCCGATCTTGAACTTGCGCGGCAAGTAGCTGAATTCGGGGTGGAATGTCGTGTACTGCCGGATCAGCTCGGCCCAGGCGCGGGGATCGCAAATCTCGTCCGCCGCGGCGCCCGCATATTGGTCGGCCGAGATGTTGCGGATGCTCTCGCCGCTCGTCTGGATCGCGTGCATCTCGACCTTGGCCAGTTCGGCCAGGATGTCGGGCGCGTCCTCCAGCTGGATCCAGTTGAACTGCATGTTCTGACGCGTGGTGAAATGGCCGTAACCGCGGTCGTAGGTGCGCGCGATATGCGCCAGCACGCGTAATTGCCTGGCGTTGATCGTGCCATAAGGAATGGCGACGCGCAGCATGTAAGCGTGGAGCTGGAGATAGAGACCATTCTTCAGCCGCAGCGGCTTGAACTGGTCGTCGGTCATTTCGCCCGCGATGCGCCGCGCGACCTGGTCGCGGAATTCCGCGACGCGGGCATCGACGATCGCCTGGTCATATGTGTCGTAGCGGTACATCAGATCACATAGCTCCCCGCGCTGGCGTCGGCGGGCTTGAGGGCAAGGTCGGGGCGCACAGTCGGGCCGATGGCGCGAATGCGCTCCTTGATATGGGTCGGCACCGGGCCGGCCGGGCCGGGTTCGGCATCGACCACATAAGGATTGTTGACGCGGCAGGCGGCGGTCTCGACCTGCGCGATCTGCTCGCCTTTGTCGCCGACGTCGGTCGCCTGCTCGACATGGCGCGACCAGCCTTCGCCCGTCCACCAGATGACGTAGCCTTTGACCAGATGATTGCCCGTCAGCAGCTTCATGCGAACGACTCCGCCTGGTGGGCGAAGGCAGCGAGACGGTTCTCGGCGTCCGAAAGCAGCACGACCTCGCCCACGACGATGATCGCGGGGCTCTGCACGCGCTCGCGCTCGACCATGTCGCCAATGTCGGCGAGCAGGGTGCGCAACGCGCGCGCGCCGGGAAGCGTGCCGCGCTCGAGCACCGCGACCGGCATGTCGGGAGCGACGCCGTCCGCCATCAATTTGTCCGCAATCGCGCGCGCATTGGCGACGCCCATATAGATGACGAGCGTACGGCCCTGGCCGGCAAGGCCCGACCAATCCTGGTCGGAGAGGCCCTTGCACTGGCCCGCGACGAAGCTGACCGCGCTTGACCAGTCGCGATGGGTGAGGGGAAGCATCGCTTCGGCCGCGCACCCCAGCGCGGCGGACACGCCGGGCACAACCTCGACCGTGAGGCCGGCGGCGCGCACCGCCTCGACCTCTTCGCCGCCGCGGCCGAACACGAACGGGTCGCCGCCCTTGAGCCGCACAACGATCGATCCGGCCTTCACATGCGCGACGATCAGCGCATTGATGGCGTCCTGCGACAGCGTGTGTCGGGCGCGCTGCTTGGCGACCGAGATGCGCTGCGCATCCGCAGGCGCGTAATCCAGCACCCGTGCGTCGATCAGGCCGTCATGCACCACGATATCGGCCGATCGGAGCGCCTCGACCGCGCGCACGGTGAGCAAGCCGGGGTCGCCGGGGCCGGCGCCGACCAGGATCACTTTCCCGCGCGCTTGAGGATCGAGAAGACTTGCCATGATGGTGCGGCAGATGGGGCCGCGGAATAAAGCGCGCAATCGAGCGATCCTTTGGGGGGCGCTAGAGATACTTTCGTCGCATCGGCGCCTTGAACCAATTCGCGGCTAGGCTAGACCTACCGGCGAAACAAAGGAGACGCGGGGAATGGCGGACGGGGCGGCGGCGCGGCTGCGCTACAGCAAGGGGGCGATCATCCTCCATTGGACGATCGCGATCCTGATCCTCCACAACCTCTTCACCGGCTTCTTCCACGATGCGCTGCCGCGCAGCTGGTTTCAGTTCCACATCTCTTCGGGCGTCACCATCCTGGCGTTGACCCTGGTCCGCATCGGCTGGCGCCTGACGCACAAGCCGCCGCCTTATCTGCCGATGGCGACATGGGAGAAGCGCCTCGCGGATGTCGTCCATTTCCTGCTCTATTGCGCGATGCTGGCGGCCCCGTTGACCGGCTGGGCAATGATCTCGGCGCATGTCGACAAGCCGGCTCCGGCGGTGCAGGCGGCGGGTGTTCCGGCGCCCGTTGCCGGCCAGGCGCCCGCGGGCCCGACCAAGCCGCACAAGACGATGATCTGGGGGCTGTTCGAGCTGCCCAAGCTGAGCCCGATCGCGCATATCGCCGATCAGCCCGACGGCGCCGCCAGGCTCAAGGAAACGCACGAGCTGTATGAGGGGCGGCACGAGATGGTCGGCTGGATTTTCCTCGGGCTGCTGATTCTGCACCTTTCGGGTGCGCTCAAGCATCAGTTCATCGATCGGCGGCGTGAGCTCGGGCGGATGGGGGTGGGCAGGGCACCGGCCTGATCGAGCGGATGAATCTGGGGAATATGATGCGCGATCAGCTTGCCGGCGGAGACAGGACTTCAGGCAAGGATCAACCCTCGAGCAAGCCCTGGCCGATCGTCGCGCGCGCCTGATCGCTCTCGACCGAGGTGACCGGATAGGCGCAATAATCCGCTGCGTAGAAGGCGCTGGGGCGGTGATTGCCCGATATGCCGACACCGCCGAACGGCGCGTTGGACGGCGCGCCGTTGGTCGGGCGGTTCCAGTTGATCACGCCGGCCCGGACATTGGCCCAGAAACGATCGTAAAGCTGCGGCTTGCCCGTGATCACGCTCGCCGCAAGGCCGTAGCGCGTCGCATTGGCCTCGGTGATCGCGCTGTCGAAATCGGGCACGCGGATCATCTGCAGCATCGGCCCGAACACCTCCTCGTCGGGCCGGTTGGCGACATCGGTCACGTCGATCAGCCCGGGGGTGAGAAAGGGGCGGTCGGAGTCAGGTTGGGCCATGTGGCGGACCGCGCGCCCGCCTTTCATGATCAGGTCGAGGAACGCGTCGAGCACGCCGATCGCCGAGGCATTGTCGATCACCGGGCCCATGAACGGCGCGGGCTTGTCGTGCGGCGCGCCGATGATCAGGCGGTCGAGAATCTTGGTAATCTCGTCGAGCAGAGGCCCTTCCTTGCCATCCTCGACGATCAGCCGGCGCGCGCAGGTACAGCGCTGGCCGGCGGAGAGGAAGGCCGACTGGACCACGATCGTCGCGGCGGCCTGGATGTCCGCCGGCTCCCACACGACCAGCGGGTTGTTGCCGCCCAGTTCGAGCGCGAGGATGCGCTGCGGCGTGTCGGCGAATTGACGGCTCAAGGCGGCGCCCGCTTTGGCCGATCCGGTGAAGAGCAGCCCGTCTATATCGAGATGGGCGGCGAGCGCCTTGCCCTCATCGACGCCGCCCTGGACCAGCCGCAGCGCGCCTTCGGGCACGCCCGCCTCGAGGAAACGCTCGACCAGGAAGGCACCGGTTGCGGGCGTCTTCTCCGACGGCTTGAAGATCACGCCATTGCCCGCGAGCAAAGCTGGGACGATATGTCCGTTGGGCAGGTGCGCGGGGAAATTATACGGCCCGAGCACCGCAAGCACGCCATGCGGCTTGTGGCGGATCGCGGTGCGCGCGCCCATCGCGCCCTCCATCCGGCGGCGCGGCGTGCGCTCGGCATAAGCCGTGACCGAGATGTCGACCTTGGCGACGACGCTTTCGACCTCGCCTTTCGCTTCCCACAAAGGCTTGCCGGTTTCGCGTGCGATCAGGTCGGCGAAGGCGTCCGCATGCGCGCGGACATTGTTGGCGAAGCGGCGCAGCGTCTCGGCGCGATATTCGAACGGCTTGGACGCCCACTGGATCCACCCTTCGCGCGCGGCGGCGACCTCCGCCTCGACATCGCCGGTCGGGCCGCGCCAGAGCAAAGCGCCCGTCGCGGGTTCGTAGCTGATCAGTTCGCTCATCGGTGCGCCTCACCCATGCGGCGGATCGCGGCGACCTTGGCGTGCAAGGGGTCCCAATCGTCTTTCTTGTCGATCGCGGACCAGATCGCCTCGACCTCCTCGATATGCATCGAGCAGGGTTCGGCGTCGGACCAGTAGGGATGATCGGTCATGCGGGCCGAGTCATAGCGCGCCAGAAGCGCTTCGACTGCCCCAAAATGCTCGGCATAGGTCCGGTCATAGGGGCCGGGACGGCAGCGCCCACCCGACCAGTCGAAGAAGAATCGGTCGATCCCCACGGTACGCGTGGCGAGGCCGGTTTCGATCGCCTGGACCAGCGCCAGATCCTGCTCGTCACCGCGCGGGATCACGCCAAGACGGGCGAGCATCGCCTTCGCATAGGCCGTCTCATAGAGCTGCGGGAACGTGTCGAGGATCGGCGCGAGCGCCTCGATCTCGGCGACCTTCGACAGCGCGATCGCGAGTTGGACCACGTCCCAATGGATCGCCTGCGGCTGGCGGCCGAAGGCGTAGAGGCCCTGATGGTCGAAATAGGCCGCGGTGAATTCGGGGTCCCAGAAAGGCGTGAAGCGCCATGGGCCATAATCGAAGCTCTCGCCCGTCACATTGATATTGTCGCTGTTGAGCACGCCATGGACGAAGCCCGCCGCCATGTAGGAGGCGGCCAGCCGCGCGGTGCGTTCCACGACCTGTTCGAGCAGGCGCAGCGCGGGCTGGTCGCCCGGCGTCTCGCCATAGAGATGCTCAATCACATAGGCGGCGAGGCGGTTCAGCTCGTCGGTCAAACCGAGCATCGCGAGCCGCTGGAAGCTGCCGATCCGGATATGGCCGTGGCTCAGCCGCACCAGCACCGCCGCGCGGGTGGGGGAGGGTTCGTCATTGCGCTGGAGCGCCTCGCCCGTTTCGATCAGCGAGAAGGTCTTGGACGTATTGACGCCGAGCGCCTCCAGCATCTCCGTCGCCAATATCTCGCGCACGCCGCCTTTCAGCGTGAGCCGACCGTCGCCGAAGCGGCTGTAGGGCGTGGTGCCCGACCCCTTGGTGCCGAGGTCGAGCCAGCGGCCCTTGTCGTCGCGGAGCTGCGCGAAGGTGAAGCCGCGCCCATCGCCGATATCGGGATTGTACACGCGAAACTGATGGCCGTGATAGCGCAGCGCCAAGGGCCCGTTCAGGTTGGCGGGCAGCGGCCGGAAGCGTCCGAAATGTGCGATCCATTGATCATCGGACAATCCATCCAGCCCAATCGACGCCGCCGCGCGATCGTTGCGAAAGCGAAGGATCGTCTGCGGGAAGTCGGCCGATTTAACGGGATCGCTCAGGAAGTCGGCGACGCCGGCCAGCGGCGGTTGCAGATTGGAAGCCATCGGGATGATTTGGGGCAGCGGGGCGGGGGAGGCAACCCGGCGCGATTCCTCTGCGTCCGATCGCCGCAACGAAGGCGACGAAGCCGAGTTCTGGCTCGAAAAGCCAAGCCTAAGATAAAAGCGCTGTCACCCAATTCCACCGTTGCCGCAATTGCTGATGATCGTGTTGATCGTAGTCTTTGCGTCCAGTTCGGGCGTCGTGACGCACGAACTGGACAAGGTGGGCTCGTTTGGCTCGTTGTTGAAGTGATTCATTTAAGGCTTGTGCTTCAGGATTTCCCGCCACCGCGTCTGTGCAACTGTAATAAGATACAGATCGGCAAGCCGCTTTGCTGAGAGCATAGCTTCTGAAAGCGGCTCATGGAGGTCGGCATCTGCTTTCAACGTGGCCAGCATGATGTCCCGATGCTCCCGATCGGACATGATTGGCGTGAACAGGCGATGGAATGCGTCTTCGAAGGCCTCCTCCTTCTCGTTCCAGCCGTCGAAACGGCGCATGCTGGCCCTCAAGGCCTCGCAAAACGCTTGGTGGGTTATTGCGGCCATGGAGACGTGGGAGTCCGATTTACCGAGCATCGCCAAGCCACGAAAATAGGGGGCGAAAATGGGCGCCGCTTCAGCGTCCGGCATTGGCATAAACGCCATCATGCAGCGGATGGCGTAATCGATGTGCTCCACCTTAAGCGGAAAGGGTTGCTCGGCGCCCCACAAGCTCTTTGGTAGTTTAATCTCCAGCTGCCAATTTGGATTCTCCAGATCGCGGATGCTCTTAAAGACTGAGGTCATTGCTGCTGGCTGATCAAACCAAAAATATCCGGTGCTTCCGATATTGAGGAAAGCAGTCATCATCTTTGTGAGCATCAACGCGCGACCTGGAACGTCTGGCGCTGATACCGCATCGGAGAGTGTGATACGCATAAGGAGGCGATCACTCTTATTGATCCAAATCAATTTCACTAAATCAATTTTATCATTCCATGCCTTCAGGATCTTCGGACGGACCACATGAGATGGTGTAAAAACCAGCGTTTCCGTTTGCCATCGGATTTTGTCCTCTTCGGATGTCACGACACGAGCCAACTCGGCCTGCATCATTTTTTCCGCTTCGGCTTTTCGCTGAATGATTTCCTCTCTTACCCAGCCGACCCACGCTTTGGGATCACCCAGCGCGCTGAATTTTTCTCGCGATGCTGCGCTAAAGAACACTTGCTGCGCTTCCGCGTCATCAGCGTTGGCAAACCACCAGTCCAGATCTTCGCTTGTCTCACCAGAAGGCTCTCCGCGACTTAGCTCGACCGTAAGGCGGGCCTTCGCCAATTCGAGCATGGAATTCGCTTCAGCCAGCGTAATTCGCTCGCGAGGTGGCGGGCTGCCTGGCTCAGCATTAGGGTCAACATACAGGCTCGCAAGCCGGCGCTCGTGGCCTGCCGCCGCTTGCCTCCGAGCGTCCTCGAATTCCGATGGATCAAGTCGCTCCATTGGTGACCAAATGGCCCATTGAAGCTTCCGTTGATGACTATCGAGCCAACGATCGACAAAGTCCTTATCGCGATAAGGTTGAGAAATGGCCGCAGCAGTAATGATGCCTGCTTTGCCAACCTCCTCCAGAGCCAAGAGGGATAAGTGATAGGCAATGTGCGACAGCTCCTTTTTCGACAGGAGCCGGGCCGCAGCATCAATTAGGTCGCCCGCGTGTTCGTGGCAGTGAGCGCGTGCCTGCCTTGTTTTCTCACTTAACGGCTTCATAGTACGACATTAGCCTGAAGCGGGCACGGAAGCATCAATCATCGCCGATCGGGATTTACGGTGGCACGCGCAATAACCCCCCTTACCTCGTCGCGCGGCTTGCCCCCATGCCTCACGCCCTCGGCGCATCGCCGGTTAGGTCGCGTCGAAAGCGGGATCATAGGCGACCTCGCCACTCGGGGGCTCGCCCCGGAAGACGATCCGCATGAAGTAACCTTCCGGCGCGCCTGGGTAGACCAACTTTGGATCATGTTCGAAGCCGAAGCGGCGATAATGTTCGGGGCTGCCGAAGACCACGCATCCCGCCGCCGCCATCAAGCGAAGGCGATCGAGGCCGTCGCGAACCAACATCTGCCCCGTGCCCTGCCGTTGCCGATCCGGCCTCACGGAGAGCGGCCCCAAGCCGAACCAATCGCCCGCCACGCCGTTGATGTGGATCGGGGAAAAGGCCACATGGCCGAATATCTCGCCGTCCTCGTCCGCGACCAATGAAACGGAGAGCGCGCGGGCCGATCTCAGGCCCTGCACGATCCTCGCCTCGGTCTGATCGCTAAACGGGAGGCCCATGAACGCCTCCTCGGTCACGACGCGGATCGCCATTGCGTCCTCGGGGCGTTCGTCTCTGATGTGCATGCTTGAGAACCAATCGGAAATTTCATGGCGGCCCAATGCCGGATATCGGTGGTTGCGGTACCGCCACTATCCCGCTGTATAACCCCTCAACCGAGCGGGAGACGCAAGCGCATGGCAAGGCCGGGCTACGAAGACGGCTATTGGTATAGTGCGGACGGGCTGCGGCTCCATTTTCGCGATTATCCGGGCGATGAGGGCAGGGCACCCTTGCTGTGCGTGCCGGGCCTCACCCGCAATGCGCGCGACTTCGAAGGGGTGGCGCGGCGGCTCGCGGGTACGCGGCGCGTGATCGCGGTCGATCTGCGCGGGCGCGGCGAGAGCGACTATGCGCTCGATCCGCTGAGCTACGTCCCGCCGGTCTATCTACAGGATCTGGCCGCGCTGATTGCCAGCCATTGCCCGGAGCGCGTGGTGCTGTTCGGCACGTCGTTGGGCGGGCTGCTGGCGATGCTGCTCTCGCTGACGATGCGTCCGACGCTCGCGGGCGTGCTGCTCAACGATGTCGGGCCGGTCCTAGGCGCTGAAGGCATGGCGCGCATCCGGTCCTATGTCGGGCAGGACCGGCGTTTCGTCGACTGGGACGAGGCCGCGCAGGCGATCGCTGACAATCATATCGGCGCCTTCCCCGATTATAAGCAAGCCGACTGGCTGGTGTGGGCGCACCGCATGTGCCGTGCGGAGGGCGGCGCGATCCGGTTCGATTATGACATGGGCATCGCCGAGCCGTTCAAATTGCCTCAGCCCGAGCCGGCGTTCGATCTGTGGCCCGCCTTCGAGACGCTGCATGGGCTGCCGAGTCTGCTGGTGCGCGGCGAATATTCGGACGTGCTGGCGGCGGAGACCGCATCGGAGATGGTAAGGCGGCTGCCGATGATGGATTTCGTCACCTTGCCGCGTATCGGCCACGCGCCTACGCTGGAGGAACCGGAGGCCGTTGCGGCGATTGATCGTCTGTTGGCGACGGTCGATCAAGAATAAGCGCGCATTCCAACATATGTTGGCCTATATGGCCGCCACGTTTTTTTGGAGGTTGGTTTGTTCAAGGGATTGCGCCCGATCATCTATGCTGGCCGTGAAGTTTGGCCGCTGATCGAAGGCGGCAAGGGCGTCGCGGTCTCGAACCATGCCAGCACCGGCGCGTGGGCGGCGGCGGGCGGCATCGGCACGGTCTCCGCGGTGAATGCCGACAGCTACGATCCCGAAGGCAGGATCATACCCCAGATCTATCATGCGCTGACGCGCCGCGACAGGCATGAGGAACTGATCCAATACGCGATCGAGGGCGCGGTCCAGCAGGTCAAGCGCGCCTGGGAGATTGCCGGCGGCAAGGGCGCGATCAATATCAACGTGCTGTGGGAAATGGGCGGCGCGCAGCGCGTGCTCCATGGCGTGCTCGAACGGACCAAGGGCCTGGTCGCGGGCGTCACCTGCGGCGCGGGCATGCCCTACAAATTGAGCGAGATCGCGGCCTCCTACGGCGTCAATTACCTGCCGATCGTAAGCTCGGGCCGCGCCTTCAACGCCTTGTGGAAGCGCGCATATTCGAAGGCGGCCGAGTGGCTGGCGGCGGTGGTGTATGAGGACCCCTGGCTTGCGGGCGGGCATAACGGCCTCTCCAACGCCGAAGACCCGCGTCAGCCGCAGGATCCCTATCCGCGCGTCAAGGCGCTGCGCGAGACGATGCGCGCGGGCGGCGTGAGCGAGAATGTCCCGATCATCATGGCGGGCGGCGTCTGGCACCTGCGCGACTGGAACGACTGGATCGACAATCCCGAACTGGGCGCGATCGCCTTCCAGTTCGGCACGCGCCCCCTGTTGACGCAGGAAAGCCCGATTTCGCCCGAGTGGAAAGCGCGGCTGATGGAGCTCGACGAGGGCGATATCCTGCTCCACCGCTTCTCGCCCACGGGTTTCTATTCCTCGGCGGTGCGCAATCCCTTCCTGCGCAACCTCGAGGCGCGCTCCGAACGCCAGATTGCGTTCAGCCTGGAGGCGGCGGGCGACCATCAGTTCAAGCTCGACGTCGGCGTGAAGGGCAAGAGCTTCTGGGTTACGCTCGGCGACCTCCACCGTGCGCGCGAATGGGATGGGTTGGGTTATACCGTCGCGCTCAAGACGCCCGACAACACGCTCGTCTTCGTCACGCCCGAGGAGATGAAGATCATCCGCAAGGATCAGGCGGACTGCATGGGCTGCCTCAGCCAGTGCGGCTTCTCGTCCTGGGCGGATACCGAAGGCAATTCGACCGGGCGCCTCGCCGATCCGCGCAGCTTCTGCATTCAGAAGACGCTCCAGGACATCGCGCACGGCGGCCCGATCGACCAGAATCTGATGTTCGCGGGCCATTCGGCCTATATGTTCAAGCAGGATCCCTTCTATTCGAACGGGTTCGTGCCGACGGTGAAGCAGCTCGTCGACCGCATCCTGACCGGCGACTGATTGGCCTATCTTGAAGGCAGGCAAGGAATTTTTCCTGCCCGCGCCGATTCCCCACGCTAAGACAGGGGAATGAAGCGCGCTCTGATCGTCCGCCACACCCCGTTCGAAGGGGCTGCCGGTTTTCGCCTGCCGATCGAACAGGCGGGCTATGAATTCCATCGCATCAACGTCAGCGATCCCGAATTTCCGACGTTCGACTGGCTCGAGCCCGATCTGGTGGTGGTGATGGGCGGGCCGATGGGCGTCTATGAGCGCGCGGCTTTTCCCTGGATCGATGGCGAGGTGGTCGGTCTCGCGATGCGGATCGCCGCGCGGCGTCCGACGCTGGGCGTATGTCTCGGCAGCCAGATGATCGCCGCCGCGCTCGGCGCACACGTCTATCCCGGGCCGGTCAAGGAGGTCTGCTTCGCGCCGGTGCGCCTGACCGAAACGGGCGCGTCATCGCCGCTGCGCCACGTGGCGGATGTGCCGGTGCTGCACTGGCATGGCGACACGTTCGACCTGCCGACGGGCGCCGAGCGGCTGGCCGAGACCGATGCATATGCCAATCAGGCCTTCCGCATCGGCGACTTCCTGCTCGCGCTCCAGTTCCATCCCGAGATGGGCGAGGATCCGCGCTTCGCCGAATGGCTGGAGAACAAGGATTATATCCGCGCGGCGGGAACCGATCCCCAGGCACTCGAAGCGGATCATGACCGGCTGGGGCCGGCCGCGGTGGATGCGGGCCGCCGGCTGTTGGCGGACTGGCTGGCCCAACTTCCCGATTATTACGACTGACGAAAAGGGCCCTGGAATCGCTCGAGGCTTTTTTGCGGTGCGCCTGACGGCGCATACAGCACCGGCCCGCGCGCCCACCCAACCTCCGATAGAATATCCAGTTGGGAGGTCGGGTGGGCACGCGGGCCGGTGCCGCCTCGAAACGCGCTCTTCCGCGCGTTTCCAAGCAGCCGCTTATTTATAATGGCGATAGCCGTGCTTATCGATGTAATATTGGCGGCCGCGGCTATCGCGATAATAATGGTGATGCTTTTTCACGGCCGTGTAGAGCGCGCCACCGGCGGCGCCGATCAGCGCGCCATTGCCCGTCGAAACACCCGGCAGAACTGCACCCGCAAGCGCACCGGCGCCCGCGCCGATCGCGGTGCCCTTCACCATCTGGCCGGCGCTCTGCGCGGCAACCGGCGAGGTGAGGCCGACCGACAGCGCGACCGCACCAGCGATCATGGAATAACGCGTCATGGCGATGTCCTTCCGTCCTGAAACTACGTGCTGTGAACGGCACAAGGGAGCGGTTGTTCCTTCATTTCGGGTTCGGCTCCTAATGGAACTTCGCCCTGTTCCATGCCTTTTTTCGGTTCGAAACCTATTGAGAAGGCAGGAAATTTCATGGCGTCACTGCCTAACATGGATCAATTCCCTCCATCGCAATTCTTGACCGACTCGTTTCAGCGCGGACTGGCCCATTGGAATCGCGAGCGGCTCCAACCAGGCTTCCCCGAAGCCGACTGGCAGAAGCTGATGGAGCGCGATTTGCGCATGGCGCGGCTCGAAGGCGGCTTCCTCGAGGAATTGCGCGCCGAGATCGCCGAGACGGCGGCGGAGGCCCCGACCGACCCGGACGGGTTCGTCGCCTGGTTCGAGCAGCTCGAGCAGACCGGACCCGGGCAGGGCGATCCGCTCTTCGCCTGGCTGGCGGAGGAGGCGAGCGCCCGCGAGCTCAAATGGTTCTTCGAGCAGGAGGCGGCGGGCGAGGCGGGCTTCGACGATCTGGTGGCGATGACGCAGATCAAGCTGCCGGTGCGGCCCAAGCTCGAACTTGCGCGCAATTATTGGGACGAGATGGGGCGTGGCCAGCATGACGGCATGCATGGGCCGATGCTTGACGCGCTGGTGGAAACGCTCGCGGTCGATCCGGTGATCGAGCGGACCGTCTGGGAGAGCCTTGCGCTCGCCAACGCGATGACCGCGATGGCGACCAACCGGCGTTATGCCTGGCATTCGGTCGGCGCGCTGGGCGTGATCGAGCTGACCGCGCCCGGGCGTTCGGCGCTGGTGGCGAAAGGGCTCAAGCGGATCGGCCTTTCCAATCGCGAGCGCCGCTATTTCGACCTGCACGCGGTGCTCGACCTCAAGCATAGCGCCGATTGGAATCGTGAGGCCTTGCGGCCGCTGGTCGAGGAGAATCCCCGGCGTGCGACCGCGATCGCCGAGGGCGCGCTGATCCGACTGAATTGTGGACTGCGCTGCTTCGAGCGTTATCGGGTCGTGCTCTGGGATTGAGCCGCTCCGACGGCGGCTTGTCCCGCGCCAAGCTAAACTAGCTGGCCACGCCTGCGCCAAGGTTGCATGGCGGATCTGCGGTGCCTAAGTCGCCGCGATCCCCGATTTCGAAGAGGCTTCTTACGTGACCGTTGCCGTTTCCGCCCCGCTTGAGCCGTCGGCCAGCCTTTCGGTCGAGAAGGTGCTGAGCGTGAAGCATTGGAACGAGCACCTGTTCAGCTTCACCATCACGCGCCCCGCGAGCTTCCGCTTCCGCTCGGGCGAGTTCGTGATGATCGGTTTGCAGGGCGATAACGGCAAGCCGTTGCTGCGTGCCTATTCGGTCGCGTCGCCGGCTTATGCGGAGGAGCTGGAATTCCTCTCGATCAAGGTGCCTGACGGCCCGCTCACTTCGAAGCTTCAGCAGATCCGTGAAGGCGACGAAATCTATCTCGGGCGCAAGCCGACCGGCACGCTTGTCACCGACGCATTGAAGCCCGGCCGGCGCCTGTTCCTGCTCGGCACCGGCACCGGCCTTGCGCCATGGATGTCGATCATCCGCGATCCCGACGTCTATGATCTGTTCAATCAGGTGGTCGTGGTCCATTCGGTGCGCCGCGTGAGCGATCTGGCTTATCGCGAGATGCTGGAGAGCAAGCTGGCGGACGATCCGCTGGTCGATGAATTCGCGGCGAACCAGCTTTCCTATGTGCCGACCGTAACGCGTGAGGATTTCCATACGCGCGACCGGATCAACGTGCTGATCGCGGATGGCCGCCTGTTCAAAGACGGAGCGGCGCAGCCGGCGCGCTTCGATCCCGAGCATGACCGGGTGATGCTGTGCGGATCGATGGCGATGATCAAGGAAACCGCGGAATTGCTCGAGACGCTCGGCTTCACCGAGGGATCGAACGCGCATCCCGGCGACTATGTGATCGAGCGCGCTTTCGTCGGCTGACCGGCGGGTCGGTCCGGGATGGACCGAAAACTGCTTCCGGTTCGGACCAGGTAGCCGCCATTATCGTGGAACCGTTTTCCTGCCCGATGCTTGACCTGTCGTGGGATTGAACGGGGCTGGCGCCTTGTGATGCCCGGCGCGTGGCCCCGCTCGGAAGGGGCAGGCCGTGCGCGTTTTCGTATTGCTCCTTGGAGGGCTGCTGACGGCGCATGCCGGGGCGTCCTGGGCCGCGACCGCCACTGCGTCCTTGCCGATTTCGGTGACCGTGCTTTCGGTCTGCGCCGTTTCCTTAAAGATGTTTGACCAGGTCCGCGTGCCATTCGCTGCCGCGGGTGGTCGAGCGCGGGTCACCTGTTCGCCGGCCGCAGCCTATACGATCTCCGATTCGGATGCCGCGCGCTCGCCAACCGCTAATATGCGAGCCTCCACCTTTCTGTTCCAGCCGCAGGGGCGCCGGGACAATGTGCGGGTGGTGGAGATCGGCTATTGATCGTGGGCGTTGCTCACGAACCCTTAACTACTTGTCCTGTAACAGGTTATTTCGGGCAATCGGCCAAGCCCGAGCATAAGTGCAAGGCCGAATGGATATCCTTGATGCGTACCGTCCGCGTGCTTGTGATCGACGATTCCCTGATCATTCGGGGCATCATGGAATCGATCCTCGAACGTCATAGCGACATCCATCTCGTCGGCCTCGCTTCCGACGTGGAGGAGGCCAAGCAGCATCTCAAGGAACGCCAGCCGGACGTGATCACGCTCGACCTAGCATTGCCGGGTATCGACGGCATGGAGTTCCTGCAGGAATTGGCCGCGGGCCCACATGCACCCGTGCTGGTCGTCTCTTCGTCGACCCAGGACAAATCCGAGAAGGCCCAGGCCGCGATCAAGGCGGGCGCGTTCGCCTGCTTCGACAAGGCGCGCCTGGTGCAGGACGCGCCGCGCTTCGTGAAGGTGCTGCGCAAGGCCGCCGACGAGCGGCTGAAGGCACTTGGGCTGCTCGAAGGCTGACCTATTTTCCCGCCAGCCAGGCGCGAAACAGGCTATTGGCGATGGCGTAACGGGGCGGAGCCCCGAACACGGCATCCGCATCCCCGCGCAGCGACTTTTCCACCTCGGCCCGGTCGACCCATTTCGCATCCTCGAGCTCGGCCATGTCGAGCGTGACCACATCGTCGGCGGCGTCCGCGATGCAGGCGATCATCAATTGCGAGGGGAACGGCCAGGGTTGGCTTGCGACATAGCGCACCGCAGTCGCGACTATGCCCGCTTCCTCGCGCAGCTCGCGTGCGACGGCTTCCTCGATCGATTCGCCTACCTCCACGAATCCGGCCAGCGCCGAATAGCGGCCGGGCGCGAACCCCGGCTGCCTACCGACCAGCACACGGCCCTCATATTCCGCCAGCATGATCACCACCGGATCGGTGCGCGGATAATGTTCGGTGCCGCATTGCGGGCAGAGCCGCGCCCAGCCGGCATGGTGCGGCGCGGTTTTCGCGCCGCAATTGGCGCAGAAACGGTGGCGCGCATGCCAGTCGAGCACGGAACGCGCGGCGGCATAGGTGCCCGCCTCACCCGGCGACAGCCCGTCGAGCAATGTCATCAGCTCGGCCCAGCGCTTGGCGGCTGCGGCATCCGGGTCGATCCGCGCGAAACGGGGGATGCCGTCGATCAGGCCGAGCAGCAACAATTCCTCAGGCGGCAGCGGGGGCAATTGCGTCCATTCGAGCGCGCCATCGATCGTGGGCGGCATATAATCCGGCATGTCGAGCAACAAGGCCGCCGGATTGGCGGCGAGCGCCGACAGCGCTTCGGCGTCGTGGCGCGCGGGCTCGACGCGGTCGAGCGGCGATCCGGTAAAACCGACATAGAGGTCGCGGGAGGGATTCATGCTTTCTCCGGCAGGACAAGGCGCGCCGCGCGCGCGAATAAGGTCGGCAGTCCGGCGGTCTCGATCTCTGTGATCGGCCACCATTCGCCGAGATTGGAACGCGAGGAGATGCGCGCTGTCATCAATCTATAATCGAGCGCGAAATGGGTAAAGACGTGCCGTCCGGCGCCCGCCTCATGCCACGGCGCGTCCGCCGGAGCGTCGGCAAGGCCCGGATCATCCGCCTGCCACGGCCCGGTCGGCAGCGCGCGCATCCCGCCAAGCAGGCCGCGCGCGGGCCGGCGCACCAGCAGGACCGCGCGATCGGACTGAAGCCAGAATATCGTGCCCTTGCGTACCGGCTTGGCCGTTTTGGCCGCCTTGCGCGGATAGGTCTCGGCGGCGCCGGTCTTGCGCGCCGCGCAACCCTCCATGAGCGGACAGAGCGCGCAGGCGGGATTGCGCGGCGTGCAGAGGGTCGCCCCCAGATCCATCATCGCCTGGGCGAAATCGCCCGCGCGCGCCGCCGGCGTGATCCGGTCGGCGAGGCGGCCGATCTCCACCCGCGCGGCGGGCAGCGGCTCCTCCAGCGCGAACAGGCGCGCGACCACGCGCTCGACATTGGCGTCGACCACCACCGCGCGCCGGTCGAAGGCGATCGCGGCGATCGCGGCGGCGGTGTAGCGGCCGATGCCGGGCAGCGCGCGCAAGCCCTCCTCGGTATCGGGGAATTGCCCGCCGTCGGCCGCGACCAGCCTGGCGCAGGCGATCAGATTGCGCGCACGGGCATAATAACCCAGCCCCGCCCAGGCGCTCATGACGGCGTCCTCGGGCGCGGCGGCGAGGTCGGCGACAGTCGGCCAGCGCGTGGTGAAGGTCTCGAAATAGGATTTCACCGCCGCGACCGTGGTCTGTTGCAGCATCACCTCGGACAGCCAGACGCGATAGGGATCGGGCGCCGCGCCCCCTGTCGCCCGCCAGGGCAGGCGGCGGGCATGACGATCGTACCAGGCAAGGAGTGCGGCGGACGGTTCCGAACCGCTATCGACGGGCATGGCGCTGCTATGGCATGGGCTGAGCCATGACGGAACGGAAGAGTCGGGCGAAACCACCCAAAGACGAGCCGCGCCGTCGTGGCCAGCGCGCGGTCGGCGATCTTTTGCCCGATATCGGCGCGGCCGCCTTTAAGCGCTTCGGTTTCGTCCAGTCGGCGATCGTCAGCCGCTGGGGCGAGATTGTCGGCCCGCGCTATGCCGAAGTCTCCGCGCCCGAATCGATCCGCTTTCCGCATGGCAAGAAATCGGACGGCACGCTCACGCTCGGCGTGACGGGTGCGCATGCGCCGATGATGCAGCATGTCGCGCCAGCGATCATGGAGCGGGTCAATCAATTCTTCGGCTATGCCGCTGTCTCCAAGATCGTGATCCGCCAGGGCGCGATGACCGCGCCCCGATCGCGCAAGGCGCCGTCCTCCTTACGGCCGGTGCCTGCCGAGCTCGGCGATTCGCTCCGCAATATCGCCGATCCGGAATTGCACGCCGTCCTGTCCGCGCTCGCGGGCGCGGTCGCGGCATCCGACGGTCCGCCGATCGTGGGTGTGCGGCTCAATAAGGGAAGCAACGATTGAGCATGGTTCGTTACTGTCTGTTCGCGCTGCTGATCGCGGTCCTGCCCGCGCAGCTCGCCGCTGCCCCTTCGCATAAGCCGGCCCACAATAGGCCTGCCGCCGTGCGCGCACCGTCCCAGGATTGGTCGACCGCCGCCACGCGCCTGCCCTCGGGCGCGTTCCTGTTGGGCAATCCCGACGCCAAGGTGCGGCTCGTCGAATATCTGTCGCTGACCTGCCCGCATTGCGCGCATTTCGAGAGCGAGGCGATCCCGCCCTTCACCGTCAAATATCTGCGCCCCGGCCTGGTCAGCTATGAGGTGCGTCACGCCCTGCGCGACGGGTTCGATTATGCCGGATCGCTGCTCGCGCGTTGCGACGGACCGCGCACCTTCTTCACGGTATTGCCGAAGGTGTTCGCGCAGCAGGAGAATTGGTTCGCACGTGCGCAGGCCTGGTCCAAGATCGAGTCGGCCGAAGGTCTCACGCCCAGCCAGCTTCTGCCCAAGCTGGCACGCGGCGCCGGGTTCGACGCCGTGTTCGGCATGACCCCGGCCAAGATCGATTCGTGCCTGGCCAATCATGACGAGCAGACGCTGGTCGAGGCACAGGCGAACGAGGCGTGGCGCAAGCCGGGAATGACCGGCACTCCCGCCTTCATGATCAATGACCGGCTGCAGCCTGAAATCTCCGATTGGCACAGCCTTGACGCAGCGCTCGCCGCCGCGCTTCATCATCCTTCTTCGCCACGAAAGACCGCACGATAATGAAACGCTCTTTTGCCGCCGCCGCCCTGATCGCCGTCGCGCTTGCCGGCTGTTCCAAGAAAACGGGCACCACCGCCACCACCAACGTGGTGGAATCGCACGGCCCCATAGCGGCGGTGCCGCCGCCGCCGGGCAAGCAGTGGACCGATATCGTCTCGGAGACGCCCGAGGGCGGTTATGTGATGGGCAATCCCAACGCGCCGGTGAAGCTGGTTGAATATGCATCCTTCTCGTGCCCGCATTGCAAGCATTTCGAAGAGACGGGCGCCGATCCGCTCAAGTCCAAATATGTCGCGACCGGCAAGGTCAGCTGGGAGTTCCGCTCTTTCCTGATCCACTCGATGGACGCGCCGCTGACATTGCTGATGCGCTGCCGCGGGCCCGAGCCCTTCTTCGCGCTGACCGAGCAGCTTTACGCACAGCAGGACGATATGATGAAGAAGTTCATCGCCATGCCCCCTGCCGAGCAACAGCGCCTCGCAGGCCTGCCGCCGGTCGACAATTTCAAGGCGCAGGCAGAGATTGGCGGCCTTTACGGCTTCTTCGGCGCGCGCGGCCTGCCACGGGCACAGGCCGATGCATGCCTTTCGAACCAGAAGGCGATCGAGCAGCTCAATACATGGAACAACAAATATGCGGAAGACGGGATCAATTTGACCCCGACCTTCGTGATCAATGGCACCGTGTGGGAGTCCAGCGTCGGCAGCGAGATTTGGCCGCAGCTCGATCAGGCGCTGACCCGCGCGACCGGCGGCTGATCGGCTAAGGGTCCGAGAGGGCCAGGGGGCGATGCGGATCAGGAAACTCAGGCTGACGGGCTTCAAGAGCTTCGTCGAGCCCGCCGAGCTTCTGATCGAGCCCGGCCTGACCGGCGTGGTCGGGCCCAACGGCTGCGGCAAGTCCAATCTGCTCGAGGCCATCCGCTGGGTGATGGGCGAGGGCAGCCCCAAGTCGTTGCGCGGCGGCGGCATGGAGGACGTGATCTTCGCCGGCACCGCCAGCCGCCCGGCGCGCGATTTCGCCGAAGTCTCGCTGCTGACCGAAGGCGCGGACGGCGAGAATGAGGTGGTGCGACGGATCGAACGCGGCGCGGGCTCGGCCTATCGCATCAACGGCAAGGATGTGCGCCAGCGCGACGTCGCCTTGCTGTTCGCGGATGCCGCGACCGGCGCGCATTCGCCCGCTCTGGTCAGCCAGGGCCGGATTGCGGCGGTGATCGCGGCAAAGCCGGTCGAGCGGCGCCAGATGCTCGAGGAAGCGGCGGGCATATCAGGGCTGCACGTCCGCCGGCGCGAAGCCGAGCTCAAGCTGCGCGCGACCGAGGCCAATCTTCAGCGATTGGACGAATTGCTGGGCGAGATGGAGGCGCGCATGGGCGCGCTCCGCCGCCAGGCCAAGGCGGCCGAGCGCTATCGCGCGCTGTCCAACGAGATCAGGCTGGCCGAGGCGCGCAGCCTGTTCGCGCGCTGGCGCGAGGCGGCGAGCGCGGCGGAGGCGGCACGCGCCGAGGCGATTGCGGCCGAACAGGCGGTCCAGCAGGCGGCCGAGGCGCAGCGTGCGGCGGCGGCGCATGGCGCACAGGCGACGAGCCTGCTCGCCGAGGCGCGTGCCGCGGCCGAGGCCGCGCGCGAGGCGGCGGGCACAATGCGGCATCGGCTGGAGGGTATCCGCGCCGAAAAAGCGTCGGTCGAACGGCGCATCGCCGATCTCGCGATGCAGGCGGATGCGCTCACCCAGGACAAAGCGCGTGAGGATACGCTGGCGGTCGATGCGGCGGCGGCGCTCGAACGGCTGAACGATGAGGAGCAGCAGCTCGTGCGTTCGCTCGCGGCGGGCGAGGCGCAGAAGGCTGCGCTCGACGGCGCGGTGGTCGAGGCCGAACGCGCCGCGCGCGATGCGGATGTCGCGTCCGCGCAGGCGCTGGCCCGCGCCGCGGCCGAGCAGGCCGATGCGCGCGTCGCTGAAACCACGCTCGCTGGCGCGCGCCAGCGCCGCGCGCGCGCGGACGCGGAGATGATGCGGCTCGACCGCGAACTTGCCGCGATTGGCGAGGAAGCGCCGCTTGCCGCCGCGCTGGACGCCGCGCGCAAGGCGCATGCGGAAAGCGAATTGCGGTTGGCATCGCTGACCGAGGTCTTGGCCGCCGCCGAAACGAAGCGCGATACCGCCGCTGTCTCTCGCGAAAGCGCCGAGAGCGCGCTGGCGACGGCGCGCGCGGCGCTGGCGGGGTTGGAGAGCGAGGAACGCGCGCTGGCGAGCGCGCTCGCGCAGGCCAAAGGCGACCGGGCACTCGCCGTACTCAAAGTGGCGCTGGGCTATGAGCACGCGCTGGCGGCGGCGCTGGGCGACGATCTTGACGCGCCGATCGGTTCGGCGGGTGCGCGGGGATGGGCCGGCGCGGCTGCGGAGAAGGGTGATCCGGCTTTACCGGCAGGCGTGGCTTCGCTCGCGCCGCAGGTTAAGGGCGGCGAGGCGCTGGTACGCCGCCTTGCGCAGGTCGGCGTGGTCGAGACGGACGAGGGGCAGCCGCTCGCGGTCGGACAGCGCATCGTCACCCGGGATGGCCAGATGCGCCGCTGGGACGGCTATTATGCGCGCGATGTCGGCGCGGCGGCGGCCGAGCGGCTGATCCGCGCTAATCGCCATGCCGAACTGGCCGCGCAACTTCCCACGGCGCGCGCGGCGGTCGATGCGGCCAGGCAGGCATTCGATGCCGCGCAACAGGCGCAGCAGGACGCCCGCGGCGCAATCGACAAGGCGCGCGCGGAAATCGCGTCGGCCGAACAGGCCTTGCGCAGCGCGCGGCGCGACGAGGATTTGGCGGCTGCGGCAATCGAGCGGCGCGCCGCTGCCGCTGCCGCGCTCGACCAGCGCCGCGCGAGCGCGGACCAGGAACAGAAAGAGGCAATTGCCGCCGAGCAGGCCGCGGAGGCGGCACGCGCGGCCCTGCCCGATGGCGCGGAGACGCGGGGCGAGGTCGAGCGGTTGGGCGCCGTCGCGGACGCGGCGCGTGCCAGGCTGGCGGAAGCGCGGGGAAGGGCGTTGGCGCTTGCCCAGTCGATCGAGCATGACGGGCGCCGTCTGCAAGCGGCGCGCGCCGAGGCCAAAGGCTGGAAATCGCGCGCGGGCGACGCCGCGCGGCGGATCGCCGAAATGGCGAAGCGCGAGGAGACGATCGCCGCCGAGCGTGCCAAGCTGGCCGGCAAGCCCGCGGAACTGGATGAAACGCTGAGCGCACTTTCGAAGGATGCCGAGACCGCCGAGGCGAAAGCACGCGAGGCGCGTGCGACTGAAGGCGAACGCGAGGCCGAGTTGCGCCGGATCGAGGCGGCGGTCGCGGCGGTCGGCGAGACCCTCGCCGCCACGCGCGAGCAACGCGCGGGCGCACAGGCGCGCGCCGAACATCAGGAAAGCCGTCGCGCCGAATATTCGCACCTATCGGGCGAGCGTTTCGAATGCCCGGCGGCGACCCTGCCGGAGCGGATCGGCTTCGACAGCGCCAGCCTGGCCTCTGCCGCCGACGAAAGCGCGCGCCACGACCGGCTGGCCGCGGATCGCGAGCGGCTTGGCCCCGTCAACCTCGTCGCCGAAACCGAGCTGGCCGAGCTCGAAGGCTCGCGCGAGACCAATGCCGCCGAGCGCGACGAGCTGTATCAGGCGGTCCACCGGCTGCGCGGATCGATCGGCAGCCTGAATCGCGAAGGCCGCCAGCGCCTGCTCGCCGCGTTCGAAGCGGTCGACGGCCATTTCCGCCGCCTGTTCACGACCTTGTTCGCGGGCGGCGAGGCGCATCTGGCGCTGATCGACAGCGACGACCCGCTCGAGGCGGGCCTCGAAATCATGGCGCAGCCGCCGGGCAAGAAGCTCGGCAGCCTGACCTTGCTGTCGGGTGGCGAGCAGGCGCTCACCGCCGTCGCCCTGATCTTCGCCTTGTTCCTCACCAACCCCGCGCCGATCTGCGTGCTGGACGAGGTCGACGCGCCGCTGGACGACGCCAACATCGAGCGCTTCTGCGACCTGCTGATCCAGATGACCAAGGAAACCGAAACGCGCTACCTCGTCGTCACGCACAATGCCGTGACGATGAGCCGCATGCACCGCCTATTCGGCGTGACGATGATCGAGCGTGGCGTCAGCCGACTGGTGTCGGTCGATTTGGGCGGAGCGGAGACGCTGCTGGCGGCGGAGTAGGGCTCAGGTTTTCAGCTGATAGAAGCCGTTCGTGTCGAGCTTCACCTTGCGCAGCTTGCCCTCATAGCGGATGCGCGCCGCGGCGCCTTTCGGCCCCTTCACCATCAGCGACGCCAGCCGGCCGCCACGCCAGGCGAGATCGATCATCAGCCCGCCGCGCGCATGGATTCCCTTCACTGAGCCGTCAGGCCAGGCGGACGGCAAAGCTGGCAGCAGGATTAGCTCGCCGCCCCAGCTTTGGACGAGCATTTCCATGATGCCCGCCGCGCCGCCGAAATTGCCGTCGATCTGGAAGGGTGGGTGCGCGTCGAACATGTTGGGATAGGTGCGTTCCGGTCCGGTCAGCGCCTGCATCAGCGAATGGGCATGTTCGGCCTCGCCCATGCGCGCCCATAGGCACAGCCGCCATGCCGTTCCCCATCCCGTGGCGAGATCGCCGCGGCGCCTCAGGCTGGTCTTGGCGGCCTCGATTAGATCGGGCGTGTCGCGCACGTTGATCTGGCTGCTCGGATACACCGCATAAAGGTGCGAGACGTGCCGATTATGCTGTTCGGGCGCCGCCTCGTCCCAATCTTCCAGCCATTCCTGCAATAGCCCGCTTTTGCCGATCCGGTCGGGCGCGATCCGCGCGCGCGTCGCCTTCACCTTGGCCAGCAGCGCCGCGTCCTTGCCGAGCAGCGTTCCCGCCTCGACCATATGCGCGAACAGGTCGCGGATGATCTGGCGATCCATCGCGGCCCCCGCACAAAGCGACGAACCGAAAGGGTGCGGGTTCTCGGGCGAAATAGAAGGCGAGGTGACGAGGCCGCGGCCCTTCGGATCCTCGATCAGTGTATCGAGGAAGAAGAGCGTTGCGCCCTTCATCAAGGGGTAGAGCCGCCGCAGCAGCCCGGCATCCCGGTTATGCTCATATTGGTCCCACAACGTGTTGCAGAGCCACGCGCCGCCGCATGGCCACAGGCCCCATTCCGGCCCGTCGATCGGCGCGGTTGCCCGCCACAGATCGGTATTGTGATGCGCGACCCAGCCGCGTGCGCCGTACATCACGCGCGCGGTCTTGGCGCCCGTTACGGAGAGATCCTCGACCATGCGCAGCAGCGGCTCGCCGAGCGTGGTCAGGCCGGCCGGGCCCGCGGGCCAGTAATTCATCTCGGTGTTGATGTTGATCGTATATTTGCTGCCCCAGGGCGGATTGGTGCTTTCGTTCCAGATGCCCTGCAAATTGGCCGGCTGCGTGCCCGGACGCGAGGAGGAGATCAGCAGGTAGCGCGCATATTGCACATAGAGGGCCGCCAGCGCGGGATCGGGCTGGCTGCCCCGCATCGCGATGCGGCGATCGGTCGGCAGGTCGGCGGCGGGCGTATGCCCCAGATCGAGCGAGAGACTGGCGAACAGCGCGGCATAGTCGCGGATATGATCGCGCTTCATCGCCGCATAGGAGCGCGACGCGGCCCGATCGATCCGCGCGCGCACGATCCCGACCGGATCGCCGCTCGTATCGGCATAATTGCGATAAGAGGTCGCGGCCGCGATCATCAGGGTGGCGGTGCGGGCGCCTTTCAGCTGCAATGTCCCATCTTTGGCCTCGACCTGGCCGTCGCTGATCAGCTTGAGCCCGAGCGCATAAGTGAGCCCGCCGGGAACATTTTCGGCACCGTCGTTATGGCCGGTTATCAGCAGGCCGTTCGTGCCGTCGGCGATGATGCTCTCCCTGCCGGGAGGGCCTTTTTCCTCGCGCAGCAGCCAGTCGACCGCCTCGTCCTTGACGAGGGGCGTGGCCGATCCTTGATAGCCAGGATTGGCCTGACGCACCTTGCGCGGGCCGCGATAGCCGAGCGTGAAGGAGAGGCTTTCGCCGTCAGTCGCCTGCAGGCGAATCAGGATCACCTGATCGGGCGCCGAGGCGAAGGCTTCGCGCTGCACCGATCCGCGGCTGGTGCGGTAGGATGTGCGCGTGATCGCCTGCTCCAAGTCGAGCGTGCGCCTATATTCATCTGGCTTCTCGGGCGCGTCGAAATCCAGCAGCAGATCGCCCAGCGTACTGTAGGGCATCTCCGTAAGCGGGCGCGCCATCACCTTCGCGCTCGCCAGCGCCGAAGCGTCCTTATATCGGCCCTGCGCGATCAGCGCGCGTACCTCGGGCAAAGCGGCGAGGGCTTCGGGCGAATTGGGGTCATAAGGCGAGCCCGCCCAGAACGTGTCCTCGTTGAGCTGCAGGCGCTCCTGCGCGACCCGGCCGAAGATCATCGCGCCCAGGCGGCCATTGCCGATCGGCAGTGCCTCTTCCCAGCGTATCGCCGGCTGCTGATACCATAATCGCAGATGTTCGTCAGTGCGTGCTGGCCGCTTCGGCACGCTCACTGCGGAGCTTGCGCAAAGCCCCGCTGCGCCCGCCAACATTGCCCGGCGCGAAACGCCGCCCACCAAATCTTCAGCCATCCCGTCTCTCTCTTCGCTGGTCGGCTGTTCGCCGCCGTCCTCGCTATGTCCGTCTACGCACTCAATTCATTTATGCAAACCTCCATTCATTGATGCAAACCCCCGCACGGTCGAAACAAAAGCATTGCGGCAAAGTGTTTGGGGCCAGGCGCGGCGGCGGCTATATTGACGTCAGCAACGAAGGACGGCGGCGGAGCGAATGGCGAAGAAATATCGCGTGATCCACCAGCGCAAGAACGTGATCGAGGCGGTCTTTTCGGGCCGCGGCTATCGCGACTGGTATGTGGCACAGGCGAGCGGCGTGCTCGGGCTGGGCTGGCGGACGCTCAAGATTTGTCCGACTGTCGAGGAAGCGGAGCAGGCCTGCCGCGATCATGCCGGCGGCGATCTGCTGCCGGGCGGCGCGCGGATCGTGTCGGAATTCGTCCGGCCGGATTAGGCTTGTGGTCAATGCCACCCTCGCGATCAGCGATTTCATGCTGATGCTGCTGACTTCGGCGCTCTGGTTGGGGAGCGGTGTGATCGGGATCGCTTTACTAGGGCTGGCGACCTGCGGTGGACTCTGCATCGCCGCCCGCCACTGGTGGCGCTCACGGTAACATCGCTACACCGTCATTCCCGCGACGGCGGGAATGACGGCTTTTAGAGCTGGTCGCCTAGTGCTTCCTCGCCTCGCTCGCTAAGAGCCCATCCGAATCCAAGCGAGGGACGATCGAAGATGTTGATTGCGCTGCTGCCCGGGGACGGGATTGGCCCGGAAGTGATCGCCGAGGCGCGGCGCGTGCTCGAAAAGGTTTGCGGCGATATGCTCCGCTTCGAGGAAGCGCCGGTCGGCGGCGCGGCTTATAGAGCGGAGGGCCATCCGCTGCCCGAACGCACGCTCGACCTTGCCCGGCGCGCGGATGCGATCCTGTTCGGCGCGGTCGGCGATCCCTCCTGCGACAGCCTTGAGCGCAAATTGCGCCCGGAACAGGCGATCCTGGGGCTGCGCAAGGAACTCGGCCTGTTCGCCAATCTGCGTCCGGCCAAATTATATCCGGAACTCGCCGATGCCTCGGCGCTGCGGCCGGAAATCGCCCGGCGGATCGATCTGGTCATCATCCGCGAGCTCAACGGCGACGTCTATTTCGGCGAGAAGGGGATGCGCACCACCGCGGCCGGGCGGCGCGAAGGCTATGACATCATGTCCTATGACGAGGATCAGGTGTCGCGCATCGCGCATGTGGGCTTCCAGACCGCACGGGCGCGCAAAGGCCGCCTCTGCTCGATCGACAAGGCCAATGTGCTCGAAACCTCGCAATTGTGGCGTGACGTGGTGATCGAAGTGTCGAAAGACTATCCCGATATCCAGCTCAGCCACATGCTGGTCGACAATGCGGCGATGCAATTGGTGCGCGATCCCGGTCAGTTCGACGTGATCGTGACGGGCAATCTGTTCGGCGACATCCTGTCCGACCAGGCGAGTATGTGCGCGGGCTCGATCGGGATGCTGCCTTCGGCCTCGCTCGATCAGAACCAGAAGGGGCTGTACGAGCCGATCCATGGTTCCGCGCCCGACATTGCGGGTCAGGGCAAGGCCAATCCGCTCGCGACGATCCTGTCGGCAGCGATGATGCTGCGTTATTCGCTGGGCATGGCCCCGCAAGCCGACCGGATCGAGGCGGCGGTCGCACGGACGCTTGCCGGAGGCGCGCGGACAGCCGATATCGGCGGCACCACGACCACATCTGCGATGGGAGACGCCGTCCTCTCGTCGCTCTAACATTGACCTTGCGCCCGCCCGGCGGGCAAAGGCGGAATATCATGAAACGACATACCGGCCAGGACCGCTCGATCACGAGCCGCTGGCGTCCCGCCACACAGGCGGTGCGCGGCGGCACCGCTCGCTCCGAATGGGGCGAGACGAGCGAGGCGCTCTTCCTCACCTCGGGCTACACCTACGACAAAGCGGGCGATGCCGCCGCGCGCTTCGCGGGCGAGCAGAAGGGCATGACCTATTCGCGCCTGCAGAACCCGACGGTTCAGATGCTCGAAGAGCGGCTGGCGCTGATGGAAGGCGCCGAGGCCTGCCGCACGATGGCGACGGGCATGGCGGCGATGACCGCGGCGATCCTCTGTCAGGTGCAGCAGGGCGACCATATCGTCGCTGGGCGCGCCGCGTTCGGCTCGTGCCGCTGGCTGACTGACACCTTCCTGCCAAGGTTCGGCGTGACCTCGACGATCGTCGACGGGCGCGACACGCAGGCATGGAAGGATGCGATCCGGCCCAATACCAAGCTGTTCTTCTTCGAGACGCCGGCCAACCCGACGCTCGACATTGTCGATATCGAGACGGTGTGCGGCATCGCGCGCGCGGCCGGCATCATCAGCGTGGTCGACAATGCCTTCGCCACGCCCTTGCTCCAGCGGCCGCTCGACTTGGGCGCGGACGTGGTGGCCTATTCGGCGACGAAGATGATGGACGGGCAGGGGCGCGTGCTCGCGGGCGCGGTGTGCGGCACCGAAGACTTCATCGAAAACACGCTTCTGGCCTTCACGCGGAATACCGGACCGACCCTTTCTCCGTTCAACGCCTGGATCGTGCACAAGAGCCTCGAGACGCTCGACCTGCGCATTCGCCGCCAGAGCGAGAATGCAATGAAGGTCGCGGCCTTCCTCGATGGCCGGGTCGAGACGCTCTATCCCGGCCTTCCCAGCCATCCGCAGCACGCGCTCGCGATGAAACAGATGGAAGCAGCGGGCACGATCCTCGCGATCAATGTCGAAGCCGGCCGCGCACAGGCGCATGGCCTGCTCGATGCGCTCGAGTTGATCGACATCAGCAACAATATCGGGGATTCGCGCTCCCTGATGACACACCCCTCCTCGACCACACATGCCGGCCTGTCCGAAGAGGTGCGGCTTGGCATGGGCGTAAGCGAAAACATGTTGCGGCTTAACATTGGCCTGGAGGATCCGCAGGACGTGATCGACGACCTCGATCGCGCCTTGAGGACGGTCGGGTTATGAACCTCGCCACGCTCTCCGTGCTGTTTGCGCACAGCGCTGAGACGCGTGGCCTGATCGTGCGCGTCGCGGTGAGTTTCCTGCCCGAGCAATCCGATCCCTCGAACGCGCGCTGGTTCTGGGCCTATCATATCCGGTTGGAAAATAGCGGCGCGCAGGAAGTTCAGTTGCTCACCCGGCGATGGGTGATCACCGACGGCCATGGTATACGCCACAGCGTCGAGGGCGAAGGCGTGGTCGGCGAGCAACCGGTGATCGCGCCCGGCCAATCCTATGACTATGTTTCGGGCTGCCCGCTCGATACGCCGACCGGGGCGATGGAGGGCAGCTACCAGATGATCGGTGCCGACGGCGAGGTCTTCGATGCGCGCATTCCGCGCTTCCCGCTGATCGGACCGGAGGGAGGCCAATGAAGCGCACACATCTGCCGCTGAACGGACTGCGGGTGCTCGACGCGGCGGCGCGTTATCTATCCTTCACGCGCGCGGCGGACGAGCTGGCGGTGACGCCGGCCGCGGTCGGCCAGCAGATCCGCACGCTCGAGGACGTGCTGGGCGTCGTCCTGTTCCGCCGCACCGCCAAGGGGCTTGAGCTGACGCCCGAGGGCGCGGCGGGGCTCGACGCGCTGCGGCGCGGCTTCCTGGAGTTCGAGGAAGCCGTGCGCGCGATGCAGGCGCAGCAATCGTCGAAGCGGCTGACGATCGCCGCGCCGCGCGACTTCACCGCCAAATGGCTGGCGGCGCGGCTGGCGGACTATGGCAGGACCGACGCCGATCTCGGTTTCGCGATGGTCGCATCGGACGACAGCCTCGATTTCACGCAGGCCAATCTCGACATCGCGATCTGCCTCGCCACGGAAAAAGGCGAGCATGAGGGCGTGCAGATCGGCGGTATGGATTATGTGACGGTCGGCATCGACGGCGGCCCTAAGCGCGCGATCGGCTGGCCCGGTTGCCCGCAACAGGATGGCGAGGCGACGATCAACGTCGCCGATGCCGGGCTTGCGATCGATGCCGCTGCCGCCGGCCTTGGCCGCGCGACCGTGCCGGCTCTGCTTGCCGAAGCGGATATCGCATCGGGCCGGATCAAGGAATTGAGCCGGAAGGCAGGCCCCAAGGGTTATTGGCTGATCGCCCCGATCCCGCAATGGCGGCAGAAGAAGGTCAAGGCGCTGGTCGCGGCGCTGACGGCTTGAAGGGTGCTCATTTGCGCAAGCTCCTGGTAGTCATGATGGCGATGTCGATAAGCTCGGCGGCTGTGGCTCAGGTGGCGGATCGCGAGGTCCTGGTCGACGGAGGCAAGGCGCCGCTGCATGGCTCGCTCATGGAGCCTGCGGAACCCAATTCCGGTCCTGCCGTGCTGCTGATTTCCGGCTCGGGTCCGACCGATCGCAACGGCAATTCGACGATTCCGCAGGTCCGCCCCGCTACAATGAAGCTGATTGCCGAAGGGCTCGCGGCCCACGGGATCATATCACTTCGCTTCGACAAACGCGGGATCGGGGACAGCGCGCCCGCAATGGGTGCCGAGGTGGATCTGCGCTTCACCACCCTGGTGGATGACGCGGTGTCATGGGCGCGCTTCCTTAGCCACCAGCCAGGTGTCACCTGCGTGGTCGTGGCGGGTCATTCGGAAGGCGCGCTGATCGCGGAAATGGTCGCGGAACGGACGCGGATTTGCGGTCTGGCGCTGCTATCGGGCGCCGGACGGCCGGCAAAGGCGGTCATTGCCGGGCAACTCGCCCGTTTGCCTGAGCCGGATCATGCTGCTGCGATCGCCGCGCTGGACGATCTCGCGGCGGGAAAACCGGTTGCCAATCCGCCGCTGCCCGCTTTGTTCAGGCCGAGCGTGCAGCCCTACCTCATGTCGTGGCTGCCGATCGATCCGGCGAAGGAGCTGGCCAAATTCGACGGGCCTATCGCGATCATCCAGGGCATGAATGATCTGCAGGTGTCGGTTGCCGATGCGCATATTCTCGCGGCGGCACGCGCGGGCGCTACATTGCTCTTGCTCGACGGAACGAACCACGTCCTCAAGGCTGCACCTGCCGATCCGGCGGCCAATTTCGCCACTTATGCCGATCCGAACCTGCCGTTGGACCCGCGCGTCGTTCCCGCCATTGCCGATGTCGTGAAACGGGCTGAGCGCTAACGCCGCACGGTCGGCGCTGCCTCAGACGTCGATTGCGTCTTCCTCGACCGCAGCGGCATTGGCCTGGATGAAGGCGAAGCGGTGCTCGGGATTCTTGCCCATAAGCCGCTCGACCAGGTCGCGCGTGCCCGCGCGCTCCTCATATTCCTGCGGCAGCGTGATGCGGATCAGCTGGCGCGTCTTCTTGTCCATCGTCGTTTCGCGCAGCTGCGCCGGGTTCATCTCGCCCAGGCCCTTGAAGCGTGAGACTTCGACCTTCTTGCCCTTGAATTCGTTTTCCTCGATCTTCGCGCGGGCCTCGTCATCCATCGCGTAGAGGCTCTTGTTTCCCGCGGTCAGGCGATAGAGTGGCGGCTGCGCCAGATAGACGCGGCCCTCCCGCACGATCGGCGCCATTTCCTGGAAGAAGAAGGTCATAAGCAGCGTCGCGATATGCGCGCCATCGACATCGGCGTCGGTCATGATCACGATCTTCTCGTAACGCAGATTGGCCGCATCGCATTTGTCGCGCACGCCGCAGCCCAGCGCGAGCGTGAGGTCGGCAATCTCCTGATTGGCGCGGATCTTGTCGGCGGTCGCGCTCGCGACGTTCAATATCTTGCCCCGGATCGGCAGGATCGCCTGCGTCTTGCGGTCGCGCGCCTGCTTGGCTGAACCGCCAGCGCTGTCGCCCTCGACGATGAAGATCTCGGTGCCCTCGGGATCGTCATTGGCGCAATCGGTAAGCTTGCCCGGCAGGCGCAGCTTGCGCCCGGACGTAGCCGTCTTGCGCTTCACGTCGCGTTCGGCACGCCGCTTCAGCCGCTCGTCCATCCGGTCGAGACAGAAGCCGAGAAGCGCACGCCCGCGCTCCATATTGTCCGAGAGGAAATGATCGAAATGGTCGCGCACCGCATTCTCGACCAGCCGTGCCGCTTCGGGCGAGGTCAGGCGGTCCTTGGTCTGCGACTGGAATTGCGGATCGCGGATGAAGACCGACAGCATCAATTCGACGTCGGTGATGACGTCCTCGGGCGCCAGATCCTTGGCTTTCTTGTTGCCGACCAGTTCGGCGAAGCCGCGTATCCCCTTGATCAACGCCGCGCGCAGGCCTTGTTCGTGTGTGCCGCCATCCGGGGTCGGGATGGTGTTGCAGTAATATGAATAGCTGCCGTCCGAATAGATCGGCCAGGCGACCGCCCATTCGACCGATCCTTGGCCATTGGGGAAATCCTGCCGGCCGATGAAGGGCTCGGCGGTGGCGCATTCGCGCGCGCCCAATTGCTCGCGCAAATGGTCGGCGAGGCCGCCGGGGAACTGGAAGGTGGCTTCGGCGGGCGTGTCGTCGCCGATCAGTTCGGCATCGCAGCGCCAGCGTATCTCGACGCCAGCGTAAAGATAGGCCTTCGACCGCGCGAGACGGTAGAGCCGTGTCGGCTTGAAGCGCATGGCCTCGCCGAAAATTTCGGAATCGGGCGTGAAGGCGACGCTGGTGCCGCGCCGGTTGGGGGTTGGACCGACCGTCTCCAGCTTCGACGTGGGCAGGCCCCTGGCGAAGGTCTGGCGATAGAGCATTCGGTCGCGCGCGACCTCGATCACCGTGTCGCTCGACAGCGCGTTGACCACGCTGATGCCGACGCCGTGCAGGCCTCCGCTCGTGGCATAGACCTTGTCGCTGAACTTGCCGCCCGAATGGAGCATGGTCAGGATCACTTCCAGCGCCGACTTGCCCGGATATTTGGGATGCGGATCAACCGGCATGCCCCGGCCATTGTCAGTGATCGTCAGTCGGTTGCCCGCCGACAAAGTCACCTCGATCCGCGTGGCATGGCCAGCGACCGCCTCGTCCATCGCATTGTCGAGCACCTCGGCGGCGAGGTGGTGGAGCGCGCGCTCGTCGATGCCGCCGATATACATGCCCGGGCGACGCCGGACGGGTTCGAGCCCCTCCAGCACCTCGATCGCCGAGGCGTCGTAATTCTGGGAAGCTGCATTTGCGGGGGAAGCGAAGAGATCGTCGGCCATATTCGAGCCGACACTAGCGACGCCTACCGGTCCTTGTCCACGACAGGCTTCCCCGCAAGCGCGCTCTGTGTCTCGAATTGGTGCCGCGGCGCGATATCGATGGCGTGCAGGATGGCAGTGGCTTCCATCGGACCGGGCGCCTCCTGAAGCGTGCGGCCATCCTTGTCGATCAGGATGGCGTGATACTTGAGGACCGGCACGAGGAACCTGCGGCGCAATGTGTTGGCATTGTCGCTGGCGCCGATCACGGTCACCGGATCGACCTGCACGAACAGCAGGTCGCGCTTCGCGGCCTCCAGCCCCAACCTCGCCATGATCGCGCGCTGTGCCGTCAGCCGTGCGTCGGCGAGCGAAGGGGTGAAGATGATCAGCACGCGATAATGGTCGCGCATCCCCCTGATCGAGCGAAGGTCGTGCTTGGTGGCGGAGGCGGGGGCGGTGAGGAGAAGCCCTACGGTGAGGAGAAGGGCGCGAAGGGACTTCATGATCCGACGAACGCGCAGCCGTTCATCATGATCCCGGAAACTCTCGACCTGGCCCGCCGTCATGCCGGACTTGTTCCGGCATCCACCCATCATCCTCATGACTGGTGAGATTTGAGCGAGTGGCCCCCGGAACAAGTCCGGGGTGCGGATACTCAATCAGCGGACGCGCGGGCCGCCATAAGGCAAAGGCGGCGGCGGACGGCGGTCGCGGCGCGGCAGTTGGGCCTGATAGGCGACCGAGCAATGTTCCAGGCAATAAGGGAAGCCTGGATTCACCGGATTGCCGCAGAAATGGAAATCGGGCTCGCCGGGATGGCCGAGCGGCCACTTGCAGATGCGGTCGTTGAGATCGAGCAGGCTCGTCTTGTCCGCAATCTCGGGCGACGGCTTGGCCGGCACCAGGCGGCGCGGCGGAGCCGGCGGAATCGGCGACTGCTGCTCGTGCGGATTTTGGCGCTGGAAGCCGCCCGGCCCGATCGAACGCACGAGCGGGGCGTCCGGGACAGGTGCCGCGGGCATGGGCGCGGCAGAGGCCGGCTTCGGCTCGGCGGGCGCAGGAGTAGGCGCTGTGGCCCTCGGGGCGGGCGCGGGTTTCTCCGCGGCAGCGGGCTTCGCGACGGGCTCAGCCTCGCTTTCGCCCGGCTTCACCGGCGAGGGGCGCGATTGCAGGCCCAGGCGGTGCGCTTTGCCGATCACGGCATTGCGGCTGACCCCGCCCAGCGTTTCGGCGATCTGGCTCGCGGTATGGCCGTTCTGCCACATCTGCCTGAGCTGCTCGATCCGTTCGTCGGTCCACGACATTCGAAAAACTTCCTATGGTTTCGAGGCTTGCCGCTCCCGCAGCCGGTCACTAACCGGGCAGCATGAGCGACACCTCGATCGAAACTAAACGTCCCGCCCCCGGCGAGCCGGTGATCGCGATGATCAACTGGGGAGGATTGCGCGCTCTCTATATCAAGGAGGTGCGCCGTTTCTTCAAGGTGCAACTGCAAACTGTTTGGGGACCGGCCTTCTCCGCCTTCCTGCTGCTGCTGGTTTTTTCGATCGCGTTCGGGCGCAGCGGCAAGATGGTGATGGGCGTGCCCTTCGCCAATTTCGCGGCGCCCGGCCTGATCGCGATGGCGATGATGCAGAATGCCTTCGCCAATTCCAGCTTCTCCCTGCTGGTCGGCAAGATGCAGGGAACCATCGTCGATTATCTGATGCCGCCGCTGTCGGCGGGCGAGCTGCTGACCGCCCTGGTCGCGGCGGCGATCACGCGCGCGGTTCTGATCTGCTGTTCGCTGCTGATCATTGTCAACTTCTGGCCGGGCCATATCGTGCCTGCGGTACCCTGGGCGATGCTCTATTTCGGCCTGATGGGCGCGGGAATGCTGTCTTTCCTCGGCGTGCTGACGTCGCTCTGGGCCGAGAAGTTCGATCATAATGCGACGGTCACGAATTTCGTGGTTCAGCCGCTTTCGCTGCTGTCGGGAACTTTCTACTCGATCGAGGGCCTCCACGGCGCGTTTCGCGCCTTCAGCCACATAAACCCGTTCTTCTACGTGATTTCGGGTTTCCGCTACGGCTTCCTCGGCACGAGCGACAGCCCGATCGCGACCGGTGTGATCGTCCTGCTCGCGGTCAACCTGGCGCTCGGCGTGCTCTGCTACACGCTGATCCGCAGCGGCTGGAAATTGAAGAATTGAGGGAAAGTGCGCCCCGGCCGCACGAGCGACCGGGGCCGCGGAGGCTCAGCCGAATTGGGCGAGCGCTTCCTTGATCTTGAGCTTCTGCTTTTTCAGCATGGCAACCAGCATCGAATCAGGTGCGGCCCGATGCTCCTCGTCGCGTATTTGCGCGTCCAGACGGGCATGCTTGGCCATCAAAACAGCGGAATGGGAATTCGTCATTCGACTCGCTCCTTCTTCTCTGGTCGGACCCCCAAATAAATCACTATTGGAGCCCCGAGTCTCGCACTGATTCACACGATCCGCGGCAAAATCGCACCGCTTCGGCGAGAAGGATCGTGATCATTCCGCAAGCATGACCGGCAAGCCGTCACCGTCGCTTTCCGAAGCACGGTGAGCGGGCGATTCATCCTGTTGGTGAAGGCCGCCACAGGGACGCCGGATTAGGTCCGCCCCTTGAGCGGAAACGCGCAAAAGCCTAACAAGCGGGCGTAGCGGGGGACGGGTTGAGTGATGGACGAGACGGAGATCATTCGGCTTATCGGCATACTTCGGCAGGAGCATCGGGATCTCGACGATGCGATCGACGCCCTTATGTTCGCACCGGCGAGCGATCAGCTTCAGGTGGCCCGTCTGAAGAAGCGCAAATTGAAGCTCAAGGACGAGATCGCCGCGCTCGAGGACCAGCTGATCCCCGACATCATCGCCTGACGCGGGCGCCACCGATTGCGGTGGTTCAGGTGACGCCCAGCATTGCCAGAAGCCGTCTGCGCTGGAGCGCAATCAATGTGCGGTCACCACGTCCGGCGACCTGAAGATCGGCCGAGATGCGGCCGCCGTCCAGCATGACGATCCGATCGGCAAGTGCGAGCGCTTCGTCGATGTCGTGCGTGACCAGCAGCACCGCGGGCCGGTGCCGCCGGGATAGCTGGCGGAGCAATTCGTGCATCTGGATCCGAGTCAGCGCGTCGAGCGCGCCGAAGGGTTCGTCGGCCAGAAGCAAAGCGGGCTCGCGGACCAGCGCGCGTGCGAGCGCGACACGCTGCTGTTCGCCACCCGATAATTCGTGCGGCCAGGATCGTTCGCGCCCAGCCAGGCCAACCTCCTCCAGCGCCTGCAGCGCGCGGGGATGCGCCTCACGCGGCAGGCCCAGCGTCACATTGTCGAGCACGCGCATCCAGGGCAGCAGCCGGGCGTCCTGGAAGATTACCGAGAGCCGGGGCGGCAACGCGATCTCGCCCATGCCGTCGGCTTCGTGATCGATCCCGGCAAGCGCGCGCAGCAGCGTGCTCTTGCCCGACCCGCTGCGGCCGAGCAAAGCCACGAATTCGCCAGGAGCAATGTCGAGATCGACCCCATTGAGCACGCCCTTCAGCGTGAAGGTGCGCTTGAGATCGCGGATGCGGACGGCGGCGTTCATCGGCCGAGCGTCCTGCGCCAGCGGAGCAGGCGCCGTTCCGCCCAGCGGATGAAGCTGTCCGTGCCGAAGCCGAGCAACGCGTACACGACCAGCCCGACCAGCATCACGTCGGTCTGCGCATAGTTGCGCGCGAGCATGACCATATAGCCGATGCCGCTGCTGGCGTTGAGCTGCTCGACCACGACCAGCGCGAGCCAGGCGGCGGTCGCGCCGAAACGCAAGCCGAGCAAAAAACCGGGGAGCGCTCCGGGGATCACGATTCGCCGCAGGAATTGCCAGCGGCTGAGTCCCAGCGTCTCGGCCAGCTCGACATAGCGCAGATCGATGGCGCGCAGCGCGCTGTGCGTCTGGATATAGATGGGGAAGAAGGCTGCGATCGCGATCACGGCCACCTTCATCGGCTCGCCGATACCGAACCACAGCACCATGAAAGGAATGATGGCGAGGATCGGTATGCCGCGTTTGAGCTGGACGACGCCGTCGATGACATAGCCGCCAAGCAGGGATAGGCCGGAGAGGAGGGCAAGCAGCACGCCCGCAATGCCGCCAGCCAGCAAGCCGCTCGCGGCGCGCGCGGCGGAAACGGCGAGGTTCGCTTGAAGCCTGCCTTCGCGCACCAGATCGGCGCCCGTCGTGATCGCGGTCCAGGGCGCCGGCAGCGTGCGCGGATCGAGCCAGCCCGTGGCCGAGAGCACCGCCCAGTAGAGGAGGAGAAGACCCGGCCCCAGCAGATGACCATTGCGGCGGGGCGTTCCCGGTCCGAGTGGAGCGCGCTGCGCCGGCGGCGCCAGCGAAAGCGGGGCCGGGAGTATGTCGCCGCTGATCGCGTTCATGAGGAATGTCCTTTCACGCCATCGGCGGCGATGGTCTGGAAACGGGGATCGAACAGGTCGGCGGCGTTGAGGCGGGGCCGCCCGGTCTGGGGTCCGAGCAGGTCGATCGCAGCCTGTTCGACATTTCGCGCGCGGGACCAGTCGGCGGGCACGTCGAGATTGCCGGTGGTGGCGGCGACGATCAGCCGGCCGTCGGCGATCGGGAGCCCTTGGTGCTGGCGATAATAGCCGGCGGCCAATTCCTCCGGATGGCGGTTGATCCAGGCTTGTGCCCGTCCCCAATAAGCGACGAAGATCTTGAGCGCGGCGGCCTTTGCCGGATCGGCCAGAGCGCTTTCAGGCACGTAAGCGAAGAGCGCATCGTCGCGGAAGGGCGGGTGCTTTATCAGGCGTGCGCCGTCCCGGCCGAACTTGCGGATATAACGTTCGGCGACGATGCCCGCGCCGAGCGGCGCCACGTCCACTTCGTTGCTGGCGAGCGCGTTGGTGTAGACGTCGCCGCCGATGCTGGAGGGGAGTTCGATCAAGGTGACGTCGCTCGGCTTGAGGCCTGCCGCCTTGAGTGTTTGCAGCACCACCACCGCCTGGACCTGGCTTGGGCTGAACGCGATGCGCTTGCCCCTGAAATCGGCGATCGTCCGGATGTTCGCCTTGGGCGCTATGCCGAATATGAACGCCTGGCGGCGCTCCGGATCGGGATAGTCGCGGAATCCCACGATCCGGACCGGAATGCCGGTCCAGGTGGCATGGATCGGCGGCACGCTCGCGCCAAGGCCGACATCCAGTGCGCCCGCGTGAAGCGCTTCGGTCACGTCCGGGCCGCCGGTAATCTGCGCCCATTCGATCCTGAAGGGCAGCTTCTTGTCCCAGCCTTCATGCTGGAACACCCATTGCGAGACTGGGTCACCCACCCTCAGCACCGTGCCGGGCGGCACATGATCCGGAAGCGGCCGGCTGATATCCAGCCGGCGTTCGGCCGCGCCTCCGCGCCAGGCTGGGGCGAAGGCCACCAGCAGGGCGATCGAGACGATCACGAACGCGGCCAAGCCGATCGGCCCGGCCCGCGAACGAGGCGCGGCCTGCGGCATCAGCCGAGCACGCCGAACAGGTCGCCTTCGAGCGGCCGGGAGGTGAAGCCGTCCGGCCCCTTCGTCAGCTCGCCGGCGACGGTGATCCGCCGCACGGTGCGCGCGCCGGTGAAGTGCGAATAGTCGATCGGGCCGGCATGTGCGACGGCCTGATTGTCCCACACGACCAGGCTGCCAGGACGCCAGTGGAAGCGGACCTGATATTCGGGGCGGGTCAGTTCGGTATAAAGCAGGTCGAGCAGAGCCTGGCTCTCGCGTTCCTTGAGGCCGATGATGTGGCTGGTCGTGCCCGGATTGAGGAACAGCAGTTTCTCGCCGGTCTCGGGGTGGATGCGCACCAGCGGGTGGAGCGCGGTGAACGGGCCGTTGGGCAGGCCATCGCGGCGCGGGCCGCGGCTGATGCTGTCGTAGCTGCTGGTGCGGTGGACCGCCTGCAGTGTGTCGATCAGGTCGCGGATCGGTTGCGAGAGGCCCTGATAGGCCTCAATCAGATTCGCGAAGATCGTGTCGCCGCCATAAGGCGGAATCTCGACCCCATAGAGGATCGAATAGCGGTTGGGATTGGCGACGAACGTGATGTCGATATGCCAACCCTTATAATCGCGCGGCGGCTGGCGGCCCGGCGGCAGCGTGTCGTTGGCGGTGCGGCGCACGCGATATTCGGTGACCGAGCGCTCCCAGATTTCGGGATGGTCCTCAAGCCCGTCCGCGATCGGGTGCGCGGGCGTGAGCGGGCCGAAGGCGCGGCCGAATGCCTTCAACTGATCGTTGCTCAGCTGCTGGTCGCGGAAGAAGACGACGCGCCATTCGTGAAGCGCCTTCTGGATTTCGGCGGCGGTCTGGCTGTCGATCCCGCGGGACAGATCGACGCCGGAAATCTCGGCACCGATCACCGGGGTGACAGGGTCGACCGTGATACGTTCGTAGGACTGACGCTCTTGTAGCTGCGCTGCACTGCTCATGATGTGCGCCTTTCTGGCTGCTGGGGATAGGGATCAGGCGAAAGCGGGTTCGTTCGGAACCAGCTTCAATTGCTCGGGCGGATAGCGCTCGCCGGCGGTGCTGCCGGGCGGGAAGGCGCCGTCGAGTTCGGCGATCGTATCCGCATCGAGTTCGATCCGGTTCGCGGCGATATTGTCCTCGAGATGCGCGATGTGGCGCGTGCCCGGGATCGGCACGACGCCTTTGGCGAGGACCCAGGCCAGGCTTACCTGTGCCGGCGTGACGTAGAGCCGTTCAGCGACGTCCTCGACGACGCGGCGGCGGCGCGCATTCTGCGCGATCGCCTCCTGCTGGAAGCGGGGATGGAGGTTGCGGCGATCGTCGGCTTCGGTCGGCAGATTGCCGGCGAGGAAGCCTCGGCCGAGCGGGCTATAGGCGACGAAGCCGATCCCGAGCGCGTGCACGGTTGGCAGGATCTCCGCCTCCACATAGCGCGTCCACAGCGAATATTCGCTCTGCAGCGCGGCCAGTGGGGCGATCGCATGCGCGCGGCGGATCTGGTCGGCGTCGGCTTCCGACACGCCGATCGCTCCGATCTTGCCTTCCTGCTGAAGCTCCGCGAGTTCGGCCACCGACTGGTTGATCGGCACCAGCGGATCGACGCGATGGAGATAATAAAGGTCGATATGATCGACCTTGAGGCGCCGCAGGCTGGCTTCGACCGCTTCGCGCGCGCTGATCAATTTGCCCGCGCCGCCGCGCCGGTGCGTGAATTTGCTGGCGATCGTCAGCTTGTCTCGTCGGCCCGCGATGGCACGGCCGAGCAGTCGCTCATTATGGCCGTCGCCATAGCCGCTGGCAGTGTCGAAAAAAGTGATGCCAAGCTCGATCGCGCGATCGATCGTGCGCAAGGATTCCGTGTCGTCGGCCTGGCCGTAGCTGCTCGACAATCCCATCGCGCCGAAGCCCTGCGCGCCTACCTCGAACGGTCCGATCTTTGCCATGCGACTTCTCCCAAGCGGCGTGGCTGCCGCTCGCATGGGATGCCGCCGGACCGCCGCGATCGGCCACGCAGAAAAACTTCATGCACGGCTAGATTCTATAATTCCCTAGTAGGAAAATAGGAAATTAAGAGGCGGCGCCCTGGAACAGTCGGAAGGGGCGATAGTATGAATCACCGATTTGCGTATGCGGCGTCGGCCGTGGCACTCAGCGTCACGCTGCTGGCGGGGGCGGCCGGAGCTGCGGATGTGGGGACCACAGCCTCGGGTGTTGCCGCCCCCGCCACTTCCGTCGAGGGGAGCGGGGCGGAGAGCGACGCACTGCTCGGGAGCGCCGAAGTGGTCGTCACTGCACGCCACCAGGTCGAGCGTGCGCAGGATGTGCCGGTGGCGCTTTCGGTGGTCTCGGGCAGCAATCTCGAGCGGACCGGCGCTTATTCGATCGCGGACCTGCAACAGCAGACGCCCAGCCTGACCGCCTATAACAGCAATCCGCGCAACAGTTCGACCGCGATCCGGGGCATCGGTGTATCCAGCGCTTCCGACGGGCTCGACACGTCGGTCGGCGTCTATGTCGACAATGTCTATCTTGGACGGCCGGGCATGGCGCTGGCCGATCTGGTGGATGTCGACCGGGTCGAGGTGCTGCGTGGCCCGCAAGGCACGCTGTTCGGACGCAACAGCTCGGCGGGCGTGATCAACATCGCGACGCGTGCGCCCAGCTTCGATTTCGGCCTCTATGCCGAGGCGTCGGGCGGCAATTACGGCTATAATCAGGAGCGGCTTGCGGTCACCGGGCCGCTTGTCGACGGGCTGCTCGCCTTCCGCGTGACGGGTTTCAGCACGCATCGCAACGGCACCTTGCCCAACCTCAAGACGGGCACCACCGCCAACAGCATCGGCCGCACCGGCGGGCGCGTGCAATTGCTCGCGACTCCGACGAGCAATCTCAAGCTGCGCTGGATCGCGGATTATTCACAAGAGGATGACACGTGCTGCGTCAGCTCGACCAAGCTGGTCCTCCCGGCCAGTCTGAGCGCGACCACGGCACGCACGCTCCAGACGCTGGCGACGCTCGGCTATGTGCCCGCGCCGGGGCGCTTCACGCGCAACAATGCGCCGCAGCAGATGCGGACGCACCAATGGGGCACCTCGCTCCAGGCGGACTGGGATCTGGGCTTCGCCACCGCGACCTCGATCACCGCCTATCGCCAATGGTATTTCAATCCGCTGCAAGACAGCGATGGCACGCCGCTCGACGTGATCCAGGTCAATGTCGCGACCACGCGCTACAGGCAATTTTCGCAGGAATTCCGGCTCGCATCGGGGCCGGGCCGGTTCAACTGGCAGGCGGGAGCTTATTATTTCCACCAGCGCCTGGGGGACCATTATATCCTGAACCAGTTCGGCTATGACGCCTCGGCTTTCTACACGACCTATGCGCGGCTCGCGAACCCGAATGCCGCCGCGGTGACGATCGCGCCCGGATCGCAATATCTGGACGATGTCGATACGCATACGAACAGCCTCGCCTTCTTCGGCCAGGCCAATTTCGAGATCACACCGCGCCTGATCGCGACGGGGGGTATCCGCTACACGCGCGACAAGCGTGCCGGCGTATCGGACACGTCAACCGCGGGCACGCCCAACCCTGCGACCTCGCTGCCCTTCCACTATGACGTGGAGGTGAAGAACAATAATCTGTCCTGGCTCGGCAGCCTGTCATGGAAGCCCGTCGACGGCCTGCTCGCTTATGTCACCTACTCGACCGGCTACAAAGGCGCCGGCCTCAACCTGAATGCAGCGGTATCGGCGGGTACGCCTCTGGTGCTCCAGCCCGAAAAGGCGCGTTCGTGGGAAGCGGGTCTCAAGCAGCAATGGTTCGGCAACCGGCTGGTGCTCAACGTCGATATTTATCGCACTGCTTTGTCCGGCTTGCAGGCGAACATCGTCCCCAGCAACGGCAACCGCTCCTATCTCGCCAATGTCGGTGATGTGGTGGCCAAGGGCGTCGAAGCGGATGCGACATGGCGCGTCGCCCCCGTCCTGACGCTGACCGCCAACGGCGCATATAACGACGCCAAATATAGCGACTATCGCAATGCACCCTGCCCGGTGGGCGTTACCGGCACCTGCGACCTGACCGGCGCGCGCGTCTATCAGGCACCGAAATGGACCGCGAACGCGATTGCGGACGTGCATTTTGAGACCGCGAGCGGCGTTCGGCCCTACGGAATCGCGCGCTATGCCTATCGATCGAGCATGTTCGGCACCGCCGACGACGGCCCCTACAGCCGCATAGCCGGCTATGGCATCGCCGAATTCCGGCTGGGGGCGGTGTTCAAACAGGGGAAATATGATGTGTCCGCCTGGGTCGAGAACGCCTTCGACAAGAAATATTATCTCAATCTGTCGACCACCTCGATCGTCGGTACGTCGCCCTTCGCCTTCGCAGGCCAGCTTGGTGCGCCGCGCACCTATGGCGTAACGCTTCGCGTCGTCCTCTGACGGACAGACAAAAGCCCCCTCCCGCCAGGGTCGCGGAAGGGGGCTCTGAGGGCCCGCGCCGCCTCATTTTGGGGGGAAAGGCGCGCCGGGCTTACGTCAGGCTGGAGGCTTAAGCCGCCTGACGATCGTTGACCGCGTCGACCTGCTGCGGCTGCCCATTACTGGACGGTGCGCCGTCGATCTGGATCGTGCGGGGCTTCTTGTGCTCCGGCACTTCGCGGACGAGCTGGATGTCGAGCAGGCCGTCATTGTAGCTCGCGCCGGTCACCTTGATCGTGTCGGCGAGCTGGAAACGGCGCTCGAACGCGCGCTTGGCGATACCGCGATGCAGGAACTCGCGGCCGTCGCCCTCGGCGCCTTCCAGCGCGCGGCCGGTGACGATCAGCACATTGTCCTGCGCGGTGATGTCGAGCTCCTCGCGGCTGAAGCCGGCGGTCGCCATCGAAATGCGATAGGCGTCCTCACCGACCTTCTCGATATTGTAGGGCGGGTAGGCGTCGCCTTCGCCGCGGGTCGCGAAATCGACCAGGCGGTTCAAATTCTCGAAACCGATCGAAGAGCGCAGCAAGGGCGCGAAATCGAATGTACGCATGACTCAATCCTCCAAAAAAGCGATCGAACATAGGGGCGGTCCGCGACAATCCGCCGGACCGGGTGCCGCCGCCCCGAAACCGGCAACGGAGGCTGGAAAAGAGATAGGATCGGTCTTTCGCCGTTCAAGCGCCCGCAAGCGGCGGCCCGCTAACCACCTTTGTCCGTTCCGGAAAAGGCGCGTCTGTGGCATGAAGGCAGGTGAAAGGATCGCTATGGCCGTCTTACGTGGCCCCGCTTTGTCCGACCGCGTGGCCGAGACGCTTTATACCGAGGCCTTGCTCCTCGCGGACGAGACGCATGCTTATTATGATCTGGCGGGTCGCGCCGAGCGCGAGAAGCTTGAGCCGCACGAGCGCGTCCAGTTCGCGTGCGAGGCGCTGAAGGCGACCACGCGCCTGATGCATGTCATCGCCTGGCTGGCGACGCGCCGCGCGATCGCGACGGGCGAATTGCCGGAGGGGGATCCGCGTTCGCCCGAGCGGCGGCTCGGTCAAAGCGCGCCGAGCGATGCCAGCATCCTGGGCCTGATGCCCACCGCCGCGCGCCGGCTGATCCTCGCCGGGATCGATTTGCACGAGCGGGTTGGCCGCGTCGCGGCGGGGATCGAGGCGCCGATCGCGACCGCGAGCCCCGCGCGGGCCTTGCTCCAGCGGCTGGAGCGGTCTTTCTGACTCACATCGCCAGGTGCTTCGCTTTGGCTGTAACGCTGGCGTTCCCGGCGATGCTGTCCGCCGCCGGTCCGAAATTGCCGCCCGGCACGCCGATCTGCGCGCGGCCGGATACGACGCCCATCTTCCTCTCGCCGATGGGTGAGCCGTTCCGCGGAGCCCCCGGTTCGCCTTATCCCTCTGCCGCCTGGTTCGCCGCCGCGGACAAGAACAAGGACGGCGCCGTCACGCACGACGAATTCGTGGCGGATGCCCTGCGCTTCTTCAACACGCTCGATACCGACAAGGACGGCAGGCTCACGCCCGATGAGATCGGCCATTATGAGGCGGTGATCGCACCCGAAACCTCGATCTATTCGGCGCGGCCCGATGATTTCTTCGAACGTTCGCGCCGCGAACAGGATCGTGGCGCGATGGCCGATTCGCGCGATTATGGCGGGCCGATGGGGGCGGGGCGTTATTCTTGGCTCAACGTCCCGGAGCCGGTTTCCGCCGCCGATCAGGACGTCGATCGAATCGTGACGCGCGACGAATTCGCCACCGCCGCCGCCAGCATTTTCGAGCGGCTCGACGTGCTCAACCGCAACATGCTGCGGCTTTCCGACCTTCCCCATACGCCGCAACAGATTGCGATCGAAGGCCCTTGCCGCACACCAAAGAAGCGCAAGGGCCGCGATCAGGAATGGTTCGGCTAACTCGCAACTATTGTTGCGCAATCGTGAAACAAAATTATAAGCGCCTTTGGAGAGCAACGAGCGCATTGTAAGCGCGTTGGGAGAAAATGGACGAGATGGCCGAGGGCGCGCGCCGTAACCTGCCGCCGCTGTCGCTGCATGTGCCCGAGCCGAAATTCCGGCCGGGCGATGCGGTCGATTATGCCGATTTCGACCGGGGCGAAGCCGGCGCGGTAATGCGGCCGCCGATCGACGCCGATCCCGCGACGATGCGCGGGCATAGCTACAGCCTGGTCCGGGTGCTTGACGACCGAGGCAAGGCGGTCGGCCCGTGGGATCCGCGGATCGAGCCCGAACGGCTGGTGGCGATGCTGCGCCACATGGCGCTGACGCGCGCTTATGACGACCGGCTCTATCGCGCGCAGCGCCAGGGCAAGACCAGCTTCTACATGAAATGCACGGGGGAGGAGGCAACCTCGGTCGCCGCCGCTTATGCGCTCGACCGCGACGATATGTGCTTCCCGTCCTACCGCCAGCAGGGCCTGCTGATCGCCCGGAACTGGAGCTTGGTCGACATGATGTGCCAGGTCTATTCGAACCGTGGCGACCGGCTGAAAGGCCGGCAGATGCCGATCATGTATTCGGCACGCGACGCGAGCTTCTTCTCGATCTCGGGCAATCTCGCGACCCAATATCCGCAGGCCGTGGGGTTCGCGATGGCGAGCGCGGCACGCGGCGACACGCGCATCGCGGCGGCCTGGTGCGGCGAGGGTTCGACCGCGGAGGGCGATTTCCACTCGGCCTGCACCTTCGCCAGCGTCTATCGCGCGCCCGTCATCCTCAACGTGATCAACAACCAATGGGCGATCAGCAGCTTCTCGGGCTTCGCTGGCGCTGAGAACACGACCTTCGCCGCGCGCGCGATCGGCTATGGCATTGCGGGGCTCCGCGTCGACGGCAATGACGCGCTCGCGGTCTATGCCGCGACCGAATGGGCGGCCGAACGTGCGCGCGCCAACGTCGGGCCGACTTTGATCGAATTCTTCACCTACCGCGCGGAGGGTCATTCCACGTCGGACGACCCGACCAAATATCGGTCGGCCGAAGAGAATGTGAAATGGCCGCTCGGCGATCCGATTGCTCGTCTCAAGCGGCATCTCATCCTGATCGGCGCCTGGGATGAGGAACGTCACGCGGCGATGGACAAGGAGGTCGCCGAGCAGGTGCGCGCCGCGCAGAAAGAGGCGGAAGCGCAAGGAATCCTTGCCGACGGCCTGCTCCAGCATCCGTTCGAGACGATGTTCGAGGACGTATTCGAGGATCAACCTTGGCACCTCAAGGAACAGAGCCGGCAGATGCTCGACGAACGCAAGAAGGCGGGCATATGAGCGCCAAGATCGTCGCCCCGGCAAACTATAACGTCGTCCCAGCGAAAGCTGGGATCTCGGGAGATTGTGCCGGGCGCTTGCCTCATGAGACTCCAGCTTTCGCTGGGGTGACGCAGGTGGCGGCGTGACCGAAGCCGCCACCGCCACCAAGCCGATGAACATGATCCAGGCGATCAACAGCGCGCTGGACGTGATGATGGGCCGCGACGAGGATATCGTCGTGATGGGAGAGGATGTCGGCTTCTTCGGCGGCGTCTTCAAGGCGACCGAGCATCTCCAGGCGAAGTACGGCAAGACGCGCGTATTCGACACGCCGATCACCGAACTCGGCATCATCGGCGTTGCGGTCGGCATGTGCACCTATGGCCTGCGCCCCGTGCCCGAGATCCAGTTCGCCGATTATATCTATCCCGCGCTCGATCAGCTCGTGTCGGAAGCCGCGCGGCTGCGCTACCGCTCGGCGGGCGAGTTCACCGCGCCGATGACGGTACGCTCGCCCTTTGGCGGCGGCATCTTCGGCGGCCAGACGCACAGCCAGTCGCCCGAAGGCATCTTCACCCATGTCGCGGGGCTGAAGACGGTGGTTCCGTCCAATCCTTATGACGCCAAGGGCCTGCTGATCGCCTCGATCGAGGACAATGATCCGGTCATCTTCTTCGAACCCAAGCGCATCTATAACGGCCCGTTCGATGGCCATTACGATCGTCCTGTGACGCCCTGGGCCAAGCATCCGTCCAGCGCGGTACCGGAGGGCTATTACCGCATCCCCCTCGGCAAGGCAGCCGTGGTGCGCGAGGGCGAAGCGGTGACGATCCTCTGCTACGGCACGATGGTGCATGTCGCGACGGGCGTGGTTGCCGAACTCGGTATCGATGCCGAGATCATCGACCTGCGCACGCTCGTCCCGCTCGACATCGAGACGATCGAGGCGTCGGTGAGGAAGACCGGACGGTGCGTGGTGGTGCACGAAGCGACCAAGACGTCGGGCTTCGGCGCCGAGCTTTCGTCGCTGGTGCAGGAGCATTGCTTCTATGCGCTGGAAGCCCCGGTCGAGCGCGTGACCGGCTGGGACACGCCTTATCCGCATAGCCTGGAATGGGCCTATTTCCCCGGCCCCGTGCGGCTCACCCGCGCGCTCGAGAAGGTGTTGGAGGCCTGATGGCTCGCTATTCGTTCAAGCTGCCCGACATCGGCGAAGGCATTGCCGAGGCCGAGATCGTGGCGTGGCATGTCAGGGTCGGCGACATGGTCGCCGAAGACGATCCGCTCTGCGACATGATGACCGACAAGGCGACGGTCGAAATGACCGCGCCGGTCGCGGGCAAGATCGTCGAGGTCGCGGGCGAGGTCGGCGACCAGATCGCGATCGGATCGGTGCTGGCGGTGTTCGAAACCGAAGGTGGGGCAGCGGCCGAGTCGAATCCCATTCCAAAGCCGCAAGAGATAAAGCCCTCTCCCCTTGCGGGTGCGCAGCCGAGTGACCGTCCCCCGGACGGTCACCAAAACGGCTGCACAGGTGGGGAGAGGGGGGGCGAGCGCAGCGAGCCTCCAGCGCCTGAGAACTCGGACGACGGCGCATCGAGCGCCGACGTCCGATCCCCTCTCCCCAGCCCTCCCCCGCAAGAGGGGAGGGAGTCCAGACGCATCCTCGCGTCCCCCGCTGTCCGCGAGCGCGCGAAGAACCTCGGCATCGACCTCGCGCAGGTGAAGGCCGAGGGCGACCGTATTCGCCATTCCGATCTCGACGCCTTCCTGACCTACAATCAGGGCTATCGCGCCGCGGGCGCCGCGCGGCCCGACGAGCAGATCAAGGTCGTCGGCCTGCGCCGCCGCATCGCCGAGAATATGCAGGCATCGAAGCGCCACATCCCGCATTTCACTTATGTCGAGGAATATGACGTCACCAAGCTGGAGGCGTTGCGCGCGGACCTCAACGAGACGCGCGGATCGAAGGACCGCCTGACGATCCTGCCTTTGCTGATCGTCGCGATCTGCAAGGCCTTGCCCAAATTCCCGATGATCAATGCACGCTATGACGATGAGGCGAACATCATCACGCGTTCGGGCGCAGTCCATCTCGGCATTGCGGCGCAGACTGACGCCGGGCTGATGGTGCCGGTGATCCATGACGCGCAGGCGAAGAATGTGTGGCAGCTCGCCGCCGAGGTGAAGCGGCTTGCCGAAGCCGCGCGGACGGGCAGGGCGAAGAGCGAGGAATTGTCAGGCTCGACGCTCACGCTATCTTCGCTCGGCCCGCTCGGCGGCATTGCCGCGACGCCGGTCATCAACCGCCCCGAAGTCGCGATCCTCTGCCCCAACAAGGTGGCCGAGCGGCCGGTGGTCAAGGACGGCCAGATCGTGATCGCCAAGATCATGAACATGTCGATCTCATGCGATCATCGCGTGGTCGATGGTCATGATGCAGCCAGCTTCGTCCAGGCGGTCAAGAAGCTGGTCGAAACGCCGGCGTTGCTCTTCGTCGATTGACCGACAGACGGTCCTGAACCGGCGAGCGCGTGCATCCCTGTTCACCACTGCCCGAAAATCGTTCTGGGCACGTATTGGCGCAATGCCCGGCTGCCCCCGGAATTATACGGGTGCAGGCGTTTCCATAATCGCAATCTACTGCGTCTAGCCCCCAAGGTGTCGGCAAGATGATCGGTGCTTGCCATATCGTGCTGACGGGGATGTTCTCGATGAATAACCTGAGAATCAAGAATAAGCTGCTGGTTTCCTTCTCTATTCTGTTCGCCGCGATGCTTGTCGTGGGCAGCCTTTCCATTTGGAAGACGAGCCAGTTGGGAGCGGCCGCGCAATATCTAGGCGTCGAACGCCGGATGATGCTGCAGAAGACCAAGGAGGTCGATGCAGCCGTATCTGACCATCGCCTTGCCGAGGCGGGACACATTCTGTCGGGCGGATCGGATCAGGGGCACAATGGAGACCAGGATCTTGCCGCCGCAAGCGCCGGGGTCGATGCGGGTCTCGCTTACATCAAACCCCACATCATCGTCCCGGAAATGAGGGCGCTCGAGACGCGTTTCGAGGGCGAATGGGCCGACTACAAAGCGAAGGCCGAGCAGACGGTGGCGCTTGCCCGCGGCGGAAAGGGTGTCGAGGCGATCGCAAGTTTCCGGGCCAATCGAACCGCGTTCGACAAGGTGAACGAGACCACCGACGAAATGTCGGCCCTCCAGTCCAAAGTGATGGACCGGCTGAGCGCCGAGGCCGGGGACTCGTATCGCTTCAGCAGGAACATCATCATCGCCGCCGTCATCTTTACCGCCATGCTGGTCGTAGTACTGATGGTCTCGCTGGTGCGCGCGATTGCGACCCCGCTGGCGGGCGTGACGAATGTGCTGGGCGAATTGGGCAGGGGCAATCTTTCGGTCAGCGTGGATACGTGCGATCGTCGTGATGAGATCGGCGCGCTCACGACTACGACGCAGAACCTGCGCAACCAATTGTTCGCTGCCGAACGAGCGAAGGACGAGCAGGCCGACCTGATCGTGACGTCGATCGGGGCCGGCCTCTCGCAATTGGCCGAAGGCGACCTCACCGCGCGCGTCGATGTGGACCTCGCGGGCAAGTTCGCGCCGCTCAAACAGGACTTCAATCGAGCGATGGAGGCGTTGCAGTCCGCGCTTGAGAAGGTCGCGCAGGCTACGTCAGGCATCCGCACGGGGTCTAGCGAGATTCGACAGGCATCGGACGACCTGTCGCGCCGGACCGAGCAGCAGGCCGCCAGCCTGGAGGAAACCTCTGCCGCCATGAACCAGATCACCACCACGGTGAAGCAGACCGCCGCGGACGCAGGTCAGGCGAACCACCAGGTGGGCGAAGCGCGTCGTGATGCCGAGGAATCGGGCAAGATCGTTCGCAGGGCCGTCGAAGCCATGGGCGGTATCGAGCGTTCCTCGACAGAGATTTCCGAAATCATTTCCGTGATCGACGGGATCGCCTTCCAGACTAACTTGCTGGCGCTCAACGCTGGCGTGGAGGCCGCCCGCGCGGGCGATGCCGGCAAGGGTTTTGCGGTCGTCGCTTCCGAAGTGCGCGCGCTGGCGCAGCGTTCGGCCGAGGCCGCGAAGGACGTCAAGGACAAGATCAATGCCTCGTCCAAGCAAGTTGAAGCCGGTGTCGAGATGGTGGACGAGACGGGCAAGGCGCTGGAGCGCATCATCGTCCACATCGGCGGCATCAGCGAACTTGTCGAAGGCATCGCCCTGGGCGCGGATCAGCAGTCGGCCGGCCTGACGCAGGTCAATACCGCCATTAGCGAAATGGACGGCGTGACGCAGCAGAATGCGGCGATGGTCGAACAGGCGACCGCGGCCGCGCGCAGCCTTGCGGGTGAGGCTGACGAGCTGGCGCGACAGATTGGCGAGTTCAAGCTGGGCGGTAGCGTGAATATCCAGGACGATGTTGGTGTGGCTGCTGCGAAAAGGCCCAAGCCGCAAGCGAAGAGCGGTCCCGCTCGGCGTGGGCCAGCTTTGCGCAGCGTCGGAAATGCGGCCCTGGCCGCGGATGCCGACGATTGGTCGGAATTCTGACCGATAACCCGGGGCGCGAGCGGCCAACTTTGCCGCCGCGCTCCTGGCCCAACGGAGTTGATGACGCCGGAAGCTAAAGTTTTCGCATCCACAACCCATCGACACGATGGTCCGTGCCCTTGCGCACGATCACATCGGCGCGCGGGCGGCTCGGCAGGATATTCTCGACCAGGTTGAGCTCGTTGACGTCGCGCCAGATGCGCCGTGCGATCGATCGGGCCTCATCCTCGGGCAGCACCGCCAGGCGATGGAAGAAGGCGGTCGGGTCCTGGAAGGCGGTTGCGCGCAACAGCATGAAGCGCTCTTCGTACCAGCGGGCAATGTCGCCCGGCGACGCGTCGATATAGATCGACAGGTCGAAGAAATCGGACGCGGTAAAAGGCGCCTTGGGCGCGCCCGGACCGGTGCCGAGCTGGAGCACGTTCAGCCCCTCGAATATGACGATATCGGGGGATTCGATCAGCATATCCCCGCCGGGGATCACGTCATAGATATGGTGCGAATAGGTCGGGGCGGAGGCTTTGCCGGTCGATCGGATATCGGCCAGGAACTGGATCATGCGGCGGACGTCGTAGCTCTCGGGAAAGCCCTTGCGCTCCATCAGCCCGCGCGCGCCGAGCTCCGCATTGGAATAGAGGAAGCCGTCGGTCGTCACGAGATCGACCTTCGGATGCGCCGGCCAGCGCGACAGCAGGGCGCGTAACAAGCGCGCGGTCGTGCTCTTTCCGACCGCCACCGATCCGGCGATCGCAACCACATAGGGGCGCTTGATCGCGGGGCGGTTGAGGAATTCGTCGGTGACATGCGCCAGCCCCTGCGCGGCACGGACGTGAAGATTGATGAGGCGCGTGAGCGGAAGATAGACCTCTTCGACCTCGTCGAGCGACGTCGGCTCGTTGGCGCCGCGCAGCCGGGCGACGTCCTCCTCGTCGAGCGTCATCGGAACGGCGAGGCGCAGTTTCGCCCATTCGGCGCGCGTAAAATGCGTGTGGCTCGCCTCGAAACCCGGCAAGGGCGGCGGCGGGGTGCGTGGCACTGCTGAAAGATTGGCTTTGCGCATATTCCAACACATTCCCGTGGTGGGCGACCGACGCCGGTCCTAACCCAATATCACATTGTCCAATAGCCGCGTCGTGCCGAATCGCACCGCCAGCGACACAACCGCGCCCCCGGGGCCGATCGACTCCCGCTCTTCCAGCGTGGCGGGATCGGCGATGCTCACATAGTCGATCGTGCCGCTGGTCTGCCGGATCGGGCCTTGCACGAGCGCGCGGAGCGTGGCCGCATCGCGTGTGCCGGCGGCATAAGCCTCCTCGGCGGCGCGCAGGCCCTGGTGGAGCGCCGGTGCCTCCGCCCGTTCGGTCGCGGTGAGATAGACATTGCGGCTGGAAAGCGCGAGCCCGTCCGGTTCGCGAATGGTCGGCCCGATCGCGATCTCTACCGGCAGATCGAGATCGCGGACAAGCTGCATAATCACGCGCGTCTGCTGCACGTCCTTCTGGCCGAAGAAGGCGATGTCCGGCGTCATGATATTGAAAAGCTTGGCCACGACCGTGGCCACGCCGGAGAAATGACCCGGACGGACCGCGCCTTCCAGCCGGTCGGCGATCGCGCCGACCTCGACCCGAGTATCGAAGCCCGACGGATAGATGGCCTCGGGCGCGGGCAGGAAGACCAGCGCCACATTGGCCGCCTCCAGCTTCGCCAGGTCCGCCTCGATCGGGCGCGGATATGTGGCGAGATCCTCGTGCGGCGCGAACTGCGTCGGGTTGACGAAGATGCTCGCGGCGACCGCGTCGCAACGCTCGGCCGCGCGCGCGACCAGACTCATATGACCGGCATGGAGCGCCCCCATCGTCGGCACGAAGCCGAGCTGGCCGAGCGACGCGCGGGCCGCCCGCGCCTCCGCGACCGTGCGGACGATCCGCATCAGGCGCGGTCGGCCTGGGCCAGGGCTGCCGCAACGATCTCGGGATCGATCGAGACCGCATTGGCGTCGGTCGGGAAGCTGCCCGCGCGCACCGCGGCGCCATAGGCCTTTAGCCCTTGCTCTATCGCGGCGCCGATTTCGGCGAAACGGCCGGCGTGGCGGAAAGCCGGTTCGGCCGAAAAGCCGAGCAGATCGTGCCACACCTGCACTTGTCCCGAGCAACCGGCGCCTGCCCCGATGCCGATCGTCGGGATCGACAGACGATCGGTGACCGCGGCGGCCAGCTCCGCGGGAACGAGTTCCAGCACGAGCGCGAAGGCGCCCGCTTCGGCCAGCGCCTCGGCATCGCGGACCAATTGCGCGGCAGCCTCGACGCTCCGTCCCTGGACGCGGACCCCGATCTGGTTGGCCGATTGCGGCGTGAAGCCGAGATGGCCCATGACGGGGACGCCGAGTTCGACCAGGCGGCGGACCGCGTCGATCACGGGCGCGCCGCCTTCGAGCTTGACCGCCTGCGCGCCGCCCTCCTGCAGCAGGCGCCGGGCGGACGCGACCGCCTGTTCGGGCGTCGCATAAGCGAGGAAGGGCAGATCCGCGATGATCAGCGCGCCAGGCGCGCCGCGCGCGACCGAAGCCGTGTGCGAGACCATATCGTCGAGCGTGACGGGAATCGTGTCGGCGTGGCCCAGCATCACTTGCCCGAGCGAGTCGCCCACCAATATCCAGTGCAGTCCTGCCCGCTCCGCGATCAGCGCCGAGCTGTAATCGTAGCAGGTCACCACCGGCAGATGCTCGCCGGAGCGCATCGTCTTGACGAAATCGGCGATTGTGAGCCGCATCGGCGCTTCCCATATGGTGTTTCGCGCGGGCCTTAGCCTCTCTGTGGCAACGCAGCAAACCGCCTTCTTCGCAAGTGCGGCGAGACGGTTTATAGGCCTCCGCCCGGATAGTCCGGCGAACTGGGAGAGTGCGGCGCGATGCGCTGGGTAATGCGGTCGAAGATCCATAATGCCACGGTCACCGAGGCGAATCTCGCTTATGTCGGGTCGATCACGATCGACAGCGACCTGCTCGAGGCGGTCGGGTTGTGGCCGGGCGAGAAAGTGCTCGTCGTGTCCAACACGACCGGCGCGCGGCTGGAGACATATGTGATCGCGGGCGAGGCCGGCTCGGGCGACATCTGCGTCAATGGCGCTGCCGCCCATCGGATCGGCGCGGGCGAAGAGGTCATCATCATGGGCTTCGAGCTGACCGCCGAGCCGATCGTGCCGAGCGTTATCCTAGTCGACAAGCAGAATCGTCTCATCCGGCGGCTGGTGGAACATCCGCGCCGCGAACTGGCGTCGTTCGGCTGAGCCGCGCGCGGACAATCGGGCGTCTGGACTCGGACGCGGGCCGGCGGCAGGGCCTGAAGCCGTGAGCGACAAGCGCATCCTGTTGATCGTGGGCGGCGGCATCGCTGCCTATAAAGCCTGCGAGCTCGTCCGCCTGATCCGTCAGGCTGGGATGAGCGTGCGGTGCGTGCTGACCGATGGCGGCGCGCATTTCGTCACGCCGATGACGTTGGGGGCATTGTCGGGCCAGCCGGTTCATACATCTTTGTGGGACCTCAAGGACGAGGCCGAGATCGGGCATATACAGCTCAGCCGCCAGGCCGATCTGGTCGTGGTCGCGCCCGCCACCGCCGATTTGCTCGCGCGAATGGCGGCCGGCGCCGCCGACGATCTGGCGACGACCCTGCTTCTCGCCACGGATACGCCCGTGCTCGTCGCGCCCGCGATGAACGTGCGCATGTGGACGCATCCCGCGACGCGCCGCAACGTCGCGCAGCTGCGGGCCGATGGAGTCACGGTGCTGGATCCCGACGATGGCGAGATGGCCTGCGGCGAATTCGGGCCCGGACGCTTGCCCGAGCCGGCAGCGATCTTTTCCGCGATCGAAACCATGCTCAAGGCGGCTCCGCAAAGGCTGGCGGGACGGCATGTGATCGTCACCGCCGGGCCGACGCATGAGCCGATCGATCCGGTCCGCTATCTCGCCAATCGCTCCTCGGGAAAGCAGGGCTTCGCGATTGCCGGTGCGCTCGCCGACTTGGGCGCGCGCGTGACGCTCATCGCCGGTCCGGTGGCGCTGGCCACGCCATGCGGCGTGACGCGGATCGATGTGGAAACCGCATCCCAAATGGCTGTGGCGGCGCAGGCCGCCTTGCCCGCGGATGCGGCGGTGATGACGGCTGCGGTCGCGGACTGGCATGTGAAGCCGGCACCGCAAAAGCTCAAGAAATCGGGCGGTCCGCCGCCGCAGCTCGCGTTGGAACCCAATCCCGACATTCTTGCCGAGATCGCCCAGGGCGCGGAGCGGCCGCGGCTCGTGATCGGATTTGCCGCCGAAACCGAAAATCTGCGCGATCACGCGCGCGACAAGCTTGCCCGCAAGCACTGCGATTGGATCGTCGCCAACGACGTGTCGGGGAACGTCATGGGGGGCGACGACAATGAGGTGCATCTGGTCAGCGCGAGCGGGGTCGAGAGCTGGCCGGAGCTGTCGAAACGCGAGATCGGCCGCAGGCTCGCCGACCGCATCGCGGACGCGCTCTCGACATGCTGACGGTAGCGACCATCGCGCCCGCCCGCTAAACGACGCACAATCACCCCGAACATTTCCGGGGTCCGCCGCGCAATCCGCGCTGTCGTGGAGGGTGAGGAGTGGATGCTGAAACGCATTCAGCATGACAGGAGAAGATGGGCCTCGCTCCTCGTTTTCCTCTTTCTCGCGGCGCTGGGGCTCGGTCGGAACGCACCGGCGCTGGCCCGCGATACGATCGTCGTTGCGCTCCAGCTCGAGCCGCCGACGCTCGATCCGACCTCTGGCGCGGCGGCGGCGATCGACGAGGTTGCCTATCGGAACATTTTCGAGGGGCTGACCACGCTCGACGTGACAGGCGCGGCGGTGCCGCTTCTCGCGACGCGCTGGACGATGGCGCCAGACGCGAAATCCTATGTCTTCCATCTCCGCCCCAACGTCGTCTTCACCGACAATACGCGCTTCGACGCGCACATCGTGGCATTCAGCCTGATGCGCGCGATCGCGCCGGGATCGAGCAACGCGCAGGCCGAGGCGCTGTCGAAGATTGCCGGCATCGACATGATCGACCCATTGACCGTGCGCATCCGGTTGAAGACCGCGGATGCCGGCCTGCCGACCCTGCTGGCGTGGGGCGATTGCGTGATGGTATCGCCGCATTCGGCGGCGAAGCTCGCGACCGACCCGGTCGGTACCGGCCCGTTTCGCTATCGCAGCTGGTCGCGCGGCGATAGGCTCGTCCTGGTTCGCAACGATCATTATTGGGGCCCGAGGCCGTCGCTCCGCCGGATCGAATATCGTTTCATCAGCGATCCCGCCGCGGCCTATGCCGCGATGAAGACGCACAGCGTCGATCTCTTCCCCGATTATCCCGCACCCGAAAACCTGGCCCAGCTCCGTGCCGACCCGAGCCTGCGCGTCACCACCGCGCCGAGCGAAGGCGAGGTCATCCTCGCGCTCAACAACCGGCAGGGGCCGCTGCGCGACCTGCGCGTGCGGCGCGCCATTTCCTATGCGCTCGATCGGCGCGCGATCATCGACGGCGCCATGTTCGGCTATGGCCAGCCGATCGGCAGTCATTTCCCGCCGCAGAACCCCGATTATGTCGACCTTACCAACGTCTATCCGCACGATCCGGCCAGGGCGCGCGCCTTGCTCGCTGAGGCCGGCTATCCGCACGGTTTCGCGGTGACGCTCAAGCTGCCGCCGCCATCTTATGCGCGGCGCAGCGGCGAGATCGTCGCGGCCGAACTGGCGGCGGTCGGCATCCGCGCCACGATCGTGCCGGTCGAATGGCCGCAATGGCTCGACGAAGTTTATGCGCGCCACGCTTATGACATGACGATCGTCAGCCATGCCGAGCCGGCGGATTACGACATCTATGGCCGCTCCAATTATTATTTCGGCTATGACGGCCGCGCGGTGAAGGCACTGCTCGACCGGCTCCGCGCGACTGCGGATCCGGGTGCGCGCCATTCCTTGCTGGTCGCGATCCAGCGCCGCATCGCCGGGGATGCGGTCAACGGCTTCCTGTTCCAATTCCCGCATCTCGCCGTCGCCGACGCGCGGCTGACGCACCTTTGGGTGAACACGCCGTTGCAGGCGGTCGATCTCTCCACCGCGCGTTTCGCGGGCGCGGATACCGTCGATGCGGGTGCGCGGCATGTCCATCGCTGGGGCGCGCCGCTGCTGTTTATTCTATCGATGGCGGCTCTGGTCGCGCTGGCATGGCGCGCGGGTGTGGGCTGGCTGATGCGGCGGTTCGGTATCCTCGCGCTGACGCTGGCGGGGGTGAGCGTCCTCGTCTTCATCCTGCTCCAGCTCGCGCCGGGCGATCCCGCCCAGTTCATGATGGGTTTGCATGCGAGCCCGGAGGCGGTGGCGGCGTTGCGCGCCGAGCTCGGCCTGAACGGGCCGGCGGTGGCGCGTTACCTCCACTGGATCGCGCATATGGCGCAGGGCGATTTCGGGACCTCTTACGCCTATCGCGTGCCCGTCGCCGGACTGATCGTGCCACGCCTTGCGCTTTCGCTGCCGCTCGCCTGCCTGGCGATGCTGGTGTCGATCTTCATCGGGCTGCCCGCCGCTTTTCTCGCTGCGCTTCGCCCTAAAGCATGGCTCGATCACGTGATCGGCGTCCTGAGCCGGATCGGCATCGCGATTCCCGCCTTCTGGCTGGCGATGATCCTGCTGTTGGTCTTCGCGGTGCGCCGGCCCTGGTTCGCCGCAAGCGGTTTCCCCGGCTGGCAGGCGGGCCTTGGGCCGGCGCTGGCCGCACTGATCCTGCCGACGCTGGCGCTGGCATTGCCGCAGGCGGCGCTGATCGCGCGCGTAGCGCGGGCCGCTCTGCTCGCCGAGCAGGGCCGCGACTATGTCCGCACCGCGCGCGCCAAGGGATTGGGGCGCGGGCGCATCCTCCTGCGGCATATCGCACCCAATGCGGCGGCGCCGATCTTGGCGGTGATCGGCCTGCAATTCCCCTTCCTGCTCGCCGGCGGCGTGATCGTCGAGAACGTCTTCTACTTGCCTGGTCTCGGCCGCCTGATCGTGCAGGCGATCACCGCGCGCGACCTGATTGTGGTGCAGGCGGTCGCGATGCTGATGGTGGCCGCCGCCGTCATCGCCAGCTTCCTGACTGATGTCGTCCAGGCGATACTCGATCCGCAGCTGAGGCAGCGCGCATGATCCGCCGGCTCGGCCCGATCCTGCTCGGCTTGATCGTGGGACTGGCGTTGCTGTCGCTCGCCTGGACGCCGTGGGACATCGCGGCGATCGATGTCGCGCACCGGCTCGAGCCCTCCTCGGCGGCGCATTGGCTGGGGACGGACCAGCTCGGGCGCGACCTCCTGTCGATGCTGATGGCGGGCGCGCGTCCGTCATTGGGCGTGGCGGTGCTGGCGCTGGCGATCGGCGTTGCCGGAGGGGTGCCGCTCGGACTGATCGCCGCCGCGCGACCCGGCTGGATCGACGAGCTGGTCGCGCGCGGCGCGGATATCCTGCTAGCATTCCCCGCGATCCTGCTCGCCTTGCTGGTGATTGCGATCCTCGGCCCCGGCGCGAGCCATGCCGCGCTCGCGATCGGGCTGTTCAATATCCCCGTCTTCGCGCGCGTGGCGCGGGCGTCGGCACGCGGAATCTGGACGCGCGATTTCATCCTCTCGGCACGGTTGGCGGGCAAGGGCCCGGCGCTGATCTCGATCGAGCATGTCCTGCCCAACATTGCCGGCCCTCTGATCACGCAAGCGAGTCTGCAGCTCTCGCTCGGCGTGCTTGCCGAAGCCGGCCTGTCCTTCCTCGGCCTCGGCGCCCAGCCGCCGGCGGCGAGTTGGGGAAGGATGGTGGCGGATGCGCAGACGCTGATCGCGGTGGCGCCCAGCCTGGTGCTGCTCCCCGGTCTCGCCATCGTCGTCACCGTCGTAGCGATCAATCTTGCGGGCGAGGCGCTGCGCGACGGAATCGCGCCGGAGACGGGCCTGTGACGCCGCTCCAGATCGAGCATCTCTCGGTCCGCTACGGCGACACCGTGGCGCTCGACGACGTGTGTCTGACCGTGGGCGAGGGCGAGATCGTCGCGCTGGTCGGACCGTCGGGATCGGGCAAGTCGACGCTGACGGCGGCGGCGATGGACTTGCTGCCGGTCGAGGCGATTGAGCAGGGCGAGGTGCGGATCGAGGGCGCGGACGTCCGCACACTCTCTGAAGCGGAGCTTCAGGCCCTGCGCGGCGGTCGCGTCGGCATCGTCTTCCAGGAACCTGCGACCGCGCTGAATCCGGCGCTGACGATCGGCAGGCAGATCGGCGAAGTGCTCGAACTGCACACCGGCCTTGGCCGCGCCGAGATCGTCGCCGAAGTTGATCGCCTGCTGATCGAGGTCGGGCTCACGATCTCCGCAAAGCGGTTTCCCCACACGCTGTCAGGCGGCCAGCGCCAGCGCGTCGCCATCGCAATGGCGATTGCAGCCAGGCCGGCTTTGCTGCTCGCCGATGAGCCGACCGCCTCGCTAGATCCGGTCGCGCAAGCGGAGATCGCCGTCCTGCTGCAATCCCTGGTGCGCAAGCGCGCTATGGGGCTGTTGCTGGTCACGCATGATCTGACGCTTGCCCGCCGGATCGCAGACCGCGTCGTGGCGCTGGACGATGGCCGGCTGGGCGAACAGGCGCCCGTGGAAGCCGGCTCATTCCCTCGCGCGCGGGCGGCACGAGGCGCGCCTTTACTGGTGCTCAATCAGGTCACCCGAACTTACCCGGTCAAGCGCGGGCGGGTTGCGGCGCTGACCGAAATCTCTCTGTTGCTCGCGCGCGGCGAAACCCTCGCGGTGATCGGCGCGTCGGGTTCGGGCAAGTCGACCCTCGCGCGTCTCGCGCTCGGGCTCGACAAGCCCGACATGGGGCGGGTTACGCTGAACGGGCAGGATTGGGATTTGGCGCGCGGTGCCGGCCTGCGGGCGATGCGGCGCCATGTGCAGGCCGTGTTCCAGGATCCGGCGGCAAGCTTCGACCCGCGCCAGACGGTCGGGCGGATCGTGGCTGAACCCTTGCATCTGCTCGGGCGAATATCCGCCGCTGAACGCAGGGCGAAGGTGACGGAAGCGCTCGCACAGGTTGGTCTGCCCGCCGATGCTGCGGAACGCCTGCCCCAGGCCTTTTCCGGCGGCCAGCGCCAGCGAATCGCCATCGCCCGCGCCTTGATTCTCAGGCCCGATCTGATCCTGTTCGACGAGGCGCTGAGCGCGCTCGACCCGGCCACGCGCGAGGAGATTGTCGCCTTGCTGCTGCGGCTCCAGGGCGAACTGGGGCTGACCTATCTCGTGATCGCACACGACATGGATCTGGTTCGGCGCATGGCCAATCGCGTGCTGGTGCTGCGCGACGGGCGGGAGGTGGCGCATGGGCTCGTCGGGCAGATATTCGACCGTCCTGCGGATCCCTATCTCGCCGCGATGCTGGCCTAACCGATCAGGATCGCCGCCGCTTCATCCCACATCTGCGGTGACGCCGCGGCGAGCAGGCCCTTGCCGGTCTGGGTGATGTCGTAGGGTGTGCCGTCGAAGCGCGCGACCCTGCCGCCCGATTCCGCCAGGATCAGCGCGCCTGGCGCATGATCCCAGACATGCGTGCGCCAGAACAAGGCCAGGTCGTTAATGCCCAGCATCACGCGCGGATATTGCTCGGCGGCGCAGCGCGGGATGCCGACGCACCGCATCCGGCCCTCGGCGCGGTGCTCGATATCCCCGCGCAATTCGGGCGGCAGATATTTGGTCGAAAGGCCTGCGACCGGCACCGCCTCGCCGCTGGCGCGCGCATGGACGCGCTCGCCATTGACGAAGGCGCCCTGGCCGCGGCCCGCGCTGCACATCCGGTCCTGCACCGGATCGTAGAGCCAGGCAGCCTCGCTCACGCCATCGACAGCGAGCGCGACCATGATCCCGAACGGCGTCTCGCCCGCCGCGAAATTGGCGGTGCCGTCGATCGGGTCCACGATCCAGACTGTGCCGCTGCCGATATCGTCAAGCAAGCTCGGGTCGGCTGAGCAGGCCTCCTCCCCAGTCACGCGCGACCCCGGCAGCATCCGCGTCAGCCCTTCGGCCAGCGCGATCTCGCTTTCCTTGTCCGCGATCGTGACGAGTTCGTCGGGCGCCTTTTCCTCGATATGGGCGGCGTCGAGCATGCGGAAACGCGGCATCACGATCCGCGCGGCGACGTCGCGGATCAGCGCCTGAACGTCGGCGTCATGAGCGATCAGGGTATTTCTCCGGGTTTGAGGCCATGCGTTCAGCTACGATAATCCGCGTTGATCGAGATGTATCCGTGCGTCAGGTCGCAGGTCCACACCGTGGCGCGGCCCTCACCGAGCCCCAGATCGACGCCAATCTCGATCTCCTGCCCCTTCAGGTGCGCGGCGACCGGCGCCTCGTCATATCCCTCGACCGCCACACCATGCCGCGCGACCTGCGTCGCGCCGAAGCGGATCGAGAGCAGATCGCGTTCGGCGGGCTCGCCTGCCTTGCCCACCGCCATCACCACGCGGCCCCAATTGGCATCCTCGCCCGCGATCGCGGTCTTCACCAAAGGCGAGTTGGCGATCGACATGGCGATCCGGTGCGCCGACGCGTCGCTCTCGGCCCCGTCCACGCTGATCTGGATGAACTTGGACGCACCCTCGCCGTCGCGCACCACCAGATGCGCCAGTTGGCGGCAGAGGTCGGTGAGCGCCGCCTGGAAGGCGTCCGCGCCATCATCGTCGAACGAGGCAAGCGGCGCATTGCCCGCCTTGCCGGTCGCGAAGGCCAACACGGTGTCCGAGGTCGAGGTGTCGCCATCGACCGTGATGCACGAGAATGTCTGCTTGTTGGCCGCATCCAGCATCGCCTGGAGAAAAGCCGCCTCGGCCGCCGCGTCGGTGAAGATGAAACCGAGCATCGTTGCCATATCGGGCGCGATCATGCCCGATCCCTTGATGATGCCGACCAAAGTCACGGTCTTGCCGCCGACCAGGGCAGTCGCGCTCGCACCCTTGGCGAAGGTATCGGTCGTGCCGATCGTCTCCGCCGCGTCGCGCCAGCTCGCTTCGGGCGCCCGCAGCACCGCATCGATCCCAGCCTCGGCCTTGTCGATCGGCAGCGGCACCCCGATCACGCCGGTCGACGCCACGAACACGTCGGAGGGTTCGCAGCGGACATGGCCCGCGACGCGTGCCGCGATCGCCTCGACTGCCGCCCGGCCGCGATTTCCCGTGAAGGCGTTGCTGTTGCCCGCATTCACCACCAACGCGCGCGCCCGGCCGAGCGGCAGCGCCTTGCGGCACCATTCCACCTCGGGCGAAGGGCATTTGCTCTGCGTGGTCACGCCAGCAACCGCAGTGCCCGCCTCCAGGGCGACATAGGTCAGATCGGTCCGCTCCCACGCTTTGTAACCCGCGCGGGTCACCGCGACGCGCACGCCAGCGACCGGCGGCAAAGCTGGGAAAGGCGAGGCGAGGGGGGAGATGGCATCGGACATAAGGGCGCGCCTAGCAGCGGAAATGCACGAAGTGTATCCGCAATACATCATGCTCAGGATAGACGCGCGGCTCGACTCATCTTACATGAACGCCTGATGCGTTTGCTGCTCCTCTTCTCCGCCTTCCTGACCGCGCTGACCGGCGCGGTGGTGGGGTCGGCTGCCTCCGCGCAGCCGATCGTGGCGAGCACGAGCGCAACGCACGCCAAGACGGGCAATGCCGTCACCGTGACCGCGCCCGTGCCCGAAGAGGTGCGCGGCGCCTTTGCCGCGCCCGGAACCTGGCACGCCAGTGCGGTTCCCGCCCCGCGCGTCTCGCGCAAATCCTATGGCGAGCGCCGGCGCGAATAGCGCCTCCTAAGCCGCTTGTTTCCGGCCCCGGTCGGTCCGCACCCCTATCCATCATTAAGCGTTCGGCCGCTCGCGGCGACGCGCTGCATTTCAGACAGGAAAACCACCCCCATGTTCGCTGGCATTGCCAAAGCCGTCTTCGGCTCTTCCAACGACCGCTACGTCAAATCGATGCAGCCTCTGGTGCGCAAGATCGCATCGTTCGAACCCGATTTGCAGGCGCTGAGCGACGAAGATCTGGCGAACCAGACCGTCCTGTTCCGCGCGCGCCTCGAGGCGGGCGAGACGCTCGATCAGCTGCTGCCCGAGGCTTTCGCCACCGTGCGCGAGGCGGCGCGGCGCGTGCTTGGCCAGCGCCATTACGACGTGCAGATGGTGGGCGGAATCGTGCTCCATCGCGGCGAGATCGCTGAGATGCGCACGGGCGAAGGCAAGACGCTTGTGGCGACGCTCGCGGTCTATCTGAACGCGCTGCCGGGCAACGGCGTGCATGTGGTCACGGTCAACGATTACCTCGCCGCGCGCGACGCGGAATGGATGGGCCAGGTCTACAAATTCCTGGGGCTGACGGTCGGGGTGATCGTGCCCAACCTGACCGACGAGCAGCGCCGCGAGGCCTATAATTCGGATATCACCTACGCGACCAATAACGAGCTCGGCTTCGATTATCTGCGCGACAATATGAAATATGACCGCGCGCAGATGGTGCAGCGGCCGTTCGCGCACGCGATCGTCGACGAGGTCGATTCTATCCTGATCGACGAGGCGCGTACGCCTTTGATCATCTCCGGCCCGACCGAGGACAAGTCGGAGCTCTATAAATCGGTCGATGCGATCGTGAAGACGATCGATCCGGTCCATTACGAGCATGACGAGAAAGCGCGCTCGGTCATCCTGACCGAAGACGGCACCGAATGGGTTGAGCGCGCGCTCGAAACCGCCGGGCTGCTCCAGGGCAGCAACCTCTATGATTTCGAGAATACGCAGGTGGTCCACCACCTCAACCAGGCGCTCAAGGCGAACGTCGCCTTCCGTCGGGACATCGATTACATCGTCAAGGACGATAAGGTCGTCATCATCGACGAGTTCACCGGCCGCATGATGGACGGTCGCCGCTGGTCGGACGGCCTGCACCAGGCGGTCGAGGCCAAGGAGGGCGTCAATATCGAGCCCGAGAACCAGACGCTCGCCTCGATCACCTTCCAGAATTATTTCCGCATGTACCCCAAGCTGTCGGGCATGACCGGCACCGCCGCGACCGAGGCGAACGAATTCTACCAGATCTACAAGATGAACGTGGTCTCGATCCCGACCAACGTCCCCGTCCAGCGCAAGGACGAGGACGACGAATTCTACAAGAATATCGGCGACAAGTTCGCGGCGATCACCAAGGCGATCCGCGATAAGCAGGCGATCGGCCAGCCGGTGCTGGTCGGCACCGTCTCGATCGAGAAGTCGGAGATGCTGTCCGAATATCTCACGCGCGAGGGGGTGACGCATAATGTGCTGAACGCGCGCTATCACGAGCAGGAAGCCTATATCGTGGCGCAGGCCGGCCGTTTGGGCGCGGTCACGATCGCGACCAACATGGCGGGCCGCGGCACCGATATCCAACTCGGCGGCAATCTCGAGATGCGCATGCTCGCGGAGCATCCCGATCTGGTCGCCGGCACGCCCGAATATGAAAGCATCGCCGAGGGCATTCGCGCCGAGATCGCGATTGAGAAGGCGGCCGTGCTCGCCGCCGGCGGCCTGTTCGTGCTCGGCACCGAGCGGCATGAGAGCCGCCGCATCGACAACCAGCTGCGCGGCCGTTCGGGCCGCCAGGGCGATCCCGGCCTCAGCCGTTTCTATCTCAGCCTCGATGACGACCTGCTGCGCATCTTCGGTCCGCAGACGATGTTCGCCAAGATGATGAACAAGAATCTGGAGGATGGCGAAGCGATCATCTCGCCCTGGATTTCCAAGGCGATTGAGACCGCGCAGAAGAAGGTCGAGGCGCGTAACTACGATATCCGCAAGCAGGTCGTCGAATATGACGACGTGATGAACGACCAGCGCAAGGTCGTGTATGAGCAGCGCGCGGACATCATGGACGCCAACACGGTCGATGACGTCGTCGCCGACATGCGCGCCGAGACGGTCAATGCGATCGTCGCCGACGCCTGCCCGCCGGGCTCTTACCCCGAGCAATGGAACGTCACGGGCCTCAAGGAAGCCGCCGCCGACATTTTCGGAATCGATGCGCCGATCGAGGCCTGGTTGCAGGAGGAGATGGTCGAGCCCGAACTGCTCGCGACGCGCATCCAGGAGATGGCCGAGACCGATCTCGCCAAACGGGTCGAGGAAGTCGGCCTCGAGAGCTGGCACAATATCGAAAAGAGCGTCCTGCTTCAGCAGCTCGACCATCATTGGAAGGAGCATCTGTCGACGCTCGACGCGCTGCGTCAGGTCATCCACCTGCGCGCTTATGCGCAGAAGACGCCGATCAACGAATATAAGCAGGAAGCCTTCGCGATGTTCGAGCGCATGCTCAGCGTGATTCGCGAGGATGTGACGCGGACGCTCTCCAACATCCGCTTCAACTTCGCGCCGCCGCCCGAGATGCCGAAGATGCCCGACATCTTCACCACCACGCATATCGACCCGCTGACCGGCTATGACGACAGCGCCGACCGCGACGCGGCCTCGCTCGGTCTCGTGACCACGCGCCTCCCGCCGCTGCAGATGGTCCAGCCCGACGCACCCGTGCTGGGCGATCCTTCCGAATGGGAGAATCGCGTGAGCCGCAACGCGCCGTGCCCGTGCGGTTCGGGCCGCAAGTACAAGCATTGCCACGGGCAGCTTTAGGGCACGGCAATCCGTCACCCCGGACTTGTTCCGGGGTCCACCCCTTGGCTTGACCATGCCCTCACTGTGGATGCCGGAACAAGTCCGGCATGACGTTCAGCCGCGACCGAACAATCGTGCAAAGAAGCCGCGCTTCTCAGTGGGTTCGGGACTGCCGATCGGTTCCGGTTCGCCGCCGATCCGCTGGAGCATCGACCAGCGGAATCCCTCGGGGGGATCTTCGTGCGGGCTGAAGCCGCATATTGCTTTGGATAGCTTGCCGGGCACCTCGAACAGCACATCGACGCCAATGTCGCTGCCCCGGCCCTCAGCTTCGGCCGCACGCGCCTCGGCGACTATGACGGCCAGGTTTGCCGGAAGTCCCCCCTCCACCAGCAGCAAGTCGCCGTCACCTCGACTTTCCAGGTCGTAATCGACGCTCCACGCTTCCTTGCCATCTTTATAGGCGCGGCCTTCGGCGTAGCTACCGATGCGGGATATGTCGCCGGCAAAAGCCGGTCCAAAGCGGGCAAGCTCTAGCAGAAGGTCTTTCTGCTCCTCATCGAGATTGCCGAACAGCAGGAGCCACCCTTCCGGAAGATGGCCCATGAAAATGCGGTCGTGAAAATCCCGTCGATTGAGGAAATCTGGCCAGCCGGGCACCTCGTGCGCCTCCGCGCTTTCCAGAAATTCCATTTCAAGCGCGGCGAGTGCCTTGTCCGGCGAGAGGCCCTGAACCGCTATCCAGACAAGCATATAATTTACATCGTCCATCGCTCCCCCCTGTCGTCGGTTCCAGACTTTGCTCCTGCTCTGGCCGCGCCTCAGTTGCGTCCAAACAGCCGCGCGAAAAAGCTTGGGCGGCGTTCCGGTTCGCCGCCTATCCTGCGCAGCTTGAGATAACGGAAACCCTCCGGCTCGTTCTCGCCCAGCATGAAGCCACAGATCGATTGGGCGAGCAGCGCCGGGATCTCGAACAAGACGTCCACATCCGCATCCTCGCCGCCTGCGGCTTCCTGTTCCACCTCGGCTTTACGCCGGATTTCGCCGAATTGCGGCGGCGGATTGCCATCGACGCGCAGGGCATCGGGCCCTTCTTCGCAATCATAGACAACCCGCCAGCTTTCACTGCCCCCTTCATAGCCGCGCGCTTCGGAATACATGACGCGCTCGTTGACCTCGCAGGCGACGGCTGGGCCAAGATTCGCCAGGTCCGCCAGCGCGCCCTCGAAGGCATTGGCCCGATGGTCGGTGAGCGCGATCAGCCAGCCGTTCGGCGCCACGCCCAAATAGAGCCCGTCGGCGGTCATCTCCTCCGGCGCGCGCGCTTCCTCGACTTCCAGACCAAGCGCCTCGATCGCCCGCTCCGGCGCCAGCCCCTCAACCGCGATCCACGAATGCGAAAAGCCCATAGCTGATTCTCCCCTCTCTCGGCCCGCAATGCTGCCAAGATCGTTTCGGAATCGCAAGAACAAAATGGGAACTTCCGGCCGGGATATGGCCCGAAAGTGGAGGGTGAACCTATTTTTTAGGACCGAACCCAGAAAGCGGCTTCAGCACGATCCAGATATAGGCGAGCGTGCCGACCAGCACGACGATTGCGAGGCCGTGGTTGAGATAATCGACCCCGCCCTCATGCTTGACCGCCTGGTTGCCCAGATAATTGGCCGCCGCGCAGCCGACCGAGGCGGCGAGATATTGCCAGATCGAATCCTGCGGCTCGCCCGTGCCCGAGGAGCGTTGCAGGAAAAGAACGATGAGCCCGGCGAAGATCGCCACCGTCACCCAATCGTACACAGTTTCCATAAAGCAACGTCTCCCTGTCGCGCCTCCCTGCCACGGCGGGGCGGGGCGATGCAACCACAGTCATGTGAACGGCGCGCCCGATCGTGGCCGCCGGGCATCCGCAATCCCAAAGCTTTGTTGCGGCCACCTCCTCGCTCGGGCAAGCTCACCGCCTTCCGGGGGAAAAGGGTCGGGATATGGCGAGCAAGGCCGAGATTGCGATCGAGGAACGGAGCCGCGATCACGGGCTGTTGCGCGCCATGGGCATATTCACGTTCGCCGCCGCGATTACCAATGAGGTGGTGGGATCAGGCGTCTACCGCCTGCCTGCGGTGATGGCGGGCGCGGCGGGCACGGTGGCGCCTTATGCCTATCTCGCCTGCCTGATCGCGATGGCGGCGGTCGTGCTTTGCTTTGCGGAAGCCGGGAGCCGCGTGCCGACCAGCGGTGGCCCCTATGGCTATGTCGAGGCGGCGTTCGGTCCGATGCCGGGCTTTGTCGCCGGGTTGCTGGTGTGGCTGTCGAGCGTACTCGCCTGCGGCGGGATCGCGGTGGCGCTGGCGGATACGGTCGGCTCGGCTTTCCCGATCATGACCGCGCCCGTCCCGCATTATGCGGTGGTGGCCGCGGTGCTGGGATTGATGACCTTCATCAACCTGATCGGGGTCGATATCGCCGCCAAGGTGCTGGGGTTGGCGACAATGATCAAATTGCTGCCGCTCTTCCTGTTCCTGATCGTGGGCGGCGGCGCGTTGCTGATGGGCCATGCCGTCGCCGCGCCGATCAGCACGCCCCCGACCGAAGGCTTCGGTGCGGCGGCCATCCTCGGCATATTCGCGCTCACGGGGATGGAGACCCCACTCGCCGCCTCGGGCGAAGTACGCGATCCGGCGCGCACCGTGCCGCGCGCGCTGCTGCTCGCGATGATCTCGATCGGCTTGCTCTATATCGCGGTGCAGATCGTGTCGGATCGGCTGCTCGGCGCCGGGCTGGTCGGATCAAAGGCGCCGCTCGCCGACGCGCTCGGCACGCTCGATCCGCGGTGGCGCGCGCCTTTGCTCGCGGGCGCTTTCGGCTCGATGCTGATCTGGCTCGGCAGCGACCTGCTCGGCGCGCCGCGCGTCCTGTTCGCCTTTGGGCGCGACGGCTTGCTGCCCGCCGTGCTGGGCAAGGTCCATGCCCGCTGGCGCACGCCTTATGTTGCGATCCTGACCCATTTCGTGCTCGCGCTCGGTCTGGCGCTGACCGGCACGTACGAGAAGCTCGCCGTCCTCTCCACGCTCGCGATCGCGCCGCTCTACATGTCGGTCTGCGCGGCGGCGGTGAAGCTGCGGCGCGGTAATGTCGCGATATTGGGCAAGCCGCTCACTGTGGCCGGGCTCCCGCTGATCGCGCTGTTCGGGATCGTCAGCATGATCGTGATGATCTGGCTCGCCAAACCGGGCGAGAAGATCGCGTTGGCGGGCGTGCTGGTCGGCGGTGTCGCGATCTACTACGCGACGCGCGCCATCCATGGCGGGGCGAAGGGATAGACGCCGCCCGTTTAGCCCCTCCCTTTCAAGGGAGGAGTTGGGGTGGGTGGCGCGCGTCTGCGCGACCCGAATTTACATGGGAAAAAGCACTTCCGGGGCATCGAACCCCGTCAGCGCTGCCCCACCCGCCCCCTCCCCTGAAGGGGAGGGAGGATTCAGGTGAAAGCGGAGTCGGAGACTCACGCCAATATCTTCGCCAATCCCTTCGAAAGCTGGAGCGCGCCGTGCAGCTGCGCCGCCGCATCGGGCCAGGCGCGGCTGATCACCAGCTTGCTGTCGGGGCGCAGCTTGGCAGTGCCCTTGAGCCGGTCGACATAGCCGAGCAGCCCCGGAAGATCGGGGAAATTGTCCTGGAAGAAGGTCACGAGCGCACCCCTCGGGCCGACGTCGAGCTTGGCGATGCAGGCCTTCTTGGCATTGAGCTTGGTCTCGATGATCGACAGCAGGTTGGCGGTCGGCTGCGGCAGCGGGCCGAAACGGTCAATCATCTCGGCCGCGAACGCCTCGATCTCGGCCTTGTTCTCAAGCTCGTTCATGCGCCGATAGAGGCCCATGCGCAGGTCGAGGTCGGGGACATAATCGTCCGGGATCATGATTGGCGCATCGACGCTGATCTGGGGCGAGAATTCGCGGCTGCGCACGGCTTCGGCCAGTCCGCCGGCCTTGGCCTCCAGGATCGCATCCTCCAGCATCGACTGGTAGAGTTCGAACCCGACTTCCCTGATATGGCCCGATTGCTCGTCGCCGAGCAGATTGCCCGCTCCGCGAATATCGAGATCATGGGACGCGAGCTGGAAGCCCGCACCCAAAGTATCGAGATTCTGCAGGATGTGCAGGCGCTTCTCCGCGGTCTCGCTGACGATGCGGTTGGGCGGGGTGGTGAGATAGGCGTAAGCGCGCGTCTTCGCGCGGCCGACACGCCCGCGCAGCTGGTAGAGCTGGGCGAGGCCGAAGCGGTCGGCGCGATGGACGATGAGCGTGTTCGCACTGGGGATGTCGAGCCCGCTTTCGACGATCGTGGTCGATACGAGGACATCGAATTTCTTGTCGTAGAAAGCCGACATCCGCTCCTCGACCTCAGTCGCCGACATCTGGCCGTGCGCGACGACATAGTGGATCTCGGGAACCTCCTTGCGCAGGAATTCCTCGATGTCAGGCAGGTCCTTGATGCGCGGTACGACGAAGAAGCTCTGCCCGCCGCGATAATGTTCGCGCAGCAATGCCTCGCGGACCACGACCGGATCCCACGGCGCGACATAGGTCCGCACCGCCAGGCGATCGACCGGCGGCGTCTGGATCACCGACAATTCGCGCAGCCCCGACATCGCCATCTGCAATGTGCGCGGAATGGGCGTGGCGGTGAGCGTCAGGACATGGACGTCCGCCTTCATCCCCTTGAGCCGCTCCTTGTGCGTCACGCCGAAACGCTGCTCCTCGTCGACGATGACGAGGCCCAGCCGCTTGAACTCGATCCCCTTCACCAGGATCGCATGCGTGCCGATGACGATATCGATCGTGCCCGCTTCCAATCCCTCTTTGGTTCGTTTTGCTTCAGCTGCCGGAACCAAACGGGATAGGCGGCCAACCTCGATCGGGAAGCCGCGCATGCGCTCGACGAAATTGGTGTAATGCTGGCGGGCGAGCAGGGTGGTCGGGCAGACCAACGCCACCTGCATCCCCGCCATCGCCGCGACGAAGGCGGCGCGCAGCGCGACCTCGGTCTTGCCGAAGCCGACATCGCCCACGATCAGCCGGTCCATCGGCTTGCCCGCGGCCAAATCCTCCAGCGCATCGTCGATCGCGCGGTCCTGGTCTTCGGTTTCCTCGTAAGGGAAGCGGTCGGCGAAGGCGGCGTAAGCGGAATCGGTCAGCGCGACGTCGGCGGCACGCAAAGCGCGCAGCGCCGCGGTCGCGATCAGCTCGCCCGCAATCTCGCGGATCCGCTCCTTCATCCGCGCCTTGCGCGTCTGCCAGGCGACCCCGCCAAGCTTGTCCAGGCTCGCGCCTTCCTCGCTGCCGTAGCGGCTCAGGACCTCGAGATTCTCGACAGGAACGTAAAGCTTGTCGCCGCCGGCATAAGACAAAGCGACGCAATCGTGCGGCACCTTGGAAACAGGGATCTGGGTCAGGCCCTCATAGCGGCCGATCCCGTGATCGGCATGGACGACCAGGTCGCCGGGCGAGAGCGTCGCCAGCTCGGCGAGGAAGGCGTCGGCCGACTTCCGCCGCTTCTGGCGGCGGATCAGCCGGTCGCCGAGCATGTCCTGCTCGGTGAGCAGCGCCACTCCAGGCGTGGTGAAGCCATGGTCGAGCGGCAGCACGGTCAGCGCGGTGGTGCCGGGCCGGAAGGCGGTGCCGAGCGCATCCTGCCAATCGTCCGCCAGCATCGCGCCCTCAAGGCCATGCTCGTTGAGCAGGCCCTTCAACCGCTCGCGCGCGCCGACCGAATAGCTTGCCAGCACGATCTTGCGCTTCGAACGGCCGAGATCGCGGATGTGCGCGACGACCGCCTCGTAGACATTGGCATTCTGCGTGCGTTCGGGCGTGAAATCGCGCGGACCATCGACGCCGAAGTCGATCACCTGCGCGCTTTCGGGCTCATGATAATGCGAGGTCAGGTGGATCGGGCGATCCTTGATCGCCTCGCGCCACTCCTTGGCCGAGAGGTAGAGCGTGTCGGGTTCGAGCGGGCGATAACTGCCAACGTCGGTCGACTTGGCGCGCTGACGGTTCTCATAATAGTCGCCGATCGAGTCGAACCGCGCATCCGCCGCGCCGTCCGCGCCGCTGTCGCGCACGATCAGATCCTCATCGGACAGATGGTCGAACAGGGTCGCCAGCCGTTCTTCCAGCAGCGGCAGCCAATGTTCCATGCCCGCAAGCCGGCGCCCTTCGGACAAAGCCTGATAGAGCGGATCGCCCGTCGCGGTCGCGCCGAATTTCTCGCGATAGCGGCTGCGGAAGCGTTTGATCGCCTCGGCATCGAGCAACGCCTCGGATGCCGGCAGCAAAGTGAAGCCGTCGATATTGGCGGTGGTGCGTTGGTCCTCGGGCGAGAATTGGCGGACCGTCTCGATCTCGTCCCCGAAAAAGTCGAGTCGTAGCGCCAGATTCTCGCCCGACGGGAACAGATCGACCAACCCGCCGCGCACCGCATATTCGCCGGCCTCATGCACCGTATCCGCGCGGACATAGCCATTGGCCTGGAGCAGTTCGGCAAGCGCATCGCGATCGATCCGCTCGCCCGGCGCCAGCGAGGCGGACAATTGGCGGATGCGGAATGGGGTCAGCGTACGCTGCGTGATCGCGTTGACCGTGGTGACCAGGAGCTGCGGCGTGTCGGCCTTGCGCTGGAGCGCATGCAGCGCCGCGAGCCGCTCCGACGTCGCGCGCAGCGACGGCGACGCACGGTCATAGGGCAGGCAGTCCCATGCCGGGAAAGTCAGCACCTCCAGCTCGGGCGCGAAGAAACGCGCATTGTCCGCCATCGCGCGCATCGCGCTTTCGTCGGGCGCGACGAACACGGCGCGTCCCTTCGCGGCGCGCGCGAGGTCCGCCATCAGCCAGGGCAGGAATCCCGCCGGCGCGCCGGCCAGGGTCAGTGCCTCACCGGCTCTCAATATCTTTTGAAGATCAGCCACTTACTTCTCGATAGGAATATAGTCGAGGACCCGCATCCGCTCCATCAGCGGTCCCTGTCGGCGTTCGGGGATGGGGATCGTTCCGATCGCCCAGCCCATGATCTCGACATCCTCTTCGTCCATCAAAGCTTCGAACCAGGCGATCTGGTCCTCGTCCCATGCGGCCGAGAAAGTATCGAAGAAGCCCCCGATCAGCAGATCGGCCTCCTTGGTACCGCGATGCCAGGCGCGGAAGCGCAGGCGCTTGAGGCGGATGTCGCGGTCCATAGGGCTCCAAACAGGAAATGCCGGCTGCCGCTTTGCGGCGCCGGTGACGAAGGCTATTGCAGGGCCCATCTAGTGATGCGGCCTGATATTCTCAATCCACTGTTCGCCGAAGTTGAGGCGCTGAAAGGGGTGGGCCCGCAAATGGCCAAGCCCCTGTCGCGGCTTGGCCTTTCGCGCGCGATCGATCTGCTCTTTCACCTCCCGACCGGCTGGATCGATCGTAAGGCGGTGATCGAGCTCGACGAGGCCGATGTCGGCCAGATCGTCACCGTCACCGTTACCCCCACCGAATATCGCATGTCGGGCAGCGCGCGGGCCCCGGCCAAGGTCACGGCGCTCGATGCGGTCGGCAACGCGATCAGCCTGATCTTCTTCGGCGGCTCGTCGGGCTGGGCGAAGAAGCAATTGCCGCTCGGCGAGCCCAAGGCGGTGTCGGGCAAGCTCGACCGCTACGATCAATGGCTCCAGATTGTGCACCCCGAGGTGATGACGCCCGACGAGGCCAAAACCCTGCCTGCGCGCGAGGCGGTCTATGGCTTGTCCGAAGGCCTCACCAACAAGCGGCTGGCGGCGCTCGTCGCGCAGGCGATCACGCGCATGCCGGACCTGCCCGAATGGATCGAGCCGAGCCTGGCCGCGAAGCAAGGCTGGCCGGGCTGGCGCGAGGCGCTGATCCGCATCCACGCCGACCCGTCCGACGCCAAGGCGCGCGAGCGGCTCGCTTATGACGAGCTCTTCGCCAATCAACTCGCTTTGATGCTGGTCCGCGCCTCATCGCGTGCCCGCAAAGGCACGCCGCTCCAAGGCGACGGCCGCCTCCGGGACGCGCTCAGACTGCCTTATTCCCCTACCGGCGCGCAGACGCGCACCGTGCGCGAGATCGAAGGCGACATGGCACAATCCGCGCCGATGCTGCGCCTGCTCCAGGGCGATGTCGGCGCGGGCAAGACCCTGGTTGCCTTGATGGCTTTGCTGATCGCGGTCGAGGCGGGCGCGCAAGGCGCGCTGCTCGCCCCGACCGAAATCCTCGCGCGCCAGCATTTCGAGACTCTGTCGCGGCTGCTCGGCGGCGTGCCGGTCAATGTCGCGATCCTGACCGGGCGCGACAAAGGCCGCGCGCGCGAGGCGACCTTGATGGGGCTGGCCGACGGGTCGATCGACATCCTCGTCGGTACGCACGCCATTTTCCAGGAAGCGGTCAGCTACAAACGCCTGGGGCTTGCAGTAGTGGACGAGCAGCATCGCTTCGGCGTCGCGCAGCGCATGCTGCTCACGCAGAAAGCCGAGCGACCGCCGCATCTGCTGGCGATGACCGCGACCCCGATCCCGCGCACGCTCACGCTCGCCCAATATGGCGAGATGGATTCGAGCCAGCTGGACGAAATGCCGCCCGGCCGCCAGCCGATCGAGACGCGCGTCATCTCCGACGATCGCCTGATCGAGGTGGTGGACGGGCTCCAGCGTCATCTCGCGACCGGGCAGCAGGCCTATTGGGTCTGTCCTCTCGTCGAGGAAAGCGAGACCAGCGATCTCGCCGCCGCCGAGGATCGCGCCGCCGCTTTGCGCATGCGGCTCGGCGACAAGGTCGGGCTGGTCCATGGCCGGATGAAGGGGCCGGAAAAGGACGCCGTCATGGCCGCCTTTCAGCGCGGCGAGCTCGGGCTGTTGGTCGCGACCACGGTGATCGAGGTCGGCGTCGATGTGCCCAACGCGACCTTGATGGTGGTCGAACATGCCGACCGCTTCGGCCTCGCCCAATTGCACCAATTGCGCGGACGCGTAGGACGCGGCGAGGGGCGCTCGATCTGTTTGCTGCTGCGCACCGCCGGGCCGATGAGCGAGACCGCGCGCGCCCGGCTGGCCCTGCTGCGCGACACCAATGACGGCTTCCGCATCGCCGAGGAGGATTTGCGGCTGCGCGGCACGGGCGAGATTTTGGGCACGCGCCAATCGGGTGAGGCCGCGTTCCGCCTCGCACTGCCCGAACAGGTCGCGGAGCTGATCGAAAGCGCGACGCAGGATGCCCGCCTGCTGGTCGATCGCGATGGCGGGTTGCAGGGCCCGCGCGGCCAGGCGGCACGGATCGCACTCTATTTGTTCGAACGCGACGCGGCGGTGGGGCTGATCCGTTCGGGATGATGGGTTAAGGCGAGGGAATATGCGGGGGAAATATCTGTTTCTGGTGGCGCTGCTGCTATGGCCGGCAACCGTCTCGGCCAAGGTCACGCTCACTTTCTATTCGCGCGAGCTTGGCGTCTATTTCCCGCACGCCTTCGTCCGCATCACCGGCGCGACCGACGCCGAGCCCGACAAGCAGATCGACACCAATTACGGCTTCACCGCGAAGTCGGTCACGCCCGCGGTACTTATGGGCCGCGTCGCGGGCGAAATATTGGCCGCCAATCCCACGTATGTGCGGCGCAGCGACAGCCATTTATCGCTCCTGCTGAGTGACATGCAATATGATCAGGTGCTGGCGGTCGTGAAGAAATGGCGCGACCTGCCCCAGCCTTCCTACGATCTGCATCACGCCAATTGCGTCCATTTCGTCGGCGACGTGGCGCGCGCGCTCGGCATGAAGGTGGACGACAGCCAACCCAAATTGATGAGCCGGCCGCGATCCTACATCATCAACCTGATCCGGCTTAACCCGGCTGTCGGGACGATCACTGCCGGCGGCCGCGCCGCGCGGGCGCTTGCTTCAGTCCAGACGGGTGATCGATAAGCTCGCCCCATATCGTCACCCCAGCGAACGCTGGGGTCTCAGGAGGCCCGGCAAAATCTCACGAGATGCCAGCTTGCGCTGGCATGACGCGACAAGGAGGCTTACTCCCGCTCGAGCAATCCGTGGCGTTTCTTGCCGAGGCTGATCTTCACGCTCGCGCCCGGATCGATCTCGATCTCGTATTTCTCGTCCTTGATGGCCAGGTCGTTCAGCCGCACCGCGCCCTCGGCGATCTTGCGCCGGGCTTCGCCATTGGACGCGGCGAAACCGAGCACGGTCAGCGCGGTGACGATGCCGATCGTGCCGTCCGTGATCCTGAGGCGCGGCAGACCTTCGCCCGCACCGCCCTGTTCGAACACTTCCTGCGCGGTGAGCTGCGCCTGCACGGCGGCCTCGGCGCCGCGGCAGAGTTTGGTCGCCTCGGTCGCGAGCACGATTTTGGCGCGGTTGATGTCGGCGCCTTCCAGCGCCTCCAGTTCGGCGATCCGCTCGAGCGGCAGGTCGGTGAACAGGCGCAGGAAGCGGCCGACATCGGCATCATGCGTGTTCCGCCAGAATTGCCAATAATCATAGGCCGAAAGCTGTTCCTCGTTGAGCCACACCGCGCCCGCCGCGGTCTTGCCCATCTTGGCGCCGTCGGCGGTGGTGATCAGCGGGGTGGTGAGCCCGAATACCTCGGTACCGTCGACGCGGCGCGCCAGCTCGATCCCATTAACGATATTGCCCCATTGATCGGACCCGCCCATTTGCAGGCGGCAACCCGCGCGGCGCGACAGCTCCAGGAAATCATAACCCTGCAGGATCATGTAATTGAATTCGAGGAAGGTCAGCGGCTGCTCGCGGTCGAGCCGCAGCTTGACGCTGTCGAACGTCAGCATCCGGTTGATCGTGAAATGCCGGCCGATGTCGCGCAGGAACGGAATGTAGGCGAGCTGGTCGAGCCACTCCGCATTGTCGACCAGGATCGCGTCGGTCGGCCCGTCCCCGAATTTCAGGAAGCGTTCGAACACGCGGCGGATCGAGGCGATATTAGCCCTGATCGCCTCGTCGGTGAGCAATTTGCGGCTCTCGTCCTTGCCCGATGGGTCGCCGACCTTGGTTGTGCCGCCGCCCATCAGCACAATCGGCTTGTGGCCGGCCTGCTGCAGCCGGCGCAGCATCATGATCTGCACCATCGATCCGACGTGAAGCGACGGCGCGGTCGCATCGAAGCCGATATAAGCCGGCACGACCGATTTCGCCGCTAGCGCGTCGAGCGCCGCCGCGTCGGTGACCTGGTGGATATAGCCGCGCGACGACAGCGTGCGCAGCAGTTCGGACTTGTATTCCATCATGACGCGCTGGCGCTTAGCATAGTCTTCCGCAGATGCGAGGGGCGACACGCGTGCCGATATTTTTCCTGCGACCCCATCCCGACAGCCGGTCGCCGGTGACGCGGATCGCGGTCGGCGTGGAGCGCATTGCCTCGGATCTGCTCAGCCTGAGCTATTGGATCGGCGGCGATCTCGCCCGCACGGCCTTTCCCCGCCCCCAAATCCCGGCACGTACCAACGAACTGTGGCGACATAGCTGTTTCGAGGCCTTCCTGAGTGCAGGGCAGGGCTATTACGAGTTCAACTTCTCGCCTTCGGCACAATGGGCGGCATACCGCTTCGATGACCACCGCGCCGGCATGCGCGATGCAGAGACGGACGCGCCCACGATAGGGTGGGATCGGGACGGGGAGGCTGCCAAGCTCACCGCGACGCTCCGCCTGCCGTCCGACCTGACCGGGCCGATCGGCCTGTCCGCGATCATCGAGGATACAGACGGCAATCGATCCTTCTGGGCGCTGGCCCACCCGCCCGGTGCGCCCGATTTCCATCATCCGGCTTGCTTCGCGGCCGAACTCCCGCCAGCAGACTGAAATCATGGACTTCGGTATCGACCGGCTGCTTGCCGACCCTTCGCTCCTCGCGCGGCTCAAGGGGCGGCGCGTCGCCTTGCTCGCGCACCCGGCCTCGGTCACCGCCGACCTGACCCATTCGCTCGATGCGCTGGTCGCGGCAGGAGTGAACGTCACGGCCGCGTTCGGGCCGCAGCATGGCCTGCGCGGCGACAAGCAGGACAATATGGTGGAATCGCCCGATTTCACCGATCCCATCCACGGCGTCCCCGTGTTCAGCCTCTATGGCGAGGTGCGCCGCCCGACCGGCCAGTCGATGGGCACGTTCGATCTCCTGCTGGTCGATCTTCAGGATCTGGGCTGCCGCATCTACACCTTCATCACCACCTTGCTCTACGTGCTCGAGGCCGCGGCCGAGCATGGCAAGGAAGTGTGGGTACTCGACCGCCCCAATCCCGCGGGCCGCCCCGTGGAGGGCACCACGTTGCGCCCTGGCTGGGAAAGCTTCGTCGGCGCAGGCCCGATGCCGATGCGGCATGGCCTCACGCTCGGCGAGCTGGGCCACTGGTTTATCGACAATTGGAATCTCGACGTCGCCTATCGCGTGGTCGAGATGGCCGGCTACGATCCGGATGCCGCCCCGGGCCATGGTTGGCCGCTCGGCGAACGCGTGTGGGTCAACCCCAGCCCCAACGCCCCCAATCTGTGGATGGCGCGCGCGTATCCCGGCACGGTGATGCTCGAAGGCACGACTTTGTCCGAAGGGCGGGGCACGACCCGCCCGCTCGAAATCTTCGGCGCGCCCGACATCGCCGCGCGCGATGTGTGTGTGGAGATGCGGCGCCTTGCGCCACAATGGCTGGAGGGCTGCAAGGTCCGCGAGATCATGTTCGAGCCGACCTTCCACAAGCATGTGCATCGGCTTTGCAGCGGGTTGCACATCCATGCCGAAGGCCGCTTTTACGATCACCAGGCCTTCCGGCCCTGGCGGCTGCAGGCGCTCGCTTTCAAGGCGATCCGGGCCTTGTACCCGGATTACGCGTTATGGCGCGATTTCCCCTACGAATATGCGTTCGGCAAACTGCCCATCGACGTGATCAATGGCGGGCCTGCTTTGCGCGAGTGGGTCGACGACGGCGCGGCCAAACCGGGCGATCTCGATTCTTTGGCGCAGCCGGACGAGGCCGCGTGGCGCGAGACGCGGCAACCGTATCTGCTTTATTGAGCACCAACACCAAGCCGTTCGCCCGAACCGGGAGGGGCAAGCCATGAAAACCGAGCGCGTGCAGGCTTTCACCGACGGCGTGATCGCGATCATCATCACGATCACCGTGCTCGAACTGCCCGTGCCGCACCGTGCCGATTTCGCCTCGCTGCGCGGCGAGCTGCCGATCCTGTTCGCTTATGTCCTGAGCTTCGTGAATGTCGGCATCTACTGGAACAACCATCATCATCTGTTCCAGGCGACGCGGCATATCGACGGCAGCGTGCTGTGGGCCAACCTCTTCATGCTGTTCTGGATGAGCCTCGCGCCGTGGACGATACGCTGGCTCGACGAGAGCAATTTCGCCGCGATGCCGATGGCCGCTTATGGGCTGATCTTCGGCATGACCGCGATCGGCTATATCGTGATGCAAGCGCGGATCATCGCGATCAACGGCCGCGACTCGACGATCGGACGCGCGATCGGCAGCGATATCAAGGGCAAGGTCAGCCTGGCTGCTTATGCCGCGGGGGCCGTGTCGGCATTCGTCCAGCCCTGGATTGCCGGCGCGCTCTATACCGGGATAGCCCTGGTCTGGCTCATCCCCGATCGTCGCATCGAGGATGAGCTGCGCCGCGAACGTTAAGCGTCTTTGTGGGGATCCGCTTCGGCCCGCACCCCCACCCGGCCTCCCATAGAATAGCCTGTTGGGAGGCGCGGTGGGGTGGGGGCCGGAGCGGCCTCGACGTCAGTCAAAAAAATCAACGATCGACGCGGGCTCCCTTGCGCACTTCGAGCACGTCCCAAAGCCCACGATGTTGCAGCAGCAGCTGGCGCGCGCCGAAGCTCAGCGTGCGGTCGAGCCGCGGCTGGATCGGCAGATTGGCAAGGACATAGGCGGTCGCCTCCTCGCCCGGAAGCTGACTGACGGGCACACGGATGCCGATCCGCGTCGCGGCGGTATCGAGCACCGAACGGATCGCCTGCCAGTCGAGTATCAACGCGACGATCGCGCCGATGCCGCAACCGAATCGGTCGGAGCAGACGATCGTCTCCATCGCGCGGCGCTGGTCGAGGATCGCGGCGGCGGTGTCCGCCTCGCCGGGCGTGCTCGGCGCCGGGCCGGCCGCGACGATCAATTGCGTCAGATAATGGCGCTCGGCGGCGAAGCCGGCGGCGGCTTCGCGGTACCAGTCGGCCGCCTCCGGCAGCACGTTGCGTTCGCCGCCCAGCTCGATCAGCCCGGGTTGGGGCCCGTGGAGCATCGAGAGCAAATGCAGCACATCCGCCAGGTTGCGCGTCGCCAGCGGATCCGCGTTGAGCTCGTAACTATGGGTATAAGGGTGGCTCGCACTGCCCTCAGCGGCAGCGAGTGCGACCAGCATCTCGCCGAAATCGGCGGGTGCGGTTTGCAATGCGACGAACGACATGATCGGCTCCCGAAGCTGCGCCAATCGGCACACACTCCCCCCTAAGAGGATTGGGATAACCCAAGGGCGTAAATATCCGGTTTATGCGGCGTTAGCCGTACCGCGCTCAGGGCGAAATTATCGTTTTTCCGCAAAGAGATTTGTTCATTCCGGTGGCAATCCGGATTCGGTTCCGGATCGTTAGGGCACCGATGAGAAAACGATCTCGTCACCCCAGCGAACGCTGGGGTCTCATGAGGTCTGCGCTCCCGCCTCCCGAGATGCCGGCTTTCGCCGGCATGACGGAATTCCTTACTGGTCGAGGAAGCTGCGCATCTTCCGGCTGCGGCTTGGATGCTTGAGCTTTCTGAGCGCCTTGGCCTCGATCTGGCGGATACGTTCGCGCGTCACGCTGAACTGCTGGCCGACTTCCTCGAGCGTGTGATCGGTGTTCATGCCGATGCCGAAGCGCATGCGCAGCACGCGTTCCTCGCGCGGGGTAAGGCTCGCCAGCACGCGCGTGACGGTTTCCTTGAGGTTGGCCTGGATCGCGGCGTCGACCGGGATCACCGCATTCTTGTCCTCGATGAAATCGCCCAGATGCGAATCCTCCTCGTCGCCGATCGGCGTTTCGAGGCTGATCGGCTCCTTGGCGATCTTCATCACCTTGCGCACCTTCTCGAGCGGCATGCTCAGGCGCTCGGCCAGCTCTTCCGGAGTCGGCTCGCGGCCGGTCTCATGCAGGAACTGGCGGCTGGTGCGGACCAGTTTATTGATTGTTTCGATCATGTGGACCGGAATGCGGATTGTGCGCGCCTGGTCCGCGATCGAACGCGTGATCGCCTGGCGGATCCACCAGGTGGCGTAGGTGCTGAACTTGTAGCCGCGGCGATATTCGAACTTATCGACCGCTTTCATCAGGCCGATATTGCCCTCCTGGATCAGATCCAGGAACTGCAGCCCGCGATTGGTATATTTCTTGGCGATCGAGATGACGAGGCGCAGGTTGGCTTCGACCATCTCCTTCTTGGCGATGCGGGCCTCGCGCTCGCCCTTCTGCACCATGTTAACGATGCGGCGGAACTCGGTCAGGCTCATGCCTGTCGCGGAGGCGATCTCGCCCGTCTCGGCGCGAATGCGCTCGACCGCGGCGCCTTCCTCGGCGGCAAAGGCAGCCCATTTGCGGTCCGCGCCCGCGACGGTGGCGAGCCAGCCTTCCTCGGTCTCATGGCCGACATAGCGGTCGAGGAAGTCCTTGCGCGGCACGCGATGGCGTTCGGCCAGGCGCAGCATCTGTCCGCCCAGCGCGGTCAGGCGGCGGTTGAACGAATAAAGCTGGTCGACGAGATGCTCGATCTTTGCGGCGTGGAACTTCACGCTCTCGACCTGCGCGGTCAGCTCCTCGCGCAGATTCTGATATTTGTTCTCGTCGCTTTTGGGGAAATCGTCGCCCATGCCGTGCGCGGTGACGCGCTTGGCCTGCAACTTGGCGAAGCTCTTGTAGAGGTCGGTGATGGTCGCGAACTTCTCGAGCGCCTGCGGCTTGAGCTGTTCTTCCATCTGCGCGAGGCTGAGCGTGTTGTCCTCGTCATCGTCGTCGCTCGGGCGCGGCGCGCGCCGTTCGACCATCGAATCCTCGTCCTCGTCCGCATCGGCGGGCGTTTCCTCGGGCTCGTCCTCTTCCTTGAACGACGGGCCCGCGCTCTTCTCGCTGATCTCGCCCGTATCGTCCTCGGCGCCTTCGACCTGCTCGGCGGTCGGGCCCTTCGACACCATCGCGTCGAGATCGAGGATCTCGCGCAGCTGCATCGTGCCTTCGTTGAGCTGGGTCGACCAGTCGATGATCGCGTTGAACGTGATCGGGCTTTCGCACAGCCCCTGGATCATCGTGTCGCGGCCGGCCTCGATCCGCTTGGCGATGGCGATCTCGCCCTCGCGGCTGAGCAACTCGACCGCGCCCATCTCGCGCAGATACATGCGCACCGGATCGTCGGTGCGGTCGATCGTTTCCTTCTTGGTCGCGGTCGACGTGAACGTGACGGTGGCGTCGCCGTCGGTCGTCTCGTCGGCATCGTCGTCGTCGGGCTGCTGCGGCTGCTCGCCGTCCTCGCCGGCTTCCTCATTCTCGACGACGTTGACGCCCATCTCGTTGAGCGCGGACATCACGTCCTCGATCTGCTCGGAGGACATCTGGTCCTGCGGCAGCGCCTCGTTCAATTCGTCATAGGTGATGTAGCCGCGCTTCTTGGCGCGGGCGAAGACCTTCTTGATCGACGCATCGTTGAGGTCGATCAGCGGCGCGTCGCCATCGCTGCCTTCGCCGCCACTGCCGTTCGCCGCTGCCACTGCCGTCTTCGCCATGCTATCTCTTGATCCCGTAAATCGCTCAGTCGCCGTCCGGCTGCATCAAATCCATTAAACGGCGTTCGACGTCCTGTTTTTCGCGAGTCAGTCGCTGCTGCTCAGCAAAACCCGCTTCGTCGGTAGTGGTTTCGAACGCGCGCGTCGCTTCCGCCAGCGCCTGTTCGATTACCGGCCGCGTTACCAGCACGTCGATTGCCTCTCCCAGGTCGCGTTGCGCGCGACTCGGGTCCGCATCGCCGCGCAGGAAGGAAAAGGCAAGACCGTTCGTCCGACACAATTCGTCCGCCGCCGGGCCTAAGCCCGCTTCAGCCAATATGGAACGCGCCTCGCCACCTTCAAGGGAGCGGCCCGTGAAAGCCGCATCGATCAGCATGTCGCGGATACGCTCCAGAACCGGATCGCCCAGTGAAAGTCCAGTTAAAGCCTCGGCATGCGCCTCGGTGGCGGCGGGGTGGAGGATCAGCCCGCCGATCACCGCGCGCGCCACCATCGTGTCGATCCCGCTCTTGCCGATCGATCGCGCGCGGGCCGATGCGGGGCGGGGCGGGGGCTTGCGGAAATCGCGGCGGAAAGGCGGGCGATTGCCTGGATTATAGGGCTGGAAGGGCTGGTGCTGGCTTTGCGGCGCCCCGAACAAGGCATCGAAGCGGCGCCGGAATTCGTGCCGATATTGCTCGGCCGTGCCCTTGTCCTCGATCCCCTGGCACAATTCGCTCAATCGGCGCCGCAAGCCCGCGCGCGTCTCCGGCGTGTCGAGCGGCGTCTTCGCCAGTTCGTGATTCCACAACAGATCCACCAGCGGAATCGCGGTCAGCAGCGCATTTTCGACCGCCGCCTTGCCGCCTGCCTTGACCAGATCGTCCGGATCCTGTCCGCCAGGAAGCGTCACGAAGCTTAGTGAACGCCCCGGGCCGACCATCGGCAGCGCGCGCAATGCGGCGCGAACCGCGGCTTTCACGCCCGCTTTGTCGCCGTCGAAGCAGAGGATCGGCACCGGCACCAGCCGCCACAGCCGCTCGATCTGCGCTTCGGTCAGCGCGGTGCCGAGCGGGGCGACCGCCTCGTCGATCCCCGCCTTGGCGAGCGCGATCACGTCCATATAGCCCTCGACCACGATCACCCGCTCGCTCTTGCGGCTGGCCGGGCCGGCGCGGTCGAGATTGTAGAGCGTGCGCCCCTTGTCGAAGAGCGGCGTGTCGGGCGAGTTCAGATATTTGGGCTCGCCCGCATCTAATATGCGTCCGCCAAACGCGATCGTGCGTCCTCGCGCATCGCGCACCGGAAACATCAGCCGGCCGCGGAACCGGTCATATGGTTCCTTCTCGTCCACTGAGATGAGCAGCCCCGCCTCGATCAAAGTCTCGTTACCGAAGCTGGCGAGCGCGCCCTTTAACTTGCCGCGCGAATCTGGAGAGAAACCCAGCCCGAACGCCTTCGCCAGCTCATCGGACACGCCGCGCTTGGCCAGATAAGCCCGCGCTTCGGCCCCGGCGATGCCCTGCAATTGCTCGGCGAACCAGCGCTGCGCCGCCTCCGACGCCGCGACCAGTCCGGTCGCCCGCTCCGCCCGCTCGGCCGATCGGGGATCGGGCGCGGGCATTTCCATCCCCGCCGCCTGCACCAGCTCCTTCACCGCCTCTATGAACGGCATGCCTTTGGCTTCGGTCAGAAACCGGATCGCATCGCCATGCGCCGAGCAGCCGAAGCAATGATAGAAGCCCTTGTCGTCATTGACGTAGAAACTCGGCGTCTTCTCGTCATGGAACGGACAGCAAGCGCGATATTCCCGCCCCGCTTTCTGCAACTTCACCGACCGCCCGATCAGCGCGGACAGCAACGTCCGGTTACGCACCTCATCCAGGAATTGCGGGGAAAGCGACATTAATTCCCCTCCCGCTTGCGGGAGGGGTTAGGGGAGGGGAGTGAGGCAATCACTGTCGCTATTTCCGCCACCACGCCCTCAAGCCCTTCGAGCACATCCGAATTCCAGAATCGGATCACCCGATATCCTTGACTCTCAAGATAGCGCGTTCGCGCGGCGTCTTCATCGGTTTGCCAGCCATGTTGCCCGCCATCCACTTCAATAATCAGCCCTGCGCTCCGCGCCACGAAATCGCAGATGAACGGGCCAATCGGCACCTGGCGGTTGAAACGAATTCCAGAGATTTTTCGCGCGCTTAGCGCGCGCCAAAGGATGCGCTCAGATGGTGTTGCGTTCGTGCGCAACTCGCGGGCTCGCGTCCTAGGTTCCATCCCCTCCCCCGACCCCTCCCGCAAGCGGGAGGGGAGGATGACCGCCCCTCCCTTGGCAGGGAGGGGAGTTATTCAGCTCAACCGCGCCTTCACCAGCGCACTCGCCTTGCTCATATCGAGTTGGCCGGCATGCTTTTCCTTCACCGCTGCCATCACGCGGCCCATATCCTTGATCGACGTCGCGCCCAGCTCGGTCGCGATCGCGTCGACCGCCAGCGCCGCATCGGCATCGCTCATCTGCGCCGGCAGGAAGCGCTCGATCACCGCGACCTCGGCCTTTTCGGCGTCGGCGAGTTCCTGGCGATTGCCCTTTTCGAACATGTCGATCGATTCGCGGCGCTGCTTGATCATTTTCTGCAGCACTTCGGTCACCGTCAGGTCGTCGTCGGGCGTGGTGGAGGCGGTGCGCAGCTCGATGTCGCGATTCTTGATCGCGGCCTGGATCAGGCGGGTGGCGTTGACGGTAACGGTGTCGCGCGCCTTCATCGCGGCGATCTGCGCCGCCTTGATCTCGTCTCGAATCATCGGGGGTCTCTATCGGAAAAGCGGGAAACCCCTCAGATAGCCCGAAGCGGCTGCATTTGGTAGAGTTGACCCATCGGCCCATGCCGTCTAGCGGACGCGGCTTAGCGACATTGCTGCCCAACCTTATTGGAGTGCCCGCCGATCATGGCCGACGCCTCGCCTTCACGCGCGCCGAACGGAGCTACCGGCGTATTGGTATTGGGCGATGGCGGAGTCATTTGGGGCCGCGGCTTCGGCGCCGAGGGCTCGGCGGTCGGCGAAGTCTGCTTCAACACCGCGATGACCGGCTATCAGGAGGTGATGACCGATCCCTCTTATGCAGGCCAGATCGTCAATTTCACCTTCCCCCATATCGGCAATGTCGGTGCCAACCCCGAGGATATCGAGGCGATCAACCCGCATGCGCTGGGCTGCATCGTCCGCGAGGATGTGACCGACCCTTCGAATTTCCGCAGCACCCAGCATTTCGACACCTGGCTGCGTAATAACGGCAGGATCGGCCTGTCCGGCGTCGACACCCGCGCTTTGACCCGCGCGATCCGCTTGAACGGCGCCCCCAACGGCGTGATCGCGCACAGTGCCAAAGGCGAGTTCGATCTCGATGCGCTCAAGCAACAGGCGCGCGAATGGCCCGGCCTGGAGGGGATGGATCTCGCCAAGGAGGTTTCCTCCACGCAGAGCTACAAATGGGACGATGGCCTGTGGAAGCTGGGTGAGGGCTATCAATCCCCCCTTCCCTTCAGGGGAGGGGCCGGGGGTGGGGCCTATCCACCAGCGAGTGGCCAAGAGGATAGGCCCCACCCCAACCCCTTCCCTGAAGGGGAGGGGCTTACCGACACCCGCCCCCACGTCGTCGCGATCGATTATGGCCTTAAGCGCAACATCCTGCGCAACCTCGTCGCCGCCGGCGCGCGCGTGACGGTGGTCCCCGCGACCGCGACTTTCGACGACGTGATGGCGCACCGGCCCGACGGCGTGTTCCTGTCGAACGGCCCGGGCGATCCCGCCGCCACCGGCCTCTATGCGGTGCCGGTGATCCAGGAGCTGCTCAAGATCGGCAAGCCGATCTTCGGCATCTGCCTCGGCCACCAATTGCTCGGCCTCGCGGTCGGCGCCAAGACCGCCAAGATGCACCAGGGCCATCGCGGCGCGAACCACCCGGTCAAACGCACCGAAGACGGCCGCGTCGAGATCACCAGCATGAACCACGGCTTCGCGGTGCTGACCGAAACGCTGCCGGCCAACGCCGAGCCGACGCATATCTCTTTGTTCGACGGCAGCCTCGCCGGCCTGCGCCTGACCGACAAGCCGGCGTTCAGCGTGCAATATCACCCGGAAGCGAGCCCCGGCCCGCAAGATAGCCATTATCTGTTCGAGCAGTTCGTGAGCCAGTTGCGGTGATGGCGCTGCTGTTCTTGGCTGAGGCCGTTCCGTCACCCCCGGGGGCGGTGTTCCCCGCCGCCTATCAGCGTGCTGGTTGGCAAACGGTCTGCAGCAAAGGCCGAGACGAATACGCAGTCGATTGCCGAGCCCAGCTCAAGATTGGCTCGGTCGCTTTCAAAATCAACACCGGCGATGGCCAGCTTTACGTCTCTTCGGAAGGTAATGGCTGCCGGGATGACGTTCGGATAGGCTGGCGGGACAAGCTGATCGGTCTGCGGACAGCCCGGCGCCTTGCACTTGTGCGACAGAAGCTAATTCGGCTCGCTTCGCACTGCTCCGATCCGCTCGCCACACAATCCCAGTTTCGTTTCATTCCAGACATTGCGTCTGCTTCGGAAGATTTGCTCCGCTGATGCCCAAGCGTACCGACATCAAATCGATCCTCATCATCGGCGCCGGCCCGATCATCATCGGGCAGGCGTGCGAATTCGATTATTCGGGGACGCAGGCCTGCAAGGCTTTGCGCGAAGAGGGCTATCGGATCGTCCTGGTCAATTCGAACCCCGCCACGATCATGACCGATCCGGACATGGCCGACGCCACCTATATCGAGCCGATCACGCCCGAGGTGGTCGCGCGTATCATCGAGAAGGAGCGCCCCGACGCGGTGCTGCCGACGATGGGCGGCCAGACCGCGCTCAACACCGCTTTGGCTTTGTGGCACGACGGCACGCTCGAAAAATATGGCTGCCAGATGATCGGCGCCGATGCCGAGGCGATCGACAAGGCCGAAGACCGGCTGAAGTTCCGCAACGCGATGGACAAGATCGGGCTCGAAAGCCCGCGGTCGCGCATCGCCCATTCGGTCGAGGAGGCGCTGGAGGCGCTCGACTTCGTCCAGCTTCCCTCGATCATCCGCCCGAGCTTCACCATGGGCGGGCAGGGCGGCGGCATCGCGTACAACCGTGAGGAATTCGTCCAGATCGTCACCAACGGGCTCGATCTCTCGCCGACGACCGAGGTGCTGGTCGAGGAGAGCGTGCTCGGCTGGAAGGAATATGAGATGGAGGTCGTGCGGGACCGCAACGACAATGCCATCATCATTTGCTCGATCGAGAATGTCGATCCGATGGGCGTCCACACCGGCGATTCGATCACCGTCGCGCCGGCTTTGACGCTGACCGACAAGGAATATCAGATCATGCGCAACGCCAGCATCGCGGTGCTGCGCGAGATCGGCGTCGAAACCGGTGGCTCCAACGTCCAGTTCGCGGTCAATCCCAAGGACGGCCGGCTGGTCGTGATCGAGATGAACCCGCGGGTGTCGCGTTCCTCCGCGCTCGCGTCGAAGGCGACCGGCTTCCCGATCGCCAAGGTCGCCGCCAAGCTCGCGGTCGGCTACACGCTCGACGAGATCGACAACGACATTACCGGCGCGACGCCCGCCAGTTTCGAGCCGACGATCGACTATGTCGTCACCAAGATTCCGCGCTTCGCCTTCGAGAAATTCAAGGGCGCGTCGGACCATCTGACCACCGCGATGAAGTCGGTCGGCGAGGTGATGGCGATCGGCCGCAACTTCCATGAAAGCCTGCAGAAGGCGCTCAGGGGTCTGGAGACCGGCCTATCCGGCCTCAACATCGTCGATCGCCTCAAGGGCGCGCCTAAGGCCGAGATCGAGGCGGCTTTGTCCGAGCCCACGCCCGATCGGCTGCTGATCGCGGCGCAGGCTTTGCGCGAGGGCCTCACGGTCGATGAGATCCACCGCATCGCCAAATATGACCCCTGGTTCCTCGAACGCCTCGCCGAAATCGTGCGCGCCGAGCAAGGTGTATGCGAGAACGGCCTGCCCAACGACGCCGAGGGGCTGCGAAAATTGAAGGCGATGGGCTTCTCCGACAAGCGCCTCGCGTGGCTCGCGCTATACTCGACCAACCTCGCCGGCATGGCCCAGGCGCAGGCCAAGGGGTCGGGCATCGTCCATGACGCGATCAAGGCGATGTCGGGCGGCGTGACCGAGGCCGAGGTGCGAGCGCACCGCCACAAGCTCGGCGTGCGCCCTGTCTTCAAGCGGATCGACACCTGCGCGGCCGAGTTCGAGGCGAAGACGCCTTACATGTACTCGACGTACGAGGCGCCGGTCTTCGGCGAGCCTGAGAACGAGGCGCAGCCGTCGGACCGCCGCAAAATCGTGATCCTCGGCGGCGGGCCCAACCGCATCGGCCAGGGCATCGAATTCGATTATTGCTGCTGCCACGCCTGCTTCGCGCTCAGCGACGCGGGGTTCGAGACGATCATGGTCAATTGCAATCCGGAGACGGTGAGCACCGATTATGACACGTCCGATCGCCTCTATTTCGAGCCGCTGACGGTCGAGGATGTGCTCGAAATCCTGCATATCGAGCAGACCAATGGCGAGCTGGTCGGCGTGATCGTCCAGTTCGGCGGCCAGACCCCGCTCAAGCTCGCGCAGGAGCTCGAACGCGCGGGCATCCCGATCCTCGGCACCTCACCCGACGCGATCGATCTCGCCGAGGATCGCGAGCGGTTCGCGGCTTTGGTCGAGAAGCTTGGCCTCAAGCAGCCCGCCAACGGCATCGCGCGCAGCCGCGACGAGGCGATCGCGGTCGCCGAGCGGATCGGCTATCCCGTGCTGACCCGCCCGTCTTACGTGCTCGGCGGGCGCGCGATGGAGGTGGTCGATACGCCCGCGCAGCTCGATCATTATATCAACACCGCGGTGCAAGTGTCGGGCGACTCGCCCGTTTTGATCGACCGCTATCTGCGCGACGCGATCGAGGTCGATGTCGACGCGATCGCCGACGGCACCGACGTCACGATCGCGGGCGTGATGCAGCATATCGAGGAGGCCGGCGTCCATTCGGGCGACAGCGCCTGCTCGCTCCCGCCTTACAGCCTGTCCAAGGAGATCGTGGCGGAGATCGAGCGTCAGACCGAGGCGCTCGCGCGTGCGCTCAACGTCAAGGGCCTGATGAACGTCCAGTTCGCCGTCAAGGATGGTGAGGTTTACCTGATCGAGGTCAATCCGCGCGCCAGCCGCACCGTGCCGTTCGTCGCCAAGGCGGTGGGCGCCCCGATCGCCAAGATCGCCGCGCGCGTAATGGCGGGCGAGAAATTGGCCGATCTGCCGAAGATCAATCTCGACATCGACTATATCGCGGTCAAGGAAGCGGTTTTCCCCTGGGCGCGCTTCCCCGGCGTCGATCCCGTGCTTTCGCCCGAGATGAAGTCGACCGGCGAGGTGATGGGGCTCGACAAGGATTTCGCGACCGCCTTCGCCAAGGCCCAATTGGGCGCGGGCACCGTGCTGCCGCAAGCGGGCACGGTGTTCGTTTCGGTCAAGGAAACCGACAAGCCGGTGATCGAGCCCGCGGTACGCTCGCTGATCGATCTCGGCTTCACGATCGTAGCCACCGACGGCACCGCCGAATATCTCGCGTCCAAGGGCCTCGCGGTGGAGCGCGTCAACAAGGTTGCGCAGGGCCGGCCGCATATCGTCGACCGTTTGAAGGACGGCGGTGTCCAGCTCGTGCTCAACACGACCGAGGGTTGGCAGTCGCTCCAGGATTCGAAATCGATCCGCGCCTCGACCATGCTTGCGCGCATTCCCTACTTCACGACGGCGGCGGGTGGCCTGGCGGCGGTGAGGGCGATTGCGGCCTTGAAGGAGCGCAGCCTTGAAGTGCGCTCGCTCCAATCCTATCATAGCTGACTGACGATCCCGGACATCGCCAAGGTGCGGACGCCGCCACACGGCGGCGCGGGGTCCTTTTTTGACGGTTCGAACAAGGGGTTCGGTTGAAATGGCGAGCGACGAGAAGATGCCGATGCTGGCGGAAGGGCACGACATGCTCACCGCTGAGGTCGCGCGTCTCAAGATTGAGCGGCCGCAGATCATCGATGCGATCGAGGAAGCGCGCGCGCACGGCGACCTGTCCGAAAATGCCGAATATCATGCCGCTAAGGAGCGTCAGGGCCAGATCGAGGCGATGATCGCCGACATCGAGGACAAGCTTTCGCGCGCCTTGGTGATCGATCCGAAGACGCTTTCGGGAGACAAGATCGTGTTCGGCGCGACCGTCCATTTGCTCGACGAGGATGACAAGCCGGTCAAATATCAGATCGTCGGTCAGACCGAGGCGGATGCCAAATCCGGCCGCATCTCCTACGCCTCACCGCTCGGCCGCGCGCTGATCGGTCGCAAGGTCGGCGAGGAGGTCGAAGTGACCGTGCCGTCGGGCGACAAATATTACGTCGTTTCGCGCATCGAGTTCATCTGATCTCCGTCAGGGCGGCCCTCGCTTCATGAAGACCGCGCCAGCCCGGATGACCGCCACGATCGCGGCGGTCACGATCGCGAGCTTCGTGCTGCTGACCGTGATCGGCAGGCCCGACGCGGCGGCGGCGGTCGGCGGCTTCATTCCCGCGCGGCTGTCGGGCTTGCAGGTGATCGGCGCGCTGCCGGTCTGGCTCACGCCCTTGAGCGCGACCTTGCTCCACGGCGGTGCGATCCATATCGGCTTCAACCTGCTGATGCTCTTTTATTGCGGGCGCGAGGATGAGGTGGCGCTCGGGCCGCCCGGCATCGTCGTTCTCTATGTCGTCGGCGCCTATGCGGCGGCCGCGGCGCAATATATCGCCGGGCCGCACTCGACCGTGCCGATGATCGGCGCGAGCGGCGCCATCTCCGCGCTCGTCGGCGCCTATGCCATGCTTTATGGCCAGCGCCGCCCGTCCAGATATCCGCCCGCCGTCGCGCGCTGGCTCCACATCGGCTGGCTCGCGCTCGCCTGGATCGCGGTGCAACTGATGCTGGGCCTCGTCTCGCGCACCGAAGGCATGGCCATCGCCGCCGCCGCCCATATCGGCGGCTTCATCGCCGGTTTGGTGCTGGCGCGCCCAATGCTCGCCTGGCGATATCGGAAGGCCTGAGAGTCCGCCCCCCAACGCCGTCATCCCAGCGAACGCTGGGATCTCAGGCCGCCAGCACTACCTCCCGAGACCCCAGCTTCCGCTGGGCCGACGCTCAATTTTCCTCAGGCTCGAACAACCGGTGCAGATGCGCGATCACGAAGCGCATCTCGGCATCGTCGACCGTGCGTTGCGCGGCGGCGCGCCAGGCTTTCTCGGCGCTCGCATAATCGGGAAAGAAACCCACGACCTCGATCTTGGAGAGATCCTGAAAGTCGAGGGTGCGCGGATCCTTGACCCGCCCGCCGAATACCAGATGCATCTTGCTCATGGGCTCAGCCTCTGCCGCCGGCGGGCGGGTCATGCAAGTGCGTCTTGGTTACTTGCGCGCCGCCATCAGCTTCAACAGCGCGTCGAACCCCTGGCGCTGGATCACCGAATCGAAATCGGCCGCCTGCGCCATCGCCACGTTGATGCCCGCGACGTTGAGATTGAGCACCTTCCACACGCCGCCGACCTTGGTCAGCGACCAGGTCGCCGCGATCGGCTGCGCGCCGGGCTTGGTCACTTGGGTGATGACGTCGGCGCCCCCGCCCGCGGTCGGCTGGACGCGCACGATGCGAATCGCCGAGTCCGAATATTCGAACAGGCGGTCGGCATAGGTGCCGACGACATAGCCAGGCAGCAGCGCCTTATATTGCTCATGCTGCGCAGGCGTGATCTTGGGCAGCCAGCGGCGGATCAGGCGGTCGCCGATCAGATCGACCGCGACATTCTGCGCCAGCAGCGCGCGGAACTTGGCCTTGGCCGTCTCGCGGCTGCCGACGCGCATCGCGGCGAAGCCGTCGGTGGTGAGCGTCTCGACGAAACGCTGAGGGTCGCTGGTATCGACCGCGGCTGCGACCGGGCTGGTCACCGCCGGAAGCAACATGCCGGAGGCGATCGCCATCGCCGCAAGGACGTTACGGAATTTGGGGCTCATTCTTGTTTTCTCCAAAGGCAACGGGCGGACCTTTCGGCCCGCCCGCATGAACTCGTCTTGAATTTTTAACGCCCTGCGGACTCGCGCGCCGCTCCAAGCGCCGCGGTGCCGGCTTCGTTCGCCGCCTTGAGCGCCTGCTCGACCAGCTTGGAAACCTGCGCGCGGATTTGGTCGGAGGAGAGGCCCGCTTCCTCCAACGCCTCCGCGCCCGCGCTCTTGCCCGCATCGAGCGCGGCGCGCGTCGCCTCGCCGATCTTCTCGCCCAGCGGCGCGAGCAATTCCTTCTCCTTGGCGAGGCGCGGGATCAGCGCGCCCGCGATCGCGCCGATCGCGATCCCGCCCAGCAAAGCGGCGAGCGGATTGGATTCGAGCGTCTCGCCCGCCTGGCCGGTCTTCTCGCGCGCCGCGGCATAGGCCGCCGCGACCCGCTCGCTCACCTTGCCATAGGCATCGTTCCGGACTTCGGGTTCGCTCTCCGCCTTGGCGGTGCTCTTGGGGGCCTTGCTCATCGCCTACTCCTTCACTTGTCCTTGCCACGCCACAGTCCGAACAGCCGCGCGATCGGCCTGCGGGCGACAAACGCCGCAAGGCCGATCGCGGCTGCAGAAGAAAGAACCGGACGCTGCCTGACCGCGCGCACCGCGTCAGCGGCGACCTCCTGGCCCTTTTCGCGCGCCACCTGCCATGCATCGTCGGCGAGCACTGACGGCTTCAGCCGCGCCTGGAGCGCATGCGTCGATCCCAGCAATTTCTCGCGCGCCGCCGCGACCTTTGCCTCGGCGCGCGCGACATCCGCTTCGCTCATCGAATGATCTTCCTGATCCGTTCGATCACGTAATGCGCGATTCCCAGCATCGCCGCGGCCATCAGCAGCCCCGCGACCAGGAAACCGCCGGGTAAGCCGAGCCACTGCGCGAGCAAGAGCCCGAGCGAGGTGGCCAGCGCCATGATCGCGGCCTGGCCCAGCATGAGCGCGGTCAGCGCCAGTCTTAGGGTCGGCCGCGCTTCCTTGACGCCGAGGATCGCCTGTTCCTTGGCGAGCGTCAGCTCCGCCTTCAGGTAGGTCGTCCCGTCGTCGATTACGCGCGCGGCCAGGTCGCGGAGCGACCCGGGCTCTTCGCCTGGGCTCGGGGGCATCACGCCTTTGGCGCATCTTTGCCGGAGCTTTCCGGCATGCCCGAGCGCGCGAGCCGCGCGACCACGAAGCCCAGTACCGCCGCCGCGCCGATCGCGACCGCGGGCGACTTCTTCACGAAATCGCGCGCATCGTTGAACAAAGCGTCGATATCCTTGTCGCGGAACGAGTCGGTGAAGCCGCCGATATGCTCGGCCGCACGGCGCGCATAATCGCCATATTGGCTGCCCAGTTTCTCGTCGATGTCGCTCGCGGCGTCCTCCACCGTCTGGACCAGGCTGTCGAGCGTGGTGGCCGCGCGTTCCTTGCCGGTCTGGGCCAGCGCGCGCGCGCGGTCGCTCGCCTGGCCGCGCAGCTCGTCCACGCGGTCGAAGAAGGCGCCCTTGATGTCGCCGCCCCGCTCGTTGATCGCGGAGATGGGCGGTACGGCATCATTGCCGTTTTCGCTCACGTCGGCGCCTTCGACGATGTGATCCGTGCCCTCGGGAAGCTGTTCGTCGGCGGAAGGCATTTCCATTCTCCTGCAATGACTCAAACACGCGACCATTCAACCGCTGCCATGGGCGGTGCGTTCCACCTCCCTAATACACTTTTCGTATCGGAAGCGGAATCATTGCCTCCACGGCTCGTCGCCCTTACAGGCCGCGCCATCCTGTAGCCTGAATAATCGGAGATTCCCCATGACCGCGATCGTCGACATCCACGCCCGCACCGTGATCGACAGCCGCGGCAACCCCACGGTCGAGGTCGACGTCACGCTCGAGGATGGCAGCTTCGGCCGCGCCGCGGTGCCCTCGGGCGCCTCGACCGGAACGCGCGAGGCGGTCGAGCGTCGCGACGGCGACAAGGGCCGCTGGGGCGGCAAGGGCGTCGATGACGCGGTCGACGCGGTCAACGGCGAGATCGCCGAAGCGGTCGAGGGCCTCGAGGCCGAGGACCAGGGCGAGATCGACGCGGTGATGATCGAGCTCGACGGCACCGACAATAAGGGCCGCCTGGGCGCCAACGGCATTCTCGGCGTCAGCCTCGCGGTCGCCAAGGCGGCGGCCGAATCGCGCGGGCTGCCGCTCTATCGCTATGTCGGCGGTGTCGCGGCGCATGTGCTGCCGGTGCCGATGATGAACATCATCAACGGCGGCGCGCATGCCGACAATCCGATCGATTTCCAGGAATTCATGATCATGCCGCTCGGCAGCGAGAGCCTGATCGAGGCGGTCCGCTGCGGCACCGAGATTTTCCATACGCTCAAGAAGAAGCTGCACGACAAGGGCCTCGCGACCGCGGTCGGCGACGAGGGCGGCTTCGCGCCCAACCTCGCCAGCCCCAAGGATGCGCTCGACTTCATCATGAGCTCGATCGAAGCCGCGGGTTACAAGCCGGGCGAGGACGTCGGTATCGCGCTCGATTGCGCCGCGAGCGAATTCTTCAAGAACGGGGTCTACGACCTTGAAGGCGAGGGGCGGAAGCTCTCGCCCGCCGCGATGGTCGACTATCTGGCCGAGCTCGCCGCCGCTTACCCGATCGTCTCGATCGAGGACGGCATGGCCGAGCAGGATTGGGACGGCTGGAAGCTGCTGACCGACAAGATCGGCCACAAGGTCCAGTTGGTCGGCGACGATATCTTCGTCACCAACCCCAATATCCTCGCCGAGGGCATCCAGAAGGGCGTCGCCAACTCGCTGCTGGTCAAGGTCAACCAGATCGGCACGCTCTCGGAGACGCTCGAAGCGGTCAGCATGGCGCAGCGCGCCGGTTACACCGCCGTCATGTCGCACCGTTCGGGCGAGACCGAGGATTCGACTATCGCCGACCTGGCCGTCGCCACCAATTGCGGTCAGATCAAGACGGGCAGCCTCGCGCGGTCGGACCGGCTCGCCAAATATAACCAGCTCATCCGCATCGAGGAAGAACTGGGCGCGATCGGCCTCTACGCCGGCCGCACCGCCCTCAAGCGCTAGGAAGCCCTTCTACACCGTCGCCCCAGCGAAGGCTGGGGTCCATCTCCCGACCGTGCCGCCAGCCCGACGTTCTGGAGATGGATGCCAGCGTCCGCTGGCATGACGGTAGGGGATTGCGGTAACTTTCCAGCCACCCCGTCCGTGCCCCAATTCGCCTCCCATCGCGGAGAAACCCGCTCCGCCCACCGTTCTACATACCATGCGCGTTCGGGCGGGCAGGGCGGTATTCAAGCTCATCTATCGCCCGGCCAAGCCGGATTGTATTTCCTAGTCAATAAGTAGGAAATAGGATGCGCGCACCTCGGATATGGAGTGCGTGACGTGACCGAAGGCGAACTAGGCCTGTCCCCTTTGTGCCTGATCGTGCCCGGCCTGCATGATTCGGGCCCCGGCCATTGGCAGAGCATCTGGGAGCGCGAGCGCCACGATTGCCTGCGCGTGCAGCTCGGCATGTGGAGCGATCCGGTGCGCAACGTCTGGATCAGCCGCATCGACCAGGCGGTCGGCGCCGCGCAAGGCCCGGTCGTACTGGTGGCGCACAGCCTCGGTTGCCAGGCCGTCTTGTGGTGGGCGAGCCTGCTTGGCGAGGATGCGCCGAGCAACGTCGTCGGCGCGCTGCTGGTGGCGCCGCCCGATGTCGATCGGCTGGGCGCCGATCCGCGCATCGAACGCTTCGCGCCCACGCCCAAATCGGTCCTGCCTTTCCCGACCACGCTCGTCGCCAGCAACGACGATCCCTGGTGCCACGCGGATCGCGCCGACGAGCTCGCCTGCGCGCTCGGCGCGCATTTCGTGCTGCTCGACCGCGCGGGGCACATCAATGCGGATTCGGGGCTCGGCGCCTGGCGCGAAGGCCAGGATCTGCTCGAACGCCTGCTCGACGTCCGCCCCCGCACGCCCGCCGCGCTCAACCCGCCCCTCCACGGAAAGCAGCCGCGCGCCCTTTCCCGTGCGCATTCGCCGCGCTGACCCTTCAAATCGGGGACACAATACTAGGGTCCGGACCCATTAACGGGATTCCCGATTGGGCCTGATTGTGATTCAATGCTTCCTGTGAGGAGGCGTTGGCGATGGCGGATTTCTTCTGGTTTTCGGATGTGCAGTGGTCGCG
>Ga0209148_1000134_pt1 | contig 169941 bp, 158 predicted proteins | sample AraplaCol_mMF_r2_2_FD_184288 | JGI IMG/M metagenome (GOLD analysis project Ga0209148, IMG submission 184288) | Arabidopsis root microbial communities from North Carolina, USA - plate scrape CL_Col_mMF_r2 (SPAdes) (version 2) | ecosystem: Host-associated > Plants > Roots > Endosphere | place...
AACTGGGTCTTGAGCCGCTGACCACACCGGTCCGTTCGCCGCAGAGCAATGGCATGGCGGAATCGTTCGTGAAGACCATGAAGGACAATTACGTCGCCTATATGGACAAGTCTGACGCACCAACAGCGCTCTCGCGTCTGGCTATCGCGTTTGAACACTACAATGAGCGCCACCCGCACAAAGCCCTGAAATACCGCTCGCCTCGCGAGTTCAGGCGTAATGCGGTGTCATCAACCTAACGGTGTCCGCGTGTCCTGAGTTACAGGGGCAACTCCAATCATCTTGAAGAGGCCAAGCGCCTCAACCCACTAGCTTCACTTGGTGGCTCGCGTATGTCGGAAGCGGGCCAGCGACTGGCGTAGCCAACGTATCCGCGAAGCCGGACGTCTGTGACAAGAGCATGGATCCGCGTCTCTTGGGCACGCCCTCTTCAAAGCGCTGGCGCGACAGCTACGACGCTCGACTGTACGTCGGTATTGGCATCACCAGTGGCGACGGATGACTCACTAAATTCGACATAGACGTGTTCTGCAGCGACGGTATCAAATCGCACCAGATTGTCGAGAGGGACAATCTGTGTGCGATGTCGCGCCGGGTCGTACAGCGCGCATCGTTTGTCGTTGCACCCCACGGTGAAGCCAATGTAGTCAACATTGCCCGCTGGCGTTGCGCGCGTTACCTGAACGGGCAAATAGGATTGTCCGTCAAGTACGCTGGGACTACAGGTCTCCATTGCGCGGATAACGTTGAGCGCATCGTTGACACCATTCCGATCCGCGTCACGCTGCACCCACCGGATCAAGAACGTGACGCCCATGCATGCCGTTGCGATGATGAGGACCATCGAACATAAGCGGTGCACTATGGAAAGGGATGCAGGTATCGATTCATCTGGCGGCGACACTGGTCGAGCGGATACTTGCACGCTGCGCTGGCGCCAGCGCAAGCACATGTGGATACCGATCCAAGTCGTCGCAATTAGGGCAGCAAGCAGTGCCGCATTAATGAAAAGTCGAGGGAAAAAGCCATGTATGCCAACATCCATGCCCACGTAAGCGATTGCGCCACGATCCCAAGCGAAAAGCGAGGGAGGCACTCCAAACGTGGACAGATATGCGTTTCGATACGTGCGGCCCTGGCTATACAACAAGCCGCCAAGGACCGCCAGCCAAACAGTGGCGCTAAGAGCTAGGTTGAGGAGGCCGACCCGGCCGGGAGACGCAGCAGTTGGCTGCGACGCGATGGGCGAGGCAGCACGACGGAACGCAGAGGAAGGCCGCACGGGTAACCTAGTTAAGTGATAGTTATCGGTATGGTTCCAGAAACGCATTCCGAAATGCCTATGCACGTTATGGTGCCACAGTCAGGTGCTTCACCACTTCTTAGGTGAGCCGCGAAACCAACGCATCAACCTCAATCTCCTCGCGAGCGCCCCCACCCGCTTGCCGTCGCCCAAATCGCGCGCGCGGCGCAACATCAAGAGCCCGCGTAGCCGGAACATCCGCGAAACCCGAAATCATTCGTGAAACCTGAAACTCTTCACAATACGTAGCGACCTCCCCCTGCCAGCCGTCAATTTGCGCCAAAATCAGCGCTGACGACGTGCAAAAACGTCGCCCAACGGGGCTTCTCCGGCAGGAGAACCATCCGCGAAACCCGAAAAAAACATCCGCGAAACCCGACGCTGTTGTGCCGTTCCAGGAGTGAGCGAGTACGAAGTCGTCTGCTGACCACGGGGCAAAAAATGAACTGGGATTTCTCGATCAAGCTTACGGATCTGGCGATCATTCTCGCCACCTTCTGCGGCCCGATCTTCGCAGTGCGGACTCAGCGAAAACTCGACGATGCAAAGGCGCTCCGGGCAGGGCGCGAACGAGTATTCAATATGCTGATGTCGACTCGTGCCACTTGGCTCGCCCCTGGCCGTATCGAAGCCCTTAACAGTATTCCGATCGCCTTCTATGGAAAAGGTGATGATCTGAAGGCGGTAAATGATGCGTGGCGCGAGCTATTTCATCTCTTCGATCACGCGACAGCACCCGAGTGGAAGGATCAGGAAAAAGCATGGGAAGCAAAACGACAGGAACTGGACACAGCCCTGTTAGGGAAGATCGGCCACTACCTCGGCTATGAGTTTCCCCCGTTAGATGTCCGGACACAGCACTACTTTCCTGTGCATCTGGGCGATCGGATCTCGGACGAGGAGTCGATCCGCCGGGGGCTTGCCCAATTGCTGACGGGCAAATCAGTTTTGCCCGTTGCGCCGTTGTTTCCCGATAAGGTGGCCGAGGAGCAAAAGTCACTCAGAGATGGCTTGGAGAAGTTGCTGACTGGCGAAAATGCTCTGCACGTCCAGTTGGATCAGGCGCAGAAGTGATGGATACGCCGAGCGAGGCGCAGCGGTCAGTCGCGAACCATAGTACAAACGGCCGGTTGACACTTGGTTGACAGTCGGAAAAGGAAAAGGGCTTAGCATCGCTGCTAAGCCCTTGAAATTCCTGGTGGGGCGTGAGTGACTCGAACACTCGACCTACGGATTAAGAGTCCGCTGCTCTACCAACTGAGCTAACGCCCCCAACAGAAGAAAGATTATGCCGGGGTTTTCAGGGCATGGCAAGCCCTTTGTGCAAATTTCCTGAAAATATTTCGTCAAGACAACGGCGGTTGCCAGCGCGGTAACGAGCGATCGCAGTTCGCGCGCTCCCGGTATGATGACGCCACACGTGTTGCGCGGCGGTCGCGCAACGCTTTCTGGACATCGAAGATGGACGAAAACGCAGTCCGCGAATTGCTGGATCGCCTGCTGGCCCCGTGGGTCCGCTCGCTGGGTCTGGTCCCCGTGTCGATCGGCGATGACAGCGTCACGCTGCGCCTGCCGTTTTCCGGCGAGTTCCGTCATTCGGGCGGCATCATCTGCGGCCAGGTGTTCACGGCGGCCGCCGACACCGCGATGGTGGTCGCGATCTCGGCCGCGCTCGGCGAATTCCGGCCGATGACGACGGTGTCGCTGAACACCAACTTCATGCGTCCGGTGCGCAAGGGCGACGTGCTCGTCACCGCGCGCGTGCTGCGAATGGGCCGCAACCTCGTGTTCGGCGAAGTCGAGCTGTTCGACGAGGACGGCAAGATGGCCGTCCACGCGACGTCGACCTACGCGCTCGTCAGCTGAGCGGCGCGATGTTCGACCAGATCGTCTTTGCGGGCGGCGGCAATCGCTGCTGGTGGCAGGCCGGCTTCTGGGATGTCGCACAGCCGGCCCTCGCCCTGCGCCCGCGCGTGATCACCGGCATCTCGGCCGGCGCGGCCACCGCCTGCATGCTGTATACGCGCGACGCCGCATGGGTGATGCGCTATTACGAAGAGGCGCTGCGCCACAACCGGAAGAATGCCTACTGGGGCAACCTGTTCGGGCGCGAGCCCGTGTTTCCGCATTACCGGATCTATCGTCAGGCGCTGCTCGACATCTACGGCGAGCCGTTCGCGCAGCTCGCCGCGGCGCCGGAGATCCGCATCGGCGTGTCGCACGTGCCGCGCTGGCTCGGTGCGCGCAGCGCGGTTGCGGCCGGCCTCGTCGCATACAACATCGAGAAGTACGTGCGCAAGACGCTGCACCCGACGCTCGGGCGCACGCTCGGGTTTAGCCCCGAATTCGTGCGGGCGCAGGCCTGCACGCACGTCGACGAACTCGCTGACCTGATCCTGCAGTCGTCCTGCACGCCGCCGTTCACGCCGGTGCTGCGGCGCGGTGGCCGGCCGGTGCTCGACGGCGGGATGGTCGACAACGTGCCGGTCGATGCGCTCGATCCGTCGCCGGGCGACGTGCTGGTGCTGGTCACGCGGCTGTATCCGCGTCCGCAGATGTTCACGGTCGCGCATGGCGACCAGCGGCGGCTGTACGTGCAGCCGTCGAGCAAGGTGCCGATTTCGAGCTGGGATTACACGAGCCCGTCGCAGATGCGGCATGCGTACGATCTCGGGCGGCGCGACGGTGAGCACTTCCTCACGCGGGTCGGCGCGATGACGGGCGGCCGCGTGGCCGCCTGACGAGCGGGAATGAAAGGGGGCCGCGCGACGCGCGCAGCCCGTGCGATCAGCGCTTGCGGATCGGCGTGAGCGCTTCCGGGTTGGCGACGCTCGACATGTCGCCGTCGTCGAACGCGAGAATGTTGCGGAATGCGGCACTGAAATACAGCTCGTAGCTTTCGCGCTCGACGTAGCCGATGTGCGGCGTGCAGATCACGTTTTCCATCCGCAGCAGGCTGTAGCCCTGCAGGATCGGCTCGCTTTCGAACACGTCGATCGCGACCATGCCCGGCCGGTTGTGCGACAGCGCGTTGACGAGCGCGTTTTCCTCGAGCAGCTCGGCGCGGCTCGTGTTGACGAGCAGCGACGTCGGCTTCATCCGCATCAGGTCTTCCTGCTTCACGATGCCGCGCGTGTCGTCGTGCAGGCGCAGGTGCAGCGACAGCACGTCGCTTTGCTCGAACAGCGCTTCGCGGCTCTCGGCGGCCGTGTAGCCGTCGGCGCGCGCGGCTTCGAGCGAATGCTCGCGGCCCCAGATCAACACGTTCATCCCGAACGCCTTGCCGTAGCCGGCGACGAGCCGGCCGATCTTGCCGTAGCCCCAGATGCCGAGCGTCTGGCCGCGCAGCACCTGGCCGAGGCCGAAGTTCGGCGGCAGCGCCGACGTCTTCAGGCCCGACTGCTGCCACGCACCCTGCTTCAGGTTCGCGACGTACTGCGGAATGCGGCGCTGGGCGGCCATCACGAGCGCCCAGGTCAGCTCGGCCGGCGCGACCGGCGAACCGGTGCCCTCGAGCACCGCGACGCCGCGGTCGGTACACGCGTCGAGATCGATATGGCTCGACACGCGGCCGGTCTGGCTGATCATGCGCAGGTTCGGCAGCTTGGCGAGCAACTGGGAAGTAATCGGGGTCCGTTCACGAATCAGCACGAGCGCCTCGACTTCCGCCAGACGGCTGGCGAGCTGTCCGAGGCCGCGCACCGTATTGTTGAAGACCTTTACGTCGTGGCCCGCGAGCATCTCGAAGCAGTTCAGCTTGCGGACGGCGTCCTGGTAGTCGTCGAGGATGGCAATTTTCATGGTGAACGGGGTGTCGCGCGTTGAAAGCGGGGCCGTGGCGGCGGCGCACCTTGCGCACCCGTCCCGCCCGGCCGGGGCCGACATGATGCTACGTCGGCTGCCTCCATGGTGTCTTTTTAACAGGTTGTTACGCTCCGCCGCAATCAGCGCCAGCCACACCCGGCGCCGCTCCCGCGCGGTGCAACAGGGTGCGCTGTTGTGTCGCATCAAATATGTCCTTCCTGATTCGGCCATTTACTCGACGAGGTTCACCCAATTGTTGCTCTCGGCAGAATAATTGGATCAACTATCCGCAGAAGCCGAGGATTTTTGACTATTTTTATCGTCAACCGGCCCCTTGTTGAGCAACTCTGCATCATTTCCGCTGTCGTAGGAGAATTACGCATTTGCTTCATCTTTTTGAAGTTGTAACAGCGGCAGGAGTCGTTTATGGATCATTTGCAGTCGATGCGCGTGTTCGTCAAGGTTGCAGATCTCGGCAGTTTCGCGCGGGCCGCGAGCGCAATGGATATCTCCAACGCGGTCGCGACGCGCCACGTCGCCGATCTGGAGGGCCGGCTCGGCACGCGTTTGCTTAACCGCACCACGCGCAGCCTCTCCCTGACGGAGTCGGGTCAGGTCTATCTGGAGCGTGCCCGCCAGATCCTCGACGAGCTCGAGGACGTCGAGCAGATGGTCGTCGCACGCAATCACGAGCCGGTCGGCACGCTGCGCATCGTCGCGCCGGTGGTGTTCGGCCTGCACAACCTCGCCCCCGTGCTGCAGTCGTACACGGAGAATTTCCCGAAGGTGGTGCCCGATCTCACGCTGGTCGACCGGCAGGTCGATCTGGTCGAGGAAGGTTTCGACGTCGGCATCGTCGTCACGCGCCAGATGCGTAGCGCGAGCATCGTCACGCGGCGCCTGACCACCGGTTGCATGACCGTGTGCGCGACGCCGAGCTATCTGGAGAAGCACGGCGTGCCGACGCATCCGGAACAGCTCGCCGAGCACCCGGCGCTGAGCCTGCCGACCGAATACTGGGGCGACGAGCGCGTGTTCACGGGGCCGGACGGCGAAGTGCGCGTGCGCCCGACCAACGTGATCGTCGCGAACAACACCGCGATGCTGCGCCAGTTCGCGTTGCTCGGGATGGGTGTCGCGATCCTGCCGAGCTACCTGATCGGCAGCGACATCGCGCGCGGCGCGCTCGTGCGGCTGCTGCCGGATTTCCGGCTGCCGCAAGTCGAGATCAACATCGCCTATCCGAGCCGGCGCCATCTGCCGGCGAAGGTGCGCACGTTCATCGACCATCTCGTCGAGCATTTCAGCCACTCGACCGACGCGATGATGGGCGAACAGTGGGCCGCGCAGAGCGCGACGCTGCCGCCGATCGGCGTCGAGATGCGCGCCGAGCAGCCCGAATCGACCGATCCGAACCTGCAGCCGCGTCTGGCGCGCTCGCCGCGCACGCGCGCAGCGGTGCCGTCGCCGCTGTAACGGCGCAGCGGCCCGGGCCGGCAGCGCTACAGCCGGCACAAAGAAAAAACGCGGATCGATCGATCCGCGTTTTTTTATGGCTGCATGCCGGAGCCGGGCGTGCAGCAAGCGGCGCCCGGCGCCCGGGCCGTCACGAACCCGTCTTGCGCGCCGTCGTCTTGCGGGCGGCGGTCTTGCGCGCCGGTGCCGGTTTCTCTTCGGCGCCTTCCGTCACGGTTTCGGCATCCTTCGTCGCCGATTTGGCCGTCTTCTTCGCGGCGGCGGTTTTCGGTTCCTTCTTCTCGAACTCGAAACCGATCTTGCCGTCCGGCTGCTTCACGAGGAACGCCTTGAAGTTGCGGCCGGTACGCGACGACTTGAAGTTCGGCAGCAGATCCGTGCGGCCGTCGGCGAGCAGCTTGCCCATCTGCTCGCGCGTGATTTCCTGCTGCAGGATCACCTTGCCCGAGCGGAAGTCGCAGGTCTTCGGGTTCGCTACCGAGTGTTCGCACACGTAGCTCATCCCGTGCTCGAACACGCGGCCCTTGCACTTCGGGCACGCGCCGACCGGCTCCTGCGCGGAGAAGTCGGGCGCTTCGCCTTCCTCGCCGCCTTGGTCCTGACCGAAATCGAACTCGAGCTTGTAGTTCTTCGTCTCGTCGTCGAAGGACAGCTTGAGGATCGCCGAGAACGGGCGGCCCATCTTGCTGCGGAACCCGGACAGCGGCCCGATTTCCTTCTTCTGCAGCAGCTCCTCGACTTCCGGGATCTCGAACTGCCGGCTGCCCGGGATCTTCGAGATCGAGAAGTCGCACTTCGTGCACGCGAAGCGGCGGTAGTTTTCCTTCACCTGGCCGCCGCAATTCGGGCACGGTGTCTGGAGCGTCGCGTAATCGCCGGGGATCGTGTCGGAATCGTATTCCTTCGCGCGCTTGACGATCTGTTGCGTCATGCGGGCGATTTCCTGCATGAACGCGTCGCGGCCGAGATTGCCGCGCTCCATCTGCGACAGCTTGTATTCCCATTCGCCGGTGAGCTCGGGCGCCGTGAGTTCCTTCACGCCGAGGCCGCGCAGCAGCGTCATCAGCTGGAATGCCTTCGCGGTCGGGATCAGTTCGCGGCCTTCGCGCAGCAGGTACTTTTCGCCGAGCAGGCCTTCGATGATCGCCGCACGCGTGGCCGGCGTGCCGAGGCCCTTCGCGGCCATCGCCTCGCGCAGCTCGTCGTCCTCGACCAGCTTGCCCGCGCCTTCCATCGCGGACAGCAGCGTCGCTTCCGAGTAGCGTGCGGGCGGTTTGGTCACGAGCGCGACGGCGGCGATCTCGTCGGTCTTCACCTTCTCGTCCTTCTGCACCGGCACGAGGTTCGCGTCCGCGCCTTCGGCGTCGCGGCCGTACACCTGCAGCCAGCCTGGCTCGACCAGCACCTTGCCTTCGGTCTTGAAGTGATGGCCGGCGACTTCGGTGATCCGGGTCGTCACGCGGAATTCGGCCGCCGGGAAGAACACGGCGAGGAAGCGCTTCACGACGAGGTCGTACAGCTTCTGCTCGGGCTCGGACAGCGCCTTCGGCGCCTGGAGCGTCGGGATGATTGCAAAGTGGTCGCTGATCTTCGAGTTGTCGAAGATCCGCTTGTTCGGCTTCACCCAACCCTTGTCGAGCACCTGCTTCGCGTGCGGCAGGTAGTTGTTGCTCTCCTTGAGCATCTCGAGCGTGGACTGCACGGTCGACAGGTAGTCTTCCGGCAGCGCGCGCGCGTCGGTACGCGGGTAGGTCAGTACCTTGTGCTTTTCATACAGCGCCTGCGCGAGACCGAGCGTGTTCTTCGCGGAGAAGCCGAAACGGCCGTTCGCTTCGCGCTGCAGGCTCGTCAGATCGAACAGCAGCGGCGACAGTTGCGTCGACGGCTTCGATTCCTCGGACACCGTGCCGATCTGGTCGCGGCAGGCGGCGACGATCGTCTCGGCAGCCGGCAGGCTCCACAGACGGGAGTCGCGCTTTTCCGGATCGAATTCGTCGCGCTTGAATTTCGGGTCGTACCACTTCCCTTCGTAGAAGCCGCTCGCGCACGCGAATTCGGCCTTCACTTCCCAGTAGTCGCGCGGGATGAAGCGGCGGATTTTCTCTTCACGTTCGACGACGATCGACAACGTTGGCGTCTGAACCCGGCCGACGGTGGTCAGGAAGAAGCCGCCGCCCTTGCTGTTGAACGCGGTCATCGCGCGGGTGCCGTTGATCCCGACGAGCCAGTCGGCTTCCGAGCGGCAGCGTGCGGCGTCGGCGAGCGGCTGCATGTCCGTGTCGCTGCGCAGGTTCGCGAAACCGTCGCGAATCGCCTGCGGCGTCATCGATTGCAACCACAGGCGCTGGACTGGCTGTTTCGCCTTCGCGTGCTGCGCGATCAGGCGGAAAATCAGCTCGCCCTCGCGCCCCGCGTCACATGCGTTGATCAGGCGGTCGACGTCCTTGCGCTTCATCAGCTTCGTGAGCACCTTGAGGCGCGACTCGCTTTTTGCGATCGGGTTCAGGTCGAAATGCGGGGGAATGACGGGCAGATGCGCGAAGCTCCATTTCCCGCGTTTGACCTCGTACTCCTCCGGGGCGGCGATTTCCAGCAGGTGGCCGACAGCGGACGAAAGGACGAAATCGTCGCTCTCGTAATACTCGTCATGCTTGGTAAAGCCGCCCAAAGCGCGTGCGATGTCGTTCGCGACAGAAGGCTTTTCCGCAATGATCAGTGCTTTGGACATGACAGGTGTGTGTTGGTAGACCGGGTTCGCCCGGTTGTGGGTCCCTTTTACGACCGCTTTATAGCACACGCCGCAGCGACGGCGGCTCGGCGTGTAAAAAGCGGCTCATCATAGAGGGGGGCTGCAATGGCGGCAAGCGCCCGGCGCGGCGGGCCGCGCCAGCCTGCGCAAAACCGCCGGGCGGGCCCGCGAATTCAGGCTTCGACGTTCAGGATGTCGCGCAATTTCGGTGCGTGCGGCGCACCGGGCACCGCACTCAGGTCGGACAGCATGCGCTCGACGATCGCCGCGTGCGGCAGCACCGTGCCAAAGAAGCGGGCGGTGTGGGCATCCTCGATCAGGATGGTCGGGAAATTCTCGACGTCGAGATCGTCGAGGCGGTCGGCATGGGTTTCGATGTCGATCCAGGCGAAGCAGGCGTCCGGATGCGCATCGGCGAGCTGGTCGAAGGCGCTCCGGTAGTCGCGGCACGTGCCGCACCACTCGGCGCACAGGCAGGCGACCAGCAACGTGCCGGGATCGGCGAGGCGCTCGGCGATCCGATCTGCATCGGTGTCGAGATTCAGCGCGGGCATGGAATTCCTTGGGTAGCGTCGGCGGCCGGGCCGCCCCTATGCCGGGGAATGTAGCACGCCCCGCGCAGAGGGGGTGGGCGCGGCGTCAAGCCGCGCGAAGCGTCCGCCGGCGACGCTCGCGACGCGGCCGGCCAGCTCCAGCGCGAGCAGCGCGCCATGCAGCACGTCGTCGGAGAGGCCGCTGTGCTCGGCCAGCCATTCGTACGTCACGGGGCCGTATCCCAGCGCGGCGAGCACCGCCTGTTCCGACGGGGTGCCTGGTGGCGCGGCTTCGATGGAGGCCGGCGCGGTGGTCGCGGCAGGGCGACCCGCTTGCGCGATGCCGGCAGCTTCGGGTTCGCGGATCTCGTCGACATTCAGGCCCTGATTACCGGCTCGCATTGCGCCGCTCGTTGCGCGCGCCGCCGGTTCGCCCAGCCCGTATTCCTCGAGCACGTCGAGCGGCGCCGCGGTGAGCTTCGCGCCGTCGCGGATCAGCGCGTGGCAGCCCTGCGCGAGCGGGGCGTGGATCGAACCGGGCATCGCGAACACGTCGCGCCCCAATTCGTTCGCGAGCCGCGCGGTGATCAGCGAGCCCGAGCGCGGGGCGGCCTCGACGACGAGCGCGCCGATCGCGAGCGCGGCGATCAGCCGGTTGCGCTGCGGGAAATGCGCGGCGCGGGCCGGCGTGCCGAGCGGCCATTCCGACACGATCGCGCCGTGTGCGGCAATCTCGTGCGCGAGCGCGCGGTGTCGCGCCGGGTAGACGAGATCGGCGCCCGTCGCGATCACCGCGACGGTGCCCGAGCGGCCGTCGAGGCCGCCACGATGCGCGGCGCCGTCGATGCCGAGTGCGAGGCCCGAGACGATCGTGAGGCCCGCGTCAGACAACACGTGGGCGAAATGCGTGGCGTCGGCGAGCCCCTGCGGCGTCGCATGGCGGCTGCCGACCACCGCGAGGCCGCGTGCGTGCAGCAGGTCGAGCTGCCCCTTTACATATAGCAGCGGCGGCGGATCGTGCAGGTCGCGCAGCCGCGGCGGGTAGGCCGGGTCGCTCAGCGTGACGAGCACGTTGCCCGGCCCGTCGAGCCACGCGAGCGCGGCGCCGGTGCGCGTATCGAGATCGTCGCGCTCGCTCGCGCGCACGGCCTGCGCGGCGGCGGGGCTGGCCACGGCGGCGATTGCCTCGTCGGGCGCGCGCTGCAGCGCTTCCGGCGAGCCGAAAGCCGCGAGCAGCACCTGCAGCACGGCGGGCGAGAGACCGGGCCCATGCGCGAGCTGCAGCCAGGCGCGCAGCGCGGCGGGCGTCAGCGCTTGCGGGGACATGAGGCGGCCCTCGAATGCGGCGGCCAGCGGAGCGTGTGGCGCCATGATAAAATTTTCATCATCCGAAATACTCGACAGGGCCGTGCGCGCAGGCGCGCGGCCGATTGCAGGAGGCGCGATCCGCGGCATTGATATGCCACGCATCCGCCTCATCTTCATTGCATCCCGGCGGCGGCGCCAGCCGGCCGGATGGCCGATGCGGCACGCCGCTCCACCGAATACCGAACACCATGGCATTGCTCAATATTCTTCATTACCCCGACAAGCGGCTGCACAAGGTCGCGAAGCCCGTCGACAAGGTCGACGACCGGATCCGCAAGCTCGTCGCCGACATGGCCGAGACCATGTACGCGGCGCCCGGCATTGGCCTGGCGGCCACGCAGGTCGACGTGCACGAGCGCGTGATCGTGATCGACGTCTCCGAAGAGAAGAACGAGCTGCGCGCGTTCATCAACCCGGAGATCGTGTGGTCGAGCGATGCCAAGCAGACCTATGAAGAAGGCTGCCTGTCGGTGCCCGGCATCTACGACGAAGTCGAACGCCCCGACCACGTGCGCGTGCGTGCGCTCAACGAGCAGGGCGAGACGTTCGAGCTCGACTGCGAAGGCCTGCTCGCCGTGTGCGTCCAGCACGAGATGGATCACCTGATGGGCCGCGTGTTCGTCGAATATCTGTCGCCGCTCAAGCAGACGCGCATCAAGACGAAGATGAAGAAACTCGAACGCGCGATGTAATGCGCGTGCGCCCAGCCCGACCCCGAACGCTGTCATGACCCATACGTTGCGCGTGATTTTTGCCGGCACGCCGGAATTCGCCGCGGCCGCCCTGGCCGCGATCCACAAGGCCGGTTTCCCGGTGCCGCTCGTGCTGACCCAGCCCGATCGCCCGGCCGGGCGCGGGATGAAGCTCCAGGCGAGCGCCGTGAAGCGCTACGCCGTCGAGCACGGGATGGCCGTCGCGCAGCCGCCGTCGCTGCGCCGCGCGGGCAAGTACCCGGCGGAGGCGGCCGACGCGATCGAGTTGCTGCGCACGACGCCGCACGACGTGATGGTGGTGGCCGCGTACGGCCTGCTGCTGCCGCAGGAAGTGCTCGACATCCCGCGCGCCGGCTGCATCAACATTCACGCATCGCTGCTGCCGCGCTGGCGCGGCGCCGCGCCGATCCATCGTGCGATCGAGGCCGGCGACGCCGAGACGGGCGTCACGCTGATGCAGATGGACGTCGGCCTCGACACCGGCGCGATGATCGAGGAGGCGCGCATCGCGATCGCGCCCGACGATACGACCGCGACGCTGCACGACCGCCTCGCCGCCGCCGGCGCGCGGCTGATCGTCGACGCGCTCGTGCGGCTCGAGCGCGACGGGACGCTGCCGGCGACGCCGCAGCCGGCCGACGGCGTGACCTACGCCGAAAAGATCGGCAAGCACGAAGCGGCGCTCGACTGGCGCAAGCCTGCCGACGTACTCGCGCGCCAGGTGCGTGCGTTCGACCCGTTCCCGGGCGGCGTCGCGACGCTCGACGGCGCGGCCATCAAGCTGTGGGCGGCCGAGCCCGTGGCGGCGCATGGCACGATTGCCAACGCGGCGCCCGGCATGATCGTCGAAGCCGCGCCGGACGGCGTGGTGGTCGCATGCGGCAGCGGCGCGCTGCGCGTCACCCAGCTGCAGAAGCCGGGCGGCAAGCGGTTGCCTGCACGCGAATTCCTCGCCGGTTCGCCGCTCGCCGTGGGCCAGCGTTTCGCGCTGCCCGACGTCGATTGACAGGCCTGAGCGCCATTCGACCCGGTCTGCCGGCCCGGCGCAACTGGCCGGACGGCCGAGTCGCGCGGGGCGGCAGGCACGCGTAGAATTTCCCTGCGCTCCCCGGTTTCGAGGTTTTCATGTTCGGCATCACCCATTTCGGCTTCTTCGTGTTCGCGGTTTTCCTGCTGAACATCACGCCCGGCCCCGATACGGCCTACATCGTCGGCCGCAGCGTCGCGCAGGGGCGCGGCGCGGGGCTGATGTCGGCGTTCGGCATTTCGGCCGGCTGCTGCGTCCACGCGCTCGCCTGCGCATTCGGTCTGACCGCGCTGCTGGCCGCGTCGGCCACCGCGTTCACGGTGATCAAACTGGTCGGCGCCGCGTACCTGATCTATCTCGGCGTGCGGATGATCATCGCGAAGCAGGCCGCCGCGCCGTCGGGCGCCGCGGCCGCGCAGGCCGCGGCCGCCAAGCCGCTGCGCCAGCTGTTCATGCAGGGTTTCTGGACCAACGTGCTGAATCCGAAGGTCGTGCTGTTCTTCGTGTCGTTCTTCCCGCAGTTCGTGTCGGCCGACAGTCCGCACAAGGCTTGGGCGTTCCTGACCCTCGGCGCGGTGTTCGTCGCGATGAGCACGGTCTGGACGAGCCTGGTTGCGTGGGTGGCGGGCAGCGTCACGCAGCGCTTTTCCGGCAAGCCGGGCGTCAGGAAGTGGCTCGATCGCACGGTTGGCAGCGCTTTCGTCGGCCTCGGTCTTCGTCTGGCAGCTTCGCAACGCTGAGATTGAATTTTTCCGGCAAGACCTTATCTAACAAATCGCTTACAATTTTCCGCCGTGCCCTGTGATGCGCGGCGGGTCCCCTGACGGATAAGGAGTGGGTATGTTCAATTGGGTCAAAACGGCGATGCTGATGGCCGCGATCACGGCCCTGTTCATCGTGATCGGCGGGATGATCGGCGGCTCGCGCGGCATGACGATCGCGCTGCTGTTCGCGCTCGGCATGAATTTCTTCTCGTACTGGTTCTCGGACAAGATGGTGCTGCGCATGTACAACGCGCAGGAAGTCGACGAGAACACGGCGCCGCAGTTCTATCGGATGGTCCGCGAGCTGGCCACGCGCGCGAACCTGCCGATGCCGCGCGTCTACCTGATCAACGAGGATGCGCCGAACGCGTTCGCGACGGGCCGCAACCCCGAGCATGCGGCGGTCGCCGCGACGACGGGCATCCTGCGCGTGCTGTCGGAGCGCGAGATGCGCGGCGTGATGGCGCACGAGCTCGCGCACGTTAAGCACCGCGACATCCTGATCTCGACGATCACCGCGACGATGGCGGGCGCGATCTCGGCGATCGCGAACTTCGCGATGTTCTTTGGCGGGCGCGACGAGAACGGCCGGCCGGCCAACCCGATCGCGGGGATCGCGGTCGCGCTGCTCGCCCCGATCGCGGGCGCCTTGATCCAGATGGCGATTTCGCGAGCCCGCGAGTTCGAGGCCGACCGCGGCGGCGCGCAGATTTCCGGCGATCCGCAGTCGCTCGCCACCGCGCTCGACAAGATTCATCGCTATGCGGCGGGCATCCCGTTCCAGGCGGCCGAGGCGCATCCGGCCACCGCGCAGATGATGATCATGAACCCGCTGCACGGCGGCGGCCTGCAGAACCTGTTCTCGACGCACCCGGCCACCGAGGAGCGCATCGCGCGCCTGATGGAGATGGCGCGCACCGGCCGCTTCGAGTGACCCCGGCTACCGCGCGGCCGTTGCCGCGCGGGGCCGCCCCGCCACCCCGCATGCTTCGCGCTGCGGGGTGTTTCATTTGTGCGCGCCGTAAAGGGGCCAAAGGGCCAGCATGGCCGCACGCTACAATGCGCGGTTTGGGATCGCCGGGTCATCTGGCCGCCGCGATCCCGCCGTTTGCCGCATTTGTTTGCCGCACCTGATTGCCGCGCCTGCTTGCCCATTCCGCACCGATGACACAACCCCGTTCTTCCGCTTCGACTTCTTCCGGCCGCCCGGCGCGCCTGGCTGCGCTGCATCTGGCGCCCGATTCGCTCGGCTTCGCGCTCGACGCGGCCGCGCAGGCGGTCGACGCGGTGCGACGCGGCACCGCGTTGCCGGCGGCGCTGTCGACGGTATTCGCGCAGATGCCGTCCGGTGCGCAGGCGCTCGCGCGCGGCGCGACGCAGGACGTCGCCTACCGGACGATGCGTCGCCTCGGCAGCGCGGACTGGCTGATCGGCAAGTTCGTCAGCAAGGCGCCGCCCGCGCACGTGCATGCGGTGCTCGCCGGCGCATTCGCGCTGCTGCTCGACCTGCCTGACGAGGCGGCGTACCCGGCGTTCACGGTGGTCGATCAGGCCGTCACCGTCATCGGTGCGCGCCGCGAATTCGCGTTCGCGAAGGGGATGGTCAACGCGGTGCTGCGCCGTTTCCTGCGCGAGCGCGACGCACTCGTCGCCGCGATGCAGGACGACCCGGTCGCACGCTGGAACTACCGCGCGTGGTGGGTCGATGCGGTGAAGCGCGCATGGCCCGATGCGTGGCAGGCGATTCTCGCGGCCGGCGAGCATCAGGGGCCGCTGACGTTGCGCGTGAATGCGCGCCGAGCGAGCGTCGATGCGTATCTCGACACGCTGCGCGCGAGCGGAATCGACGCGGCCGCGATCGGCCGGCATGCAGTGCGACTCGCGTCGGCCCTGCCGGTGGAGCGCATTCCGGGCTTCGCCGACGGCGTGGTGTCGGTGCAGGACGCCGGCGCGCAGCTCGCGGCCGAATGGCTCGGCGCGCGCGACGGCATGCGCGTGCTCGACGCGTGCGCGGCGCCCGGCGGCAAGACGGGCCATATTCTCGAACTCGCCGATGCGGAAGTCGTGGCGCTCGAAAGCGACGCGACGCGCGCGGCGCGCATCGGCGAGAATCTCGTGCGCCTGTCGCTCGCGGCGAACGTGTGCGTCGGCGACGCGGGCGCGCCGGACACCTGGTACGACGGGCGCCCGTTCGATCGCATCCTGGCCGACGTGCCGTGTTCGGCGTCCGGCATCGTGCGGCGGCACCCCGACATCCGCTGGCTGCGCCGCGAGGCCGACATCCCGGCGCTGGTCGCGGAGCAGCGTCGCATCCTGTCGGCGCTGTGGCCGCTCGTGAAGCCGGGCGGCGAACTGCTTTACGTGACCTGTTCGATCTTCCCCGAGGAAGGCGAATTGCAGGCCCGCTGGTTTGAAGCGGCCTGTGAAGATGCGGTACGATTGGACGCCCCCGGCCAACTGCTGCCGGGCAGCGTGCAGGGACGGGCGGCCGCCGGCGCACTCGACCAGAACACCGATCACGACGGATTTTTCTACGCGCGGTTTCAGAAACGGTGACGATCAAACACCTTTTTCCCTTTCGGCTCGCGGCCGTCTTGCTGGTCGCGTTGACGCTGTGCCTGGCCGTCGTCCGGCCGGCGCATGCCGAATCGATCGCCGTGCAGCGCGCATCGCTCCAGTCCGACGGCAGCGGCTGGAGCCTCGACGCGCGGTTCGACTTCGAGCTGAATCCGAACCTCGAGGATGCCGTCAACAAGGGCATCCCGCTTTACTTCACGACCGACTTCGAGCTGAGCCGCGCACGCTGGTACTGGTTCGACGAGCAGCCGGTGGCGGTCACGCAGACGATCCGCCTGTCGTTCCAGCCGCTCACGCGCGAGTACCGCGTGTCGACCGGCGGCCTGCAGCTCGGCTTCCCGTCGCTGAAGGATGCGCTCGCGGTGGTCCGCCACATCACGTCGTGGCACGTGATCGACCGTAACCAGGTGCGGGCGGGCGAAACCTACACGGCGTCGGTGCGGATGCAGCTCGACACGGCGCTGATGCCGAAGCCGTTCCAGGTCGATGCCGTGAACAACCGCGACTGGACGCTCGGGTCGGACTGGAAGCGCTTCAACTTCACGGTGACCGAACGTGCTAAATAAAGTACGCCGCGCGGCCAGCGGGAAGAGCCTCCTCATCCGCGTGATCGTCTCGACGGTCGCGATCACCGCACTGCTGCTGCTCGTGCTGCTCGCGGCCGCAAGCGCGAACACCGAATTCTTCGACCGCTACTACTCGTGGCTGTACGCGACGAACATCATCGTCGCGCTCGTGTTCCTGCTCGTGGTGCTCGGACTGATCGGGATGATCGTCGTGCGCCTGAGGAAGGGCAAGTTCGGCACGCGGCTGCTCGCGAAGCTCGCGGTGTTCTTCGCGCTCGTCGGCGTGGTGCCGGGCGGGATCATCTACATCGTGTCGTACCAGTTCGTGTCGCGCAGTATCGAGTCGTGGTTCGACGTGAATGTCGAAACGGCGCTGACGGCCGGGCTGAACCTCGGCCGCGGAATGCTCGATGCGTCGCTGTCCGATCTGCAGACCAAGGCGCGGCTGATGTCCGACCAGCTCGCGAGCGTCGATGCGAACACGAACGGCACGACGCTCACGCTGCTGCGGCTGCGCGACCAGTTCGGCGTGCAGGACGCGACGATCGTCGAGCCGAGCCGCGGCGGCTCGGGCGCCGCGCCCGACCTGCACATCGTCGCGCAGGCGTCGGGCAATTTCGCGGCGCTGATTCCGGACGACCTGCCGACGCCGCTGATGCTGAGCCAGGCACGCGAACACGGCGCGTATGCGGCGATCGAGGGCGAGGTCGACGGCGACCCGCGCGCGCATGGCGCGAAGGGCGCGCTGCGGTTGCGCGTCGTGCGGCCGATTCCCGATGCGACGACGTCGCTGCTGCAGCCGGCGGAGCGGTTCCTGCAGCTCACGCAGCCGGTGCCGCCCGGGCTCGCGCACAACGCGGACGCCGTGCAGCGCGCGTACCGCGAGTACCAGGAAAAGTCGCTCGGCCGCACGGGCCTGCGCAAGATGTACATCGGCACGCTGACGCTCGCGCTGTTCCTCGCAACCTTCATCGCGATGATGCTCGCGCTCGCGCTCGGCCAGCAGCTCGCGCGGCCGCTGTTCCTGCTCGCGCAGGGCACGAAGGAGATCACGGAAGGCGACTACACGCCGAAGCGCGAGATCAAGACGCGCGACGAGCTCGGCTTCCTCACGCAGTCGTTCAACGCGATGACGCGCCAGTTGTCCGAGGCGCGGCTCGCGGTCGAGAAGAACCGCATCGCGCTCGAGCATTCGAAGACGTATCTCGAGAGCATCCTCGCGAACCTGACGGCCGGCGTGTTCGTGCTCGACCGCCAGTTCCGGCTGACGACGGCCAATCGCGGCGCCGAGCGGATCTTCCGGCAGCCGTTCAACTCGCTGATCGGCACGACGCTCGACCGGATCGGCGTGGCCGCCGGGTTCGGCGCGATGGTGCGCAAGGCATTCGCCGATCGCGAGGCGGCGTCCGACGGCGGCAGCGGCGATCGCGGCCACTGGCAGCAGCAGTTCGCGATCGAGGTGCCGGGTGAAACCGATCCGCTGACGCTGCTGGTGCGCGGCACGCGGCTCGTGTCGACGGTCGAGGGGCAGGCCGACGATCCGCAGACGTCCGGTTACGTCGTCGTGTTCGACGACATCTCCGACGTGATTTCCGCGCAGCGTTCGGTCGCGTGGGGCGAGGTCGCGCGGCGGCTCGCGCACGAGATCAAGAATCCGCTGACGCCGATCCAGCTGTCGGCCGAGCGGCTGCAGATGAAGCTGTCGGACAAGCTCACGCCGCCCGACGCGGACGTGCTCAAGCGCGGCGCGACGATGATCGTGAACCAGGTGGCTGCGATGAAGCGGATGGTCGACGATTTCCGCGAATACGCGCGCACGCCGCCGGCGGTGCTCGCGAACCTGCAGTTGAACGAACTGGCGAGCGAGGTGCTCGGGCTGTACGGCGTCGGCGAAGGCAAGAGCCCGATCGTCGCCGAACTCGCGCCGTCGCTGCCGGTGATTCGCGGCGACGCGACGCAATTGCGCCAGGTGATTCACAACCTGCTGCAGAATGCGCAGGATTCGGTCGCGGAGTCCGCGCATCCGCGTGTGTTGATCGAAACCAAGACAGTAGAATATGGCGACCCCGACGCCGAGGGCAAAACGCGCGTCGCGGTACGGCTTACCGTGTCCGACAACGGGCCCGGTTTTCCGGCACGCATCCTGACCCGCGCGTTCGAGCCTTACGTGACGACGAAGGCGAAGGGCACGGGGCTCGGGCTGGCCACGGTCAAGAAAATCGTTGACGAGCACGGCGCGCGGATCGATCTGCGCAATCGCATGCACGGCGAGACCGTCGAGGGTGCGCAGGTATCGATCCTGTTCCTGCAGATGGCGAGCGATACGCCAGGCGCCGAACCGGGTGCACAGGACGGGACGACTCCCGCCAAGACAAAAGCAAGTGAGCAGACAAAGGCAGCGTAAATGGCAACCATCCTGGTGGTAGATGATGAAATGGGCATCCGGGAATTGCTCTCGGAGATCCTCAGCGATGAAGGACATGTCGTCGAGGCGGCGGAGAACGCGCAGGCCGCGCGGGAATACCGGCTGAATCAGGCGCCCGATCTCGTGCTGCTCGATATCTGGATGCCCGATACCGACGGCGTCACGCTGCTCAAGGAATGGGCGGCGCAGGGGCTGCTGACGATGCCCGTGATCATGATGTCCGGGCACGCGACGATCGATACCGCCGTCGAGGCGACCAAGATCGGCGCGCTCGATTTCCTCGAAAAGCCGATCGCGCTGCAGAAGCTGCTGAAGTCGGTCGAGCACGGTCTCGCCCGCGGCGCGGCGCCGGTGTCCGCCAACGCGGCGGCGAAGGCGGGTGGCGGGCAGGCCGCGGGGCCGGCGACGGTCGCGTCCGCGGCGGCGCTGCCGACGCTCGGCGACGACATGGCGTCGGCGCTCGGCCTCGCGGGCCAGACGGCCGCGATCCCGTTCGACATCCCGTTGCGCGAAGCGCGCGATGCGTTCGAGCGCGCGTACTTCGAGTATCACCTCGCGCGCGAGAACGGCAGCATGACGCGCGTCGCGGAGAAGACGGGCCTCGAGCGCACGCACCTGTATCGCAAGCTCAAGCAGCTCGGCGTCGAGCTCGGCAAGAAGCCGTCCGAAGGTGCGCTGTAAAATATTTTGCGAAAGCACTTGCCCGGGGGCGAATAGCTCGATATACTTTCATTCTTCGTTGGCCCGGTAGCTCAGTTGGTAGAGCAGCGGATTGAAAATCCGCGTGTCGATGGTTCGATTCCGTCCCAGGCCACCAGCATTTAAAACCCCAAGAATCGGAAGGTTCTTGGGGTTTTTCGTTTGTGGTGGGTATCGCGTGTCGTGGGCGGCGGGCCCGGCAGCATTCGCCGGGGCATGATAAAATCCGTGCCCGCTCAATGACTTAGCGCATCGCTTCATGCGCATGGCAGGCTGCCCGCGGCGCGCCTGTCGTGGCGCGCGGCAACGATGCCGCGCGATGAGCGGTATAAGCGCGCCGCCGCATTCGCGGCCGACCGCGCTGCCTATACTGGTCGAGCCGGCGCAGGCCGGTCGCGTCGGGCCGCCCGGCGGCAGCCGGCCTCGGGGCGCAGTGCGACGCGAGCCTACACATTCACGGAGTATCACGGTGATTCGGACAGACGCTAAAGACGGCGCGCTCGTGTTGTTTTCCGGCGGGCAGGACTCCGCCACGTGCGTGGCATGGGCCCTCGAACGCTACCAGACGGTCGAGACGCTCGGCTTCGATTACGGCCAGCGTCATCGCGTCGAACTCGAGTGCCGCGAAGGCGTGCGCGAAGCGTTGAAGCACAGGTTTCCGGCGTGGTCGGACCGGCTCGGCGACGATCATATGATCGACCTGTCGGTGCTCGGCGCGATCAGCGATACCGCGATGACGCGCACGATCGAGATCGAGACGACGGCCAACGGCCTGCCGAACACGTTCGTGCCGGGCCGCAACCTGATGTTCATGACGATCGCCGCGGCGATCGCCTATCGCCGCGGGCTGCGCGTGCTGGTCGGCGGGATGTGCGAGACCGATTTCTCGGGCTATCCCGATTGCCGCGACGACACGATGAAGGCGCTGCAGGTCGCGCTGAATCTCGGGATGGATACGCGCATGGTGCTCGAGACGCCGCTGATGTGGCTCGACAAGGCGCAGACCTGGCAGCTCGCCGAACAGCTCGGCGGCGAGGCGCTCGTCGAACTGATCCGCGTCGAGACGCACACGTGCTACGTGGGCGAGCGCGCGGAGCTGCACGACTGGGGCTTCGGCTGCGGCGAATGCCCGGCCTGCAAGCTGCGCAAGCGCGGCTACGAGGCTTACCTGAAGGGCGAGCGGGTGACCGAAGCGCCGCTGTGATGCGGCTCGCGCGGGCAGCGCTTGATGGACAACGGATTCTGATCGACAACGAGCGGCGCGAGCCGGACGAAGCACGATGACTTACGCGGTCAAGGAAATTTTCTACACGTTGCAGGGCGAGGGCGCGAATGCGGGCCGGCCGGCCGTGTTCTGCCGGTTCGCCGGCTGCAACCTGTGGTCGGGCCGCGAAGAGGATCGTGCGGAGGCCGTGTGCCGCTTCTGCGATACGGATTTCGTCGGCACCGACGGCGAGAACGGCGGCAAGTTCAAGGACGCCGCCGCGCTCGTCGCGACGATCGCCGGCCTGTGGCCGGAGGGCGAAGCGAATCGCTTCGTCGTCTGCACGGGCGGTGAGCCGATGCTGCAGCTCGACCAGCCGCTCGTCGACGCGCTGCACGCGGCCGGCTTCGAGATCGCGATCGAGACCAACGGTTCGCTGCCGGTGCTCGAATCGATCGACTGGATCTGCGTGAGCCCGAAGGCCGATGCGCCGCTCGTCGTCACGAAGGGCAACGAACTGAAGGTCGTCGTGCCGCAGGACAACCAGCGGCTGGCCGACTACGCGAAGCTCGACTTCGAGTATTTTCTCGTGCAGCCGATGGACGGCCCGTCGCGCGACCTCAACACGAAGCTCGCGATCGACTGGTGCAAGCGTCATCCGCAGTGGCGGCTGTCGATGCAGACCCACAAATATCTGAACATTCCCTGAGCCACGGCTTTTGACATCGTGCTGATTACCCGAAAACTCGAATTCGACGCGGGCCACCGCATTCCCGATCACCGCAGCCAGTGCAGGAACCTGCACGGCCATCGCTACGTGCTCGAAATCACGCTGCGCGGCGATCTCGTCGATACCGAGGGGGCGCCCGACCGCGGCATGGTGATGGATTTCGCCGACGTGAAGGCGCTCGCGATGGAGCACCTCGTCAGCAAGTGGGACCACGCGTTTCTGGTCTATGCGCGCGACGACGTCGTGCGCTCGTTCCTCGAGCAGATGGCCGACCACAAGACGGTCGTGATCGACCGGATCCCGACCGTCGAGAACCTCGCGGCGATCGCGTTCGACCTCCTCGCGAACGTGTACGACGCGCACTACGGCGTGAACTTGCGCCTCGAGCGCGTGCGGCTGTACGAAACGCCGAACTGCTGGGCCGACGTTGAGCGCCAGCCCGGCCGCTGATCCTGCCTGCCCCCGCAGCCCCGCCGTCCGGCGCGGGCTGCCCGTCGCCGCGCACCGTGGCCTCGACTCCCTCCTTCCCGCGTCGGTAGGGCTTCCCCTGTCTGTTCCCGCATCGAGCGCCCGCCGCGCTATGATCGACGTGCCGCACCGAAAAACGCTCGCGTGAGCCATTGCGCGGCCCGCGCTGTCAGATCGGCCGTCCTGGGCCGACTCACGTTCTCCGGCGCGCGATCCGTCGCCGCCGCCGTGCTTCGGTTGCCCGGCGGTATGCATTCCGCTTTCCGCTGCGCCTGTTGCTTGTCCCGTTCGATTGCCGTTCCGTTCCGGAGGCCGTATCGATGAGCACGCTCACCAATTCCCTCAAACAACGCCTGCGCGACGGTGACGAGCCGCTGTACGGCCTGTGGCTGTCGCTCGGCAGCGACTCGGCCGCGGAAGCGCTCGCGCACGCCGGTTACGACTGGCTCTGCATCGACATGGAGCATGCGCCGAACGACAGTCGCGACGTGGCGTCGCAACTGCGTGCGATCGCCGCGGCGCACCTGCCGAGCGAGCCGGTCGTGCGCGTGCCGGCGCGCGAGCCGTGGCTCGTGAAGCGCGCGCTCGACGCCGGCGCGCGCACGCTGATGTTCCCGTGTATCGAGACGTCCGACGACGCCGCGCACGCGGTGCGGCTCACGCGCTTCCCGTCGCCCGACACACCCGACGGGCTGCGCGGTGTCGCAGGCATGGTGCGCGCGGCGGCGTTCGGCATGCGCCGCGACTACCTGCAGACGGCGAACGCGCAAGTCGCAGTGGTCGTGCAGGTCGAATCGGCGCGCGGCGTCGACGAAGTCGAGCGGATCGCGGCGACGCCCGGCGTCGATTGCCTGTTCGTCGGCCCGGCCGATCTCGCGGCGAGCCTCGGGCATCTCGGCGACATCCGCCACCCGGACGTCGAAACCGCGATGGCGCGCGTGCTCGCGGCCGGCAAGCAGGCAGGCGTCGCGGTCGGCATCTTCGCGGGCGACACGGCGGCCGCGCGCCAGTATCGCGACGCCGGTTACCGGATGATCACGGTATCGGCCGACGTGAGCTGGCTATTGCGCGCGACGCGGCAGGCGTTGCAGGAGGTACGGTCATGAACGGCGCAGACGCTGCGTGCCGCAGGCGCGCGCGGATCGGGACGATGGTCGGCCTGTGGGCCGTGTGTGCGGTTGCCGCCGCGCAGGGCGCGCCGCAAGCGAAGCCCGATCCGTCGCGCGAGACGCAATCGGCGGTTGCCGACTACAACGCCGGCGACTATCGCGCGGCGCTGGTGCAGTTCCACGATGCGGCCGAGCGCGGCGATCGCCTCGCGCAGTTCAACTACGCGATGATGCTGCTGACGGGCGAAGGCGTGACGGCGAACGTCGACGAAGGGCTGCGCTGGCTCAGGCGTGCGGCGGACGCGAACATGTCGCATGCGCAGTACGTGTACGGCCGGATGTTCGACGATGGCGAATTCGTCGCGCGCAATCCGGCGGAAGCGCATCGCTGGTTCCTGCGCGCCGCGAAGCAGGGGCACGTGCAGGCCGAGCTGTCGCTCGCGAACCAGTTCCTCGACGGGCGCGGCACGCCGCGCGACAACCGGCAGGCGTTCGCATGGTACAAGCAGGCCGCCGACGCGGGCGAGCCGACCGCACAGTACGTGACCGCGTCGTTCTACGAGCGCGGCGGCGACGGCGTCGCGCAGAACCTGAACATCGCGCGGGCGTATTACGCGGCGGCGGCCGCGCAGGGCGACGAGACGGCCGGGATGAAATTCAAGGAGCTGAGCGCGCGGCTGAAGGCGCCGGGGCCGGCATCGGGCGCCGGCGGGGAGCAGGGCAAGCCGCACGCGCCGTCGCAGTAGGCGGCCGCATTCGGCGCATCCAGTGAAAAACGGCGCCGGGGCGCCGTTTTCGTGTGCCGCGGTGCGGGGCCGCGATCAGCTCTTCATCAGCCGCCGCTGCCGCCCGACGCTCATGATCATCCCGATCGCGATGCCGAGCGTCGTGAGCGCGGTGCCGCCGTAGCTCATGAACGGCAGCGGCACGCCGACGACCGGCAGCACGCCGCTCACCATCCCGATGTTGACGAACGCGTAGACGAAGAACGCGAGCGTGAGCGAGCCCGCCAGCAGCCGGCCGAACAGCGTCGCGCCCTGCGCGGCGATGTAGAGCCCGCGCGCGATCAGCGCCATGTACAGCGTCAGCAGCACGAGCCCGCCGGCGAGCCCCCATTCCTCGGAGAACACCGCGAAGATGAAGTCGGTGTGCTTTTCCGGAATGAATTCGAGGTGCGCCTGCGTGCCTTTCAGGTAGCCCTTGCCGAGCACGCCGCCCGAGCCGATCGCGATCACGGCCTGGATCGTGTGGAAGCCCTTGCCGAGCGGGTCGGACGTCGGGTCGAGCAGCGTGCACACCCGGTGTTTCTGGTAGTCGTGCATCAGCGGCCACTGTACTTCGGGCTGGCAGATGCGTTCCTCGAACACGGCGATCGAGCCGACTGCGAGCACGCCCGCGACGAGCACCGGCACGATCAGCTTGAACGACAGGCCGGCGAGGTAGATCACGAAGAAGCCGGCCGCGAACACGAGCAGGCCCGTGCCGAGGTCGGGCTGCTTCGCGATCAGCCCGACCGGCACCAGCAGGATTCCGAATGCGGCGATGAAGTCGTACCAGCGCAGCCCGCCTTCGCGGCGCTGGTAGTACCACGCGAGCATCAGCGGCGTCGCGATCTTGAGGATTTCGGATGGCTGGATCACGACGCCGACGTTCAGCCAGCGCTTCGCGCCCTTCTTGGTCATCCCGAACAGCGCGACCGCAATCAGCAGCGTCACCCCGAACGTGTAGAGCGGGACCGCGAAGCGCATCAGCGTGGTCGGCGGGATGTTGGCGATCACCCACATCAGCACGAACGTCAGCAGGATGTTGCGCAACTGGTCCTCGACGCGGCCCGGCATGTCGATCGACGCGCTGTACAGCGTGACGATGCCGACGCACAGCAGCAGGAACACGATGAGGGCGAGCGGGCGGTCGAAGCCCGCGAACATCTGCTTGATCTTGTCGAGCCAGGCGCGCTTGTCGAATTGCATGCCTTTCTCCGTTAATGAGCGGTGCCGGCGTCCGCGGCTTTCGCGGGGGCCGTCGCACGATGGTTGTCGTCCCGCGGCGCGGCGGCGACCGGCTGCGCGTCGCTGGCGGGCCGGCGCGGTCGGTGCGGACGCCGGATCGGCGGCAGGCTCGCGGCCATCGGCGCCGCGGCGCTCGCGTCGGCCGGCGCCGTGGCGCTGGCCGCACCCGATGCGGCCGAGGCACCCGACGCGGCCGATGCCGCCTCGGCCGCGCTGGCCGCCGACGGCACGACCGGCTGCGGCAGTGCGGTGAAGCCGGCCGCGATCGTGGCGGGCTTCGACGTGTCGCCGACCACCGGCGCGCTCACCGGCTCGGTCGCCGACGCCGCGGCGGCCACGGCCGCGGCCTCGTTCTTCGGGTTCTGGCGCTCGACCAGGTAGTAGTCGAGCACGCGGCGCGCGATCGGGCCGGCGGCCTGCGCGCCCCAGCCGCCGTTTTCGACGACCAGCGCGACGGCGATCTGCGGATGGTCGACCGGCGCGTACGCGATGAACAGCGCGTGGTCGCGCAGGTGTTCGGCGAGCAGGTGGCCCTTGTAGTTCGAACCCTGCAGCGAGAACACCTGCGCGGTACCGGTCTTGCCGGCGGCGAGGTACTGCGCGCCGCGAAACACCTTGTACGCGGTCCCGGACGGGTTCTCGATCACGTTCTCCATCCCGCGCTTCACGACGTCGATGTCGGCCGCCTTCAGCGGGATCACCTCGCTTTCCTTCGGCACGGTCAGGTGGCGCGCCCGCGAGATCGGGTCCTCGACTTCCTTCACGAGGTGAGGCTTCATCACGACGCCGTTGTTCGCGAGCGTTGCCGTGGCATGCGCGAGCTGCAGGATCGTGAACGAGTTGTAGCCCTGGCCGATCCCGAGGCTGATCGTCTCGCCGTCGAACCACTTCTGCTGCGCGGCCTTCTTGAACGCCTTCTTCTTCCAGTCGGTCGACGGCAGGATGCCGCGCGCCTCGCCCTGGATGTCGATTCCGGTGATCTGGCCGAAGCCGAACGGCTTCATGAAGTTCGCGATCGCGTTCACGCCGAGGTCGCGCGCGAGCATGTAGAAGTAGGTGTCGTTCGACACCATGATCGCCTTGTTCATGTCGACCCAGCCCTGGCCCGAGCGCACGTCGTTGCGGAACGTGTGGCCGCCGAACGTGAAGTAGCCCGGGTCCTGGAAGCCCCAGCCCGGCGTGCGCTTGCCGAGCGTGAGGCCCGCGAGCGCCATGAACGGCTTGTACGTCGAGCCGGGCGGGTAGGTGCCGTGCAGCGGGCGGTTCAGGAGCGGCTTGTCGGGCGAGTTGTTCAGCTCGTCCCAGGTCTGCTGGTCGATGCCGTCGACGAACGAGTTCGGGTCGAAGCTCGGCGACGATACGAACGCGAGCACGTCGCCCGTCTTCGGCTCGATCGCGACGAGCGCGCCGCGCTTGCCGGCGAACGCCTGCTCGGCGACCTGCTGCAGCCCGATGTCGAGCGACAGCACGAGGTTGTTGCCGGGCGTCGCCTGCGTGCGCGACAGCGTGCGCACCGGCCGGCCGCCAGCCGTCACCTCGACTTCCTCGAAGCCCGTCAGCCCGTGCAGCTCGGTCTCGTAGCTCTGCTCGACGCCGATCTTGCCGATGTAGTCGGTGCCCTTGTAGTTGTTCGCGTCGCGGCGCGGATCGTAGTGCTCCTGGTCGCTGTCGTTGTCGTCGCTCATCGCGTCGATGCGATCCTGGTCGCGCTTCGAGATCCGGCCGATATAGCCGATCACGTGCGCGGCCGTCATGCCGAGCGGGTACTGGCGGAACAGCCGCGCGCGCACGTCGACGCCGGGGAAGCGGAAGCGCTGCGCGGTGAAGCGCGCGACTTCGGCGTCGGTGAGCCGCGTGCGGATCGGCAGGCTCTCGAAGTTCTTCGAGTCTTCCTGCAGCTTCTTGAAGCGGCGGCGGTCGCGGGCGTCGATCGGGATGATCTCGGACAGCTTGTCGATCGTGTTGTCGAGCGTGTCGTCGAGCTTCGACGGCGTGATCTCGAGCGTGTACGCCGAGTAGTTCTTCGCGAGGATCACGCCGTTGCGGTCGGTGATGATCCCGCGGTTCGGCACGATCGGCGCGACCGAGATGCGGTTTTCCTCGGCCTGCAGCGCGTATTTGCCGTGCTGCATCAGCTGCAGGTAGAAGAAGCGGCTCGCGAGCAGCCCGAAGCAGACGAACACGAACACGCCCGCCGCCGCGACGCGCAGGCGGAACCTCGAGAGCTGCTGTTGGGTGTCGTTGAATTCGGTCATTTAAGGGCAATCTGGCCCGCGCGCGGACGCGGGCGAGGTGCCGCCCCGGAGCGCGGCGCGCGGCGGGCGTGGGGGCGGCGGGTATTCAAGGTCGGTCCGGCTCAGATCGGGCGCGTATCGTCCGGGTCGACCGGGCGGCGTTGCGGCATCAGCAGCAGGTGGCTCGCGATCGGCCACAGCGCGGCTTCGACGAAACCGTCGACGAGATAGCGCCAGCCGGGGAACGCGGCGCCCATCAGCAGGCGGATCACGAACGGCACGAGCTGCGCGGCGACCAGCAGCGGCGTCACGTACAGCACCTGCACGCCGATCGGCATCCACAGCACGCGGCGGTGGATCGTGATCGCGCCGTACGACAGCAGCGTATAGGCGAGCGCGTGCTCGCCGAGCAGCCCCGCGTCGTGCACGTCCATCAGGATGCCGAGCGCGAACGCGACGCCCATCCCGACCTTGCGCGGCTGGTGGATGTTCCAGAACAGCAGCACGAGCGCGACGAAATCGGGCACGCCGGGCAGGCGGCCCCACGGCATCAGGTTCAGCAGGAACGCGGCGGCGAGGCTGAAGACGATGAAGTACGGATTGACCGGCTGCAGGATGTATTGCGGGCGGTTCATCGCTGGGCTCCTGATTGCCCGGCGGCGGGCTTCGCAGGCGCGGCGGCGGGCTGGGCCGGCGCCGCAGGGGCTGCCGGCGCCGGTTTCGCGCCGGGCTGGGCCGCGGCGGCCGGCTTCGCGTTCGCGTCGGCCTTGTCGGTTTTCTCGGCCTTTTCGCCCTTTTCGCCCTTCGCGGCGGCTTTCGCGCCCTTCTTGCCTTTCGCGTTCTTCTCGGCGGCGGGATCGGGCTCGGCCGGGCGCGGCGGGATGTCGTTGCGGTAATGCAGCACGAGCATCTGGCGCGCGCCGCGCACGGCCGCGACCGGCGCGCAGGTCACCCGGGCGAACGCGGTATCGGCGAGCTTGTCGACGCGCACGACCTTCGCGACCGGCAGGCCGGGCGGATAGACGCCATCGAGGCCGCTCGTGATCAGCTCGTCGCCGGCGACGAGATCCGCGCTGGTCGGCACGAAGCGCAGGTCGAGCGAATCGCCCTTCGGCGTGCCGTAGATCACGCTGCGCAGGCCGGTGCGCAGCACCTGCACGGGAATCGCGAGATCGCGGTCGGTGACCAGCGTGACTTCGGATTGCAGCGGGAACACGCGCGTGACCTGGCCGACCACGCCGTCCTCGCTGACGACGGGCGAGCCGTCCTGGATGCCTTGCTGCGAGCCTTGCCCGACCACGATCTTCTGCGTGAACGGATCGCTCGTGTCGTACTGGATCTCGACCGGCGTCGATTGCGTCGCGATGTGCTGGCGCAGTTCGAGCACCGCGCGCAGGTGCGCGTTCTCCTGCGTGAGCACGGCGGCCTGGTTGGCCTGCGTGGACAATTGCAGGTTGCGCTTGCGGAGATCGTCGTTCTCGTGGCGCAGCGCCGCGCCGGTGACGGCGAGGTCGGCCGCGCCCATGAACAGGTCGCGCGGCACGAGCGCCGCGCGTTGCAGCGGGTAGAGCACGGTGCCGAGCACGCCGCGCACGATTTCGAGCGTGCTGAAGCGCGCGTCCGACACGAGGAGCGCGATGGCGAGGGCGACGAAGAAGATGAGCCGCGCGAGCGCGGGCGGACCTTGCTTGAAGAGGGGCGGCGGACTGTATTCCATGGTCGGCGCCGGGCGCGTGTGATCGGTTAAATAATGCTCAGACGCGCAAACGGCGCGGCGGTTCGTTCTGAACGAGCGATCCGGCCACGCCGCGGGTGCGTCATATCAAACGGGACTGCCTAGGCGATCACTGGGCGATCACTCGTACGAGAAGATGCTGCCCAGCTTGTCCATGCGCTCGAGCGCCATGCCCGAACCGCGCACGACGCAGGTCAGCGGATCTTCCGCGACGAGCACCGGCAGGCCGGTTTCTTCCGCGAGCAGGCGATCGAGGTCGCGCAGCAGCGCGCCGCCGCCCGTCAGCATCATCCCGCGTTCGGCGATGTCGGCGCCGAGTTCCGGCGGCGTCTGTTCGAGCGCGATCTTCACCGACGACACGATCTGGTTCAGCGGATCGGTCAGTGCTTCGAGGATTTCGTTGCTGGAGATCGTGAAGCTGCGCGGGATGCCTTCCGACAGGTTGCGGCCCTTCACTTCCATTTCCTTGACTTCGGAGCCCGGGAACGCGGAGCCGATTTCCTTCTTGATCGCTTCGGCGGTCTGCTCGCCGATCAGCATCCCGTAGTTGCGGCGGATGTAGTTGACGATCGCCTCGTCGAACTTGTCGCCGCCGACGCGCACCGAGCCTTTGTAGACGATGCCGCCGAGCGAGATCACGCCGACTTCGGTCGTGCCGCCGCCGATGTCGACGACCATCGAGCCGGTGGCTTCCGAGACCGGCAGGCCCGCGCCGATCGCGGCCGCCATCGGCTCCTCGATCAGGTAGACCTGCGACGCGCCGGCGCCGTGCGCCGCTTCCTTGATCGCGCGGCGCTCGACCTGGGTCGAGCCGCACGGCACGCAGATGATGATGCGCGGCGACGGCGAGAACATGCGCGACTCGTGGGCCGTCTTGATGAACTGCTTGATCATCTGCTCGGTGACGGTGAAGTCGGCGATCACGCCGTCCTTCATCGGGCGGATCGCCTCGATGTTGCCCGGCACCTTGCCGAGCATCTGCTTGGCTTCCTTGCCGACCGCCTGGATCGTCTTCTTGCCGTTGGGGCCGCCTTCCTGGCGGATCGACACGACGGACGGTTCATCGAGCACGATGCCCTTGCCGCGCATGTAGATCAGGGTGTTTGCGGTGCCGAGGTCGATCGCGAGATCGTTGGAGAAGTAGCTGCGCAAAAAACCGAACATTCAGAATCCTGTTTCGCTCTGGGCCGGCCCTGCATAGCGAGCGCTGAGGGCGGCAGCGGAAAAAATAACAGCCTCGGGAAGCGTGGCGGAAGCGGCCGCCGCGGCGCACGAAGCTGCGAGTGATGTCTACCGGGGATCGCACGAAGCACGCACGGCTTGCCGAAGCAGGGCGAAACGGTGCGGGAAAAGGCTGCCGGGTTTGGGTCGAACGCGTAATGATACCTTATAATTTCACGGTATTTGAATCGAAACGGGCGGTATTTTTGCCGCTTCGGCCCCGATTTCTGAGGGTGGATCGCACCCTCCAACCCCCCGCCGCAGTGCTGCTTTCGATGCACTGCGCAGCCTTGTTTTTCCGGTGATCGCATGGCCCTGACCCTGACCGATGTGAAACGCATCGCGCACCTGGCGCGACTCGAAATGGCCGACGCCGATGCCGAGCACATGCTCGGCCAGCTCAATGAATTCTTCGGCCTCGTCGAGCAGATGCAGGCGGTCGACACCGCCGGCATCGCGCCGCTCGCCCACCCGATCGAACAGATCCAGGAAGTCGCGCAGCGCCTGCGCGACGACGCCGTGACGGAAGTCGTCAATCGCGACGACAACCAGCGTCCGGCGCCGGCCGTCCAGGACGGCCTCTATCTCGTGCCGAAGGTGATCGAGTAAGCATTCGATGACAAGCGCGCCGGCCGTCCAGTGCCGCGCGCGACCCAGAATTCCCAGGAAAACCACTCAATGCACGCAAAAAGCCTGACCGAACTGCGCGCCGCGCTCGCCGCCAAGGAATGCTCGGCCGTCGAGCTCGCGCAGCACTATCTGAAACGGATCGACGCCGCGCGCGACCTGAACGCGTTCGTCCACGTCGACGCCGACCTCACCCTCGCGCAGGCGAAAGCCGCCGACGCCGAACTCGCGCGCGGCGCGGGCGGCGCGCTCACCGGCCTGCCGATCGCGCACAAGGACGTGTTCGTCACGCGCGGCTGGCGCTCGACCGCCGGCTCGAAAATGCTCGCGAACTACGAGAGCCCGTTCGACGCGACCGTCGTCGCCCGCCTGCAGGCGGCCGGCATGGTCACGCTCGGCAAGACCAACATGGACGAGTTCGCGATGGGCTCGTCGAACGAAAACTCGGCGTTCGGCGCGGTGAAGAACCCGTGGGACACGAACGCAGTGCCGGGCGGCAGCTCGGGCGGCAGCTCGGCCGCCGTCGCCGCGCGCCTCGCGCCGGCCGCGACCGGCACCGACACCGGCGGCTCGATCCGCCAGCCCGCGTCGTTCGCGGGCGTGACGGGCATCAAGCCGACCTACGGCCGCGTGTCGCGCTACGGGATGATCGCGTTCGCGTCGTCGCTCGACCAGGGCGGCCCGATGGCGCAGAGCGCGTCCGACTGCGCGCTGCTGCTGAACGCGATGGCCGGCTTCGACGAGCGCGACTCAACGAGCCTCGAGCGCGACGACGAAGACTTCACGCGCCACCTCGGCCAACCGTGGGCCGCCGGCAACGACGCGGGCAAGCCGCTCGCGGGCCTGCGCATCGGCTTGCCGAACGAGTATTTCGGCGCCGGCCTCGCCGACGACGTGCGCGCGACGATCGACGCGGCGCTCAAGCAATACGAGGCGCTCGGTGCGACGCTCGTGCCGGTGTCGCTGCCGAAGACGGAACTGTCGATCCCCGTGTACTACGTGATCGCTCCGGCGGAAGCGTCGTCGAACCTGTCGCGTTTCGACGGCGTGCGCTTCGGCCACCGCGCCGCGCAGTACGGTGATCTGCTCGACATGTACAAGAAGTCGCGCGCCGAAGGCTTCGGGCCTGAAGTGAAGCGCCGGATCCTGGTCGGCACCTACGTGCTGTCGCACGGCTACTACGACGCGTACTACCTGCAGGCGCAGAAGATCCGCCGCATCATCGCGAACGATTTCCAGGAAGCGTTCAAGTCCTGCGACGTGATCATGGGCCCGGCGTCGCCGACGGTCGCATGGGATCTCGGCGCGAAGGGTGACGATCCGGTGCAGATGTATCTCGCGGATATCTACACGCTGTCGGTGAGCCTCGCGGGCCTGCCCGGCATGAGCGTGCCGTGCGGCTTCGGCGCGGGCGCGAACGCGAAGCGCCCGGTCGGCCTGCAGATCATCGGCAACTATTTCAACGAAGCCCGGATGCTGCAGGTCGCCGACGCGTTCCAGCGCGCGACCGACTGGCACAAGCAAGTTCCGGCAGGGGTGTAAGCACATGGCTACTCAGTGGGAAGTCGTTATCGGTCTCGAGACGCACGCGCAACTGTCGACCGTCTCGAAGATTTTCTCGGGCGCATCGACGCAGTTCGGCGCGGAGCCGAACACGCAGGCGTGCCCGGTCGACCTGGCGTTGCCGGGCGTGCTGCCGGTGCTGAACCGCGGCGCGGTCGAGCGGGCGATCCGCTTCGGCCTCGCGATCGGCTCGACCATCGCGCCGCGCAGCATCTTCGCGCGCAAGAATTATTTCTACCCCGATCTGCCGAAGGGCTATCAGATCAGCCAGTACGAGATTCCGGTCGTGCAGGGCGGCCAGATCACGATCCAGGTGCCGGCCAACGAGAAGGCCGGCAAGCCGGCGTACGAGAAGACGGTCAACCTGACCCGCGCGCACCTCGAGGAAGACGCGGGCAAGTCGCTGCATGAAGACTTCGCCGGGATGACCGGGATCGACCTGAACCGCGCGGGCACGCCGCTGCTCGAGATCGTCACCGAGCCGGAAATGCGCAGCGCGGCCGAGGCCGTTGCCTATGCGAAGGCGCTGCATGCGCTCGTCGTGTGGCTCGGCATCTGCGACGGCAACATGCAGGAAGGCTCGTTCCGCTGCGACGCGAACGTGTCGGTGCGACCGGTCGGCCAGGAGAAATTCGGCACGCGTGCGGAAATCAAGAACCTGAACTCGTTCCGGTTCCTCGAGGAAGCGATCAACTACGAAGTGCGTCGCCAGATCGAGCTGATCGAGGACGGCGGCGAAGTCGTGCAGGAAACGCGCCTGTACGATCCGGACAAGCGCGAGACGCGCTCGATGCGCAGCAAGGAAGACGCGCACGATTACCGCTACTTCCCCGATCCCGACCTGATGCCGCTCGTGATCGGCCGGGACTGGGTCGAGCGCGTGCAGTCCGGCATGCCGGAGCTGCCGGCCGCGATGCAGCAGCGCTTCGTCGGCGAGTACGGTGTGTCCGCGTACGACGCGGGCGTGCTGACGTCGAGCAAGGCGATGGCCGCGTACTTCGAGTCGGTTGTCGCGAAGGCCGGTGCGGCGAATGCGAAGATCGTCGCGAACTGGCTGATGGGCGACGTGTCGTCGCAGCTGAACCGCGACGGCATCGAGATCGACGCGATTCCCGTCTCGGCCGCGCAGCTCGCGCTGCTGCTGCAACGGATCGCCGACGGCACGATCTCGAACAAGATCGCGAAGGAAATCTTCGCGACGATCTGGGACGAGAAGGCGACCGACGAAGGCGCGGCCGACCGCATCATCGACGCGAAGGGCCTCAAGCAGATCTCCGACACCGGCGCGCTGGAAGCGATCATCGACGAAGTGCTCGCGGCGAACGCGAAATCGGTCGAGGAATTCCGCGCCGGCAAGGAAAAGGCGTTCAACGCGCTGATCGGCCAGGCGATGAAGGCGACCAAGGGCAAGGCCAATCCGCAGCAGGTCAACGAACTGCTGAAGAAGAAGCTCGGCTGAGCATGCGCGCGCGTCTGAACCGCGCTTGACGACGGGCCGCTCCGAACCAGTTCGGGGCGGCCCGTCGCGTTTGGTGGATGCGTTATCGTATGCACCACACCGTCCAACGGAGGAACGAATGGCGAAACAACCGTCGCTCGACGATTTCCGCGTGCCCTACAGCACGCGCGAGAAGGAAGCCGCCGCATTCAAGCTCGACGCGTTCGACCCTGGTGCGAAGCCGTTTTCGTCCGGCTCGAAGGAGGCCGACCGCGAACGGCTGTCGGTCGTGTCGACCGAGCTCGACGTGCAGCAGGAGCGCTTGCACACGCAGCAGAAGAAGCGCGTGCTGCTCGTGCTGCAGGGCATGGACACGAGCGGCAAGGACGGCACCGTGCGCGCGGTGTTTCGCGAGGTCGACCCGCTCGGCCTGCGCATCGTGCCGTTCAAGGCGCCGACGCCGATCGAGGCCGCGCACGACTTCCTGTGGCGCGTGCATGCGCAGGTGCCGGCGGCGGGCGAGCTCGCGATCTTCAACCGCAGCCACTACGAGGACGTGCTGGTGCCGCGGGTGCTCGGCGCGATCGGCGACAAGGAGTGCGAGCGCCGCTACCGGCAGATCCGCGATTTCGAGACGATGCTGTTCGAGAACGGCACGACGATCATCAAGTGCTTCCTGCACATCTCGAAGGACGAGCAGCGCGCGCGGCTGCAGGCGCGCATCGACGACCCGACCAAGCACTGGAAGTTCGACATCTCCGATCTCGACGCGCGCAAGCACTGGGACGCGTACCAGTCCGCATACCGCGACGCGCTCGCCGCGACGTCGGCCGAGCATGCGCCGTGGTACGTGATCCCGGCGAATTCGAAGACGCACCGCAACGTGATGATCGCCGAGCTGCTGCTGCGCACGATGACCGACATGAAGCTGGAATTCCCGCCGCCGAAGCCCGAGCTCGAAGGCGTGAAGATCCGTTAAGCTGCCCCCCTGTAAAAACATCGAACTGAACGGAACCCGACATGATGCGAGTGATTACCGCCAACCTGAACGGCATCCGCTCCGCCGCGAAGAAGGGCTTCTTCGACTGGCTCGGCGAACAGAACGCCGATTGCGTATGCGTGCAGGAAATCAAGGTGTCGGCCGACGACCTGCCGGCCGAATTCGTCGAGCCGCACGGCTTCAAGAGCTATTTCCACCACGCCGAGAAGAAGGGCTACAGCGGCGCGGGCGTGTACAGCCGCCGCGAGCCCGATGACGTGATCATCGGTTTCGGCAGCAGCGAGTTCGATCCCGAAGGGCGCTACGTCGAGGCGCGCTACGGCAAGCTGTCGGTCGTGTCGGTGTACGTGCCGTCCGGTTCGAGCGGCGAGGAGCGCCAGCAGGCGAAGTACCGCTTCATGGCCGAATTCATGCCGCACCTCGCGGCGCTGAAGAAGAAGCGCGAGGTGATCCTGTGCGGCGACGTGAACATCGTCCACAAGGAAATCGACATCAAGAACTGGAAGAGCAACCAGAAGAACTCGGGCTGCCTGCCGGAAGAACGCGAGTGGCTCACGAAGCTGTTCGACGACGTCGGCTACGTCGACGTGTTCCGCACGCTCGATCAGCGCCCCGAGCAGTACACGTGGTGGAGCAACCGCGGCCAGGCGTACGCGAAGAACGTCGGGTGGCGGATCGATTACCAGATCGCGACCCCGGGCGTGGCCGGGACCGCGAAAAGCACATCGATCTTCAAGGACATCAAGTTCAGCGATCACGCGCCGCTGACGATCGACTACGACTACCAGAAGTGACGGCCGGCGCCGCGCCGCGCGCGTAGCCGCCGAATGCAAAACGGGCCGCATGTCGAACATGCGGCCCGTTTCGTTTGGGGCGTGGCTTACTGCTTGAGCGACGCCATATCCACCACGAACCGGTACTTCACGTCGCTCTTCAGCATCCGCTCGTAGGCGGCGTTGATCTGCTGCATCGGAATCGTCTCGATATCGGACGTGATCCCGTGCTCCGCGCAGAAGTCGAGCATTTCCTGCGTTTCCGCGATCCCGCCGATCAGCGAGCCCGCGAGGCGGCGGCGCTTGAAGATCAGGTTGAACACCTGCGGCGACGGATGGTCGTGCTCCGGCGCGCCGACGAGCGTCATCGTGCCGTCGCGCTTGAGCAGGTGCAGGAACGGGTTCAGGTCGTGCTGCGCGGCGACCGTGTTCAGGATGAAGTCGAAGCTGTTCAGGTGCGCGTTCATCTGCGCTTCGTCCTTCGAGATCACCACTTCATGCGCGCCGAGCCGCTTGCCGTCCTCGATCTTCGACGGCGACGTCGTGAACAGCACGACGTGTGCGCCCATCGCGCGCGCCAGCTTCACACCCATGTGGCCGAGGCCGCCGAGACCGACGATGCCGACCTTCTTGCCGGGGCCGACGTTCCACTGCCGCAGCGGCGAGTAGGTCGTGATCCCCGCGCACAGCAGCGGCGCGGCGCCGGCCGGATCGAGCGTGTCCGGCACGCGCAGCACGAACGCCTCGTCGACGACGAGCTGCGTCGAATAGCCGCCGTACGTGATGTCGCCCGTCACGCGGTCCTGGCCGTTGTAGGTGCCGACGAAGCCGTTCTCGCAATACTGCTCGAGGCCTTCTTCGCAGCTCGCGCAGGTGCGGCACGAATCGACGAGACAGCCGACGCCGACCAGCTCGCCGACCTTGAAGCGCGACACCTGCGGGCCGGTCGCGGTTACGCGGCCGACGATTTCATGGCCCGGCACGACCGGGTAGATCGTGTTGCGCCATTCGTTGCGCGCTTGGTGAAGATCGGAGTGGCAGACGCCGCAGTAGAGGACGTCGATCTGGACGTCGAGGTCGCGCAGCGCGCGACGCTGGAATTCGAACGGGGCGAGCGGCGATTGCGAATCGGTCGCCGCGTAGGCATAGGTCGTGCTCATGCAAAGGCTCCTTGTCCGGAAAAGATCCGGCGAAACAGACTGCCGTCGCATCATGTGGCGATGCGGCGAGACAGGTGCCTATCGTAAGGAGCGCACCGCCGCGGCGAAATACATGAAGGTCTGGAAGATTTGCCTATTCCTCTTGAATTGCGCGCGAACGCCCGTCAAAACGCGTTCAAGGTGCTAAATTGCGAGCCAGATTCTCTTGCCGGACAGGACCACGCAGATGAGCTTCCAGCCCCTTTTTGCCGACTCGGGCGACCGCGTGCAGCGCCGCATGATCGAGCTGCACACGCGCCTCGCGCCGAACGAGGGCGACACGCTCGCGGCGCTCGACGGCGTGCGCTTGCTCCGCGTGAGCCGTCCCGCGCCGCGCATGCCCGTGCTGTACGAGCCGAGCATCATCGTCGTGTGCCAGGGTCGCAAGCTCGGCTATCTCGGCGACCGCTCGTTCGTGTACGACGCGCAGCAATACCTGGTGCTGTCGGTGCCGCTGCCGTTCGAATGCGAAACCTTCGCGAGCATGGACGAGCCGTTTCTCGCGATCTCGATCCGCGTCGATCTCGCCGTGATCGCCGAGCTCGCGATCCTGCTCGACGAGACGCTCGGCGCGGCGATCAGCGAGCCGCTCGGCGTCTATTCGACGCCGCTCGACGCGCCGCTGGCCGATGCGGTCGTGCGGTTGCTCGAAGCACTCGCGTCGCCGCACGACACGCGCGTGCTGGGGCCGGCGATCATGCGCGAGATCGCGTATCGCGTGCTGACCGGCGAGCAGGGCGACGCGATGCGCGCGGCGCTCGTGCAGCAGCATCATTTCGGCCGCATCGCGAAGGCGCTGCGGCGCATCCATGCGGAGCTGAGGGCCGATCTCGACGTCGAGACGCTTGCCCGCGAAGCCGGGATGAGCCTCGCGGTGTTTCACGCGCAGTTCAAGCACGTGACGGCGACGTCGCCGATGCAGTACGTGAAGACCGCGCGGCTGCACCAGGCGCGGCTGATGATGGTGCGCGACGGACTGGGCGCCGGCGCGGCAGCCGCGCGGGTCGGCTATGCGAGCGCGTCGCAGTTCAGTCGCGAGTTCAAGCGGCTGTTCGGCCGCAGCCCCGCGGATGATGTGCGCTGGATGCGTGACAGCGGGGTGCGCCCGGCGATGGCCGACGCGGACGCATAGCGTCCCGGGTCTCGCGCGGCGGCTCAGCGCCGCACGATCTTGCGCCGCTGCGCGCTGATGCCCGCATAGTCGGGCAGCGATTCGACGCGTTTGCCCGTCGCCTTCGCGTACAGCGGCATCAGGTCCGGCAGCCGGTTCAGCAGATCCTGGCGGCGCGCGGCGCTGTACGGGTGCGTGTAGATGAAGCCCGACGCCTTGTTCGCGCGCGTCGCGACCGCGAGCTTGTCCCACAGCGTGATCGCCGCGCGCGGATCGAAGCCCGCGCGTGCGGCGATGTCGCCGCCGATCACGTCGGCTTCGGTTTCGTCGGTCGGATCGTAGTGGAGCGACTGCAGACGCTCGCCGAGATTCAGCGCCTGCGGCAGCGGATCGCCGACGCCGAACAGCGGCGGCAGCGCGGCCGCGCGCAGCGACGTCTGCGAGGTCACGCTGAAGTTGCTGCGCGCGTGTTCGCGCAGCGCATGCGCGATGCCGTGCGCGAGCAGCACGCCGAGTTCGTCGTCGTTCAGGCGTACGCGGTCGAGCATGCCGCCGTACACCAGCACCTTGCCGCCCGGCAGGCAAGTCAGGCGGATGTCGCGCGAGCGGATCGCGTTGACGTCCCACGCCCAGCTTTTCACGCGGTCGTTCCACTTCACCGAATACGGCGCGAGCTTCGCGACGATCGCGCGCAGGCGTTTCACGCGCGGCTGGTTCGCGGGCAGCAGGCGGTTGCTGTCGGCGGCCGTCTGCACGATCTGCGCGTATTCGTTCGCGGTGAGCTGTTCGAGCAGCGGCGACGGGATCAGCGTGCGGAACGCGATCGCGTTGCCGTAGCGGACCTGCTGCGGCGTCGGCGTATAGGCCTTCGCCGGCACCGCGGCGCCGGTCGGCTGCGCGCCTTCGGCGGCGGACGGCGGGACGGGCGCGGCAGACGTGGCGGGGGCGGGCGGCGTCGCCTGCGCGGCGGCCGGTGCGGAGCCCGCAGCCGTCGCGCCGATGTCGGTCGCGTGCGCACTCGTCGCGGTGAATGCCGCGGCGCCGACGCTCAACGCAGCCGTCACGCGTGCGAGACGATGCAGGCGGTTACCGCGCACGGCTCGCCTCGCCGTCGCGCGCGGCACCGTTCCATGGCGCGATCCTGAACAGCAGCAGCATGCCGGGAACCGCGAGCGCGGTGCACACGATGAAATAGTCGTACCAGCCGATCTTCGCGACGACGAAGCCGCTCGCGGCCGATGCGAGCGTACGCGGCACCGACGCGAGGCTCGTGAACAGCGCGAACTGCGTGGCCGTGTAGCGCGGGTCGGTCGTGCTCGCGATATATGCGACGAACGCGGCCATCGTGAGGCCGGTCGTGAAGGTTTCGAAGCCGTAGACGAGCGCGAGCGCGACCGTCATCGGGCTCAGCTTCGGCGTGATCTCGATACCGAACACCGACATGAACGACGCGAGCGCGTGGCTGGCCGCGACCGTGAAGTCGTACAGCATCGCGAGCACCGGCGAGCCGGGGCCGAGCTGCGCGAGCCACGCGAAGCCGAGCGTCGACACCATCTGCAGCGCGCCGAAGATCCACAGCCCGCGGCCGATGCCGATCTTCACGAGCCAGATGCCGCCGATGATGCCGCCGGCGACGCTCGCGACGAGCGCGGTGGTCTTCGCGACGATGCCGATCTCGGTGCGCGAGAAGCCGATGTCGAGGAAGAACGACGTCGACAGCGTGGTGGCCATCGTGTCGCCGATCTTGAACAGGAAGATGAACGCGATGACGAGCAGCGCGCCGGCCCAGCCGTCGCGCTGGATGAATTCGCGGAACGGCAGCACGATCGCGTCGCGCAGGTTGCGCGGCGGCGTGCCGACCACTTCCGGCTCGCGCACGACGAGCGTCATCAGGATGCCCGGCAGCATGAACGCGCCGGTGATCGCGAATACCGCGTCCCACGGCAGGTGGTCGGACAGGATCAGCGCGAGCGAACCGGGAATCAGCGCGGCGAGCTTGTACGCGTTCACGTGCACCGCGTTGCCGAGGCCCTGCTCGGTGTCGCGCAGCAGCTCGCGGCGATACGCGTCGATCACGATGTCGGCGCTCGCGCCGAAGAATGCGACGAGCGTGGTGAGCGCGGCGACCGTCCAGATCGAGTCGCGCGGCGACACGAAGCCGAGCGCGGCGATCGCGCCGGCGACCAGCAGCTGCGTGAGCAGCAGCCAGCCGCGCCGGCGGCCCGGCCGCCAGCCGGGCAGGCGCGGGATGTAGCGGTCCATCAGCGGCGCCCACAGGAACTTCCACGTATACGGGAACTGGATCAGCGCGAACAGGCCGATTTCCTTCAGGTTTACACCCTCGGAGCGCAGCCATGCCTGCACGAGGTAGACGAGCGTGAAGAGGGGCAGCCCCGACGTGAAGCCCAGGAACACGCAGATCAGCATGTGCGTGTTCAGATAGGCGCGCCAGCCGGGGTGATCCTCGTGAGCGGTGAGTGCGGGCGCCTCGTGTGGCGTTTTCGACATGGACAGGAACTGGGTAGCGTTGACTGACGGCGGCGGCAGCGCAGGCGGCGCGCACGGCGCAGGAGGGGCGGCCGCGCGCGTGGGCGGGCCGGATCTTCCGTCAACGGCTCCCCGGCTCAGCTGCGCTTGACGCGATAGACAGCAAGACTACCACGCCAGTTCGCTCCCCATCGAATCGGCTGGCCTTCGTGCAGCACGACGCGGTCGAGAATCGTCACGCCCACTTCGGGCGCCAGCGCCTCGAAATCCTCGATCGTCAGCACCCGCACGTTCGGCGTGTTGTGCCACTGGTAAGGCAGCGACTTCGACACCGGCATCCGGCCGTTCAGCACCGACAGCCGGTGCGGCCAGTAGCCGAAGTTCGGGAACGACACGATGCACTCGCGGCCCACGCGCGCCGTTTCGCGCAGGATCGCGGCCGTCTGGTGGATCGTTTGCAGCGTTTGCGACAGGATCGCGATGTCGAAGCTGTGGTCCTCGAACAGGCGCAGGCCATCCTCGAGGTTCTGCTGGATCACGTTGATGCCGTTCTTCGCGCTCGCGAGCACGCCCGCGTCGTTCAGTTCGATCCCGTAGCCGGTGACGTCCAGCTCCTCCATCAGCAGCGCGAGCAGCGAGCCGTCACCGCAGCCAAGGTCGAGCACGGTCGAGCGCGGCTCGACCCAGCGCGCGATCGTGCGGAAGTCCGCGCGCGCGGACAGGGAGTTCAGTGCTTGCTGGTTCATGCTCCCACCTCGTTGGCGATTCGTTCGTAATACGCGCGAAGCAGGTTGTGATAGCGCGCGTCGTCGAGCAGGAATGCGTCGTGACCGTGCGGCGCATCGATTTCCGCGTAGCTGACCGTGCGCTTGTTGTCGAGCAGCGCCTTCACGATCTCGCGCGAACGCGCCGGCGCGAAGCGCCAGTCGGTCGAGAAGCTCGCGATCAGGTACTTCGCCTGCGTGTGCGCGAGCGCGGCCGTCAGGTTGCCGTCGAACGCCTTCGCCGGATCGAAGTAGTCGAGCGCGCGCGTGATCAGCAGGTACGTGTTCGCGTCGAAGTAGTCGGCGAACTTGTCGCCCTGGTAGCGCAGGTACGATTCGACCTCGAACTCGACGTCGAAGCTGAAGTTGTACGCGTCGAGCGCGCCGTCGGCGCGCCGCAGCGCACGGCCGAATTTCTCGGCCATGTCGTCGTCGGACAGGTACGTGATGTGACCGATCATCCGCGCGACGCGCAGGCCGCGCTTCGGCTTCACGCCGTGCGCGTAGTAGTCGCCGCCGTGGAAATCGGGATCGGACAGGATCGCCGAGCGCGCGACCTCGTTGAACGCGATGTTCTGCGCGGACAGCTTCGGCGTCGACGCGATGTCGATGCAGTGCGCGACGCGTTCCGGATACATCAGGCTCCATGCGAGCGCCTGCATGCCGCCGAGGCTGCCGCCCATCACTGCGGCGAAGCGCTCGATGCCGAATGCGTCGGCGACGCGCGCCTGCGCATGCACCCAGTCCTCGACGGTCACCACCGGAAACTTGGCGCCGTACGGCTTGCCGGTCGACGGATCGATGCTCATCGGGCCGGTCGAGCCGAAGCACGAGCCGAGGTTGTTCACGCCGATCACGAAGAAGCGGTTGGTGTCGAGCGGCTTGCCCGGGCCGACCATGTTGTCCCACCAGCCGGTGCTGCGCGGATCGTCCGCGTAGACGCCGGCGACGTGGTGCGACGCGTTGAGCGCGTGGCAGACGAGCACCGCGTTCGAGCGCGCGGCGTTGAGCTCGCCGTACGTCTCGACGACGAGCTGATAGTTGCCGAGCACGCTGCCGCTTTGCAAGCGCAGCGGTTCGGCGAAGTGCATGGTCTGTGGAGCGACGATGCCGATCGATTCCATTCGTTCCGCCTTATGACTGGGCGGCTAAATGGTGTCGGCGATGCGCGGAGGCGAAGGTGCGCGGCTGACGACCTCTTTAGCCGCATTTGTAGTGAACCGCCAAGGCAAGCGCACAGCCACGCCCTGGCCGGTTCGCGCGCCCGCAATCGAGTCAGCAAATCGGCGCGCTTCCGACCTGCCGCCCGTGAGGCGACAGTCGGCAAAGTATAGCGGAAATTGCGAGGCCCGGATTCGGGCGCATGGCGGGCGTACCGTCACGCGCCGGTCACTGCAGGATCAACCGCAGATGCGCATCGGCCTGCTCGCCCGGCGGCTTCTGGAACCCGCCTTTGGCGAACCGATGCCACCGGCCGATCACGTAGCTGACGAGCAGGCTCGCGCGGGCGCCGGGATCGTAGTCGGCCGGCAGCACGAACGGCGTCGCGCCATCGGGCGCCTGCGCCTCGGTGCGCGCGACGCGCAGGCATTGCTTGACGGTCGCCTCGATGCGGTCGAGCAGCTGGTTCACGCGCTCGGTGAGCCGCTCGTCCTCGCCGACCAGCGCCTCGCCGGTCAGCACGCGCGTCATGCCCGGGTTCTTTGCGGCGAAATTGAGCATCGTCAGCGCGATCGTGCGGGCCTGCAGCACGCCGTTCGGCTCCTTCGCGACGATCTGGTTGACGAGCCCGAACAGCGCCTGCTCGATGAACTCGATCAACCCTTCGTACATCTTCGCCTTGCTGGCGAAGTGCCGGTACAGCGCGGCTTCCGACACGTCGAGCCGGGCCGCGAGCGCGGCGGTCGTGATTTTCTCGGGTTTCGGGGCCTCGAGCATCGCCGCGAGCGTCTGCAGGATCATGACGCGGCGCTCGCCCGGCTTCGGGCGCGGGCGGGAGGGTGTGGCCTGGCTTTCCGTTACGGCTTGGTCCTGCGGGTAAGTCGGCTGCATTTTTGTCGCCCCGATCGTGTGCCCAGTCGCAGCGATTTTAACGAACGAATGCGCTGGTCGACATAATGCGGGCGTCCGGTCGCCGGCAGATGGCCGGGCAGGTGGCCGGTGATCCATACCGTGCGGATGCCCAGACGCTTGTAGCGCTTCAGGTGGCTGCGCGTATCCTCGACGAGGATCGCGTCGGCGAACCGCGCATGCGCGGCGCGCAGCGTCCGGCGCAGCATCGCGTGGTCGGGCTTCGCGCGCCACATGCGGCGGTCGCGCATGTGCTCGATCGCGATCACGCGCTCGAACAGCCGCTCGATGCCCAACTCGCGCAGCACCGCGCGCGCATAGTTTTCCGGCGCGTTGGTCAGGATCAGCTTGCGGCCCGGCAGCGCGGCGACGATGCGCGCGAGGCCACGCTCGGCGCGCACCATCGCGGGCAGGTCGGAAAACGTGTGGACCACGCGCAGGAAATCGTGCGGGTCGATCGGATGATGGCGCGTGAGGCCGAGCAGCGCGGCGCCGTAGCGCTCGGTGTAGCCGTTGCGCAGGCGGTCGGCTTCGGCGCGCCCGACCTGCAGCGCGTCGATGATGTATTGCGTCATCGCACGGTTGATCTCCGGAAAGATCGCGTGCGACGCGTGGTGCAGCGTGTTGTCGAGATCGAACAGCCAGACGGGCGCGCCGGCGCGCGGCCGGCTGCGCGAGATGCGCCGGCGCCGCAGCGGGGCCGGCAGGTCGGGGCTGGCAGGCGGGCGGCGCGCGCTCAATGCGAGCGGATCATCGTGCCGAACGGCTGCTCGGTCAGGATTTCCAGCAGCACCGAATGCTCGATCCGGCCGTCGACGATGTGCACCGACTTCACGCCGCTCTTCGCGGCGTCGAGTGCCGACGAGATCTTCGGCAGCATGCCGCCGGAGATCGTGCCGTCCTCGAACAGCGCGTCGATCTCGCGGGCGGACAGGTCGGTCAGCAGGTTGCCGTCCTTGTCCATCACGCCGGGGATGTTGGTCATCATCAGCAGCTTCTCGGCGTTCAGCACCGTGGCCAGCTTGCCCGCGACGAGGTCGGCGTTGATGTTGTACGACAGGCCATCCTCGCCGAAGCCGATCGGCGAGATCACCGGGATGAACGCGTCGTCCTGCAGCGCCTTCACGACCGCCGGGTTGATCGCCTCGACTTCGCCGACCTGGCCGATGTCGATGTACTGGCCCGGGTTGTCGCGGTCCGGCATCAGCAGCTTGCGTGCGTGGATCAGGCCGCCGTCCTTGCCCGTCAGGCCCACCGCGTGGCCGCCGAAGTGATTGATCAGCATCACGATGTCCTGCTGCACTTCGCCGCCCAGCACCCATTCGACGACTTCCATCGTCTCTTCGTCGGTGACGCGCATGCCCTGGATGAAGGTGCCGGCCTTGCCGATCTTCTTCAGCGCGTGATCGATCTGCGGACCGCCGCCGTGGACGATCACCGGGTTGATGCCGACCAGTTTCAGCAGGATCACGTCGCGCGCGAAGCCCTGCTTGAGCCGCTCTTCCGTCATCGCGTTGCCGCCGTATTTGATGACCACGGTCTTGCCGTGGTAACGACGGATGTACGGCAGCGCCTCCGCGAGGATTTCTGCTTTCAGCGTGGGGGCGATCTGCGAGAGGTCGATGGGCTCGGACATGGCGGCGGCTCTGGCTGGGAACGGTTGAAACAGGGCGAATTGTACAGGAGTGGCGCAGCGCAGCATCGGGTTTTTGGGCCGGCCGGCGCCCCGGCGGCGCGGCGCGGCATCGCACGCGGCGGCCCGCCGGCTATGGCGCGGCGCGATTCGGGCGGCGTCGCGCGGGCGGCGGCGGAGGGCTGGCCAACGTGCGTTTCCGATGGCGTTCGGCCGGGCGGCCGGCGTGCAAAATCCAGCCGTCGCGCTATGCTTGTCGCGTGGGGCGATGTCCCGCCCGCTTCCGCGATTGCGCCATGACCGATTCCGCCGCCGACGCCCGTTCCGCCCCGCGCCGTGCGCGCTGCCCGCACTGCGGGCGCGGCTTCGACTGCGGCGCGCATACGCAGCCGTTCGACTGCTGGTGCGCGGCGATGCCGGTGCCGCCCGGCGGCACGCCGCCCGCGGCCGGCGCGCGGTGCCGATGCCCCGAGTGCCTGGCCGACGAGATCGCGCAGCGCATGGCCGGCGCGGCCGGTTGATGGCGCCTCGCCGCGCCCGTTCGTGTGCATCGATCCGGCCCCGCTAGAGGCGCCGGGCGCTAAACGGGTAAACTGCCCGGATGCAACGAATCACCACCACCGGGCGCGTCAACCTCGGTCACCTGTTCTGGCTCCGCAATCTCGCGATCATCGGCCAGCTCGTGACGATCGGCGTCGTGCAGACCTATTTCGGCGTGCATCTGCCGTTGCCCGCGATGCTGATGGTCATCGCGCTCGAAATCGTTTTCAACGCGCTGACCTGGGTGCGCGTGCTGCGCGCGCGGCCCGAGACCAATTTCGAGCTGCTCGGCCAGCTGTGGGTCGACCTCGGTGCGCTGTCCGCGCTGCTGTTCCTGTCGGGCGGGACGACCAACCCGTTCGTGTCGCTGTACCTGCCGTCGCTCGCGATCGCGGCGGCCGTGCTGCCGTGGCACCTGATGATCTGGCTCGCGGCGTTCGCGGTCGCCTGCTACGCGGCGCTCGGCTTCGATTCGGTGCCGCTCAACATGGACAACCCGGCGAACCTGTTCGATTACTACCGTACCGGCATGTGGGTGAACTTCATGGTCAGCGTCGGGCTGATCGCGTGGTTCGTCGCGCGCATGTCGAACGCGCTGCGCCAGCGCGACGCGGCGCTCGGCGAGGCGCAGGCGCATCTGCTGCGCGACGAGCGGGCCGTCGCGCTCGGCGTGCAGGCCGCCACCGTCGCGCATGAAATGGGCACGCCGCTGTCGACGATCGCGATGCTCGCCGAGGAATTGCGCGACGCGGCGCGCTCCGATCCGGGGCTCGCGCGCTACGACGCCGACCTGAAGGTGCTCGAGGAACAGATGACGCTCTGCACGTCGGCGCTCGCGCGCCTGCGCAGCCGCGCGAGCACGTCGGCGAGCCGCCAGCCGGTGGACGACTGGCTCGACACGTTCGTCGAGCACTGGCGCCTGCGGCATCCGCACGTGCAGTTCGAGCTGCTCGGCGCGCGCCCGGCCGGCGTCGCGCTCGACGATACGGTCGCGGCCGGCCAGATCCTGACGATCCTGCTCGACAACGCCGCGCGCGCGAGCCCGCAGCGCGTGACGCTCGCCGCGAAGGTCGCGCATGGCGGCACGGCCGACGAAATCGAATTCGAGGTATGCGACGACGGGCCCGGCATTCCGGCCGCGCTGCGCGAATCGCTCGGCGCGATGCCGGTCGACAGCACGCAGGGCGGGCACGGCGTCGGCCTGTATCTCGCGTTCAGTGCGGCCGCGCGGCTCGGCGGCGAGATCGAACTGTCCGACGTCACGCCGCGCGCGGCGGGCGGCAACGGGCGGGCCGGCGGTGCGGCAAATGGCCACACGGCGGCCGTATCGGGACAACGCGCGGGATCGCGCACGGGTGCACGTGCAGCCGAACGGCCGGCCGGCGCGCCGGACAGCCGCCCGGCCGTCGCCGCGGCCGGGCGCGGCACGCGGGCCGTGCTGCGCCTGCCGGTCGTGCGCGTCGCGATGCCGGCGGCCTCAACCAACACGTAGACGGAGAAACCACATGAGCGAGAACAATTTCCTGGTGATCGACGACAACGAGGTGTTCGCGGGCACGCTCGCGCGCGGCCTCGAGCGCCGCGGTTACGCGGTCCAGCAGGCGCACGACAAGGAGACGGCGCTGCGGCTTGCGGCGGGCGGCAAGTTCCAGTTCATCACCGTCGACCTGCATCTCGGCGAGGATTCGGGGCTGAGCCTGATCGCGCCGCTGTGCGACCTGCAGCCCGATGCGCGCATTCTCGTGCTGACCGGCTACGCGAGCATTGCGACCGCCGTGCAGGCCGTGAAGGAGGGCGCCGACAACTACCTCGCGAAGCCGGCGAACGTCGAGTCGATCCTGGCCGCGCTGCAGACCAACGCGACCGAAGTGCAGGCCGACGAGGCGCTCGAGAATCCGGTCGTGCTGTCGGTGGACCGGCTCGAATGGGAGCACATCCAGCGCGTGCTGGCGGAGAACAACAACAACATCTCGGCCACCGCGCGGGCGCTGAACATGCACCGCCGCACGCTGCAGCGCAAGCTCGCGAAGAAGCCGGTCCGGCAGTAAGCGGCGCACCAACGAAAACGGGCGGCCCCGGAAGGGGCCGCCCGTCTCTCATCAAGCACTGCGCGCGTTACAGCACGTAGCGCGACAGGTCCTCGTCCTGCGCCACTTCGCCGAGCGCACGGTCGACGTACTTCGCGTCGATCGTCACGCGCTCGCCGGCGTGGTTGCCGGCCGAGAACGACACTTCCTCGAGCAGCTTCTCGATCACCGTGTACAGCCGGCGCGCGCCGATGTTCTCGGTTTTCTCGTTGACCGCGAACGCGATCTCGGCGAGGCGCCGGATGCCGTCCGCGGCGAATTCGAGCTGCACGTCTTCGGTCGCGAGCAGCGCCTGGTACTGCTTGACGAGGCTCGCGTCGGTCGCATCGAGGATCGCCTCGAAATCTTCGACCGACAGCGAATCGAGCTCGACGCGGATCGGGAAGCGGCCTTGCAGTTCGGGAATCAGGTCGCTCGGCTTCGCGAGGTGGAACGCGCCGCTCGCGATGAACAGGATGTGATCGGTCTTCACCATCCCGTACTTCGTGTTGACCGTCGTGCCTTCGACGAGCGGCAGCAGGTCGCGCTGCACGCCCTGGCGCGACACTTCGCCGCCGCTGCCTTCGTTGTTGCGCGACGTGATCTTGTCGATCTCGTCGAGGAACACGATGCCGTTCTGCTCGACGTTCTGCACGGCCTTCGTCTTCACTTCCTCTTCGTTGAGCATCTTCGCCGCTTCCTCGTCGGTCAGCAGCTTCAGCGCTTCCTTGATCTTCACCTTGCGGCGCTGCTTCTTGCCGCTGCCGAGGTTCGAGAACATCGAGCGGATCTGCTCGGTCATCTCTTCCATCCCCGGCGGCGCCATGATGTCCATGCCGACCGACGGCTGCTCGAGGTCGAGCTCGACTTCCTTGTCGTCGAGCTGGCCTTCGCGCAGGCGCTTGCGGAAGGTCTGGCGCGTTGCGTTGTTGTCGTCGTTCGCGTGCTCGGCATTGCCGCCGAAGCCCACCGCGCGCGGCTGCGGCAGCAGGATGTCGAGGATGCGGTCTTCCGCCTGGTCGGTGGCCTTGCTGCGCACCTTGCGCATTTCGGCTTCGCGCGTCTGCTTGACCGAGATCTCGATCAGGTCGCGCACGATGCTGTCGACGTCGCGGCCGACGTAGCCGACTTCGGTGAACTTGGTCGCTTCGATCTTGATGAACGGCGCGTCGGCGAGCTTCGCGAGGCGGCGCGCGATTTCGGTCTTGCCGACGCCCGTCGGCCCGATCATCAGGATGTTCTTCGGCGTGATTTCCTGGCGCAGCGGCTCGGCGACCTGCTGGCGGCGCCAGCGGTTACGCAGCGCGACGGCGACGGCCTTCTTCGCCTTCGCCTGGCCGATGATGTGCTTGTCGAGTTCCGAGACGATCTCGGCAGGGGTCATGGTGCTCATGGGGCTGTCCTTACTCGATCGTTTCGATGATGCGGTTGTGGTTCGTGTAGATGCACATGTCGCCCGCGATCCCGAGCGACTTCTCGACGATGTCGCGCGGCGACAGGTCGGTGTTCTCGACGAGCGCGCGGGCCGCGGCCTGCGCGTACGCGCCGCCCGAGCCGATCGCGCAGATGCCGCCTTCGGGATCGAGCACGTCGCCGTTGCCGGTGATGACGAGCGTGGTGGTGGCATCGGCCGTGATCAGCATCGCCTCGAGGCGGCGCAGCATCCGGTCGGTGCGCCAGTCCTTCGCGAGCTCGACGGCCGCGCGGGTCAGGTTGCCCTGGTGCTTCTCGAGCTTCGCCTCGAAGCGGTCGAGGAGCGAGAACGCATCGGCGGTGCCGCCCGCGAATCCGACCAGCACCTGGTTGTTGTAGATCCGCCGCACTTTCCGCGCGCCACCCTTCATGACGATGTTGCCGAGGGTTACCTGGCCGTCGCCGCCGAGCGCGACCTTGTCGCCGCGCCGGACCGAAACGATGGTCGTGCCGTGAAATTGCTCCATCTGCGTTCCTTGAGAAAAACGGGGAAGAGTCGGGCGACGCGACGCGCCGCCGCGTGAATCCGCAGTGCGCCGGGGAGCGGCCCGGCGCGCGTCCGTTTCATTTTAGGGCGGGCGCCGGGATATCAAGAGGGGAAGGCAAATCGGCCGGCGGCCGGGAACCGGTGCCGGAAAAACAAAAAGCGCGCGGCAGGCCGCGCGCTTTCGGGAAGCAGCGTGTTTGAGCGGAATGCCGCTCGATCAGTCGCCGAACAGCTTCTGGCGCAACTCGCGGCGTTCCTGCGCCTCGAGCGACAGCGTGGCGGTCGGACGCGCGAGCAGGCGCGGAATGCCGATCGGCTCGCCGGTTTCCTCACACCAGCCGTAATCGCCGGAGTCGATGCGGGCGAGCGACTGCTGAACCTTCTTGAGGAGCTTGCGTTCGCGATCACGCGTACGCAGCTCGAGCGCGTGCTCTTCCTCGATCGTCGCGCGGTCGGCGGGATCGGGGACGATCACCGTCTCGCGCAGGTTCTCGGTCGTCTGGCCTGCATTCTTGAGGATGTCCGCCTGCAACTGTTCGAGCCGATTTTTGAAGAAGGCGAGCTGATCCTCATTCATGTAATCCTTGTCGCTCATCTTCAGGATTTCGGCTTCGGTCAAGAGTTTCTTCGTCATCTGCTTGCTTCTTCAATGTGCGGCAAATCGAGAGATATTGCCTGCACTTTGGGATTACCCGCAACCGCGCTTGCAATCACTTGCGATTTGCCGCCGCGGGGCCGAAAGCCTCTGGAAAACCGGTTCTCAAATACCAGGATAGGCCTGGCGCGGATTTGCGCGCGCTGCGAACCGGTGTGCTGCGCGGCACATCGCATCGGCCGCGGCCGGGAGGCGGATTGGCGATCCGGCGCGGTTGCGATGCCCGGAAAACTGGTTCAGCAAGAACCGGGCCTGTTTGTTGCCGTACTCCAGCGGGCACGTATTGTAACTGAATCGCAAGCGGGCGCCGTATCGGGTCGATCCCCGTCGGCTGCGCCAATATCTAGAAAATATAACGCGCAAATCGCGAAAAAGCGATGACGGCGAAACCCTGCCCGGAAAAGGCGCCGCCCGACCGCCGCGGCCGCCGGTGCGGGCGGCCGGGCAGCGGGCGCACGGCGGGCGCCCGCACGGGTCAGGCGAGGCAGGCGTCGAGGCCGTCGGTGATCAGGTCCTGCGGCAGGTCGACGCCGATGAACACCATCTTGTTGGTCTTCTTCTCGACCGGCAGCCACTTCGCCGCGAGGTCGCTGCCCATCATCTGGTGCACGCCCTGGAACACGACCTTGCGGTCGACGCCCTTCATGTACAGCACGCCCTTGTAGCGCAGCATCCGCTCGCCGTAGATCTGCAGGATGCCGCCGAGGAAGTCTTCCAGCTTGTTCGGGTCGAACGGGCGGTCGTTGCGATACACGAACGACTTGATCTTGTCGTCGTGGTGCGCGTGGTGATGATTGTGGTGGTGGTGGCCGTGGTCGTGATCGTGCGCGCATTGGCCGTGATCGTGGTCGCAATTCGCGTGATCGTGATCATGGTCGTGATCGTGATGATCGTGCGCGTGATCGTCCTCGGCGAGGAAATCGGGATCGATCTCGAGCTTCGCGTTCAGGTTGAAGCCGCGCAGGTCGAAGATTTCCTTGATGTCCGCTTCGCCGAAATTCACGACCTTGATCGCGGCCTTCGGGTTCATGTGCATCAGGCGGTGCTTGAGGCCCGCGACGGTCTGGTCGTCGACGAGATCCGACTTCGTGATGAACAGGCGATCGGCGAAACCGACCTGGCGCTGCACCACCTCGTGTTCGTCGAGCTGCGCGTTCGCGTGCTTCGCGTCGACCAGCGTGATGACCGCGTCCAGCAGGAAGTCGTCGGCGATTTCGCTGTCGATGAAGAACGTTTGTGCGACGGGGCCCGGGTTCGCGAGGCCGGTCGTCTCGATCACGATGCGGTCGAAGTCGAGCTTGCCCTCGCGCTTCTTCGCGGCCAGATCGCCGAGCGCGCGGGCGAGGTCGCCGCGGATCGTGCAGCAGATGCAGCCGTTGCTCATCTGGATGATCTGCTCGTTCGAATCCTGCACGAGGATTTCGTTGTCGATGTTCTCTTCGCCGAACTCGTTCTCGATCACGGCGATCTTCATGCCGTGCTGTTCGTTCAGGATGCGCTTGAGCAGCGTCGTCTTGCCGCTGCCGAGGAAGCCGGTAAGGATGGTGACGGGAGTGGCCATGTCGGTCGCCTGTGGTTCGTGAATCGGGGTCAAAACCAGGATGTGCGTCGCGCCCTCGCGCTGCGAGCCGGGGCGCACAACCATCCATTGAAACATACCTGTCAAGCCCCCGCCCGTCGTCCGAACGACAGGCGGGGGCGCTGCGCCGCCAACGGAGGGCGGGCGCGGTTGTCCGCGCTAGATCGGGGCGATCAGACGATTTGCAACAGCAGGCCCTTCAGATATTCGCCTTCCGGGAACGCGGCGAGCAGCGGATGATCGACGCCCGCGCCGAGCCGCTTCAGGATGCGTGCGTCGACCTTCGCGTCGGCCGCGGCGCCCGCGACGATCTTCTGGAACAGGTCCATGTCGATCGCGCCCGAGCACGAGTACGTGAACAGCAGGCCGCCCGGACGCAGCAGCCTGAAACCGCTCAGGTTGATGTCCTTGTACGCGCGCGCCGCGCGATCGACGCTGTCGCGGGTCGGCGCGAACTTCGGCGGATCGAGCACGATCAGGTCGAAACGCTCGCCTTCGTCGACGAGGCGGCGCAGCGTCTTGAACGCATCGGCGTCGAGCCAGGTCGCGCGTGCCGCGTCGAAGCCGTTGGCCACGACGTTCTGCTGCGCGAGCGCGAGCGCGTCGCCCGACGAATCGATCGACACGACGCGTTTCGCGCCGCCCTTGAGCGCCGCGAGCGAGAAGCCGCCCGTGTAGCAGAAGCAGTTCAGCACGTCGCGGTCGGCCGCGTACTGCGCGACGAGCGCGCGGTTGTCGCGCTGGTCGACGTAGAAGCCCGTCTTGTGGCCGTTCGGCACGTCGACGTGATAGCGCACGCCGTTTTCGTTCGCGATCAGCGTCGCGGGCGGCGCGTCGCCGGCCAGCACGCCGGTCGTCTGTTCGAGCCCTTCCTTGTCGCGGATCGACACGTCCGAGCGCTCGTACACGTTCGGGCAGCCGGTCGCGCCGGTGAGCGCCGCGACGATCGCGTCCTTCCACGCTTCGACGCCCGCGGCCATGAACTGGCAGACCAACTGGCCGCGCGGCGCCGCGCCGGCTTCGGCGGTATCTGCAACGTAGTAGTCGACGATCAGCCCCGGCAGCCCGTCGGCTTCGCCGAACACGAGCCGCACCGCGCCGGTGCCCGACACCATCGTCGTGCGGTGCGCGACCGCGCGCTGCACGCGGCGCTTGAAGAACGCGTGATCGATCGGCTCGTGCTCGTCGAAGCTCCATACCCGCACGCGGATCTGCGACTGCGGGCTGTACGCGCCGCGGGCGAGGAAGCGGCCGTCGTGCGCGCGCACGAGCACGGTCGCGCCGGGCGCGGGCTTGCCGTCGACGCGGTCGATCGCATTGGCGTAGATCCACGGATGGCGGCGCAGCAGCGATTTTTCCTTGGACGGCTTGAGGGTGACGGTTTGCATGATGAGATCGAAATGGGCCGCGCGCGACGCCGGCCGGTGCCGGCCGCCGCGCGTGGCGGGTAACACGGGACGCGCGTCAGTCGCGCTTCTTCGCGCGCGGATGCGCGCTGTCGTAAATCTTCGCGAGATGCTGGAAGTCGAGCGACGTATAGATCTGCGTCGCGGCGACGCTCGCGTGGCCGAGCAGTTCCTGCACCGCGCGCAGGTCGCCGCTCGACTGCAGCACGTGCGTCGCGAACGAGTGGCGCAACACGTGCGGGTGGACGTTGGCGGGGATGCCGGCGGCGAGCGCCGCGCGCTTCACGCGCTCGCGCACGACGCCCGGCGACATCCGGTTGCCGCGCACCGACACGAACAGCGGATGCGGATCGTGCTTCACGAATTCGCCGCGCACCGCGAGCCACGCGTTCAGCGCGTCGATCGCCTTGCTGCCGACCGGCACCTTGCGCTCCTTGTTGCCCTTGCCGCGCACGGTGACTTCGGCTTCGGCGAGATCGAGCCAGCCGGCCGAGCGGTAGCCGTCGGCCTGCGTGTACCGGACGTCGAGCCCGACCAGTTCGGCGAGGCGCAGCCCCGACGAATAGAACAGCTCGAGGATCGCGTGGTCGCGGATGCTTTCGGTCGTGCCGGCGAGCGGCGCGTCCATGAGTGCGACCGCATCGTCGACCGACAGCGCCTTGGGCAGCGATTTCTCGCGTTTGGGCGCGCGTACCCCGGCGACGGGATTCGCGGGCATCTCGACGCGTTGCGCGAACCAGCGATAGAACGCACGCCATGCGGAAAGGCGGTGCGAGATCGAGCGCGCGGACAGCCCGGCCGCGTGCCCGCGCACGACCGCGCCGCGCATGTCGGCGGCGGTCAATGCTTCGAGCGGCCGGCCGGCCGCGAGCTTCTTCAGTTCGTCGAGTTCGTGCGTGTACGCGCGCAGCGTATGTTCCGACAGCTGCCTGACGTGCTTCAGGTTCGACAGGTAGGCGGCGATCGGATCGTCGGTCATCGCGTGCGGCGGATCAGTGCGGCAGCAGGCGCGTGAGCGCGGCGCTCGCGAGCGTCGCGATCTGCGCGAGGAAGTCGGTGGCCATCCCGTCGTGGAAGCGGCGCGGATCGGGCGAACCGAGGACCAGCAGGCCGAACGCGGGTGCATCGCTGCCGGCGAGCGGCGCGCGCAGCGCGAGCAGCGCGACCGACGCGGCCGAGCCGTCGCCGGCCGGCGCGGCTTCGGCGCCCTCCGCTGCGTTCGCGGCCGGGGCGGCGAGCGCGGGTGCGAGCCACTGGGCGGCTTCGAAGCCGGTGTTCGCGCCGCAGTACGGCGTCGACAGGCCGTTCGTGAACAGGCGCACTTCCTCGCCGACCTGGCGCGCGAAGTCGGCTTGCGCGTAGGTGTCGGCGACGTCCCACACGCGCAGCGCCGTCTGCGGCACGTCGAACACGTCGGCGATGCCGTCGGCGATCGTGCGCGGCAGCGCGTACGGATCGCGTTCCGCGATCACGCGCGCGGTCCAGCGGCTGAACTTCGCGGACAGGCTGTCGTTCTCGTGGCCGTAGCGCACGAGCTCGGCGAGCCGGCGCTCGAGATGCTTGTTCTTGTCGCGCAGCATCTCCATCTGCCGTTCCTGCAGCGAGATCGCGGCCTTGCCGTGCGGGTTCGCGAGACGGATCGTCGCGAGCAGCTCGGCGTGCTGCGCGAAGAATTCGGGGTTGGCGAGCAGGTAGTCGGCGACTTCGCGATCGTTCATGTGGCGGGAGCGTTCAGTTATCAGGGACGTTGCAGGGTCAGGCGTTCAGGTCGATCTCGCCTTCGAACACGGTCGTGGCGGGGCCGGCCATCATCAGCGCGGCGGCTTCGTCGCGCGCGCCGTCCCAGCCGATCGTCAGCGTGCCGCCGTGCGTGTGCACGGTCACGGGCGAATCGAGCAGGCGGCGCCGGATGCCGGCCGCGACCGCCGCGCACGCGCCGGTGCCGCACGCGAGCGTCTCGCCCGCGCCGCGTTCGTACACGCGCAGCTTCACCTCGTTGCGCGACACGATCTGCATGAAGCCGGCGTTCACGCGCTGCGGGAAGCGCGCATGGCGCTCGATCAGCGGGCCTTCTTCCAGCACCGGATACGCTTCGACGTCGTCGACGACCTGCACCGCGTGCGGATTGCCCATCGACACCGTCGAAATCCAGCGCGTCGCGCCACCCACGTCGAGCGGCCACAGCGTGTCGTTGCCTTCCTTGCGGCCGTCGAGGCCCGCGGCATCGAACGGCACCTGCGCCGGCGCGAACACGGGCGCGCCCATGTCGACGACGACTTCGCCGTTGTCCTGCAACGTCAGCGTGATCAGGCCCTTCATGACCTGCACGCGCACGCTGCGCTTGTCGGTCAGGCCGCGGTCGCTGACGAACTTCACGAAGCAACGCGCACCGTTGCCGCAGTGCTCGACCTCGCCGCCGTCGCAATTGAAGATCCGGTACTTGAAATCCGCGCCGTCGACGGTCGGTTTCTCGACCAGCAGCAACTGGTCGGCGCCGATGCCGAAGTGGCGGTTGGCGAGTGCGCGCACCTGCGCTTCGGTGAGCGGCGGCAGCGCGCGCGAGTAGCCGTCGAGCACGACGAAGTCGTTGCCCGCGCCGTGCATCTTGGTGAACGAGAGTTTCACTGGGTCCGGAATTCCATGGCGAACAAGGCGGTCGGCACGACACGGGCGGCCGGCGGCCATGCCGGGGCAGCGTCGTTCGTCGTGCTGATCTCAACCGCAAATGATACATGCAGCCGACAGGGGCGTCCTGCGCGGGGACGGTGCTTCAGGTTGCTCCTGCGGGCCGGGCAGGCGGCATCTGTCGATTGGTCGACTGGTCGGGTACGTGACGAGCGGACAAATTGGCAGGGTGTGGCGGGCGTAGCGGAGGCGGCACTGGCGGTGCGTGCCCGAATACACGACGAAGGCATGGGCGACCCGGACGAGCGTTTTCGTACGGGTCAAATTGACGAGGAAATCAAGTGATTCGTATAGTCTGGCTATACACATTCGGGCCATGCTGTCGACGTCGCGCTCGAGTGTGGGAGGTCCATGATCAAGTCATGGGTACACAAGGGACTGGAAGCGTTTTTCGTCACCGGGAGCAAGGCGGGCATTCGGCCCGATCATGCGCCCCGGCTGCGGCGCATGCTGGCGCGTCTCGATGTCGCTGGCGCGCCGCAGGACATGAATGTGCCTGGCTGGCGTTTTCACGGCCTCGCTGGCGGGCTGGACGGATATTACGCCGTCGGCGTCAACGGCAACTGGCGGCTGACATTCCGATTCGAGGGCCGCGACGTCGTTCTGGTCGATTACCAGGACTACCACTAAGGTGATTCAAGCCATGACCCGCATCTTCAATCCACCCCATCCGGGCGAAACGCTGCGCGACGACGTGCTGCCGGCGCTCGGTCTGACCGTCACCGAGGCCGCGTCGCAACTTGGCGTGACCCGTGCCGCACTGTCGCGGGTCCTGCACGGCCATGCCGGCATCTCGCCGGAAATGGCGTTGCGGCTCGAAGCGTGGCTCGGCGAGGAAAACGGGGGAAGGGCCGATCTGTGGCTCGCACAGCAGTCGGCTTACGATCTGTGGCAGGCGCGCGCAAAGGGCGCCCCGAAGGTGGCGAGAGCACGGGCGCGCACATGACGGCGCGCCCGCGAACGTCTCGCCGCCAGCTCAGTACAGGCTCGGCTCGCCGGGCGGGCGCGTCTTGAAACGCTTGTGCACCCAGTAATACTGCTCGGGCATCAGCGGAATCTGCTCCTCGAGGAATTCGTTCATCCGCCGCGCATCGAGATCGTCATCGCCGGTCGGGTAGTGATCCCACGGCTTGAATACCTTCAGACGGTAGCCCTTGTAGTTCGGCAGCACCTCGCCGATGAACGGCACGACCTGCGCGCGGCCCGTCTTCGCGAGCCGGCCGACGGCCGTCAGCGTGCAGGCCGGCACACCGAAGAACGGGACGAACGTCGAGTTGCGCAGCCCGTAGTCCATGTCCGCGCCGAGCATCACCGGCTTGCGGTCGCGCAGCCAGCGCAGCACGACGCGCGCGCTGTCCGCGCGGCCGACCATCTCGGCGTCGAAGCGCCCGCGCGCCTTCTTCGCCTCTTCCTCGAGCACCGCGTTCGAGAACGGCTGGTACAGCGATCCGCAGCGACGCTGCAGTGAACGGTTCAGCCAGATCGAACCGGCCTCGATGCCGACGAAGTGCAGGCCGAGGAACAGCGTCGGCGGCAGGTCGGGATCGGTGAGATCGACCGCGCTGTCGACCTGGATCAGCTTCGCGAGCTTCTTCTCCGAGCCGAACCATTGCACGCTGCGCTCGACGTAGCTGCGGATCGCATGACGGAAATGCCGGCCCGCCACTTCCTCGCGCCGTTCGTCGCTCCAGTCCGGGAAGCAGAGTTTCAGATTCGTATGTACGATGCGCTTTCGCCGGCTGGGGATCTGATACAGCAGCCAGCCGAGGCCATCGCCGAACCGTGCGGTCAGACCGTACGGCAGCAGGGCGAGCAGCTTCAGCAAGCCGATGGCGAGGTGCGTGCCGAGGCGGCCTAGCATGCGGAATCTCCGTAGGGCCGGCTGGCCGGTACGTTGCGAACAGGGTGGTAAGACAGCGGACGATGCAGCACGGGCGGCGCTCTGTGACAATTCAGGAAAGCCGCTATAATACGGGCTTCGCCGAGTTAACTGACAACTTGCGGGGCGAAGCCGGCTGGCGCGACACACGCTGCCCGGTCCTGGTAATCCGCTAAAGCGTCGCCGCTTCAGGCCCAACGAAGCTGGCTACGTGAAACCAACCGTAACCACACAGGAGCCTGAAAAAGTGGCAAACGATTATCTCTTCACGTCCGAATCCGTCTCCGAAGGCCATCCGGACAAAGTCGCGGACCAAATCTCGGACGCGATTCTCGACGCCATCCTCGAGCAGGACAAATACTCCCGCGTTGCAGCGGAAACGCTGTGCAACACGGGTCTCGTCGTGCTGGCCGGTGAAATCACCACGACGGCCAACATCGATTACATCCAGATCGCGCGCGATACGATCAAGCGCATCGGGTACGACAACACCGACTACGGCATCGACTACAAGGGTTGCGCGGTGCTCGTCGCGTACGACAAGCAGTCGCCGGACATCGCGCAGGGCGTCGATCGTGCACACGACGACAACCTCGACCAAGGCGCGGGCGACCAGGGCCTGATGTTCGGTTATGCGTGCGACGAAACGCCGGAACTGATGCCGCTGCCGATCTACCTGTCGCACCGCCTCGTCGAGCGCCAGGCCAGCCTGCGCCGCGACGGTCGCCTGCAATGGCTGCGTCCGGACGCGAAGTCGCAGGTCACCGTCCGCTACGTCGACGGCAAGCCCGATTCGATCGACACCGTCGTGCTGTCGACGCAGCACGCACCGGACATCGAGCTGCCCGCGCTGCGCGAAGCGGTGATCGAGGAAATCATCAAGCCGACGCTGCCGGCCGAGCTGATCAAGGGCGACATCAAGTTCCTCGTGAACCCGACCGGCCGGTTCGTGATCGGCGGCCCGCAGGGCGATTGTGGCCTGACCGGCCGCAAGATCATCGTCGATACCTACGGCGGTGCCGCACCGCACGGCGGCGGCGCGTTCTCGGGCAAGGATCCGTCGAAGGTCGACCGTTCGGCTGCGTATGCCGGCCGTTACGTCGCGAAGAACATCGTCGCCGCCGGCCTAGCGTCGCGCGCGCTGATCCAGGTGTCGTACGCGATCGGCGTGGCCGAGCCGACTTCGGTGATGGTCAACACGTTCGGCACGGGCCGCGTGTCGGATGCGGTGATCACGAAGCTCGTGCGCGAGCATTTCGACCTGCGTCCGAAGGGCATCATCAAGATGCTCGACCTGCTGCGTCCGATCTACGAGAAGACCGCGGCTTACGGCCACTTCGGCCGCGAAGAGCCGGAATTCTCGTGGGAAGCGACCGACAAGGCGCTCGCGCTGGCCGAAGCGGCCGGCGTGGAGCCGACGGCACGCGTCGCGTAAGCGTCGTTCGCCTGAAATGAAAAACCCCGGCCTAGCCGGGGTTTTTTATGGGTGTCGATCGCCGCGGCAACGGCGGCGATGGGTGCGGGCCAAGCCCGCCGGGGACGCGTTCAGCGCGCCCCGAACCCGAACCAGCCGTTGCTCGCCGCGAGGCGGCGCGGGCGGTTGACGCGGCGCTGCGGGCCGAGCTTGCGGCGCAGCGCGAGCGCGCGCAGCGACGACGGTTTCTGCAGCAGCGAACGCAGGCCGGCGCGGCGGGCGAACGCCTGTGCGCTCATCATCGAGAAAAACGCGTGGAACCACGCACGGATGCCGTCCAGCCGGCTGTGCGTGTGCGTACGTTCTGCCAGCGCCTGCGTGCGGGCGCGGTGATGGCGCAGCGAGCGGGCAGGAGCGGACGGCACGACGCGCTTCGCAGCGCGGTTGAAACGGGAAGTCAGACGGAATGGCATGTGAACGATGCTTCGCTTGTATGGGTGGCGCCCTGAAGAGCGCACTGGTATCAACGGCCTCGGATGGCACAACGGATCTTACCTAAACCCGTCGCGCGCCGCGCCCGCCAGAATTGACAGGCCGCGTCAGGCTACAGGGGTTTCGTGACCGGCAAAAGTCGCGATAAACCCTCGTGCAGCAAGGCGTGTGCCGCATACCGCCTGTCGCTCAGGCAGGTGCCGCGTCGCACAGTTCCCTTGCGCTGGATCAAATCCGCGATTGGCATGCCCCTGCGCACGACAATGGTGCTGTTCGCGGTATCCGGCGCCGATTTACAATCGTCACATTCACACAATAAACGTCTGGCATCCCATGTCGTCTCCATTGCAGTCGGAATCGATCCGCGCGCAAGTCGCGGAATTGCGCGAGCGCGGCTTCGTCGTCGCGCGCGGCCTCGTCGGCGAAGCGCAGTGCGCGGCGCTCCGGCAGATCGCGGAGCGCCAGTTGCGGGAGGCCGCCGAGCCGATCGAGTTCGAGGCCGACCTGCGCTACCCGGGCGCGCCCGAATCGAAGCATGCGCCGGGCGGGCATACGGTGCGACGGCTGCTCGATGCGTATTCGCGCGATCCGGCGTTTGCCGAGCGCGCGATCGCGCCCGAAATCGGCGCGTGGATGCGTGCGTATTTCGGCGAGGAGCCCGTGCTGTCGCGTGCGCATCACAACTGCATGATGACGAAGCACCCGGCGTACGGCAGCCTGACCGGCTGGCATCGCGATTTCCGCTACTGGGCGTTCGAGCGGCCGGACATGGTGTCGGTGTGGCTCGCGCTCGGGCCGGAAACCAACGAGAACGGCGCGCTGTGGCTCGTCCCGGGTTCACATACGGCCGAATTCGGACCGGAAGCGTTCGATGACGCGAAATTCTTCCGCAGTGATCTGCCGGAGAACCGCAGGATGATCGACGCGGCGACGTGCCCGTCGCTGCAGACGGGCGACGTCGTGTTCTTCCACAGCAACACGCTGCATTCGGCCGGGCAGAACCGTTCCGACCAGGTGAAGTTCTCGCTCGTGTACACGTACCACGGCGCAAGCAACCGGCCGGTGCCCGGCACGCGCTCGGCGTCGAAGCCGGAAGTGCAGTTCTAGGCCGACCGGCGGCCGGCGAAGCCGCGGCGATCACGCGATGCGGTGCGTCGCGGGCAAATGAAACGACGGGCGGCCTGGCCGCCCGTTTCGTTTGGCGCGGCTCGCGCGCGTGATGTCGGCACGACGAGCCGGTTGCGATAGGCCGGATAGTCGACCGAGCCGCTCTCGATGCGATCGCGAGCCGTGCGCGCGTCGCGCTGCGATGCGATCAGCGCTTGCCGCCCGGCATCGCGAGGCCGATCAGGCCGACGAACGATGCGACGGCGCCGCCGACGATCAGCAGGATCGTCTTCGTCGCGGGCGAGCCGGTGAAGAAGCGCGACACGTTGTCGTTGATCGAATGGAACGACTGGCCGCCGAAATACAGCAGCACGACGCCGCCGACGAGCAGTGCAACCGAGATGACCCGGGACATACCAACCTCGCTGAAACGGTGATTCGAGACGCCGCAGTGTAGGCGAGCGCCGCGGTCGCGTCCATCGTCGCGCCGCCGTGCGTGATCCGGCCGCTTTCGCTACCATAGTCGTCGTATGACTCCTTCGCCGCCGTCGCGTCATTGGCGCGGCCGGCGCGCGTCCCTTTCCCCGATGTCCTGACGGAACAGACTCATGGCCTACGAAGCAGCTTCCGAACGTTATGCCGGCATGCAATACCGCACTTGCGGCAAATCCGGGCTCAAACTGCCCGCCCTGTCGCTCGGCCTGTGGCACAACTTCGGCGATTCGACGCCGATCTCGACGCAGCGCGAGATCCTGCGCACCGCGTTCGATCTCGGCATCAACCACTTCGACCTCGCGAACAACTACGGGCCGCCGTACGGTAGCGCCGAGATCAACTTCGGCCGGCTGCTGAAGGAGGATTTCCGCCCGTATCGCGACGAGCTGCTGATCTCGACGAAGGCCGGCTGGGACATGTGGCCGGGCCCGTACGGCAGCGGCGGCGGGTCGCGCAAGTACGTGCTCGCGAGTCTCGACCAGAGCCTGCAGCGGATGGGGCTCGACTACGTCGACATCTTCTATTCGCACCGTTTCGACGCGCATACGCCGCTCGAGGAAACGGCGGGCGCGCTGGCGTCGGCCGTGCAGCAGGGCAAGGCGCTCTACATCGGCATTTCGTCGTATTCGGCCGCGAAGACGCGCGAGATGGCCGCGCTGCTCGCGCAATACAAGGTGCCGCTGCTGATTCACCAGCCGTCGTACAACATGCTGAACCGCTGGATCGAAGAGGACCTGCTCGGCACCCTCGACGACGTCGGCGCGGGCAGCATCGCGTTCACGCCGCTCGCGCAGGGCCTGCTCACGTCGAAGTACCTGAACGGCGTGCCGGCCGACGCGCGCGTGAACAAGCCGGGCGGCGGCTCGCTGAAGGAGGATCACCTGAGCGCGGACAACCTCGAGCATGTGCGCAAGCTCAACGCGATCGCCGAACGGCGTGGGCAGAGCCTGGCGCAGATGGCGCTGGCGTGGGTGCTGCGTAACGGCCGCGTGACGTCCGCGCTGATCGGCGCGAGCCGGGCGGAGCAGGTGCGCGAGAACGTCGGCGCGTTGCAGAACCTCGAATTCTCGGCGGAGGAACTCGCGGAGATCGATCGTTACGCGACCGAAGGCGGCATTAATTTGTGGGAAAAGCCGTCCACCGATCAGGCGATCTGAGCGGAAGTCGATACGGCATGCGAAACATCGCGTGCCGGGTCCGACGCGCACGCGGTACGTCGCATCGCTGCGGTGCAGCGATGCGCGTCGCGCATGGCCGGCAGCGCTAGATCAGCGCAGGCAGGCCTTCAACGAGCAATACCGCGACGCCGACGCCGAGAATGACGCCGAGTACGCGCAGCAGGTTGTGACGGAATTGAGTGGCGCACGGCACCGCGCCGAGAAACAGCGCTCCGGCCAGCGCCATCGGAATCAACAGGATGAAGTCGCCGATCGTGAAGTAGGTCGTCATGCGTGTCTCCAGTGTCGACCGAAGTGGGCGCTTCAGTGCTTGCGTTGGCGGCTCCATCCCTGCGGGATATCGGCCTGAAACGGCACGCATGCGCTCACCCCGGCCCCATGCCGGGTGTTTCTAGTTGGTCCGGCCCGTTACGCGCAGGCCGGTCAATTCGAGTATAGGCAACCGGCGGCGTTTTTCGCTATCCGAACCATTAAAAATCAGCGGAAAGACCCGAGAATTCCGCGTTTTTCGGGCAAACAAGACGAACGCCTTGCACGCATCTTTCCCGTTCCTTTCGATTTGCGCGGAATCGTCGTATGTGTCCGATACGGGCCGCCGCACCCGCGGGCGCGGCGGCCCGTCTACTCACGCGCGGTCGGGTTGCGGGCGGGCGGCCGGCGCGCGGAACACCAGCGCGAGCCCCGCGATGATCGCGCCCATGCCGGCGAGTGCGAGCGGCTCGGGCCGGTTGCCGAGCCACACGGCATCCATCAACGTGGTGACGACGGGCACGAGATAGAACAGGCTCGTCACGTTGACGAGATCGCCGCGCTGCATCAACCGGTAGAACAGCAGTTGCGCGATCACCGAAATCACGATGCCGAGCCACAGCAGCGGCACGACGAACGCCCAGCTCATGTCGAACGACACCGGCCGGAACGGCACGATCGCGACGCACAGCGCGAGGCCGATCGCGTTCTGCAGCGGCAGCACGTCGGCGGGCGCCGCGCGTACGCGCTTTTGCAGCAGCGAGCCGGCGGTCAGCGCGACGAGCGCCGTGAGTGCGCACGCGATGCCGGCCGCCGACAGGCCGCCGGTTCCGCCGCTCACGCCACGGCCCACGACGAGCGCGAGGCCGGTGAGCGACAGCGCGAGCCCGGCGATACGCACGGGTTGCCAGCGACGCTCGACGATCGCGAGCGTGAGGATCGGCTGCACGCCGAGTATCGTCGCGAGCACGCCGGGCGCGATGCCGCGCTCGAGCGCGAGCAGGTAGAAGATCGAATAGCCGCCCATCATCAGCAAGCCGGTCAGCGCGGCCATGCGCCGCTCGCCGCGCGGCGGCAGCCACCGTCTGCGCATGAACGCCAGCACGAGCAGCACGAGCGATGCGAGCGCGAAACGGGCGGTGAGAAAGGCGAACGCGGACGCGTGACGCAGACCGAGTTCAGCGAAGATCGCGCCGCTGCTCCACAGCAGCACGAAGAGCGACGTCGCGCCATGCGCGGCGAGCGCGCGTTTGAACGAAACCATGTGAATCCACCTGTCGAACGGATCGAAACGTTCCATTCGCGCGCGGCAACGTGCCGTGCGTCACGACGCACGTACCTACAGCCAGCGGGGCGAATGGAAGACGAAAACGAAAAGCCGGCGAGTCAGCCGGCGCGTGCCGCCGGAGGGGGCGGCGCGGCGCAGACGAGCGGCGGTGCGACAGGAGGAGGAAGGACCGACGGATGCACGCACGCCTGCGGCCGCGCGTCGAACTGCGGCCGGGATTTTGCGAGGGCGGACGTGAGCGGATACATCGTGTCGGAATGCGGTTGAACGCGAATGAAAGCCTAAGGTACCGCAAGGCAGCCATCGAACGCAACCACTGTCCGCGGCCGCGCATCGCGGGCGATAGGGTGCGTCGGGAGGGGGCCGATGTCGCTGCGCACGCAAGCGTTCGACGAAGGGGGCAAAGCGATGGGCATGCGACGTGTGCGAGGTGATTCCGGTCGGTCGCGCGAAGTGTTCAGATGATTCCGCAGCGGCGAAGCGAAGCAGCACGCGCGTTACGTCAATCATGTGCGTGCGGCGACGCCGGGCGGTTTCGGCGGGCAGTCACATTCGACAGGGTATGATGGGGGTAACCGGGTGGGCAAGTACATGCCCGGCGCAGTGGTTGATTGGAGACATTCGACGAATTCGCGGCACTTCGCCTGCTTCTTCTTCTTTTCGCGCTTCGATAAACCGTGAACAATGGGATCACGCGCAACGCTCCGCCGAGAGCGGCGCGGATCGCGCATTTGCCGGCTCGCCAGCGGGCCGGGTTTCAAGATTCAAGAGTGGGGAACCATCATGCATATCGGGTCGATCGTCTGCACTACCCATATCGCGGTGCCGAAAGGCGCGCGCGGCATCGTCCAGCGCATCCTGGGCGACATGGCCATGGTGACCTGGTACGCGGGCGTGCCGGGTGAGTCGAAAGAACTCAACACCGAACCGTTCTTTCTCGAGGACCTGATCGACACCGGCGAATCCGTTCTGCCGGCCGGCGCGGCGCTTCACTAAGCACCGACGCTCGTCTTTCGGTCCGGCAGGCGGCACAATGCGGGGCATGACAGACGCCACTTCCGCTCCCGCTTCTCCCGCCAGCCCGCCGTTCGCCGGCCTCACGCCCGAGTGCGTGCTCGACGCGCTCGACAGCGTGCTGATGCCGGCCGGCCTGCGCACCGACGGGCGCCTGCTCGCCCTCAACAGCTACGAAAACCGCGTCTACCAGGTCGGTATCGAAGACGGCCCGCCGGTCGTCGCGAAGTTCTATCGTCCGGCGCGCTGGTCGGACGACGCGATTCTCGAAGAGCATGCGTTCGTCGCCGAACTCGCCGCGCGCGAGATTCCGGCGGTGCCCGCGCGCGCCTTCGACGGCCGCACGCTGCACGCGTTCGACGGTTTCCGCTTCTCGATCTTCGAGCGGCGCGGCGGCCGCGCCCCCGATCTCGACCGCAGCGACACGCTCGAATGGCTGGGTCGCTTCATCGGCCGCATTCATGCGGTCGGCGCGACGCAGCCGTATGTCGCGCGTCCCGTGCTCGACATCAAGACGTTCGGCTACGAGCCGCGCGACTACCTGCTCGCGCACGATTTCATTCCGGATGACGTAAGACCGGCGTACGCGACCGCGGTCGCGCTCGCGCTCGAAGGCGTCGAGGCCGCGTTCGAGCGCGCGGGCGAGATTCGCCTGCTGCGCACGCACGGCGACTGTCATCCGAGCAACGTGCTGTGGACCGATGCCGGCCCGCATTTCGTCGACTTCGACGACAGCCGGATGGCGCCGGCCGTGCAGGATCTGTGGCTGCTGCTGCCGGGCGATCGCGAAGGCGCGTCGCGCGCGCTGGCCGACCTGCTCGCGGGCTACGAGGATTTCTGCGAATTCGAGCCGCGCGAGCTGCATCTGGTCGAAGCGCTGCGCACGTTGCGGCTGATCCACTACGCGGCGTGGCTCGCGCGGCGCTGGGACGATCCGGCGTTTCCGGCCGCTTTTCCGTGGTTCAACACGCATCGTTACTGGGAAGCGCGCGTGCTCGAATTGCGCGAGCAGATCGGCGCGATGCAGGAAGGGCCGCTCTGGCCCGTGTGACGACTGCGCGCGCGGCATCCATGCCGCGCGGCAGGTTGGACAGGGCCGCGATGCGTGCGGCCCGCCTCGCTCAGAACTTCAGCATCAGCTTGATCAGCGCGGCGAAGCGCTTGCCGTACGGCGGCGCGAGCAGGTTGCGCGCGTTCAGCCGCGCCTGCATGAGCACCGGCTTCATCTTCGAGAACGTCACGAAGCCGTCGTAGCCGTGATACGCGCCCATGCCGCTCGCACCGACTCCGCCGAACGGCAAGCTGCCGCATGCGATGTGCATCAGCGTTTCGTTGATCGAGACGCCACCCGAGATCGTTTCGCGCATCACGCGGTCGATCGTGCCGCCATCCTCGTCGAACAGGTACAGCGCGAGCGGACGCGGGCGCGCATTGACGTACGCGATCGCTTCGTCGAGCCGTTCGTACGGCACGAGCGGCAGCAGCGGCCCGAAGATTTCCTCCTGCATCAGTTGCGACGCGGCCGGCACCTGCGTCACCGCGCACGGCACGAAGCGGCGCGATGCGGGATCGGACTGCGCGTCGGACAGCGGATGCAGCTGCGCGCCGGCCGCCTGCGCGTCGCTCGCGAGTTGTTGCAGGCGTGCGTAGTGGCGCGGCGACACGATCGTCGTGTAGTCGCCGTTGGCCGACAGGTCCGGATACAGCTTCGCGAAGCGGGTTCGCGCGCGCTCGATGAACGCGCCTTCCATCCCGCGCGGCAGCAGCACGTAGTCGGGCGCGATGCAGGTCTGGCCGGCGTTCAGCGTCTTGCCGGCGACGATCGCGTCGACGGCCGCGTCGAAGCGCGCATTCGGGCCGACGATCGCCGGCGACTTGCCGCCGAGCTCGAGCGTGACGGGCGTGAGGTTGTCGGCGGCCGCGCGCATCACGTGGCGGCCGACCTGCGTCGAGCCGGTGAACAGCAGATGGTCGAACGGCAGCGCGCTGAACGCGGCGCCGACTTCCGCATCGCCGTTCACGACCGCGACGTGGTCACGCGTGAAGGTCTTGCCGATGAGCTGCTCGAACAGCGCCGACGTGCGCGGCGTCAGTTCGGACATCTTGATGATCGCGCGGTTGCCGGCGGCGAGCGCGCAGATCAGCGGGCCGGCCGCGAGCAGCACCGGGTAGTTCCACGGCACGACGATGCCGACCACGCCGAGCGGTTGCGGAATCACCTTCGCGCGCGCCGGGCGCAGCCACTTGTTCATCGGCTTGCGGATCGGCTTCATCCAGCGCTTGCCGTGCTTCAGCGCGTCGTCGATCTCTTCCTTCGCCATCCAGATTTCCGACAGCAGCACTTCCTGCTTCGCGCGATGGCCGAAATCGGCGCTGATCGCGTCGGCGAGCGCATCCGCGTGGTCGATCAGCATCGTGCGCAGCGCGCGCAGGTGCTGCGCTCGCGTGTCCCATGCCGGGTACGGCGCGCGCAGGTACGCCGCACGCTGGTCGTGCAGCAGCGACGTCAGCGCATCGACCGATGGCAATGCTTGCGGGGCCAGTTCGGGCAGGTCGTTCTTCATGTCGTCTCCTCCAGTTGGGCCTGGCTGATTGGCCGGCCGTCACGCCGCACGCGCACGCTCGGCGAGCGCGGCGACGCGGATCGGGTGATGCATGTCGCCCGGCACGGGGCCGGATGCGACGGGTGTTCGAAAACCGGTTGCCGCGCGCGGCAGGCGTCGTATCCGCGCGACGGTGTCCGTGTCCGAAAGTCATGCCGCACGGCAGGCGCGCACGATCCGATACGGTGACGAGCAGGCACGCGATGCCGTCTTGCGCGCGCCGGCCGGCGCACCGCGGCAGCGCAGCGCGACGTAGCCACGACGGCGGGTCGCCGCGCACCGTGCCACGGTGCCGACACACCATCCAAACGGTCGGGTATGACACGTGCCGTTCGATTTCGACCGACGGCGCGCATCGCGCCGTGGATCGTCGCGCGGGCCGCCGTTTGAAATGAAATGCGGGCCGCGCGCGTGACTTCCGGATCACCCGGTCGGCACGTGGCCTGCAGAATCCGGCGCTGCATCGTCGTTCCTCCCGTTTCGCGACGAATCGGCTTCTCGTGGCCGGTGCATCGCGCGAAGCGCATCGATACATCTTAAATTTAGTTCACGCGGGCGTTTAGAGGAATCGCTCTCGAATCGGCGCGCCGCGCACGGCGCGGCCATTCCTACAATGCCCGAACACAAGAGGAGACGCGGTCGCGCGGCGGTGCCGGGCGCCTTCCATGACACGACGGAGACGTGACATGCAATACGACTACATCATCGTCGGCGGCGGTTCGGGCGGCTCGAGCCTGGCCGGCCGTCTCGCCGATGCCTGCCCCGATGTGACGATCGCGCTGATCGAGGCCGGCTCGCATACGGAGCGCAACCTGCTCGTCAACATGCCGGTCGGCATCGCGGCGCTGGTGCCGTACAAGCTCGGCACCAACTACGGCTACGAGACGGTGCCGCAGCCGGGCTTGGGCGGGCGGCGCGGTTACCAGCCGCGCGGGCGCGGGATGGGCGGCTCGAGCGCGATCAACGCGATGATCTACACGCGCGGCCACCCGGGCGATTACGACGAGTGGGCGCAGCTCGGCGCGACGGGCTGGGGCTGGCAGGACGTGCTGCCGTATTTCCGCCGCGCGGAAGGCAACGAACGCGGCGCGGACGCATGGCACGGCGCGGACGGCCCGTTGACCGTTTCCGATCTGCGCTTTCGCAATCCGTTCTCCGAACGATTCATCCAGGCCGCGCATGCCGCGGGCTATCCGCTGAACGACGACTTCAACGGCGCGACGCAGGAAGGCGTCGGTTTCTATCAGGTCACGCATCGCGACGGGTCGCGCTGCAGCGTGGCGCGCGCGTATATCTACGGTCGCAATCGGCCGAACCTGCACGTGATCACCGACGCGACGGTGCTGCGTGTGGGCTTCGACGGCAAGCGCGCGGTCGGCGTCGTGGTGTCGCGCAACGGGCGGGTCGAGACGTTCGGCGCGCGCGCGGAAGTGGTCTTGTCGGCCGGCGCGTTCAATTCGCCGCAACTGCTGATGTGTTCGGGGATCGGCCCGGCCGAGCAATTGCGCCGCCACGGGATCGCGGTCGTGCAGGATGCGCCCGACGTCGGCACGAACCTGATCGACCACATCGACTTCATCATCAACACGCGCGTGAATTCGTCGGAGCTGGTCGGCGTGTGCTTGCGCGGCATCGCGAAGATGACGCCGGCGCTCGCGCGCTATTTCTCGAGCCGCACGGGGATGATGACGAGCAACGTCGCGGAGGCCGGCGGCTTCATCAAGAGCGATCCGTCGCTCGAGCGTCCCGACCTGCAGCTGCATTTCTGCACGGCGCTCGTCGACGACCACAACCGCAAGATGCACTGGGGCTTCGGTTATTCGCTGCACGTGTGCGCGCTGCGGCCGTTCAGCCGCGGCACGGTCGCGCTCGCGAGCGGCGATGCGCGCGACGCGCCGCTGATCGATCCGCGCTTCTTCAGCGATTCACGCGACCTCGACCTGCTGGTGCGCGGCACGCAGGCGATGCGCCGCATCCTGTCGCAGGCGCCGCTCGCATCGCAGGGCGGGCGCGAGCTCTACACGCGGCCGGACCAGAGCGAAGCGGAGCTGCGCGCGACGATCGTCGCGCATGCGGACACGATCTATCACCCGGTCGGCACCTGCCGGATGGGCTCGGATGCGCGCGCGGTCGTCGATCCGCAACTGCGCGTGCGCGGTGTCGACGGGCTGCGCGTGGTGGATGCGTCGGTGATGCCGACGCTGGTCGGCGGGAACACGAATGCGCCGTCGGTGATGATCGGCGAACGCGCGGCGGACTTCATCGTCGCCACGCGCAAGGGTGGCGTGCCGCGCGGCGAGGCGACGGCCGCCGTGCACGGCCGCTGAACGCGGCGCGCACGGCAGCGGCCATGCTCAGGCAAACGTATCGACGAGGCCGGCGCGGTTCGCGCGTGCGGCGACCGGTGCGGATTGCGCGGCGTCGGCAGGTGCATCGACGGCTGACGGTCCGCCGTTCCCGCGTCGCGACGACTGGCCGTAGGCGTTGGTCTGCTGCGGGTTGGGCTGCTGTTGCTGCGAAGCGAGGCCACCGTCGCTGACGGTCGCGCTGCCGAGCCCGAGGCCGCCCGCTTCCATCGCCTCGCGCAGCTTCGGCAGCGCGGCTTCGACCGCGTCGCGCACCTGCGCGTGCTGCGACACGAACAGCGCGTGCGCATGGTTGTCCGCGACGCGCAGCACGACCTGCAGCGGCCCGAGATCGGGCGGGTTGAGCGTCAGCTCCGCGCTCTGCTGGTGCGCATTCGACAGGAACACCACTTTCTGGCTCAGTGCGTCCGTCCAGTCGGCAGTGCCGACGTGCGGTGCGAGCGCGTGCGCGTTGGCGGCGGCGATCGCACCGGCGGCCGGCGACAGTTGCAGGTTCGCCTGTGCCGCGGCGGCGGCCGTGGCGCCGGCCGCGAGCGTCGCGCTGGCGGCCGGGTCCGTCGCATTGCCGGCCGCCGCGAGCGCGTGCTGGGCGCCGGACTGCGCGTTCGCGTCGGCCTGCAGCGTCTGCGGCGTGACCTGGGTCGGCGTCTGCTGGGTGGCGAGCGCGCCTTTCGCGTCGGCGAGCGTGCGGTCGAACGTCGGCACTTTCGGCGTCAGCGGCGCGGCGGCGTTCGACGCGGTCGCTGCCGGCGCCGTCGGCGTGGCGGCGGCGCTCGTGCCGGTCGCCGGCATCGTGATCGCGCCCGCGCCGCCCGTCAGCTTCGCGAGCGCCGCTTGCAGCGCGTCGCGGCTCGATGCCGGGTCGGTCGGCTGGGCGGTCGCATCCTTGGCCGCATGATCGGCGAGCGTCGCCGTGGCGTCCGGCTGACCGGATACGGCCGTCTTTTGCGCAGTGACGGCGGCGGCAGCCGCGGCAGCGGTCGCCGCGTCGGCCGGCGTCGCGGGGTCCGGGCGCGCCTGCAGTTGCGCCTGCACGGCCGCGGCGGCCGCGAGGGCGGCGGCGTCGGGGTTGGCGGTGGCGTTCGCGGTTGTATCTTCGGTCGTCTTGTCGTCGTCCGTGCCGGACGGCTTCGCGCCGGCGGCCGGCTTCGACGCAGCCGGTTTGGTCGACACGTCCGACGTGCCGGCATTGGCCGTATCGCCGCGCGTGGCGACGCTTTGCTTGAGCGTCTGCGCGAACGGCACGGCGCTCGTGGCGGCCGACGCGTCGTTGGCGGCGGACGCACCCGAGCCGCGGGCGGCCTTGAGTGCGGCGCCGGCGGTGTCGAGCAGCGCGCCGAGCAGGGGCAGGGGAGGCATGACGGTTCTCTCGTTCGAAGGCGGTGGTCGGTTACGACGAACGGGCCGCGTCGGCCCGCATGCGCAGGATCTTCGCGGCATGTTCGTCGGCGTCGCGCTGTTCGCGCCGGGCGTCGCGCTGCGCTTCCTGCGCGACGCCGCGCGCCTGCAGGATTTCATACGAGCCGACGGTACGTTTCTTCTGCTGCCAGTTCGGCCGCGCCTCGTCGATGCGGACTTCGGCCGCGGCGAGCACGGTGCGCTGCTGCGCGATCGCGGCATCGAGCGTGTCGATGAACGCCTGGAAATTGCGCCAGTTGCCGGCCGGCATGCCGCTCTGCGCGGATTGCGCGAAGCGCGCGTGATATTCGTCGCGATAGCGCAGCAGTGCGTCGAGCTGTTCGGCCGCCGCGGTGCGGTCGCGCTGCGCGGTGCCGAGCTGCTTCGCGGCCGAATCGAGGTCTTCCTGCGCGCGGTCGAGCAGCAACTGAAGGGGAAAGCCGTGAGCCATCGGGATCAGCCTCCGTAAGCGTCGAACAGCGCATCGAGCGCGGTGAGGCTCGATGCGAACGGCGCGCATTCGCGAAAGCCCTGCTGCAGGAACGCCTCGATGCGCGGGTAGAGCGCGATCGCGCGGTCGAGCTGCGCGTCGCGGCCCGGTGCGTAGGCGCCGACCGCGATCAGGTCGCGGTTGCGCTGGTAGCGCGACAGCATCTGCTTGAACTGCCGTACGTGGTCGAGATGCGTTTCGTCGATCAGCGCGGTCATCGCACGGCTGATCGACGCCTCGATGTCGATCGCGGGATAGTGGCCGGCCTCGGCGAGCGCGCGCGACAGCACGATGTGGCCGTCGAGGATCGCGCGCGCCGAATCGGCGATCGGGTCCTGCTGGTCGTCGCCTTCGGTCAGCACCGTGTAGAACGCGGTGATCGAGCCGCCGCCTTCGGGCCCGTTGCCGGTGCGCTCGACGAGCGCGGGGAGCTTCGCGAACACCGACGGCGGATAGCCTTTCGTCGCGGGCGGCTCGCCGATCGCCAGCGCGATCTCGCGCTGCGCCATCGCATAGCGCGTCAGCGAATCCATCAGCAGCAGCACGTGCTTGCCCTGGTCGCGGAAATACTCGGCGAGCGACGTCGCGTACGCGGCGCCCTGCATCCGCAACAGCGGCGACACGTCGGCCGGCGCCGCGACGACGACCGAGCGCGCGAGCCCGTCCTCGCCGAGGATCTGTTCGATGAATTCCTTCACTTCGCGGCCGCGTTCGCCGATCAGGCCGATCACGATCACTTCCGCGCTCGTATAGCGCGCCATCGTGCCGAGCAGCACCGACTTGCCGACGCCGGAGCCCGCGAACAGGCCCATCCGCTGGCCGCGGCCGACGGTGAGCAGCGCGTTGATCGCGCGCACGCCGACGTCGAGCACGTGGTGGATCGGCTCGCGATCGAGCGGGTTGATCGACGGCGCCGACAGCGGCGCATCGACTTTCGACGCGAGCGGGCCGAGGCCGTCGAGCGGGCGGCCCGACGCGTCGACGACGCGCCCGAGCATCTCCCAGCCGACCGGCAGCCGCTTCGCGCCGGCGAGCGGATCGGTGACGGGCGCGCTCTCGCGCGGCCACACGCGTGCGCCGGGCAACACGCCCGCAACGTCGGTGGTCGGCATCAGGAACAGGCGGTCGCCGGCGAAGCCGACGACTTCGGCTTCCGCGTGCGGCAGCGTGCTGCCGGGCGGCAACTCGATCGTGCATTCGGCGCCGACCGACAGGCGCAGCCCGATCGCTTCGAGCACGAGGCCGGCCGCGCGCGTGAGGCGTCCGCACGGCCGCAGCGGCAGCGCGCGGTGGCTGCGCGCGGCGAGCCCGTTCAGGTGCGTGCGCCAGTGCGCGAGATGCGGATTGTGCGGCGCGCGCGGGGCGGCGTCGGCGGCGTCGGATGCGGCGTGCGGCGTGGCGTCGTCCGCGGCATCGTGCGCGGCCGACGGCCCGAACGACGCGAGCGCGAGCTCGCGTTCGAGCGGCGTCATGCCGTCGTGCGCGAGCGCCTCGGGCGAGCGCGTCACCACGTGCTCACCTTGCCGATCGCGGCGGCGACGCGCTGCCAGCGGGTGGGCAGCGTCGCGTCGACCTCGCCGGTCGCAGCGTGCGCGCGGCAGCCGCCGCGCTCGATCGACGCGTCGGTGCGCACGTTCCAGCCGAGCGTGTCGAGGTCGTCCTGCAGATAGGCCTCGACGACGGGCAGGTCGGCCGGATTCACCGCGAGATGCGGCGCGCCGGACAGCGCGGGCTCGGCCGCGAGCACGTCGCGCACGGCGGCGACCAGCGCGGCCGGGTCGTGCTTCACGTGCTGGCGCACGACCTGCTGCGCGATGTCGAGCGCGAGCTGCGCGAGGTCGGACGCGAGATCGTGTTCGACGCTCGAGACGGCTTCGCGGAACGACGCGGCGAGCGCCGCGAGCTGCGCGGCCTGTTCGCGTGCTTCGGCCTGGCCGGCCTCGAAACCCTGTTCGCGGCCCTGCTCGAAACCGGCCTGGTAGCCGAGCGCCTGGCCTTCGACGTGGCCGGCCGCATGGCCTTCGGCGTGCGCGGCGTCGCGCACGCGCTGCAATTCCTCGGCGAGCGCGGCGGCAGCGGCCGCCGCGTCGTCGGGCGGCGGCGGGGGCGGCGGCGGGTCGAACGACGCCATCTCCCACCGCTGGTACGCGGTGAGGGTGCCCACGCGATCGCTCGCCGAATCAGACATACGCGTCTTCCGCCTTGCCGCCGATCGCGATCTGGCCGCTCTCGGCGAGGTTGCGCACGATCTGCAGGATGCGGCGCTGCTGCGTCTCGACTTCGGACACGCGCACCGGGCCGCGCGCGTCGAGATCCTCGGCGAGCAGTTCGGCCGCGCGCTGCGACATGTTCGCGAGGAACTTCTGGCGCAGCGCGGGCGGCGCGCCCTTGAGCGCGACGATCAGCGTTTCCGACTCGACTTCCTTGAGCACCATCTGGATCGCGCGATCCTCGAGGTCGAGCAGGTTCTCGAACACGAACATCTGGTCGATGATCTTCTGCGCGAGATCGGCGTCGTACTGGCGCACGCTTTCGAGCACGCCTTCCTCGTGCACGCTCGTCATGAAGTTCAAGATCTCGGCGGCGGTGCGGATGCCGCCCATCGGGCTGCGCTTCAGGTTGTCGCTGCCGGACAGCAGGCCCGTGAGCACGTCGTCGAGCTCGCGCAGCGCGGCCGGCTGGATGCCGTCGAGCGTCGCAATCCGCAGCAACACGTCGTTACGCAGCCGCTCGGTGAAGCACGACGCGATTTCGGAAGCCTGGTCGCGGTCGAGGTGCACGAGGATCGTCGCGATGATCTGCGGATGCTCGTTCTTGATCAGTTCGGCCACCGCGCCCGAATCCATCCATTTCAGGCCCTCGATGCCGCTCGTGTCGCTGCCTTGCAGGATGCGGTCGATCAGCACGCCGGCCTTGTCCTCGCCGAGCGCCTTCGTCAGCACCGAGCGGATGTACTCGTTCGAATCGAGCGACAGCGCGGTGTGCTGCTCGGCTTCCTTCACGAAGTCCTGCAGCACCTCCTCGACCTGCTCGCGCGTGACGTTCTTCAGCGCGGCCATCGCCACGCCGATCTTCTGGACCTCGCGCGGCGCGAGGAACTTGAATACCTGCGCGGCCTCTTCCTCGCCGATCGACATCAGCAGCAGCGCGCTCTTGGTCAAGCCTTCAGCGTTCATCGGACACCCAGTTCTTCACGACGGTGGCGACGATCTTCGGATCCTGGCGGGCGATCGTGCGCGCGTAGTCGAGGTTGCGTTCGTAGCGGTTCTTCTCGTTCTCGAAGCCGAGCAGCAGCGGATCGGCTTCTTCCGCGGCCTTTTCCGGCGCGGGCAGGCCGTCGAGCGCGACCGTGTCTTCCGGCGCCGCGAGCGCCGGCGCGGCCGGCTCGGGCGGCGGGAACGCGCGGCGCATCGCCGGGCGCACGAACATGAAGTAGAGCGCCGCTGCGGCCGCCGCGATGCCGAGCCACTTCGCGGCTTCCTTCGCCATCGCGATCATGTCGGGCTGGCGCCACCACGGCAGGTCGGCGTACGGGTCGCTCACGGTCGAGAACGCGCTGTTCACGACGTTTACCGAGTCGCCGCGCTTCTCGTCGTAGCCCATCGCGTCCTTCACGAGCTGTTCGACCTGCGCGAGCTTCGCGGGCGGCAGCGGCTGCATCGTCACGTGGCCCTTCGCATCGGCGACCGGCTGGTAATTGACGACGACCGCGACCGACAGCCGCTTCACGCTGCCCATCGGCTGTTCGGTATGACGGATCGTCTTGTCGAGCTCGTAATTGGTCGTCTGGTCCTTGCGGTCGCTGACCGGCGTGGTCTGCGGCCCGTTCTGGCCGTTGCCGGCGACGATCGGCGCGGAGGCCGGCTGCGGCGGCGTGTTCGACAGCGCGCCCGGCACGCCTGACGCGCCGCCCTGCGCGAGTTCGGTCGCGCTGCTGGTCTGCTGGCTGCGGATCGCGGCTTGCTGCGGCGTGCCGTTCGGGCCGTAGCTTTCCGACGTCTGCTCGATCTTCGAGAAATCGAGATCCGCGCTGACCTGCGAACGGGCGTTGCCGGTGCCGAAGATCGGCGCGAGGATCGCGTCGATGCGCTTCTGGGTGTTGTGCTCGACCTGCTGCACGTACTTGAGCTGGCTCGCGTCGAGGCCGGACGCGGACGCGGTCTGGGTCAGCAGGTTGCCGTCCTGGTCGACGATCGTCACGTTCTTGGCCGGCATGTCGGGCACGCCGGACGACACCATCCGCGTGATCGCCTGCACCTGGCCCTCGTCGAGCACGCGGCCCGGGTAGAGGTCGACGAACACCGATGCGCTCGGCGCTTCCTTGTCGCGCACGAACACCGACGGCTTCGGGATCGCGAGATGCACGCGCGCGCCGCGCACGGCGTTGATCGATTCGATGGTGCGCTGCAGTTCGCCTTCGAGCGCGCGCTGGTAGTTGATCTGCTCGGCGAACTGGCTGATGCCGAATTTCTGGTTGTCCATCAGCTCGAAGCCGACCGAGCCGCCCTTCGGCAGCCCCATCGCGGCGAGCTTCAGGCGGGTTTCGTGCACCTGGCCCGACGGCACCAGGATCGCGCCGCCGGCATCGGCGAACTTGTAGGGAACGTTTGCCTGCTGGAGCGCGGCGATGATCGCGCCGCCGTCGCGGTCCGACAGGTTGCTGTACAGCACGCGGTAGTCGGGCGCCCGGCTCCACAGCACGAGCGCGGTGATCGCGGCGATCGCGAACGCGACGGCGATCACGAACGGCAGCTTCGGGTTGCCCTTCATCCGCGAGATGCCGGGAATGCGTTCGGCGAAGCCGCCCAGCCCGAAGTCCGCGCCTGCGCCGCCCGCGCCCGGCAACGCGGCGGCCGCGGCGGCGCCGGGCGCCGGGCTGAGGCCCGCGCGGGCGTCTGGGTTGATCAGCGAGTTGGCCTGCGAATCCATGCGTCGAGTTTCTCCGGAGCGGGACGACTGAGCTCGCTCGGACGAGCGGGCGGACAATGACACGATGCGATTATCGTGACCGGCGGCGTACTCCGATCGACCGAAAAGAGCGGGGTTTCCCCCGTACTTTCGCGGCTTTGACGCGCGCCGCGCTGCTATCCTTTTTCGCGATCCGGCATGGTGCGCGTGGTGCGGCGCCGGCGGATCGCCCGGTGCGTCCGGGTCTTTTCTCTATGTCTGGGGACAGCATGACTGCGAACGTCAGCGGAATCGGTTCGGTGTTGCAACAGATGCAGTCGATGGCCGCGCAGGCGTCCGGCGGCGTCGCGAGCCCGACGGCGGCGCTGGCCGGCTCGGGTGCGGCGACGGCCGGCACGTTCGCGAGCGCGATGAAGGCATCGCTCGACAAGATCAGCGGCGACCAGCAGCACGCGCTCGGCGAGGCGAAGGCGTTCGAGGTCGGCGCGCCGAACATCTCGCTGAACGACGTGATGGTCGACATGCAGAAAGCCAATATCGGCTTCCAGTTCGGGCTCCAGGTCCGCAACAAGTTAGTGAGCGCTTACAACGACATCATGCAGATGTCGGTTTGAGGCGACGGGCATCCGGGGGCGGGCATCCGACGACGGGTATCCGGGCAAGGCCCCGGGGCTTGCAGAACGAGACCGGCGCGCCGGCATCGGACGCCCGGCGGCAGCCCCTGCTCACCTAAAGCTTTCCAAATCCCTTCCGATAACTCCGGTGAAGGCCGCGCCGTGCGACGCACGGCGGCGGCTCCCGCATAGCCAAGGCACATAACAAGGAGAAGCGCATGTTTTCCCCAGGACACGCTGGAGCCAGTGCGTACGCGCGTGTCGGCGTCGAGACCGGGGTGATGGGCGCCTCCCCGCACCGGCTGATCGCGATGCTGTACCAGGGCGCCCGGCAGGCGATCGCGCTGGCGCGCATGCATTTGCAGCAGGACAACGTGTCCGGGCGCGGCGAAGCGATCGGCAAGGCGATCCGGATCGTCGAGAGCGGCCTGCAGGCGTCGCTGAACCGCGACGCGGGCGGCGAGATCGCCGAGCGCCTCAATGCGTTGTATGCGTATATCGGCCGGCGCCTGCTGGAAGCGAACGCGCAGGCGAGCGATGCGATGCTGGTTGAGGTCGACGGCCTGCTCGCGACGCTCGAGGAAGCATGGACGGGCATCGCCCCGGAAGTCGCGCGGATGGCCGCGCAACAGGTAGCGGAAGCATCACGATGAATCTCAAGGCCGAATACTTCGCGCGTTACGAGGCGCTCGCCGCCGTGTCGGGCCGGATGCTGTGCGCCGCGCGCGGCGCCGACTGGAGCGCGTTGCCGGGGTTGCAGGCCGAATTCATGCAGCTCGTCGACGGGTTGAAGGAGGCCGATCCGGGCGTCGCGCTCGACGAATCGGATCTCGGCCGCAAGCTCGACCTGATCCGCCGCATCCTGGCCGACGACGCCGCGATCCGCGATCTCGCGAGCCCGGACGTCGCGCGGCTGTCCGCGCTGTTCGAGGCGCGGCGCTCGACCCAGGTATTGACCGACCTCTACCGCGCGCGCGGGTAGGGCCGTGTTGCGGGAGACGGGCGCGCGGCGCCCGGGCCCGCTGCCGCACGCGGCGCGCGCTGTTCCCGCGGGCGGCACCGGCGTGCCGCGCCCCGGATTCGCAACGATGTGTAGGGTCTGTTTGCATATGCAACGCGCATGCGAATGCCCCAAGGTGAGCAGGCTCCGATCATGACCGGTATCGACTCCGTTGCGGCCGCGCTGCTGGCGAGCCGCCTCGACAGCCTGCTGACCGGCACCGTGTCGGCGCCCGCCGGCGGCGGCGCGACCGCGCAGGTCGGCACACCGGGCGCCGGTGCGTCGTCCGCGCCGCCGGCCGGCAGCCCGCCCGCCGCGCCGCCGGCTTCCACGCAGACCGCGCTGTCCGAGGTCGGGCGTGTACTCGACGCGATCTCGCGCTCGGGCGGCGATGCGACGCCGGCGATCGTCGGGCGGCTGCCGCTGCTGGCCGATCCGGCCGTGCTGCTCACCGATACGCCCGTGCCGGCGCGCGCGCCGGCTGCGTCCGGTCCCGTTGGGTCCGCCACGCCGGTTTCCGATCAAGCGTCGTCCGCCGCGGCGACGCGGGCCGCGGCTGCGCCGTCGGTGGCCCCGCCAGTCGCGGCGCTGCGTGCGGCGTTGGCGCAGGCCGTGAGCGAAAGCGGCCTCTTCTACGAATCCCATCTCGCGCAGTGGCTGGCCGGCCAGCGTCCGCTCGCGGCGCTGCTGCGCGAGCCGCAGGCGCGCCTCGCGACCGCGCTCGTGCCGGCCGACCCGGACGCCGTCCCGCACGAATCGACCGACTTGCTCGACGAACTGCTCGCGCAGCGTCCGTCGCTGCCGGCCGCCGCGCGGGGCACCGCGCAACCGCCCGCACCGGGCGGCGCGCCTGCGCGCGACCCTGCGCAGGCCGCCCCGGCGGCGGCCCGGCCGGGCGCGTCGTTGCCGCCCGATCCGTCCGATCCACTGGCTACGCCCGCTGATACGCGCTGGACGCCCGCGCGTGCCGAACTGGCCGCCGCATCGTCCGATCCGCAGCCGCAACCGCTCGCGACCGTCCACCCGGCCGCGGTGCCGCTCGTGCGGCAGCAGCTCGATGCGCTCGCGACGGACCAGTTTCGCTGGACCGGCGAGGCATGGCCCGGCGCGCGGCTCGACTGGACGATCGAACCCGACGAGCCGGGCCACCGTGCGCCGCGCGGCGGCGGTGGCGACGACGCGGGCGACGGCATCGCGTGGCGCACGCGCCTGACGCTGACGCTGCCGTCGCTCGGCACGGTCGATGCCGAGCTGGTGCTGAACGGCGCGCAGCTCGTCGCGCGGCTACGCGCGAACCAGACGGGCGCCGACCGTCTGACGCGCCACGAAGCCGCGCTGCGGCAGCGGCTCGAAGGCTCGGGACTCAAGGTGGGCGGGCTGTCGATCCGCGCGGTCGACGACGGGCCGGACGGCTTCGACCTGTTCGCCGCCCAGGCCGCCGCGGCCGCGTATGCGCGCGGCGCGGCGGGCGGCCCCGAGGCGCGGGTGCCGGGCGACGATGACGAGGCGCTGCCATGAGCATGACGTCCCGCAAGCGCGCGGCCGCGCTCGTCTACGACCCGAAAGGCGGCGATGCGGCGCCGCGCGTGGTCGCGAAGGGCTACGGCGTGCTCGCCGAGATGATCGTCGCGCGCGCGCACGATGCCGGGCTGTACGTGCACACGGCGCCGGAGATGGTGTCGCTGCTGATGCAGGTCGATCTCGACGACCGGATTCCGCCGCAGCTCTATCAGGCGGTCGCCGATCTGCTCGCGTGGCTGTACGCGCTCGATCGCACCGAGCCCGCGCCGGATGACGACGCCGCGCCGCGTTTTCCGTTGCCGCCGTTGCGCTGAACGGCCTGTCGTCGCGCGCCTGCTTACGAAATGCTGTCCGGGCTTGCGTGACCGCTTTGCCGGCATGTGCCGCTCATCGATCGTCATCGCCTCGCAACGCGTGCCTTTCTCCCTGATTCGCGCGCACGTCGAACCTGCCGCTCCGTATGCATACGGATTGAGCCGGCTTTCGATTTATGTAATGATATCCATTCTCATTTTCATGCTGACCGGGCGGTGCGCACTCCCTGCGCGCCGCCCGTTGTTTTGAACGAATGGATACTTTCGCGTGAACGCGCCCGAAACGATCGACCCGCCCAAGACGGGCATGCCGCGCGCCGGCGTCACCGTGCTGCACCCGGCGGGCCGCCCGCTGAACGACGACGAACTGGCCGCGCGCCGCCAGCGCTCGCGCCGCGCGACCTTCATCAAGTGGCTGCGCAAGGTGCACGGCTGGGTCGGGCTGTGGGGCGCGGTGCTCGGGCTGCTGTTCGGCGTGACCGGCGTGCTGCTGAACCACCGCGCGCCGCCGCTGAAGATTTCGACCGGCGAGCCGCAGGTCGAGGAGCTGCAGATCGCGCTGCCGGACCCGGTGCCGAAAACGCCCGCCGCGATGACGAAGTGGCTGCAGCAGGAGCTGCATTTCGACGGCAAGCCGGGCCGCATGCGCAAGGAGCCCGCGCAGGCCGTCGCGTGGGGCGACAAACGCGTGATGCAGCCGGAGCACTGGCAATTCGGCGTGTTCGGGCCGCACCAGAACCTGCAGGCCGAGTACTGGGTCGGCAACGGCTACGTGTCGGTGAAGCGCACCGGCAACACGTTCCTGACGACGCTGAACAACCTGCATCGCGGCGTCGGAATGAATCTCGGCTGGGTGCTGCTGATGGATACGATCGCGGGTTCGCTGATCCTGCTGTCGCTGACGGGCGTGCTGCTGTGGACCGAGCTGAACAAGCGCCGCACGGTCGGCGTCGTGCTGGTGGTCGGTTCGGTTGCCGCGGCGCTCGCTGCCGGCCTGACCTGACCGACGTTCGCGCCGGGTAACGGCTGGCGTCCGGCGAGCGAGGTCACCCGCCGCCGCAGGTCAGAGCCCGCAGGCCGCGCCGCTGTTCGCCGCGATTTCGCGCGCGGCCTTCGCGCCTTCGACCTGCAGGATCGTCGGCAGCGACACGTTGTTCTTCGCGGCGGTGATCTCCGCGAGGATCGAGATCGCGATTTCCGGCGGCGTCCGGCTGCCGATGTAGATGCCGGCCGGCCCGTGCAGCCGGGCCAGTTCCACTTCGTTCAGATCGAATTCGCGCAGCCGCTCGCGCCGCGCCGCGTTGTTGCGCCGCGAGCCGAGCGCGCCCACGTAGAACGCGGGCGTCTTCAGCGCCTCCATCAGCGCGAGATCGTCGAGCTTCGGGTCGTGCGTGAGCGCGATCACGGCCGACCGCGCATCGAGCCTCATGTCGAGCACCGTATCGTCGGGCATCGTGCGGACGACCCGCGTGCCCGGCACGTCCCACGCATCCGTGTATTCCTCGCGCGGATCGCATACCGTCACCTGGTAGTCGAGCCCGACCGCGATCTGGCACAGATAGCGCGACAACTGGCCGGCGCCGATCACGAGCATCCGGTAGCGCGGCCCGTGGATCGTCACGAGCCGTTCGCCGTCGAACGCGAGCCCGTCGGTCGCCTGCGCGGGCGACAGCGACGCGCGGCCGGTCGCGAGCGTCATCGTGCGCGTGACGAGGCGGCCGGCCTCGACTTCCGCGCACAGCGCGGCGATTCCGCTGTCGCGCGTGAGCGGTTCGAGCACCAGCTGGATCGTGCCGCCGCACGGCAGCCCGAAGCGGTGCGCCTCCTCGGCCGTCACGCCGTACTTGAGCGCTTCCGGGCGTGCATCGGCCGCGATGCCGCTCGCATGCACGCGGGCGATCAGGTCGTCCTCGATGCATCCGCCGGACACGGAGCCGACCACCAGGCCGTCCTCGCGCACCGCGAGCATCGCGCCTTCGGGGCGCGGCGACGAGCCCCACGTCTTCACGACCGTCACGAGCAGCACGCGGCGCCCTTCTTCGAGCCAGCGCGCGCTGGATTTCAGTACATCGAGATCGACGCTTTCCATCGTTTTTTCCTGTTGCCGGACGGCCCGCCGCGCGGCGCCGTCGTTCGATGGCGGGATTATGAACCGCCCGGCGCGTGCGTGCAGGCGGCGCGCAGCAGGTGAGGGCGAATCTGGACGATCGGGCAAGAGATCGCGACGATCGGACACTGATCGCGCGGCGGCCGGGGGGCGGGAGAGGGAGGCGCGCGGAGCCGGGGCGGCTCCGCGTGGGGTTCGTCATGGCGCGTCGCGAAGGCGCGCCATGACGGCGCTCAGTGCGCGTCGGGGTGGCCGTGCGCGAGCTTCGAGTGGTGCCGCGAGTACAGGAAGTAGATCACGAGGCCGATCACGAGCCAGATGCCGAACGCGGCCCACGTGACGGGCTGCAGGTTCAGCATCAGGAACAGGCACGCCGCGACCGCGAGGATCGGCACCACGGGCACGCCCGGGCAGCGGAACGCGCGCGGCAGCTCGGGGTGCGTGCGGCGCAGCACGAGCACGGCGATCGACACCATCGAGAACGCCGCGAGCGTGCCGATGTTGATCAGTTCGGCGAGCACGTTGAGCGGCACGAGCGCGGCGATCAGCCCGAAGAACAGGCCGACCAGCCAGGTGGTCAGGAACGGCGTCGCATAACGCGGATGCACGCGCGACAGCGCGGCCGGCAGCAGCCCGTCGCGCGACATCGCGAAGATCACGCGCGTCTGGCCGTAGCTCATCACGAGGATCACGGTCAGCATGCCGAGCACCGCGCCGAGATCGATGAAGCCCGCGACCCACTTCTCGCCGGCGACCTGCAGCGCGTACGAGATCGGGTGCGAGATGTTCGCGTACTGGGCCGACGGCACGATGCCGGTCGCGACCGCGGCGACCGTCACGTACAGCACCGCGCATACCGCGAGCGACGCGATGATGCCGATCGGCAGATCGCGCTTCGGATTCTTCACTTCCTCGGCCGCCGACGACACCGCATCGAAGCCGATGAACGCGAAGAACATCACGGCGGCCGCGCCGAACACGCCGTTCCAGCCGTGCGGCATGAACGGCTTCCAGTTCGCGGGCGTCACGTGGAACAGGCCGACCGCGATCACCAGCAGCACGACCGACACCTTGATGAACACCATGATGTTGTTGATGCGGGTCGATTCGCGGATGCCGATCGACAGCAGCGTCGTGATCACGATCATCACGAGGAACGCGGGCAGGTTGAACCACGTGGTGACGCCGGGCACCGCGCCGGGCGCGGCCGTCAGCACGGTCGGCAGCGTGAGCCCGAAGCCCTGCAGCAGCGACTGCAGGTAGCCCGACCAGCCGACCGACACGGCCGACGACGCGAGGCCGTACTCGAGCATCAGGTCCCAGCCGATGATCCACGCGACCAGTTCGCCGAGCGTCGCGTACGAATACGTGTAGATCGAGCCGGCGACGGGGATCGACGATGCGAACTCCGCGTACGACAGCGCGGCCAGGCCGCACGCGATCGCGGCGATCACGAACGACAGCATCAGCGCGGGGCCGGCCTGGACGGCGCCGGTGCCGGTCAGCACGAAGATGCCGGTGCCGATGATCGCGCCGATGCCGAGGAAGGTGAGGTCGATCGCGCCGAGCGCTTTCTTGAGCCCGGCGGCTTGCGCGCCGGCGATCATGCGATCGACGTTTTTCTTGCGGAAGAGAGACATTGCGGATGGATCGCCGGCACGCGCAGGCACGGCGCGCCGACTGAGTGAAAACCGATAATTTTAGCTGATTTGGCGTGCAAGTCCTGCGGTGGCGCAGCGACGTGCGGCGAAATCGGCCGATAAAACAAGCGCTTGCGCGCGAAACGGGAGTAAAGCGGGCGCAAAACGGGCACGGCCGAGCATGGTGCGGCGGCGGCTGCGCCCGGAATCGGACGAGTTCGAACGGGCCGGAATCAGGCGCCGGCCGTGGGCGCCATGTCGACGAGCCGGTTGCTCATCACGTAGAACGTCAGTTCCGCGTTGTTCGACAGCCGCATCTTCTCCAGCAGCCGCGAGCGGTACACGCTCACCGTCTTCACCGACAGCGACAGCGTGTTCGCGATGTCGGTGAGCCGCTTGCCCGACGCGAGCATGCAGAGCGTCTGGTATTCGCGATCGGACAGCTTCTCGTGCGGCAGCGGTTCGTTCTCGAACGACACGTATTCGGCGAGCGCCTCGGCCATCGCGGGGCTCACGTACTTGCGGCCGGCCGCGACCTGCTGGATCGCGCCGATCATCTGCGCGGCGTTGACCGTCTTCGACAGGTAGCCGGCCGCGCCGGCCTTCAGCGCGCGCACCGCGTACTGATCCTCGCGATACATCGAGAACATCAGCACCGGCGTGCGCGTCAGCTTGCGCTTGAGGCGCTTGAGCACCTCGATGCCGTTCGTGTCGGGCAGCGAGATGTCGAGCAGGATCACGTCGAATTCCTGCTTGTCGACGGCGGCCATCGCATCGCCGCCGTTCTCGGCCTCGGTCACGTCGCGGGCGACGCCGCGGTCGATCAGCAACTGGCGGATCCCTTGCCGGACGATCGCGTGATCGTCCACGAGCAGGATGTTCAGGCTCATCGCGACCTCACGAAAGCGACGTGCGGCGTGCCGCGACGGGCGCCGCCAGCAGCGAAGCCCACGCGAAGCGTGCGGTGACGCGCGTGCCGCGGCCGGTTGCCGGCGTAGCCGTCTCGAAGCTGCCGCCGAACGCCTCGCAGCGCGCGCGCATGCCGGCGAGGCCGTAGCCGCTGCGGCGATTGCGCGCGAAACCGGTCCCATCGTCGGTAACGCTCAGCGACAGGTGCGTGCCGTCGGTGACGATCCGCACGTCGACCGACGTCGCGCGGGCGTGCTTCGCGACGTTCGACAGCGCTTCCTGCGCCACGCGGAACATCGCGAGCGCACTGGCGCCCGCGAGCTGCGTCAGGCGGGCGTCGGCCGCGCACACGAAGCTCGTGCGCAGGCCGGTGCGGGCCGCATGCGTGTCGATCCACGACGACAGCGCGCCGACCACGCCCGCGTCGAGCGCCGGCGTGTCGCGCTCGTCGATGAGCCGGCGATTCGCGTCGGTCGCGGCGTCGAGCGCCTGCTGCGCCAGCGCCAGCGCGCGCAGGCAGCCTTCCGGCGCATCGGCCGGGAGCCACGTTTGAACGTTTGCGAGCGCGAATCGGGCAGCGGTCAGTTCGGCGCCGAGCCCGTCGTGCAGCTCGCCGGCCAGATGGCGGCGGGCCGCTTCGTCGGCGGCGAGAAGCTGGGCGGAAAGTGCCGCGATCCGCGCGGCGGACGCGTCGCGTTTCGACGCGGCGTCGGCCATGGGCGGAGTAGCAGCGCAGCCAGGCATGCGCTGCCGCGACGGGAACGGGGCGTGGGCGCCCAAGGGCGCGTTAAGCGACGTATCCATGACTCTCCCTGCTGTCAGAAAGCGGTTCAGACACCGGCTGGCTGCGTGGACCGGCTGCCGTTTCGATGACGGTCGCCGCCAGAGAATCGCTCCATGCCGAGGTAACAAAAGTTACGTCTTGTAACACTTTCATCCGACCCTTCCACTGTCATCCGAACGGCAACCACGCGGGCCGAATAATATCTCAAAATTTCTGAAAAGGTCATGTCGGACGGACATTTAAGGGTAAATGTGAATAATCGGAATGAAGGTGTTGTAGGAAAAACACTGACACCCGAGCGCCGGGCGACGACGTATCCAAATGTAACTATTTGAGATGGAATGGTCCCAGTTTGTTACGAATTCGCCAAGTCCGGACGAAAAAAAACCGGAGCTTTTGCTCCGGTTCTTGATGCGGCACAAATTCGGGGGCGGATCAGTCCACGAACGCGCGCTCGATCACGTAGTGGCCCGGCGCGCTGTTCTTGCCTTCGACGAGGCCGGCCTGCTTCAGCAGTTCGGTCGTGTCCTTCAGCATCGCGGTGCTGCCGCACAGCATCACGCGGTCGTTTTCCGGCGAGAACGCCGGCACGCCGAGATCCGTGAACAGCTTGCCCGTCGCGATCAGGTCGGTGATCCGGCCTTCGTTGTCGAACGCTTCGCGCGTGACCGTCGGGTAGTAGACGAGCTTTTCCTTGATGATGTCGCCCAGGTACTCGTGGCCCGGCAGGTCGTGCTTGATGTAGTCCATGTACGCGAGCTCGCCCTTCAGGCGGCACGTGTGGGTCAGGATCACCTTGTCGAAGCGGTCGTAGATGTCCGGATCGCGGATGATCGACATGAACGGCGCGAGGCCGGTGCCCGTCGACAGCATCCACAGCGTCTTGCCCGGCAGCAGGTTGTCGGCGATCAGCGTGCCCGTCGGCTTCTTGCCGATCAGCACCGTGTCGCCCACCTTCAGGTGCTGCAGGCGCGACGTCAGCGGGCCGTCCTGCACCTTGATGCTGAAGAATTCGAGATGCTCTTCGTAGTTCGGGCTGACGATCGAGTAGGCGCGCGCGAGCGGCTTGCCGTCGACTTCGAGGCCGACCATCGTGAATTCGCCGTTGTTGAAGCGCAGGCTCGCCTCGCGGGTGCAGGTGAAGCTGAAAAGCGTGTCGGTCCAGTGATGGACGGATTGGACGGTGGCGGTGTCGTATTTGCTCATGGCTTTGAAAACGGACGCGCGTAGCGGACGCGTGTAACGGGCCCAAAAACGGGCAAAAAACCGAGTGCGACGGCCCGATCGCGGATCGGCCGGCCGGCGCGTCGGACACGCGCCCTCTCGATGACAGACGTTTGAGTAACTCGTTATTTTACCCTGCTTGGGGCAGATGCGGGCTTGACCCGGGCGGCTGCGCGGATTTGGCGCAACGTATTCTTTCAGAGGGCTTTCGGTGATTGTCCGCGCGTTGTCGCGCCGACGCCGACGCGTTTCGGCGGCGGCGTGACCGGAGGCGGCGCCGGCCGGCGGCGTTACTGCGGATCGAGGCGCAGGCGTGCGATGTACGGCAGGTGGTCCGACAGCCACGCGGCTTCGCCGGACGGCGCGCGCCACTCGAGCGGCGTCAGCCCGCGCACGAACATCTTGTCGAGCGCGAGCGCCGGCGAGAACGCGGGGAACGTGCGGCCCGACTCGCCGAGCAGCGTCGCGACCTCGGACAGCCCGATCTCGCCGAACAGCGCGACCGAGTCGTTGCGCCAGTCGTTGAAGTCGCCGGCCAGCATCAGCGGGCCGTCGCCCGCATTGCGGACGATCCAGTGCGCGATCCAGTGCATCTGGCGCAGGCGAGCGGCGCGCGTGAGCGCGAGGTGCGCGCACAGCAGCGTGACCGGGCGTGCGCCCGCCAGCGTCGCACGCGCGACCAGCAGCCCGCGCCGCTCGAAGCGGTGCGCGGAGATGTCCCAACGGCCGCCGAGGTCGAGCGGATGCGGCGACAGGATCGCGTTGCCGTGCCGCCACGACGGCTTGAACACGTTCGGCCCGAGCGCGATCTGCCAGTCGAGCGCCTGCGCGATCTCGGTGGCCTGGCAATGCCACACGTCGTCGACCGTATCGTCCATCGGCGCGCCGAAGCCCGGGGCTAGCATCGGGCGCGGCATGCGGCGCGCCATCGCTTCCTGCAGGAAATACACGTCCGCGTGAGTCGACTGCATCCAGTCGCGCATCGCGTTCCAGGCGGTGAAGCCGAGCGGCGAGCGGCCCTTGTGCAGGTTCCAGCTGACCGCGGTGATTTCGTCGGGCGCGGCGTGCGGCTCGGCGAACGGCAGGGACAGGGCGTCGGCGGACATGACGCTCAGTCCTTCGCGACGTGCGCACGCACGCGGTACACGAGATGCGGATGCTGCTCGACGAGCGTCCAGTCGGTCCAGGCGTCGCCGCCGACCGCCAGGCCGGGGTGGCTCGCGACGATCTGCCGCGGCGACGCGGGCACGCACGGATCGCTGCGCGTCGCGTTTTCGTCGTCGAGCGTTTCCTGCACGTCGAGCCCGAGCGACACGGTGTTCGCGTTGGCGTCGACGGCGAGCGGGGCGACCGTCACCGAGCGCGAGCGCTCGGTCGGCACGACGCGCGCGGCATTGCCGCAGCCCACCGGTACGGACGACGGATAGCGATGGGTATCGGTGCGGGACTGGCCCACGGTGGTGTTTTGCTGGAACGTGTCGATCGTCTGACCGTCGCGCACCACCTGGATTTCCCATGCGACGACGGCCGGCGCGGGGCTCTGCGCATGGGCGGCGAGCACGACGCTCGCAAGCAGGACGGCCAGGCCGTGTTTCAGCATGAAACGTCTCCGGAAACGCGGGATAGCGGGGAACGGACGCACATCTTACGCCCGATCGATTTCGGTCGTGATGTGACAGGACGCGCCGCGACAGGTTCGCAGCACGATGCGGTCCTGCTCGACAGGTAAGGCCGCGTCATGCGTTTTCAAGCGAAAAAGCGCGTGAACTCGGCGACGCTGGCGCGCTCGGTGACGAGGCGGTTCTCGATCGCGTCGGGGTCCGCATGGCCGAGCGACATGCCGCAGACGAGCTGCTCGTTGGCCGGAATGTCGAGGTGTTCGGCGACGATCCGGTGAAACGGCACGAACGCGGCCTGCGGGCAGGTGTCGAGGCCGCGGGCGCGCGCGGCCGTCATCACGCCTTGCAGGAACATCCCGCAGTCGAGCCAGGCCCCTAACGTCATCACGCGGTCGAGCGTGAAGAACAATGCGACCGGCGCATCGAAGAAACGGAAATTGCGCGCGTGCTGCGCATGCATGCGCGCCTTCTCGTCGCGGCCGATGTTCAACAGGCCGTACAGGTCCCAGCCGACCTTGCGACGCCGGTCGACATACGGCGACACCCATTCGCGCGGGTAGTAGTCGTATTCGGCGACGTATTTCTCGTCGCGCGCGGGATCGTCGTAAGCCGCGGTGAGCGCGGCGGCGAGCGCGTCGCGCGTGGCGCCCGTGGCGACGTACACGCGCCACGGCTGGATGTTGGTGCCCGACGGTGCGCGGCTCGCGGCTTCGAGGATCGCCTCGATCGTGGCGCGCGGCACGGGCGTCGGCAGGAACGCCCGGACTGAATGGCGTGACTTGAGCGCGGCGTCGACGGCATCGACGGAACGGACCGCGTCGGAGTCGACGCGCGGGGAAGCAGCGGGGACGGACATCGGCAACCCTTCGGGAGGCGTCAGGCGAAGTGCGGGACAGCAGCGTGTGCGCGGCGCGCGGGCGCGATCGGGAAGCCCCGCGCGAGCATCGTGAACTTTCGATCATACGCCGCGGCGCGCGGCCGTGCAGCGTGCGCGCGCTGTTAGCAGCAGACCCGCCCGGCTGCTTGCTTGCACGGCGATACGGGATCGCTACACTGAAATCGTAAGGGTCTGATGAGTGTGTGACGGCAAGTGGAGCGAGGTGGGTATGACGACGGCGATGGTGAAGCAGGAACTGGCGGTGGCGTCCTTCAGCACGGTGTACGACCTCGAGCAGGTCGAGACGGCGCTGGGCGACCTGAACGAGAGCGCAAGCGATGCGCTGCGCTCGACCTACGAGAAGATGCTCAAGACGGGGAATCTGCGCTTCTGCGTGAAGCCGACCCGGATGCCGTCGTTCGACGCGCTCGGCGAAGCATTGCCGAACTTCGGCGAGCCGCTCGCCGACGTGCGCAAGCAGATCGCGCTGTGTCTCGAAACGGAGGACCGGCTCGAACTGATGCCGATCCTGCTGCTCGGGCCGCCCGGGATCGGCAAGACGCATTTCGCGAAGGCGCTCGCGCAACTGCTCGGCACCGCGTACCACTACGTGCCGATGAGTTCGCTGACGGCCGGCTGGATCCTGTCCGGCGCGTCGTCGCAGTGGAAGAACGCGAAGCCCGGCAAGGTGTTCGACGCGCTCGTGAACGGCAGCTACGCGAACCCGGTGATCGCGGTCGACGAGATCGACAAGGCCGGCAGCGATGCGCAATACGATCCGCTCGGCGCGCTGTATGCGTTGCTCGAGCACGACACCGCGCGCGCGTTCGTCGACGAATTCGCGGAAGTGCCGATCGACGCGGGCAACGTGATCTGGATCGCGACCGCGAACGACGCGCAAGCGATTCCGGAGCCGCTGCTCAACCGGATGAACGTGTACGAGATCGCGGCGCCCGATGCGGCCGGCGCGCGCCGCATCGCGCAGACGATCTACGACGAGATCCGCACGTCGCATGCGTGGGGGCGGCGCTTCCCCGAGACGCTCGGCGACGATGCGCTCGACGTGCTGGCCGCGACGCCGCCGCGCACGATGCGCCGCGCGCTGCTGCACGCGTTCGGCGCCGCCCGGCTCGACGGCCGCGACGCGATCGGGCCGGCCGACATCCGCGCCGACGAAGGCGCGGCGAAGCGCCGGCCGATCGGCTTCTGACGCGGCCACGCGCGCACGGCCGCGGCGTGCGCGCGTGGCGTTGGTCGCGTTGCGGCCGCCTCATTGTCCGCACCACCGGCCGTATCGCCGCGACGCGATGCGCGCGCGTTCGGCAAGCGGGCGAACCGGGACGTACAATTCTTCTCTCCCCCATCGACGCGCGAGCAGCGCGAAAAGCCATGGAGCAGACGGATTGTGTCGTGATCGGCGCGGGTGTCGTCGGTTTGGCGATTGCGCGCGAACTGGCCGCGCGCGGGCGTGAAACGATCGTGCTCGAGGCGGCCGACGCGATCGGCACGGGCACGAGTTCGCGCAACAGCGAGGTGATTCACGCGGGGCTCTACTATCCGCGCGGGTCGCTGAAAGCGACGTCGTGCGTGCGCGGGCGCGACCTGCTGTACGAATTCTGCGACACGCACCACGTGCCGCATCGGCGCACGGGCAAGCTGCTGGTCGCGACGAGCGCCGCGCAGCTGAAGCAGTTGAAGGCGATTGCCGCGCGCGCGGCCGAGAACGGGGTGCTCGACCTGCTGCCGCTCACGCGCGCCGAGGCGCAGACGCTCGAGCCCGCGCTCGAATGCGTGGAGGCGCTGTTCTCGCCGTCGACCGGCATCGTCGACAGCCACCAGCTGATGCTCGCGCTGCTCGGCGATGCGGAACGCGACGGCGCCGTGTGCGCGCTGCAATCTCCGGTCGAATCGATCGACGTGCTGGGCGGCGGGCGCTTCATCGTGCGCACCGGCGGCGCCGCGCCGACCGAGATCGACGCCGCGTGCGTGATCAACAGCGCGGGGCTCGGCGCGCAGGCGCTTGCGCGCCGCACCCGCGGCCTCGATCCGCGCTGGGTGCCGCCGCTTTATCTCGCGCGCGGCAATTATTTCAGCCTGTCGGGCCGTGCGCCGTTCTCGCACCTGATCTACCCGATGCCCGAGCGCGCGGGGCTCGGCGTGCACCTGACGTTCGATCTCGGCGGGCAGGCGCGCTTCGGGCCGGACGTCGAGTGGTGCGATTCGCTGCGCTACGAAGTCGATCCGGCGCGCGCGGGGGCGTTCTACACGTCGATCCGCGCGTTCTGGCCGGGCTTGCCCGACGATGCGCTGCAGCCGGCGTACGCGGGCATCCGGCCGAAGCTCGCGGGGCCCGGCGAGCCGCCGGCCGACTTCATCGTGCAGGGCGCCGCGCAGCATGGCGTGCGCGGGCTCGTGAACCTGTTCGGCATCGAGTCGCCGGGGCTCACCGCGTCGCTCGCGCTCGCGCAGCGCGTCGGCGACATGGTGTCGCGCGCCTGACGCACGGCCCGCCGCCGTGCGGGCCGGGCGCCCGTAACCCGTGTGAAATCCCTTATCTCCGGCATTTCGGCGCGCACATTTATTCGCTCGGGAGTTATTCTGTCGAACGGCCGTCGCCAGAACGGCTTTCAAACCGATAACGTTGGAGCGAGTCCCCCATGAAAACATCCCGTCGGAGTTTCCTGATCACGAGCATTGGTGCGGTGTCCGCGCTGGCGCTGTCGCGCGAAGCGCTGGCCGATGCGCCGATGCTGCCGGAAACGGACCCGACCGCGGTGGCGCTCGGCTACAAGGCCGATGCCACGAAGGTCGACAAGACGAAGTACCCGAAATACGCGGCGGGCCAGGATTGCGCGGCCTGCATGCTGTACCAGGGCAAGAAGGGCTCGGCTTCGGGCCCGTGCGGCGCGTTCCCCGGCAAGCAGGTGTCGGCGAAGGGCTGGTGCAGCGCTTTCTCGAAGATGGGTTGAGGCCCGTGCGGCATCGTGCGATGCCGCAATGTGGCGAAAACCGCAACACGCTCGCCGTCGTTCGATGGCGGGCGTTTTTTATTGCTTGAAAACGGTTCCGTCGCTTTCTACACTCGCTGCACACCAGCGCGCCGCGGCACCCCGCGCGCCGCACCGCCCGACACGGCGAATTCACGAGGACGAGGCACGCATGGCGACGATTGCGAGTTCAACGAAAACGACCCGGCCCGAGCGTGCGCTGAACCGGCGTGCGGTGGTGGCCGCCGTGATCGGCAATGCGCTCGAGTGGTACGACTTCACGGTATTCGGCTTCATGACGGTCGTGATCGCCGAGCTGTTCTTCCCCACCTCCAGCGAATACTCGTCGCTGCTGCTCACCACCGCGACGTTCGGCGTCGCGTTCTTCATGCGCCCGATCGGCGGCATCGTGTTCGGGCTGTACGCGGACCGCGCGGGCCGCAAAGCCGCGCTGTCGCTCGTGATCCTGCTGATGACGGCCGGCATCTTCCTGCTGGCGATCGCGCCACCCTATGCGGCGATCGGCATCGGCGGCCCGATCCTGATCGTGCTCGGCCGCCTGCTGCAGGGCTTCTCCGCGGGCGGCGAATTCGGCAGCTCGACCGCGCTGCTGATCGAAGCGGCGCCGTTCTCGAAACGCGGCTTCTACGGCAGCTGGCAGATGGCGAGCCAGGCGGCCGCGCTGCTGATCGGCGCGCTCGTCGGCGCGGCCGTCACGCGCGGGCTGTCGCACGACGCGCTGCGCAGCTGGGGCTGGCGCGTGCCGTTCATCCTCGGGCTCGTGATCGGCCCGATCGGCTTCTACATCCGCCGCCATCTCGCCGATTCCGAAGCGTTCCTGCATGCGCAGCAGAGCGCGCGCCGCGCGACGCTCGGCGAAGTGTTCACGCGCCACCCGCGCGAGGTGCTGTGCGGGCTCGGCTCGGTGATCGCGCTCACCGTGACGATCTACGTGCTGATCAGTTATCTGCCGACCTTCGCGGTGAAGCAACTGAAGCTGCCGTATGCGGAATCGTTCTACGCGGTGATCGTCGGCAACCTGCTGCTGATGGTGCTGTCGCCGGTCGCGGGCGCGTGGTCGGACCGCATCGGCCGCAAGGGTCTGTCGCTGTGGTCGCTGGTGCTGACGCTCGCGCTGATGTATCCGCTGTTCGCGTGGCTCGACGCCGCGCCGAGCATCGGGCGGCTGATCGCGGTACAGGCCGTGCTGTCGGTGACGCTGGCAGGCTACTACGGGCCGTTCGGCGCGATGATCGCCGAGCTGTTCCCGGCCAACGTGCGCTCGACCGGGCTGTCGATCGCGTACAACGTCGCGGTGATGCTGTTCGGCGGCTTCGGCCAGTTCATCGTCACGTGGCTGATCAAGGTGACCGGCACGCCGCTCGCGCCGACCTACTACGTGATGGCGGGGATCGCGCTGTCGATCGTGGCGGTCGCGTTCGTGCCCGCGCGCAACGCCGACCTCGATGCGCCGGCGTGACGACATGACGATGTGAAGACGGTCATCGAATCGATCGTTTCGCGAAACGCAATGATGTGCTGCGCAACGCGGGCAAACGGTGCGTCGCCCCTTCGTGTTCGCGCCCGAATTGTTTAGTCGTCGAACGAAACATGCCGCGAAATGAACGGAATGGTCGCTCGCGCGCGTTGTTGCATTTTTTACCCACACTAAAAATCGGCAAAAACCCGGCGGGCATATAGAAGAGTTTTTTCTCCAGCTTGTTGCAGGATCGCTAGCTCAAGTAATATCCGCGTACGCCGGACCCTGGCGGGGCCGGTTCCGATCTGGAGACCTGGAGGAAACATGGAATACAACCGTCTGTTGCACACCCTGCGTGTTACCGCCATGGCAGGCGTGGCAGCGGCATCGCTCGGCGTCGCGGGCTCTGCATTCGCACAGATCCCGAACAAAACGCTCGTCTACTGCTCAGAAGGCAGCCCGGCGGGTTTCGATTCCGCGCAATTTACGACCGGCGTGGATTTCACCGCCGCCACGTTCACCGTCTACAACCGCCTCGTCGAATTCGAGCGCGGCGGCACGAAGGTCGAACCCGGCCTCGCCGAGAAGTGGGACGTGTCGTCCGACGGCAAGGTGTACACGTTCCACCTGCGCCACGGCGTGAAGTTCCACACGACCGACTTCTTCAAGCCGACGCGTGAATTCAACGCAGACGACGTCGTGTTCTCGTTCGAGCGCATGCTCGACCCGAACAATGCGTTCCGCAAGGCGTACCCGGTGTCGTTCCCGTACTTCACCGACATGGGCCTCGACAAGCTGATCACGAAGATCGAGAAGGTCGATCCGTACACCGTGAAGTTCACGCTGGCCGAGCCGAACGCGCCGTTCATCCAGAACATGGCGATGGAATTCGCGTCGATCCTGTCGGCCGAATACGGCGACCAGCTGATGAAGGCCGGCAAGGCCGCCGACATCAACCAGAAGCCGGTCGGCACGGGCCCGTTCATCTTCCGCAGCTACACGAAGGACGCGACGATCCGCTTCGATGGCAATCCTGATTACTGGAAGAAGGGTGCGGTGAAGCTGTCGAAGCTGATCTTCTCGATCACGCCGGACCCGGGCGTGCGCGTGCAGAAGATCAAGCGCAACGAATGCCAGGTGATGAGCTATCCGCGTCCGGCCGACATCGCGACGCTGAAGGCCGATTCGAACGTCGACATGCCGTCGCAGGCCGGCTTCAACCTCGGCTACCTCGCGTACAACGTCGAGCACAAGCCGGTCGACAAGCTCGAAGTGCGTCAGGCGCTCGACATGGCGATCAACAAGAAGGCGATTCTCGAGTCGGTCTACCAGGGCGCCGGCCAGGCCGCGACCGCACCGATGCCGCCGACCCAATGGTCGTACGACAAGAACCTGAAGATGGCGACCTACGACACCGCGAAGGCGAAGGCGCTGCTCGCGAAGGCCGGCTTCCCGAACGGGTTCGAGATCACGCTGTGGGCGATGCCGGTGCAGCGCGCGTACAACCCGAACGCCCGCCTGATGGCCGAGATGATCCAGGCCGACTGGGCGAAGATCGGCGTGAAGGCGAAGATCGTCACGTACGAGTGGGGCGAGTACATCAAGCGCGCGCACTCGGGCGAGCAGGACACGATGCTGATCGGCTGGACGGGCGACAACGGCGACCCCGACAACTGGCTCGGCACGCTGCTCGGCTGCGAGGCGATCAAGGGCAACAACTTCTCGCACTGGTGCTACAAGCCGTTCGACGAGCTGGTGCAGAAGGGCCGCACGACGACGGGCCAGGACGCGCGCACGAAGCTCTACACGCAGGCGCAGCAGATCTTCGCGCAACAGCTGCCGTTCTCGCCGATCGCGAACTCGACGGTCTACCAGCCGGTGCGCAAGAACGTGGTCGACATGCGTATCGAGCCGCTCGGCTATGCGCGTTTCGACGGTGTCAGCGTGAAGTAACCCGGCTGGCGTAAGCTGTCGTCATTGAGAAAACCGGCTTGAAATCATCCGGCGACGAGGGGTCAAAAGCCCCTCGTCGCCGGTCGCACATTTCCCACAAGAAAATACGAGACGCATCATGCTCAGATTCGTGTTGCGCCGCGTGGGGATGGTGATCCCGACTTTCATCGGCATCACCATCCTGGCGTTTGCGCTGATTCACCTGATACCGGGCGACCCCATCGAAGTGATGATGGGCGAGCGCGGCGTCGATCCCGCGATGCACGCGGAGGCGATGAAACGCCTCGGGCTCGACGAGCCGCTGCCGCTGCAGTATCTGCACTACATCGGCCGGGCGCTGCATGGCGACCTCGGCATGTCGATCATCACCAACACGAGCGTCGCGGGCGAGTTCTTCGCGCGCTTCCCGGCGACCGTCGAACTGTCGCTGTGCGCGCTCGTGTTCGCGCTCGCGGTCGGCCTGCCGGCCGGGGTGATCGCCGCGCTGCGGCGCGGCTCGGTCATCGACCACGGCGTGATGGGCACCGCGCTCACCGGCTACTCGATGCCGATCTTCTGGTGGGGGCTGATCCTCATCATGGTGTTTTCGTCGACCCTCGGCTGGACGCCCGTGTCGGGGCGCATCGCGGTCGAATACGATTTCCCGCACCCGACCGGCTTCATGCTGATCGACGCGCTGCTCGCGCCGGACGAAGGGTCGTTCAAGTCGGCGGTGAGCCACCTGATCCTGCCCGCGATCGTGCTCGGCACGATCCCGCTCGCGGTGATCGCGCGGATGACGCGCTCGTCGATGCTCGAGGTGCTGCGCGAGGACTACATCCGCACCGCCCGCGCGAAAGGGCTGTCGCCCGTGCGCGTGGTCGTCGTGCATGCGCTGCGCAATGCGCTGATCCCGGTCGTCACGGTGATCGGCCTGCAGATCGGCACGCTGCTTGCTGGCGCAGTGCTGACCGAGACGCTCTTTTCGTGGCCCGGCGTCGGCAAGTGGCTGATCGATGCGATCGGCCGCCGCGACTATCCGGTCGTCCAGGGCGGCATCCTGCTGATCGCGACGCTCGTGATCGTCGTGAACCTGGTCGTCGACCTGCTGTACGGCGTGCTGAATCCGCGCATCCGCCACACGAGGTAATCCCATGAGCAATCTGCAAAATACCCTGCCGACCGAATCCGCGCCGGCCGGCGGCCGTGCGCTCGCGCTGCGCGAGTTCTGGGCCAACTTCTCGCGCAACCGCGGCGCCGTCGGCGCGGGCATCGTCGTGATCGTGCTGATCGCAGTCGCGTTGCTCGCGCCGCTGATCGCGCCGCACAGCCCGGTCGAGCAATACCGCGACTACGTGAAGATTCCGCCCGCGTGGCTCGCCGGCGGCAACTGGCAATTCATCCTCGGCACCGACGAAGCGGGCCGCGACATCCTTTCGCGGCTGATGTTCGGCGCGCGGATGTCGTTCTGGATCGGCTTCGTGTCGGTCGTGCTCGCGCTGATCCCCGGCATCGTGCTCGGGCTGGTCGCCGCGTTCTTCCAGAAGTGGGCCGACACGCCGGTGATGCGCATCATGGACGTGCTGCTCGCGCTGCCGTCGCTGCTGCTCGCGGTCGCGGTCGTCGCGATCATCGGCCCGGGCCTCACCAACACGATGTTCGCGATCGCGATCGTCGCGCTGCCGGCCTACGTGCGTCTCACGCGTGCGTCGGCGCTCGGCGAGCTGCAGAAGGAATACGTGACCGCGTCGCGCGTGGCCGGCGCCGGCACGCTGCGCCTGATGTTCTCGCAGGTGCTTCCGAACTGTACGGCGCCGCTGATCGTGCAGGCGACGCTCGGCTTCTCGTCGGCGATCCTGGACGCGGCCGCGCTCGGCTTCCTCGGCCTCGGCGTGCAACCGCCCACCGCCGAGTGGGGCGCGATGCTGGCCTCGGCACGCGACTACATCGACAACGCGTGGTGGATCGTGACGATGCCCGGCCTGTCGATCCTGATTTCGGTGCTCGCGATCAACCTGCTCGGCGACGGGCTGCGTGACGCGCTCGACCCCAAGCTGAAACGGATGGCGTGACCATGACCCAGAATCTCCTGACCATCCGCAATCTCGCGGTGAACTTCAACGGCCTGCCCGCGGTCGACCGGATCAACCTATCGGTCGCGCCGGGCGAGGTGGTGGGCGTCGTCGGCGAATCGGGCTCGGGCAAGAGCGTGACGATGATGGCGCTGATGGGCCTGATCGACGCGCCGGGCAAGGTGACGGCCGATGAAGTCACGTTCAACGGCGTGGATCTCTTGAAGGCGTCGCCGAAGGCGCGCCGCAAGATCGTCGGCAAGGACATCGCGATGGTGTTCCAGGACGCGCTGACGAGCCTGAACCCGAGCTACACGGTCGGCTACCAGATCAAGGAAGTGCTGAAGCTGCACGAAGGCCTGCGCGGCGACGCGCTGCACCGGCGCGCGCTCGAACTGCTCGACCAGGTCGGCATTCCCGATGCGAAGAACCGCATCGCGTCGTTCCCGCACCAGATGTCGGGCGGGATGAACCAGCGCGTGATGATCGCGATGGCCGTCGCGTGCAACCCGAAGCTGCTGATCGCCGACGAGCCGACCACCGCGCTCGACGTGACGATCCAGGCGCAGATCATGGATCTGCTCGTGAAGCTGCAGAAGGAGCGCGGGATGGCGCTCGTGCTGATCTCGCACGATCTGGCCGTGGTGTCGGAGGTCGCGCATCGCGTCGCGGTGATGTACGCGGGCGAGATCATCGAGACTAACCGCGTGCCCGACATCTTCCGCGCGCCGCATCATCCGTACACCGAAGCGCTGCTCGCGGCGATTCCCGAGCACAATCAGGGGGCGCGTCGCCTTGCCGCATTGCCGGGCATGGTGCCGGGCCGCGATGATCGCCCGTCCGGGTGCCTGTTCGCGCCGCGCTGCAAGTACGTCGTCGACGATTGCCGCAAGGCGCGGCCGGCGCTCGACACGCTGGTGCCGGCCAACGATGCGATGCGCGCGCGCTGCATCAAGCCGCTCAATGTTTCCAACCTCGACCTGACGGGAGGCGCACGATGAATGCAGTCAATGAAACGCCTCGCGCTTCGCACGACGAGGAAGCGGTACTGGTGGCCGACGGCCTCGCGAAGCACTATTCGGTGAAGCGCGGGATGTTCGGGCAGGGCACGGTGAAGGCGCTGAACGGCGTGTCGTTCTCGCTGAAGCGCGGCAAGACGCTCGCCGTCGTCGGCGAGTCGGGCTGCGGGAAATCGACGCTCGCGCGCCAGCTCACGATGATCGAGACGCCCACCGCGGGCAGCCTGACGATCGACGGCAAGAACGTGGCCGGCGCGAGCCGCGACACGGTCGCCGACCTGCGCCGCCGCGTGCAGATGGTGTTCCAGAACCCGTTCGCGTCGCTCAACCCGCGCAAGACCGTCGAGCAGACGCTTTCCGAGCCGCTCGAGATCAACGCGAACCTGACGGCCGCCGAGCGCGCCGCGCGCATCGCGCAGATCATGCGCACGGTCGGCCTGCGCCCCGAGCACGCGAAGCGCTATCCGCACATGTTCTCCGGCGGCCAGCGCCAGCGGGTCGCGATCGCGCGCGCGATGATCCTCGATCCGCGCATCGTCGTCGCGGACGAGCCGGTGTCCGCGCTCGACGTGTCGATCCAGGCGCAGATCCTGAACCTGTTCATGGATCTGCAGGAGCAGTTCAAGACGAGCTACGTGTTCATCTCGCACAACCTGTCGGTGGTCGAACACGTTGCCGACGACGTGATGGTGATGTACTTCGGCAGCGTCGCCGAGCTTGGCGACAAGGCGACGATCTACGCACGGCCGCGCCATCCGTACACGCGGGCGCTGATGTCGGCGACGCCGGCGATCTTCGAGGAAGATCGCCGCGTGCAGATCAAGCTGCAGGGCGAACTGCCGTCGCCGCTCAATCCGCCGTCGGGCTGCGCGTTCCACCAGCGCTGCCCGTACGCGGTCGAGCGGTGCCGCGTCGAGGAGCCGCAATTGCGCGAAGTGGACGGCCGGCGTGTAGCCTGCCATCGCGCCGAGGAGGTCGGGGAGGAGAATGCCTGAAGCGTTGGCGGCGCGCGTGTCCGGCGTGCGCCGTGCGGGGGCAGGCGGCGCGCGCGTGATGCGCGCGTACCGCTACGCGCGGCGCTGGAGCGTGCGTACCGTCACGGGCGCGGCGCTGGCCGGCGCGTGCGCGGCGGCCAGCGTCGTGGTCCCCGTTGAGCCGGTGCGCGCCGAGGGGCGTGCGCCGGCGACTTCGCCGATTCGTCCGTCGCAGGTTCCGCCGCCCGGCATGAGCCTGCCGGGCTTCCATACGCCGGCCGTGTCCGACGGCACCGTGTCGCGCGGCACCGTGCGCGTGCAGCCGGCGCGCATGCCGTTCTACGTCGCGACCAAGGGCAAGGTCACGCTCTACGTGCTCGGCACGCTGCACACGGGCGACCCGTCCGATTACCCGAGCGCGCAGCCGTTCCGGCCGCGCATCCTCGCGGCGCTCGCCGCGTCGCCGACGCTCGCGCTCGAGCTGTCGCCCGACGATCTGCTCGAATCGCAGGACGACGTGTCGAAGTACGGCGTGTGCCGCTACCCGTGCCTGCAGCGCCTGCTGCCCGAGCCGCTGTGGCAGCGGCTCGCGGCGCGCCTGCGCGGCAACCCGGCCGCGCTCGCCGAGATCCGCAAGATGCGGCCGTGGCTCGCGGCGCTCGTCGTCGAGACCTACGATTCGCTGTCCGCGGGCCTGCAGACCGAATACGGTACCGAGGCGCAACTGCAGAACGTGTTCCTGAAGAAGAAGGGCGGCCGCGTGATCGGACTCGAGACGCTCGCCGAACAGATGCGCGCGTTCACCGGGCTGACGCTGGCCGAGCAGCGCGAGATGCTCGCGCAGGACATGGTGCAGACGCCCGCGCAGAACGCCGACGACATCAAGGCACTGCACCGGCTGTGGCGAATTGGCGACGCCGATGCGATCTCGGCGTGGGCCGTCGCGAAGAGCGAACGGCTCGCCCGTTCGAAGGCGTTGTCGGCGTCGCTCGACAACAAGATCGTGTACGAGCGCAACCGGCGCTTCGTTGCACGGATGACTGCAATCGCCGCGCCGAACCGGCCGCTGTTCGTCGCGATCGGCGCGCTGCATCTGGGTGGCCCGCGCGGCGTGCTCGAATTGTTGCGCCAGCAAGGATACCGGGTCGACGCGAACTGATCGCGCCCGGCTACCGCACTGATCGTCCCCTGTTTGATCGACGTCGCGCGTACCGTGCGACACGCCTGCGCGGTGGTGCCGGTCGATAAGGAAAACCCTTGAATCGTCGGAAAATAGCGTTTAAAACGATTGACATCCCGTTCGGCCAATATCTATTCTTCACCCCACAAGTTGAAAAAATGAAAAGAATAGATAAGTTCTACGGGGTAGCAGAAATAAAGCGCGGGGTGAGCGTCGCCGGCACGTGAAGCACGTGCCGGCCGCGGAGAGTCTGCATGCACGGCGGGGCCAATCATCGTCGAACAACACATGCATGCGGGCCGACTTGCACATAAGCGACGTTCCGTCGTCTGACCGGGGAAGGCAGTGATCGGGCGGCGGCGGACGTTTTTTAATCCGAAATATTTTTCCGGTCACCGTCGAAAGACGGTTTCGGGGGGTGAATCGACAGACGGCGAAGCCGCACCGATTGCACCAACGGAAAAGCGCCACGAGGGCGCTTTTTTCTTTGGTGCGACGAAAACGTGCGGCGCGCGGGCCCTGCGCCGAATGCTGCGTTACGCGCCTTCGTCGGCCTGCAGCGCGCCGGGCGCCACGACGTCGACGCCGGCGGCCTCGAGCGCCGCGCGGATTCGCTTCGCGAACGCCAGCGCATGCGGCCCGTCGCCATGCAGGCAGACGGTCTGCGCATTGAGCGGCACCCATTCGCCGCTCAGCGCGCGCACCTGCCGGTTGCGCACCATGTCCAGCGTGCGCGCGAGCACCGCATCTTCGTCGTCGATCAACGCGCCGGGCAGACTGCGCGGCACCAGCGAGCCGTCCGCGCGGTAGCCGCGATCGGCGAACACTTCCTCCACCGCCGCGAGCCCCGCCTGCCGCGCGGCCGCGATGAACACGCTGTTCGCGAGCCCGAACACCGCGAGCGACGGATCGAAATCGTGGATCGCGGACACCACCGCGTCGGCGATCAGCGGGTCGCGCGCGGCCTGGTTGTACAGCGCGCCGTGCGGTTTTACGTGCGCGATGCGGCCGCCCTCGGCCTGCGCGATCGCCGACAGCGCGCCGAGCTGGTACAGCACGCCCGCGTAGATGTCGCCGGCCGGCAGCTGCATTTCCTTGCGGCCGAAATTCTCCGGATCGTGGAAGCTCGGATGCGCGCCGATCGACACGCCTTTCTGCACGGCCCAGCGCACGCAGTCGCGCATCGCATTCGCGCCGCCTGCGTGCCATCCGCATGCGATGTTCGCCGACGTGACGAGGTCGAGCAGCGCCTCGTCCGATCCGCATCCTTCGCCGAGATCGGCATTCAGATCGATTTCCATATGTTCCTCGTCCACTGGTTGCGTGGCGCGTCCTTCGCGACTGCTTCCGCCATTGTCACGCCGCGCGCGATTGGGCGCGGCGGCGCGCTTCCTCTCGCATCTCGATCGCGACGTCGATCTGCCGCAGGTACGCCCGTTCCGCGACGAGGGCGGCGCGCGCGGCGTCGAGTGTCGTGCGCACGAAGCGGATCGGCAGGTTGAGCCGTGCCTGCGCGAGCTTCCACAGGTCGGCGCGGATCACCGTGCCGATCTTCGGGTAGCCGCCGGTGGTTTGCGCGTCGTGCATCAGCACGATCGGCTGGCCGTTCGGCGGCACCTGGATCGTGCCGGGCAGCACCGCATGCGACAGCAGCTCGACCGGCCGCTCGCGCACGAGCTCGGCGCCGGCGAGCCGATAGCCCATCCGGTTGCTGTTCGCGGTGACGAGCCATTCCTCATCCCAGAACGCCTGCTGCGAATCGGCCGCGAACGACGCGTAATCGGGGCCCGGCAGCACGCGCACGGGCATCGCCCACGGCGCATGCACGGGGCGGTGACGGCGCGGCGGCTCGTCGACGCGCACGAACGCGCACCACGCCGGCGCCTTCACGCCGAATTCGGGCGCATCGGCCGCGAGGCAGCCCGCGCCGGCCGGCGGCACGCCGACCGGAAGCCGGTCGCCGTCGCGCAACGTGCGGCCGCCGAGGCCGCCGAAGCGCGACGCGAGATCGGTGCTGCGCGAGCCGAGCATCGGCAGCACGTCGATACCGCCCGCGATGCACAGGTAGCCGCGCATGCCGCGTTTCGCGGCCGGCAGCACGAGCGTCTGCCCGGCGCCGACCGGCAGGCTCCACCACGAATGCACGGGCTGGCCGTCGAGCGTCGCGCCGAACTCGGTGCCGGTGATCGCGATGCGCGTGGCGCGCGTGAAGCGGAACGTGGCGGGGCCGATCGTGATTTCGACGGCCGCCGCGTCGGGGCGGTTGCCGACCAGCCGGTTGCCGACTTCGAGCGCGAGGCCGTCGAGTGCGCCGCCCTGCGCGACGCCGAGATGGCGCGTGCCGCGGCGGCCGAGATCCTGCACGGTCGACAGCGGGCCGGCCCGCACGACCTCGATGGTGCCCGGTGCGTTGCTCTGGGTCATCGTGCGTCGACTCCCGCAATGGTGAAGCGCACGCGGTCGCCGGGCAGCAGCAGCGTCGGCTGCGGCCGCGCCGGATCGAACAGCACCTGCGACGTGCGGCCGATCAGTTGCCAGCCGCCGGGCGACGTGGCCGGGTAGATGCCGGTCTGCGCGCCGCCGATGCCGACCGAGCCGGCCGGCACCTCGAGGCGCGGCGCCGCGCGGCGCGGCATGTGCAGCGCGGCGTCGAGGCCGCCCAGATACGCGAAGCCCGGCTGGAACCCGACGAAGAACACGACGTAGGCGCCGGCCGCGTGGCGCGCGACGACCTCGTCGGCCGACAGGCCCGTGTGGGCGGCGACGGCCGCCAGGTCGGGGCCGGCGGCCCCGCCGTACTCGACCGGGATCTCGACCTCGCGGCCGTCCGCGTGCTCGACGTCGGCGGTTTCCCACGCGTCGCGCAGCGCGGGCGTGAGCGAGTCGGCCGTCGCGGCGAGCGCGTCGAACACGATGGTCAGGTTGTTCATGCCGGGGACGACGTCGATCACGTCGGGCCACGCGCGCGCGGCCTCGGCCACGGCCCAGACGCGGCGCTGGCAATCGAGCGTGGCGGGCGGCGGCACCTCGCAGACGAGGGCGGCATCGCCGAGCGGATAAATGCGGGGTTGCGTCATCGGACTGGCACGGTTCGGACGGCAATGTTAGCGCACATTGTCAATAAAATATCGACAACTTCTCAATAAGCGTTTTCGCCTAGCTCGTAGGCCGGGGCTTCTGGCGTACACTCGGGCACATCCTGTCATCCGGCTTGCGCCGCCTTTCCATGAAGCGTCCTGCGACCAAGATCGTGTCATCCGAACACCTCGTTTCCGATTCGAGCGCGGAGCTGTCGGAGCTCGAATACGGGCTCATCATGGCCGGCAACGCGTTCAACCGCTGGATGGTGCGCTGCATGTCGGCGGCGGGCGCGAAGGACATGACGGCGGTCGAGGTCTCGCTGTTGCATCACGTCAGCCATCGCGAACGCAAGAAGAAACTCGCCGACATCTGCTTCGTGCTCAATATCGAGGATACGCACGTCGCGACCTATGCGCTGAAAAAACTGATCGCCCGCGGCTATGTGAAGAGCGAGAAGAACGGCAAGGAAGTGTTCTTCTTCGCGACCGACGCGGGCCGCGACCTGTGCCTGAAGTACCGCGAGGTCCGCGAGCATTGCCTGATCGAGACGCTGAAGGACAGCGGCCTCACCAACGAGCAGATCGGCGACGCGGCGCAGTTGCTGCGCCACGCATCGGGCCTCTACGACACGGCCGCGCGGGCGGCGGCGTCACTGTAAACGATCGCGGAAACGGTCGGTCGCCGCGACACGCTCGCGGCAAGCCGCGACGATCGCGGCGCCGCCCACGTCATCATTCGGCGGCCGGGTAAAGCGCACCGTCGGTGACGATCCAGCGCAACGCGAGATCGTGCGCTTCGGCCGGCAGCGCATCGACGCGGCACGCTTCGTACGCGATGCCGACCGTCACGGGCAGCGTGTCGCCCGGCCAGGCAGCGAGCGTGCGGTCGTAGTAGCCGCCGCCGTAGCCGAGCCGGTAGCGCTGCGCATCGAATCCCACGCAGGGAATCAGCAAAAGATCGGGCACGACGACGATTCCCGACGTGGGTTCGGGAATCCGGTGATGACCTTCGCGCATCGGCGTGTGCGCATCCCATGCATGGAAGGCGAGCGGCGTGTGACGTTCGCCGATCACCGGCAGCGCGGCGCACCGGCCGGCGCCCGCCGCGCACCATGCGAGCACCGCGTCGCGCGCATCGAATTCGCCCGGCAGCGGCCAGTAGAACCCGACCGTGCGCGGCGCCAGACGGTCGAGCAACGTGCGCAGCCGCGCGTCGAGCGCGGCATTCGCGGCGGGTTGCGACGCGGCGTCGCGACGGGCGCCGGACAGCGTTTTGCGCAGCGCAACCTTCGGGTTCGGCACAGGGTTGCGTGCTATGCTTTCGCTCACTTCGTGCTCCATTCAAAACGATGTCGAACAGCCTTTTCCGAGTATATCGCGCGGTCGCGCTGGCGATTTCCGCCGCCGCGCTCGTCGCGGGCACGGCCGCATGTGCCGCACCGAACGACGACACGCTCGCCGGGGATGACCAGATCTTCGTGCAGCTTCGCGAAGCCGCACGCCGCAACGACGCCGCGAAGGCCGCGCAGCTCGCGTCGATGATCCCGAACTATCCGGTGCCGTCCTACGTCGAGTATTTCCAGATCAAGCCGCAGCTGTTCGATTCGACGGGCCGCGCGCGCGTCGATGCGCCGGACGCGCCCGTGCAGTCGTTCCTGCAGCGCTACGATGGCCAGGCGATCGCCGATCGCCTGCGCAACGACTACCTGCTCGTGCTCGGCGCGCGCCACGACTGGCGCAATTTCGACGACCAGTACAAGCGCTTCGTGCTCGACGACGACACGCAGGTCAAGTGCTATGCGCTCGAATCGCGCGCGGCGCGCAACGAGAACGTCGCCGATGCGGCGCGCGCGCTGCTCGTCGAGCCGAAGAACTACGGCGATGCGTGCGTCGACCTGATCACCGCGCTCACCGTCAACCAGCAGTTCACGAGCGACGACGTGTGGCAGCAGGCGCGCCTCGCGTACGAGCAGAACTACACGACGCTCGGCGGCAAGATCGTCGACGCGCTCGGCCCGCGCCCGGTCGGTTTCGACCAGGCGACGAGCGCGCCGCCGCTGTATCTCGCGCGCGGCGTCGGGCCTGACGCCACGTCGCATCAGCTCGCGCTGATCGCGCTCGGCCGCATGGCGCGCAACGATCCGGACGCCGCCGCCGGGATGCTGACGACGGTGGCGCCTTCGCTGACCAAGCAGGAACAGGCGATCGCGTGGGGCGCGATCGGCTACCAGGGCGCGATCAAGCGCTCGCCGATGGCGTCGGTCTGGTATGCGAAATCGGCGAACGCGCCGCTGTCGAACCCGGGCTACGAATGGCGCACGCGCGCCGCGCTGCTCGCCGGCAACTGGCCGATGGTGCGCTGGTCGATCGAGCAGATGCCGCCGTCGCTGCGCAACGATCCGGCGTGGATCTACTGGCATGCGCGCGCGCTCAAGCAGAGCGGCGACACGCTGCAGGCGAACCAGGAATTCGAGCAGGTCGCGGGCCAGTTCAACTTCTACGGGCAATTGGCCGGCGAAGAGCTCGGCCAGCGCACGACGATCCCGCCGCGTACGAAGGTGAGCGACGCCGAGATCGACGCGATGGGCAAGATCCCGGGCTTCGCGCTCGCGCAGCGTTTCTACGCGCTGAACCTGCGCCTCGAAGGCAATCGCGAATGGAACTGGCCGCTGCGCGGGATGACCGATCGCCAGCTGCTCGCGGCCGCCGAATACGGCAAGCGCGTCGAGCTGCTCGACCGCACGGTCAACACGGCCGACCGCACGAAGGCCGAGCACGACTTCACGCTGCGCTATCCGTCGCCGTACCGCACGACCGTCGAGCGCTACGCGCAGTCGACGGGCCTCGACGTCGAGTGGGCGTACGGGCTGATCCGCCAGGAATCGCGCTTCATTATCAGCGCGCGTTCGTCGGTCGGCGCGGGCGGCCTGATGCAGCTGATGCCGGCGACGGCCCAGATGGTCGCGAAGAAGCTCGGCATGGGCACGATCTCGCGTGCGCAGATGCACGACATCGACACCAACATCCAGCTCGGCACCTGGTATCTCGCGGACATCTACAACAACTTCGACAGCTCGCCGGTGCTCGCCACCGCCGGCTACAACGCGGGCCCGGGCCGGCCGCGCCAGTGGCGCCAGGTGTTGACGCAGCCGGTCGAAGGCGCGATCTTCGCGGAGACGATTCCGTTCAACGAGACGCGCGACTACGTGAAGAACGTGCTGTCGAATACCGTCTACTACGCGGCGCTCTTCGAGGGCAAACCGCAGTCGTTGAAGAAACGTCTAGGCATGATCTCGCCCTGATACACGAACTGCCGCGCGAGACGCGGCAGTGTTCTTTTTAGGACTCGAACAATGGATCGCCAGACCGTCGCGCTGCTGGGCGGCACCGGCTTCATCGGCAGCCGGCTCGTCAATGCGCTGATCGATGCCGGCAAGCACGTGCGGATCGGTACGCGGCGGCGCGACCACGCGCGCCACCTGCAGATGCTGCCGGTCGACATCGTCGAGCTCGACGCGCTCGATACGCGCACGCTCGCACGTTTCGTCGCCGGCGCGCACGCGGCGATCAACCTGGTCGGCGTGCTGCACGGCGGCCGTGGCACGCCGTACGGGCCGGGCTTCGAGCGCGCGCACGTCGCGCTGCCGGCCGCGCTTGCGACCGCCTGCAGCGAGGTCGGCGTGCGGCGCCTGCTGCACATGAGTGCGCTCGGTGCCGATTCGCGCGGCGCGAGCATGTACCAGCGCTCGAAGGGCGACGGCGAAGCCGCGCTGCATGCGGTCGCTGCCACCGATTCGCTCGCGCTGACGATCTTCCGTCCGTCGGTCGTGTTCGGCCCCGGCGACGCATTCCTCAACACGTTCGCGAACCTGCAGCGCACGGTGCCCGTGCTGCCGCTCGCGATGCCCGACGCGCGCTTCCAGCCGGTATTCGTCGGCGACGTCGTGCGCGCGTTCGTCAACACCCTCGATCTCGTCGGCGCGCACGGCAAGACCTACGAGCTCGGCGGCCCGACCGTCTACACGCTCGAGCAACTGGTGCGCTACTGCGGCACGCTGGTCGGCCGGCAGGCACGCATCGTGCGGCTGCCCGACGTGCTTGCGCGGCTGCAGGCGAGCGTGTTCGAATGCCTGCCGGGCGAGCCGGTGCTCACGCGCGACAATCTCGCGACGATGTCGGTGCCGAACGTGCTGTCGGGGCCGCTCGCGCCGGAACTCGGGCTCTCGCCCGCGAGTCTCGAAAGCATCGCGCCCGCGTATCTCGGCGAAGCGACCGGGCGCTCGCGGTTCGACTGGTTCCGCTCGCGTCGCTAGCCCGCGCGCGGGGCGCCGCCGGCCGACCTGTTTCTTTTCCTTTTTTCGCATTTTCCGGAACCCCGTCATGAAGCTCGTCATTGGAGACAAGAACTACTCGTCGTGGTCGATGCGGCCTTGGTTGCTGCTCGCGCATTTCGGCATCCCGTTCGACGAGATCGTGGTCGAGCTGCGTCGCGACGACACGGCCGCGCGCATCCGCGAATACTCGCCGACCGGCAAGGTGCCGTGCCTCGTCGACGATCACGGCTTGGCGATCTGGGATTCGCTCGCGATCGCCGAGACGCTCGCCGAGCGCTATCCGCAATTCCCGATGTGGCCGGCCGACCCGCTCTCGCGCGCGCATGCGCGCTGCGTGTCCGCCGAAATGCATTCGGGCTTCGCGGCGCTGCGCACGCAGATGGGCATGAGCATCCGCGCGTCGATGCCGGGGCGCGGCGCGACGCCCGACGCGCTCGCCGACGTCGCGCGCATCGACGCGCTGTGGAGCGAATGCATCGAGGCGTCGGGCGGGCCGTTCCTGTTCGGCGAATTCGGGATCGCCGATGCGATGTATGCGCCGGTCGTGATGCGCTTCAACACGTATGCGCCGGCGCTGTCGCCGGAGGCGGCCGGCTACGCGGCGCGGGCGACCGCGCTGCCGGCCGTGCAGCAGTGGATCGATGCCGCGCGCCGTGAAACCAACGTGATCGCCGAATACGAGCCGCAGCCATGAACATCTACGCAGTAGGCGGAGCGATCCGCGACGAATTGCTCGGCGTGCCGGTGCAGGACCGCGACTACGTGGTGGTCGGCGCGACGCCCGAGCAGATGACCGCGCAGGGCTTCCGGGCGGTCGGCAAGGATTTCCCGGTGTTCCTGCATCCGCAGACGCAGGAGGAGTACGCGCTGGCGCGCACCGAGCGCAAGACGGCGGCCGGCTATCACGGCTTCCAGTTCCACTACGCGCCGGACGTGACGCTCGACGAGGATCTCGCGCGGCGCGACCTGACGATCAACGCGATGGCGCGCGAGGTGAGCCCGGAAGGCGCGCTGGTCGGCCCGGTGATCGATCCGTTCGACGGGCAGGCCGACCTGCGTGCGCGTGTGTTCCGGCACGTGAGCGACGCATTCGTCGAGGACCCGGTGCGAATCCTGCGCATCGCGCGCTTTGCCGCGCGGTTCGCGGATTTCACGGTGGCGGACGAAACGCTCGCGCTGATGCGACGGATGGTCGATGCGGGCGAGGTCGACGCGCTCGTGCCCGAACGCGTGTGGCAGGAAATCGCGCGCGGGTTGATGGAAGCGAAGCCGTCGCGGATGTTCGCGGTGCTGCGCGACTGCGGCGCGCTCGCGCGCATCCTGCCCGAGGTCGACGCGCTGTGGGGCGTGCCGCAGCGCGCCGATTACCACCCGGAAGTCGATACCGGCGTGCACGTGATGATGGTCGTCGACTACGCGGCGAAGCAGGGCTATTCGCTGGCGGTGCGCTTCGCGGCGCTCACGCACGATCTCGGCAAGGGGACGACGCCCGCGGACGTGCTGCCGCGCCACGTCGGCCACGAAAGCCGCAGCGTCGAGCTGCTCAAGCCGTTGTGCGAGCGGCTGCGCGTGCCGAACGAATGCCGCGATCTCGCGCTGGTGGTCGCGCGCGAGCACGGCAACCTGCATCGCGTGATGGAGATGGGCGCGGCCGCGCTGGTGCGGCTGTTCGAGCGCAGCGACGCGCTGCGCAAGCCGGCGCGCTTCGCCGAGTTGCTCCAGGCCTGCGAATCGGATGCGCGCGGCCGGCTCGGGCTCGATGCGCAGCCGTATCCGCAGGCCGAGCGGCTGCGCGTCGCGCTCGCGGCGGCGCGCAGTGTCGACGCCGGCGCGATCGCACGCGGCATCGGCAACGATACGGAGAAGATAAAGGAAGCCGTGCATCGCGCGCGGATCCAGGCCGTCGCGCAGGCGCTCGCGATCGGCGAGTAGTCGGCAAGTAGCAGGCAAGTAGCAGGCGCGGAACAGCGTGCGCGCCGGCCAGCCGTTACGGTTTCTTCTTGCGCGCCGGAGTCGCGGCCGCCGGGCGTTTGCCGGCGGCGGCGCGCGGCTTCGCCGCCCCCTTCTTTTCGGCAGCGCCTGCCCTGGACGGCCGTGGCGCGGCGGCGTCGCGGTCATCCCGCTTGGACGCCGGCGCGCGCCGGCTCACGCGCGGCTCGCCGGGCTTCGACTGCCTGATTTCCGTCGTCGCGGATACGAATTCCGCACCACTGTCGTCGAACAGCGGCAGCGTGCTGACGGTGATCAGCTCGGCCGGCCCGTCGCCGACATTGGCCACGCGATGCCGCTTGCGCGCGTCGAAGTGCAGCGAGTCGCCGGGCGTCAGCGGGTAATTCTTCTTGCCGACCGTGTAGCAGATGCGGCCCGCCAGCACGTACACGAACTCGTCGCCGCCGTGCGCGACCCATTCCGACCGGTAGCCCTCCATCATCTGCACCTTCAGCGCGTTGATCTGGCTGCCGTCGAACGTGGTGGACAGCCGCTCGTACCACTGCGACGCGGCGTCGAGCGCGTACGGCTTGCGGCTGCCCTCGTGCGAATCGGGCTGCGCCTGGCGCGGCTGCTCGATCAGCGTGCCGAGCGGCACGCCCAGCGCCTTCGCGACGTTGACGAGCGACGACAGCGAGATGCCCGTCAGATGGCGCTCGACCTGCGACAGGAACCCGACCGACAGGTTCGCTTCGGTCGCCACTTCCAGCAGCGTCTTCTTCGCTTCCCGGCGCAGGCGGCGAATGTGCTGGCCGATACGCATGAGGTCTGAATCCATGAATCTCTTTCGTGGCAACGAGTCGGGGCGCGGGCAAAGGGGCCGTGCGGCCGCCCGGGGCGGCGAGGCCGGCGCATTGTACCGCGCAGCGTCGCGGGGCGAATCGGCGTTGTGCCGGAATCCGCAGGCGGCACGCCGATTTTAGTCCTACGAAAATCTTGGCTTGACCTCGATTTCGACGTGCTCTAGATTCTGTCGCGCATCAAACAAAGTTAAGTGAGACAAAAATTTTACCGAAGGCCTGCCTCTCGGCCGGCGGCGCGGCCCGGCCGCGCGTCGTGCCGCGCGTGACCTGCGCCGCAACGACGTGCCGTGCCCGGCGCGCGATGCCGCGGCACGCCGCCGGCCGCCGACAACAATGAATAACGGGCATCCGATGATCGATCGACTGAAATACAGCTTCTCCGGCCTTCCCCCGTACGACGCGTCCGTCGCCGACACGCAGGCCGGCCTGTCGCGCCTGCTCGATGCCGCGCGACTCGACGCGGTGCTGATCACGTCGCAGGACGAATACGTGACCGAGTACCTGCCGCGCGGCAACAACCCGCGCTACGCGGTGTCCGGCTTCGACGGCTCGGCCGGCTGCGGGATCTTCCTGAGCGCGGCGACCGCGCAGGCGCTCGATCTGCCGCCGTTCGTGCTGTTCGTCGACGGCCGCTATCACTTCCAGGCCGACGAGCAGTGCGATCCGGCGCGCGTGCGCGTCGAGAAGCTCGGCATGAACGTGACGATCTGGCAGGCGATGGCCGACTGGCTGCTCGCGCACGCGAGCCGGCTCGCGCGGGTCGGCTACGACGCGCGGCGGATCAGCGTCGCGCAGCGCAACCGGCTGTTCGAGCAGACGCAGGCCGCGTCGCTCGACTGGACGAGCCTCGCCGAGCGCGAGATCGACCGGGCGATCGCGCTGCCGGGCTGGAACGTCGAGCGGCCGATCTTCGAGATCCCGGCAGCGATGACCGGCCTGAGCGTCGTGCAGAACCTCGACGCGCTGAACCGCCGGCTCGCCGTGCATACCGGCGCGGCCGACGGCAAGACCGCGTTCTTCACCTGCGCGTCGGACGATCTCGCGTATCTGCTGAACAGCCGCGGCTATCACATCCCGAATGCGTCGTCGCACCTCGGCTTCCTGTTCGCGGTCGGCGGGCGGGTGGCGCTGTTCCTCCCGGAAGGCTGCGACCGCTGCGAGGTCGCGCTCGATTCGTATCCGGCGCTGCAGGTGATCCGGCGCGACGTCGCGGCGCTCGAGCGCTTCCTCGCGCAGTTCGCCGTCGAGCACGTGTGCTACGGCTTCGAATCGGTGAACTGCGCGCTCGTCGACGCGGTCAAGCGGGTGTGGCCGCACGCGCGGCATGCCGATTTCAACCCGGTCGAGGCGATGCGGGCGAGCAAGACGCCGGCGGTGCTCGGCCAGTTCCGCGACGCGTTCGCGCGCAGCTGCGCGGCGATCGCCGAGACGATGCGCTGGGCGAAGACCGGCGAGCCGGGCGTACGCCACACCGAGTACGACCTCGCGCGCAGGATCAACGACGCGTACGGCGCACGTTCGGCGGTCGCGCTGTCGTTTCCGTCGATCGCGGCGAACGGCGCGAACAGCGCGTTCGCGCACTACACGGCGGCGAGCGCCGACGTCGAGCTGACCGAAGGCGAACTCGTGCTGCTCGACAGCGGCGCGTACTACGAAGCCGGCTTCGCGACGGACTGCACGCGCGTCGTGCTGCGCCGCACGCGGCCGGACACGGTCGCGCAGCCGTGGCAGCGCGAGATCTACACGGTCGCGCTGAAGGCCTGCATCAAGGGGCTCGTCACGCGCTTTCCGGCGAGCGCGACGGGCGGCGACGTCGATGCGCTGGTGCGGCAGGTGTGCCGCGACCATGGCCACGATTTCGGCCACGGCACCGGGCACGGCGTCGGGATTCACGTGCACGAGGGTGGCGTGCGGTTCGCGCCGGGCGCGACGTACGGGCTGGTGCCGAATGCGGTGATTTCGGTCGAGCCGGGCATCTACCTGCCGGGCAAGGGCGGCGTGCGGATCGAGAACATCGTGATCGTGCGGGCGGACGACGCGCAGCCCGGCACCGTGACGTTCGAGAACATCGTGACGGTGGGCTACGACTGGGACCTGATCGATCTGGATCTGCTGGACGACGCCGAGCGCGCGTACCTGCGCGACTACGAGCGGCTGTGCGTGGAACGCGGCACGCAGGTCACCGCGTGTCCGCTGTTGTAACGAAGGAGGGAAGCAGCGACGCGGCCGCCGGTCGGCCGCGCGGCGCGCCGTCAGCCGGTCAGCGCGTGAGTGCCGACACGCGTCCGTCGGGGCCGTACACGCCGGCCGGCGCGGGCGCCGAGCGCAGCACCGCGAGCGCGCGCTCGTTGTAGTCCATCCGGATCCGGATCAGCATCCCGTTGTTCGCATTGGCCTGGCGCGCGCGTTCGGCGGCCTGTTGCAGCAGTTGCCAGCGGCTCGCGAGGCGCGCGTCGCGCTCGGCCGCCTGGTCCATGCCTTTCTTGCCGGCCGGAAAGCCGAGCGCGGAAAGCTGCGTGTCGCGCGTGCGTTCGAGCTGCGCGAGCCGGTCGATCAGTGCGCTTTTCTTCTCGACGATCCCGGGCAGCATCTCGAGCGGCTCGGCCGTCGTCAGCGCCTTTTCCTCGTAGACGAGCAGGGACGCGAACGCTTCGACCGTCGCGTGTTCGTCGTTGACCGTGGCCAGCAGCTCTTCTCTCATCGCGTCATGCTCGTCACGCCGGTGCGCGGGATGGCCGCACGCCGGCAAACCGGGTGAACCGGCCACGAGGCCGGGATTAGCTGCCCTGCGGGCGCTGCTGCTGCAGCAGTTCGCGGGCGGTGTTCAATACGCCGTCGGCAATCTTGTTCGCGTCGATCGTCAGCGTGCCGTTGTTCAGCGCGTCCTTGATCGACTGGACCAGGCCCGTGTCGATATCGGCGTCGCCCGACGCGGCTACCGAACGCAGCTGGCCGGACAGACCCGACAGGTTCACGGTCGTGTCGCCGCCGCTCGATCCTGCATCGGCTGCCTGCGCGGACGACTGGGCCGTGCCGGACGGCGCACGGGCCGCGCCGTTGCCGGTCGGCGCGAGGGGGCTCGGTTTCGGAGTGGAATCGATCTTCACGATGGGTTTCCTGTACGGTTTGACCCAGATAACGGCCGGGTCGGCCCGAACTTTAGCATCGCGAGCCCGAAATGCTCCGAATAAACAATTCTTTACATTCTTGCGGCAGATCCGTCCCTACAGCGGAATTTCCACGGTGCCGGCGTCCTTGACGATCGCCGTGACGATCTGCCCGGCCGCCATCCGCACCCGCACCGACTGGCCCGGCGCCGCATTCGCGAGCACGCTGCCTTCGGCCGAAATCGTGAAGCCGGGGCCGGCCGCGACGACCCGTACCGTCTGGCCGGCCGACACCGACGCCGCGCTCTTCAGCATGTCCTGCCGCAGCGGCAGCCCGGCCGAGATGCGCGCGAGCGCGGTCGCGCCGATCGCCTGCGCCGGATCGGTGATCACCGCGAGCGGCATGACCGTCAGGTCGCCGTCGCGTGCGACCAGGTCGGCCGCGGAGAGCGGCTCGCCGGGCGCGATCTGGCGCGCGGCGACGTAATAGGTGGCCTGCACGGCGACCTTCGCCTGCAGGTAGACGGTCCACGGCCGCTCGCCCGCGCAGCGCACGCCGACCGTCGTGCGGCCCCACAGGCGCGCGCCGGTCGGCAGGAACGGTTCGAGCGTCGTGCACGCGGCGAGCCCGCGCGGAAAGGCGGTCGTGACCGTCGCGGTGGTCTTGCCGGGCAGGCCGGCGATCTGCTGCTGCAGGAACGCGAGCGCCGCGCGCCGGATCGTTTCGGGGTCTTGCTGGCCGGGCGGCGTCGCGGGTTGGGCCGTGGGCTGGGCCGCGACGGTAGCCGGAGCCGGGCGGGCCGAAGCGGCCGCCGTGCGCGGCGCCGTTGCGGCTGATGCGGCACGAGCCGCCGCCAGGCGGGCGGCTGCGGCCGCTTGCGGCGCCGGCCGCGCGAGATTCGATGCAGGCTCGGCGGTGCCGGCGACGACCATCGCGATCGCGGCCGGGTCGGCCGCGCGCGGCGTCGCGCCGTACCCGGCGTTCGCGCGGGCGGCTGCGTAGACGGGGATCGTTGCGGGAGCCGGCGCAGCGGCCGGCGGCGGAACGCTCGTCACGACCATCTGGCTGGCCGGTTGCGCCGCGTAGTTGCTGCCGGTCGCCGCGCTCGCTGCGCCGGCCGCGCGTTGCGCGCCCGAAGCCGAAGCGACGCCCGCATTCCCGCCGAACTGCCCGCCGCTCGCCGCATTGGCGTGCGCGAGCGCGGTTTCGGCCGTCTCGCCGCGCCCCGGAATCACGATCATCCCGTCGTCCGCATGGGCGGCAGGCGCGGCGATCCACAGCGCCGCGGCGAGCGCGAACGCGCGCCGGACGTGCGTGAGCCGCCCGTTCCTGTCGCGAAGTGCGTCGCCCGTCATCGCCGTGTCCTCGATCCGTTGATCCGCTTCGCATTCTAGGGAGCCGGGGCGTCGCGCAAACGATGAATAGAGGGGGCCTTTGCCGCGTTATTCGCCCGATTGCCGGTTGCGTCCCGCGCCTACCATCGCTGTCATGGAAAAAAGCCTCTCGGGTCGCCATCCGGTGCGAGGGGCGTGCAGCGCTTCATACGGAGAGACGCACACATGCTGGACAAACTCGATGCGGAATTCGCGTTCGGCCGACAGGCGCTCGACGTGCGCGCCTACCGGCAGGAACTGCTGTCGTCGAACATCGCGAACGCCGACACGCCCGGCTACCAGGCCCGCGACGTCGATTTCGCGTCGACGCTCGCGCGCTCGCTGAAGCAGACGAGCGGCGGCCTGGCGCCGAGCAACGCCGCGCAACTGCCGATGACGCAGCCGGCCGGCGTGACGAGCGGCATGTCGATGGTGTCGACGGCGCCGGGCCACATGGCCGGCACCGCGAAGCTGATCCCGACCGGCGGCCCGGCGGACGACTACGGCCGCGCGCAATACCGGATGCCGCTGCAGCCGTCGCTCGACGGCAACACGGTCGATCTCGACGTCGAGCGCGTGCAGTTCGCGAACAACGCGCTGCACTACGAAACCGGGATGACCGTGATGACCCAGCAGATCAAGGCGATGATCGCCGCGATCACGACGAACTCGTAACGAACTCGTAAGCGCCGCTTCCGAATCCGGACTCGAACACAAGGAGCCTCCATGCCTTCGTTGATGAACATCTTCGGCGTCGCCGGTTCGGCGCTGTCCGCGCAATCGCAGCGCCTGAACGTCACCGCGTCGAACCTCGCGAACGCCGACAGCGCGACCGGCCCCGATGGCAAGCCGTACAAGGCCAAGCAGGTCGTGTTCGCGACCGACCCGATGGGCGGCGCGCGCACCGCGTCCGGCCAGGGCGTGGGCGGCGTGCGCGTGACCAAGGTGATGGACGACCCGTCGCCGATGAAATCGACCTACGACCCGGCGAACCCGGCCGCCGACGCGAACGGCTACGTGCAGATGCCGAACGTCGACCCGGTACAGGAGATGGTGAACATGATCTCGGCGTCGCGCTCGTACCAGGCCAACGTCGAGACGCTGAACACCGCGAAGACGCTGATGCTCAAGACGCTGACGATCGGCTCGTAAGCCGCGCGCCGCCGACCTGACCGACCCGACACCGACAGTTCCGACAGAAGGCCAACAGGATGACTTCCTCCAACACGACGATCGGCAGCAACGGCACCAGCGTGTCGACGCTGCCGACCGACACGATGAACACCAACAACGTGTCGTCGACCAACGGCACGTCGGCGAGCGACCTGCAGGCGACGTTCCTGAAGCTGCTCGTCACGCAGCTGCAGAACCAGGACCCGACCAGCCCGGTGGACAGCTCGCAGATGACGTCGCAGCTCGCGCAGATCAACACGGTGAGCGGCATCGCGCAACTGAACACGTCGCTCACGTCGCTGTCGACGCAGCTCGCGGCCGGCCAGCAGACGCAGGCCGCGCTGCTGATCGGCACGAACGTGCTCGCGCCGGGCAACTCGGTCGCGGTGAAGAGCGGCGCGGCGTCGCCGTTCGGCGTGTCGCTCGCGAGCTCGGTGTCGAACCTGACGATCACCGTGAAGAACTCGGCGGGCGCCGTCGTGAACACGATCAACGCGGGCGCGCAGTCGGCCGGCACCGTGCCGTTCAACTGGACCCCGACCGACGCGGCCGGCAACGCGCTGCCGGACGGCACGTATACGGTCAGCGCGTCGTACACCAACAGCGCCGGCACGCCGCAGGCGGCCACGACGCTCGCGGCCGCGCAGGTGCAGAGCGTGGTCAAGCAGGCGGACGGCACCGCGGGGCTCGTGCTGTCGAACGGCACGACGGTGGGGCTCACCCAGGTTGCGTCGATCTTCCCGAACACGAAGTCGTCCTCGTCCGGCGACACCACCACCAACTGATCGAGCTTTCCCGTAACGGAGAACGAAATGGGTTATCAACAGGGTCTGAGCGGCCTCTCGGGCGCATCGAACGCGCTCGACGTGATCGGCAACAACATCGCGAACGCGAACACGGTCGGCTTCAAGTCGAGCACCGCGCAGTTCGCCGACATGTACGCGAACTCGGTCGCGACGTCGGTCAACACGCAGATCGGCATCGGCACGACGCTGAACTCGGTGCAGCAGCAGTTCGGCCAGGGCACGATCAACACGACGAACTCGTCGCTCGACGTCGCGATCAACGGCAACGGCTTCTTCCAGATGTCGAACAACGGCGTGACGACGTACTCGCGCGACGGCACGTTCCAGCGCGACAAGAACGGCTACATCGTCAACGCGCAGGGCATGAACCTGATGGGTTACATGGCCGACAAGAACGGCGTGCTCAACACCGCGCAGACCGTGCCGCTGCAGGCGCCGACCACCAACATCGCGCCGACCGCGACGACCAAGATCACCGGCCAGTTCAACCTGAACTCGCAGGACACGGTGCCGGCCAAGACGCCGTTCAACGCGACCGACACCACGACGTACAACTACTCGACGTCGATCCAGGTGTACGACTCGCTCGGCGGCTCGCAGGCGGTCAACATGTACTTCGTGAAGTCGGCGGCCGGCACGTGGGAAGCGTACGCGGGCGTGCAGGGCGGCGCGACGAACGATCTCGGCACGATCACGTTCGATACGTCGGGCGCGATCAAGAGCACGACGACGGGCACGCCGGCCACGCCGACCGCGTCGCTCGGTCAGTTCCAGTTCACCGTGCCGAACACCGACGGCTCGGCGACGCCGCAGAATCTCACGCTCGACCTGACCGGCACGACGCAGTACGGCGGCAAGGACGGCGTGAACAACCTCGCGCAGGACGGCTACGCGAGCGGCACGCTCACCACCTATTCGATCGGCACCGACGGCAAGCTGACCGGCAACTATTCGAACGGCCAGACCGCCGTGCTCGGCCAGATCGCGCTCGCGAACTTCAACAACCCGAACGGGCTGGTGAACCTCGGCGGCAACCAGTATGCGGAATCGGCCGCGTCGGGCGTGCCGCAGGTGTCGGCGCCGGGCAGCACGAACCACGGCACGCTGCAGGGCAGCGCGCTCGAGAACTCGAACGTCGACCTGACGTCGCAGCTCGTCAACCTGATCACCGCGCAGCGCAACTACCAGGCGAACGCGCAGACGATCAAGACGCAGCAGACCGTCGACCAGACGCTCATCAACCTGTAAGCGCGGATAACCGGCAGCCATGGACCGACTGATCTATACGGCGATGACGGGCGCGTCGCAGTCGCTCGACCAGCAGGCGATCGTCGCGAACAACCTCGCGAATGCGTCGACGACCGGCTTTCGCGCGCAGCTCGCGACGTATCGCGCGGTGCCGATGAATTTCGGCGACGGCAGCAACATCGACCCGACGACGACGCGCACCTACGTGCTCGCGTCGACGCCCGGCGCCGATTACGCGCCGGGTCCGATCACGCGCACCGGCAATCCGCTGGACGTCGCCGTGCAGGGCCCGGGCTGGCTGTCGGTGCAGACGGCCGACGGCAGCGAGGCGTACACGCGCGCCGGCAACCTGCACGTCGACGAGAACGGCCAGCTCGTCAACGCGAGCAACCTGCCGGTGATCGGCAACGGCGGCCCGATCTCGGTGCCGCCGAACGCGGAAGTGACGATCGGCAAGGACGGCACGGTGTCCGCGCTGATGCCGGGCGACCCGCCGACGGCGGTCGCGATCGTCGACCAGATGAAGCTCGTCAATCCCGATGCGGCCACGCTCACGCGCGGCAACGACGGGTTGTTCCGCACCGCCGACGGCAATCCGGCCGACGTCGACCCGAACGTGGTCGTCACGCCGAATTCGCTCGAAGGCAGCAACGTGAACCCGGTGACCGCGATGGTCGCGATGATCGACAACGCACGGGCGTTCCAGCTGCAGTCGAAGCTGATCCAGACGGCCGACCAGAACGAGCAGACGGCGAACCAGTTGCTCAATTTCAGCTGAGCGCCCGCGCCAGCCCACGCAGGAGAATCGACAAATGAATCGTTCGCTCTACATCGCTGCCACCGGCATGAATGCGCAGCAGGCGCAGATGGACGTGATTTCGAACAACCTAGCGAACACCAGCACGAACGGCTTCAAGGCGTCGCGCGCGGTGTTCGAGGATCTGCTGTACCAGACCATCCGCCAGCCCGGCGCGAACTCGACGCAGCAGACCGAGCTGCCGTCGGGCCTGCAGCTCGGCACCGGCGTGCAGCAGGTCGCGACCGAGCGCCTGTACACGCAGGGCGGCCTCACGCAGACCGGCAACTCGAAGGACGTCGCGATCAACGGCGCGGGCTTCTTCCAGGTGCTGATGCCGGACGGCACCAACGCGTACACCCGCGACGGCTCGTTCCAGACCAACGCGCAGGGCCAGCTCGTCACGTCGAGCGGCTACCAGGTGCTGCCGGCGATCACCGTGCCGCAGAACGCGCAGTCGCTGACGATCGGCAAGGACGGCGTCGTGTCGGTCACGCAGCCGGGTTCGAGCAACGCGGTGCAGATCGGCTCGCTGCAGATCGCGACCTTCATCAACCCGACCGGCCTCGAGGCGAAGGGCGAGAACCTGTTCGCGGAAACGACGTCGTCGGGCGCGCCGAACGTGTCGCAGCCGGGGCTGAACGGCGCGGGCGTGCTCAACCAGGGCTACGTCGAGGCGTCGAACGTGAACGTCGTGCAGGAACTCGTCAACATGATCCAGACGCAGCGTGCCTACGAGATCAACAGCAAGGCCGTGACGACGTCCGACCAGATGCTGCAGACCGTCACGCAGATGAAGAGCTAACCGGAACGTCCCGTCGCAGCCATGAAGCAGGTTCGCCTTTCCTCGTCAGCCACCGTCCGCGCCGCCTGCGCGGTCGCGGTGGCGGCGCTCGCCGGTTGCGCGCAGATCCCGCGCGATCCGATCATCCAGCAGCCGATGACGGCGCAGCCGCCGATGCCGATGTCGATGCAGGCGCCCGGCTCGATCTACAACCCCGGCTACGCGGGGCGGCCGCTGTTCGAGGATCAGCGCCCGCGCAACATCGGCGACATCCTGACGATCATGATCGCGGAGAACATCAACGCGACCAAGTCGTCGGGCGCGAACACGAACCGGCAGGGCAACACCGACTTCAACGTGCCGACGGCCGGCTTCCTCGGCGGGCTGTTCGCGAAGGCGAACCTGTCGGCGACCGGCGCGAACAAGTTCGCGGCCACCGGCGGCGCGAGCGCGGCGAACACGTTCAACGGCACGATCACGGTGACCGTCACCAACGTGCTGCCGAACGGCAACCTCGTGGTCAGCGGCGAGAAGCAGATGCTGATCAATCAGGGCAACGAATTCGTGCGTTTCTCGGGGGTCGTCAACCCGAACACGATCTCGGGCGCGAACTCGGTCTACTCGACGCAGGTCGCCGACGCGAAGATCGAATACTCGTCGAAGGGCTACATCAACGAAGCCGAGACGATGGGCTGGCTGCAGCGCTTCTTCCTCAATATCGCGCCGTGGTGATGACGATGCAGCTGCCTCTTTTCCGTCGCCTGTCGTTTCGTACGCTCGCCGTCGCGCGGTTTGCCGCCTTCGTGCTGGCCGCCTGCGTGCTCGGCGCCGCGCCGGCGCACGCGGAACGCCTGAAGGATCTCGCGCAGATCCAGGGCGTGCGCGACAACCCGCTGATCGGCTATGGCCTCGTCGTCGGCCTCGACGGCACGGGCGACCAGACGATGCAGACGCCGTTCACGACGCAGACGCTCGCGAACATGCTCGCGAACCTCGGCATCTCGATCAACAACGGTTCGGCCAACGGCGGCCCGTCGTCGCTGAACAACATGCAGTTGAAGAACGTCGCGGCCGTGATGGTGACGGCCACGCTGCCGCCGTTCGCGCGGCCCGGCGAGGCGCTCGACGTGACCGTGTCGTCGCTCGGCAACGCGAAGAGCCTGCGCGGCGGCACGCTGCTGCTCACGCCGCTGAAGGGCGCGGACGGGCAGGTGTACGCGCTCGCGCAGGGCAACATGGCGGTCGGCGGCGCGGGCGCCAGCGCGAACGGCAGCCGCGTGCAGGTGAACCAGCTCGCGGCCGGCCGGATCGTCGGCGGCGCGATCGTCGAGCGCGCGGTGCCGAACGCGATCGCGCAGATGAACGGCGTGCTGCAGCTGCAACTGAACGACATGGACTACGGCACCGCGCAGCGCATCGTGTCCGCGGTCAACTCGAGCTTTGGCCCGGGCACCGCGACGGCGCTCGACGGCCGCACGATCCAGCTCGCCGCGCCGGCCGATTCGGCGCAGCAGGTCGCGTTCATGGCGCGGCTGCAGAACCTCGACGTGAGCCCGGACAAGGCCGCCGCGAAGGTGATCCTGAACGCGCGCACCGGCTCGATCGTGATGAACCAGATGGTCACGCTGCAGAGCTGCGCGGTCGCGCACGGCAACCTGTCGGTCGTCGTCAACACGCAGCCGGTGGTGTCGCAGCCGGGGCCGTTTTCGAACGGGCAGACGGTGGTCGCGCAGCAGTCGCAGATCCAGTTGAAGCAGGACAACGGCGCGCTGAAGATGGTGACGGCCGGCGCGAATCTCGCCGACGTCGTGAAGGCGCTGAACACGCTCGGCGCGACGCCCGCGGACCTGATGTCGATCCTGCAGGCGATGAAGGCGGCCGGCGCGCTGCGCGCCGACCTGGAGGTGATCTAAATGGCGGCGAACCTTCCGAACGCAAACGACCTCACGCAGCGCTTCGCGCTCGACGTGCAGGGTTTCGACGCGCTGCGCGCGCAGGCGAAGCAGTCGCCGCAGGCCGGCGCGAAGGCGGTGGCCGGCCAGTTCGACGCGATGTTCACGCAGATGATGCTCAAGAGCATGCGCGACGCGTCGCCCGACGGCGGGCTGTTCGATTCGCATACGTCGAAGATGTACACGTCGATGCTCGACCAGCAGCTCGCGCAGCAGATGTCGACGCGCGGGATCGGCGTCGCCGACGCGCTGATGAAGCAGTTGCTGCGCAATGCGGGCGCCGGCGCGGGCAGCGATACGGCAGCGGATGTGGGCGCGGGCGGCATGGGCGCCGGCGGCCTCGGCACGGCCGGCAACGAAGGCAGCCTCGCCGCGATGAACGCGATGGCGAAGGCCTATGCGAACGCGGCGAACAACGGCGGGCTCGCCGGCGCGCGCGGCTATTCGGCCGGCAGCGCGCTGACCCCGCCGGTCAAGGGCGCGAGCGGCGTGCAGGACGCGGACGCGTTCGTCGACCGGCTCGCGGCCCCGGCGCAGGCGGCCAGCGCGACGACCGGCATCCCGGCGCGTTTCATCGTCGGCCAGGCCGCGCTCGAATCGGGCTGGGGCAAGCGCGAGATCCGCGCGGCGGACGGCTCGACCAGCTACAACGTGTTCGGCATCAAGGCGAACAAGAGCTGGACCGGCCGCACCGTGTCGGCGCTGACCACCGAATACGTGAACGGCACGCCGCGCCGCGTGGTCGCGAAATTCCGCGCGTACGACTCGTACGAGCACGCGATGACCGATTACGCGAACCTGCTGAAGAACAACCCGCGCTACGCGGGCGTGCTGAGCGCGAGCCGCAGCGTCGAGGGCTTCGCGCACGGCATGCAGAAGGCTGGTTACGCAACCGACCCGAATTACGCGAAGAAGCTGATCTCGATCATGCAGCAGATCGGCTGACGGGCCCGCCCGTCATCGGTTCGTCCCCCTTTCGGACCGCGCCCGGCAGCCCGCCGCGCGCGGTTTCAACGTTTGCGCGAAATAAATCGCCGTTTCGATCTAAACTTTCGGTCAGCACTGCCGCTAAGTGTGAGAGACCTGCGACCGGGCCCCCGTTCTGGCCCGGTTTTATTGCGCACCGGTTGCCCCGGGCGCCCATGACAAGAAAGACCGGCTAGCCATGAATATCGAAACGTCGACGGACCCCAGCCTGGATGCAGGCCACTCCGGGCCCGACTATGCCCGCCGCAATCCGCTGGAAATCGGCGTGCAGCTGCGCAACCTGGTGAATCGCGGCGATTTCCTGACCGTGCAGTACCCGGGTGGCCAGCTCGTCACACGTCTGCTCGAGGTCGACGTCGGCGCGCGGACGTTCACGTTCGACTGGGGCGCGCTGTCCGAGCAGAACGCCGGCATCCTCGGCGCGTCGCACTGCACGTTCGCGGCTTCGCCGGAGGGCGTGCGCGTCGAATTCACCACGGGCACGCCGCGCGAGACGCGCTACGAGGGGCTGCCCGCGTTCGTCGCCGATTTCCCCGACGTGCTGGTCTGCATCCAGCGCCGCGAATATTTCCGCGTCGACGCGCCGATCGTCGATCCGTTCCTGTGCCGCGGCAAGCTGCCGGACGGCGAAAGCTTCCTGTTCGAGGTGCACAACCTGTCGCTCGGCGGCGTGGGGCTGCGCACGGCCGACGAGCGCGTCGAGGCGCTCGAGGTCGGCACGCTGCTGCCGGACGTCGAGCTCGAGCTGACCGGCCACGGCAAGCTGTCGCTCGACCTGCAACTGGTGTCGCAACGTTCGACGCAGATGCCGAACGGGTCGCGCCGCTACCAGCTCGGCTTCCGCTACATGTCGCTGCCGGGCAGCGCGGAGAATACGCTGCAGCGGCTGATCACCCAGCTCGAAATGAAGCGCCGCTCGCTCGCGCGGGCCTGACGCGCACCCGGCGCGGGCCCCGTCCGGGCCGCCCGCGCAGCGCCGCCGGCGCTCCTCGCCGGCCGCTTCGAACGGCGACGCACGCCCGTGCGCCGCGCGTGCATTTTTTCCTCAATTTTTTCGATCCGCGGCCGTTATACCGGGAGTCACGCAACCCGGCGGCCGCAGCGCGGCCGGCTCATCAGGATCGCGCATGTCCAACTCACTCATGAACCTCGGTGTCAGCGGCCTGAATGCCGCGCTCTGGGGCCTCACGACGACCGGCCAGAACATCAGCAACGCGGCGACGCCCGGCTATTCGGTCGAACGCCCCGTCTATGCCGAGGCAAGCGGGCAGTACACCAGCAGCGGCTACATGCCGCAGGGCGTGAACACCGTCACCGTGCAGCGGCAGTACAGCCAGTACCTGAGCGACCAGCTGAACGGCGCGCAGACGCAGGGCGGCGCGCTGTCGACGTGGTACTCGCTCGTCACGCAGCTGAACAACTACATCGGCAGCCCGACGGCCGGCATCTCGACCGCGATCACGAGCTACTTCACCGGGATGCAGAACGTCGCGAACAGCGCGTCCGACTCGTCGGTGCGGCAGACCGCGATGAGCAATGCGCAGACGCTCGCGAACCAGATCACGGCGGCCGGCCAGCAGTACGACGCGCTGCGCCAGAGCGTGAACACGCAGCTCACCAGCACCGTCACGCAGATCAACGCGTACACCGCGCAGATCGCGCAACTGAACCAGCAGATCGCGTCGGCGAGCAGCCAGGGCCAGCCGCCGAACCAGCTGATGGACCAGCGCGACCTCGCGGTGTCGAACCTGTCGAATCTCGCGGGCGTGCAGGTGGTGCGCAACAGCGACGGCTACAGCGTGTTCATGTCGGGCGGCACGCCGCTCGTCGTCGCGGACAAGAGCTATCAGCTCGCGACCGTCACGTCGCCGTCCGATCCGAGCGAGCTGACCGTCGTGTCGCAGGGCATCGCCGGCGCGAACCCGCAGGGGCCGAACCAGTTCCTGTCCGACGCGTCGCTGTCGGGCGGCACGCTGGGCGGCCTGCTCGCGTTCCGCAGCCAGACGCTCGATCCGGCCGAAGCGCAGCTCGGCGCGATCGCGACCAGCTTCGCCGCGCAGGTCAACGCGCAGAACGCGCTCGGCATCGACCTGTCGGGCAAGGTCGGCGGCAACCTGTTTTCGACCGGCGCGCCGATCACCTACGCGAACCAGGGCAATACCGGCAACGCGGCGCTGTCCGTGTCGTTCGCGAACGCCGCGCAGCCGACCACCAGCGACTACACGCTGGCATACGACGGCACGAACTACACGCTGACCGACCGTGCGACCGGCACGGTGGTCGGTACGTCGACGTCGATGCCGGCCTCGATCGGCGGGCTGAACTTCTCGTTCTCGTCCGGCTCGATGAGCGCCGGCGACAAGTTCACCGTGCAGCCGACGCGCGGCGCGCTGAACGGCTTCGGCCTCGCGACGTCGAACGGCTCCGCGATCGCGGCGGCCGCGCCGTACGTGCCGTCGGCCACGACGACCAACACCGGCAACGGCACGATCGGCGGGCTGTCGGTCACGAGCGCGACGGCCGCGGCCAACGCGCACAACTACACGATCACGATGGGCGGCACCACGGCCGCGCCGACCTACACGGTCACCGACAACACGGCCGTGCCGCCGACGACCAGCGCCGCGCAGCCGTACCAGTCCGGCTCGCCGATCACGCTGACGGCGGGCGTCACGGTCACGGTGTCGGGCACGCCGGCGGTGGGCGACACGTTCAAGGTCGCGCCGAACACGGGCGGCACGAACGACGGCAGCAACGCGCTCGCGCTGTCGAAGCTCGTCAACTCGAAGTCATTCGGCAACGGCTCGGCCACGCTGACGGGCGCGTACGCGAACTACGTGAACGGCATCGGCAACACGGCGAGCCAGCTGAAGTCGTCGAGCGCCGCGCAGACCGCGCTGGTCGGCCAGATCACGCAGGCGCAGCAGTCGGTGTCGGGCGTGAACCAGAACGAGGAAGCGGCCAACCTGATGCAGTACCAGCAGCTCTACCAGGCGAACGCGAAGGTGATCCAGACCGCGTCGACGCTGTTCCAGACCGTGCTCGGCCTGTTCAACTGATTTCGGGGTAAGCGATGCGGATTTCCACTGCGCAGTTCTACCAGATGAACGTCGCCCAGATGAGCGACCAGCAGGCGCAGCTCTCGCAGCTGTACCAGCAGATCTCGAGCGGCGTGAGCCTCGCGACGCCGGCCGACAACCCGCTCGGCGCGGCGCAGGCCGTGCAGCTGTCGATGACGTCGGCGACGCTGTCGCAGTACGCGTCGAACCAGAACGCCGCGCTGTCGTCGCTGCAGAAGGAAGACCAGACGCTCATCAGCGTCAACAACCTGCTCAACAGCATTCACACCGTCGTGATCCAGGCCGGCGACGGTTCGCTGTCGGACAGCGATCGTTCGGCGTTGTCGACGCAGCTGCAGGGTTATCGCGACCAGTTGCTGACGCTCGCGAATTCGACCGACGGCTCGGGCAATTACCTGTTCGCGGGCTTCCAGTCGGCCACCGCGCCGTTCTCGAACGCGCCGGGCGGCGGCGTGACCTACAGCGGCGACACCGGCTCGCGCCAGGTACAGATCGCCGACACGCGCTCGATCGCGCAGGGCGACAACGGCGCGAACGTGTTCCTGTCGGTGCCGATGCTCGGCAGCCAGCCGGTGCCGCTCGCCGGCGCGGCCAACACCGGCACGGGCACGATCGGCGGCGTGACGATCACGAGCCCGTCGGCCGCCTCCAACGCGCACCAGTTCACGATCGCGTTCGGCGGCACGGCCGCCGCGCCGACCTACACGGTGACCGACAACACCGTCGTGCCGCCGACCACGACGACCGCGCAACCGTATTCGGACGGCGCCGGGATCGCGCTCGGCAACGGCCTGTCGGTGCCCGTGTCGGGCAAGCCGGCGCCGGGCGACACGTTCACGGTCACGCCCGCGCCGCAGGCCGGCACCGACGTGTTCGCGGCGCTCGACACGATGATCGCCGCGCTGAAGGTGCCGATCAGCAGCAACACGAGCGCCGCGACCGCACTCGCGAACGCGATGACCACCGGCACGACCAAGCTGAACAACATGATGACGAACGTCCTCACGGTGCAGGCGTCGGTCGGCGGCCGCGAGCAGGAAATCAAGGCGATGCAGGCCGTGAACCAGACCAACACGCTGCAGGTCAGCAGCGACCTGGCCGACCTGACGAGCACCAACATGGTCGCGACGATCAGCCAGTTCCTGCAGATGCAGAACGCGCTGACGGGTTCGCAGAAGGCTTACGCGCAATTGCAGAACCTGTCGCTGTTCCAGTACATCAATCCGTGATGCACGACGCGCCGGCGGCGAGGTGAGCGCATGCTCACTTCGCTGTCGGCGCCCGCCGCCGCCCGTGCATCGTGCGCGGACGGGCGCTTCACCGGGCCGCGCGGTCGCGCACCGGTTCTCTCATGCGGGCTGCCGCTTCGTCGTTTGGCCGGCCGCGCATACCGGCTCGCTTGCCAGCCCCCATTCCGCTCCGTAAACTCGCGCCAGATTCCAGACCGGCGCATCCCTGGCAGCCGGCGACCGACGACCGACAGGAGCGCTTTCCCCATGTCCGATTCCTACTTCCCGCGCTGGCGGGTCCAGCCGACCGGCGCGGCCTCGCGCGTCGTCGGCCCCGACGAGCGCCTCGCGTGGCCGCAGATGATCGCGATGGGTGTGCAGCACGTCGTCGCGATGTTCGGTTCGACCGTGCTCGCGCCGCTGCTGATGGGCTTCGACCCGAACCTGTGCATTTTCATGTCGGGCATCGGCACGCTGCTGTTCTTCGTGCTGGTCGGCGGCCGCGTGCCGAGCTACCTCGGCTCGAGCTTCGCGTTCATCGGCCTGGTGATCGCGGTGACGGGCTATGGCGGCAGCGGCCCGAACCCGAACATTCCGGTCGCGCTCGGCGGGATCGTCGCGTGCGGCGTCGTGTACGTCGCGCTCGGCGCGCTGGTGCAGGCGATCGGCACGCGCTGGATCGAGACGCTGATGCCGCCCGTCGTGACCGGCGCGGTGGTCGCGGTGATCGGGCTGAACCTCGCGCCGATCGCGGTCAAGGGCGTGTCGGGCTCGACCTTCGAATCGGTGATGGCGCTCGTCACGGTGCTGTGCGTCGGCGGTGTCGCGGTGTTCGCGCGCGGGATGATGCAGCGCCTCTTGATCCTCGTCGGGCTCGTGATCGCGTACGTGATCTACGCGATCGCGACCAACGGGATGGGCCTCGGCAAGCCGATCGATTTCGCGATCGTCGCGCAGGCCGCGTGGTTCGGCGTGCCGAGCTTCCGCGCGCCGGTGTTCGATCCGCACGCGATGCTGATGCTCGCGCCGATCGCGGTGATCCTGGTCGCGGAGAACCTCGGCCACATCAAGGCCGTCAGCGCGATGACGGGCACCAACCTCGACCGCTACGTCGGTCGCGCGTTCATCGGCGACGGGCTCGCGACGATCGTCTCGGGCAGCGTCGGCGGCACGGGCGTGACCACCTACGCGGAGAACATCGGCGTGATGGCCGTCACGCGGATCTATTCGACGCTGGTGTTCGCGGTCGCCGCGCTGATCGCGATCGGGCTCGGCTTCTCGCCGAAGTTCGGCGCGGTGATCCAGACGATTCCGGGCCCGGTGCTCGGCGGCGTATCGATCGTGGTGTTCGGGCTGATCGCGGTGACGGGCGCGCGGATCTGGGTCGTCAACAAGGTCGACTTCTCCGACAACCGCAACCTGATCGTCGCGGCCGTTACGCTGGTGCTCGGCGCCGGCGACTTCTCGCTGAAGATCGGCGGCTTCGGGCTCGGCGGGATCGGCACCGCGACGTTCGGCGCGATCATCCTGTACGCGATCCTGCGCAAGGAGAAGGAACCGGGGCCGGTGGTCTGATTCGGGAGCGGGCGGTGCAATGCCGCCCGCGGGCGCACGTGTGAACGTCAAACCCGTGCGGAGTACGGGCGTTCGCCGGGACTTCTTATAGTCAGGTATGTCGAGACGACTACCTACAAGTCCTGATTCGCTGCAAACGGATGCGAGGGGCTCTTGAGGGCAGCATTGCGTTGAAATCGATTTGGCCCCGCTACATTTCGTATGCTCTCGGGTTGGCTGAAAATACCTTGTGGGTCCCATTTTGTAACGTCACGATTGGTAACGGTGTCGGATGCAAGGTGGTCGATGCGAGACCCCAATGAAGAATTCGCCGTCGCCTCATATGGCATTCGTTTTCCCTACACGCGACCGCCGTTCATTCGATATTCCTGACAGTTTTCCCCGTGTGCCTTCGAGGGGCTTTGTGGTATACGTCTGAACTTATCGCTGCATTTGGGGATGAGCAGGTCCAGCCCCACGTTGCAGGCGTATTCCAGGGTACACGGGCGGCCCAGCGGCATTTCGCGCTCGGATCGAGGGACAAGAACAATGCAGAACACGGCACAAGCCCTGAGAGACCTTGCGCTGGGCCCGCAACACAACCGGCAAGTGAAAATAAGCTTTCCGGACGATAACGCGCCTTACAAAACTCTGCTGCCCAATGCATTCGAGGCGGTTGAAGCGTTATCGAAGGATTTCGCGTACAAGATCGAAATCCTGTCGGATAACGATCACCTTGCACCGAAGGACTTCATCGGCAAGCGCGTTACGATCAGCTTGGCGCGCGGCGACGGCAGCAGCCGATACTTCAACGGCCATATCTTCGCGTTCCGGCACGTTCGCACGGACGGCGGCTGGGTGTTCTATCAGGCGCACGTCGGCCCGTGGCTGCACTATCTGAAGTACAGCCAGCACAATCGTCTGTTCCTCGATCAGAACCTGCACGACCAGACAGCGACGGTTTTCCAAGACTACGGTGTGTTGCCCGAATGGGCGTGGCAGGTCGGCGAAGATGACCCGCGCATGACGATGGCCTGCCAGTTCGACGAAGACGACCACAATTACCTTCATCGGCGCTGGGAACACGCGGGCTATCTGTACTGGTACGAGCACACGGCCACGTCGCACAAGCTAACCGTCTCTGATCCGACGCGTCCGGCGCCCGCGATCGACGGCAAGGTTCACGAAATCCGCTTCCACAATGGCATGGGCGCAGAGGAATCGGACAGCATTCTGAGCTGGTCCCCGTTCCAGCAGACCACGTCGACGCACGCGGAACTGTCCCGTTTTGACTTCAAGACCCCGACGCCGACCCACGTTCAAACAAGCCTGTCGAACCCGGAAGCCGCACTGCCGCAACTCGAATGGAACGAGTACGCCGGCGCGTACGGCTATCGGAACATGGAACACGGCTATCAGGTCGTCAACCGCCGGATGGAGGAAATCGAAGCGACGATCAAGCACTTCGACGCGAAGGGCAACAATCGCTTCGTACAGCCGGGGCGCTGGTTCCGACTGACGGATCGTTACGGCTCGGCGCTGAGCCGCGATCAGAGCGACGATGAATACCTGATCGTCGCAGTTCGGCACGTGGCGACCAACAACTATTTGCAGGACACGGGCGTGCTGGCGGAATACCGCAACGAGTTCACGTGTGTCCCCAAGGCGACGCCGTGGCGGCCCGGCCGCGGCTTCAACAGCGTCGACACGAAAATCCTCGCACCGCAGACAGCGACCGTCGTCGGCCAGTCGGGCACGAGCATTCATACCGACGAACACGGCCGCGTGCTGGTGCAATTCCACTGGGATCGCGACGGCAAGTATTCGACTTGGGTGCGGGTCGCAAGCGGATGGGCTGGCGGTGGCCAGGGGATAGCGGCGCTGCCCCGCATTGGTTCTGAAGTGATCGTGCAATGGCTCGACGGCAATCCGGACCATCCCATCATTACGGGGCGTGTGATGAACGCGCGCAACGTTCCGTCGTGGAAGCTGCCGGACGAGAATGCGCTGATGGGCATTCGCAGCCGGGAACTGAACGGTGCGGACGGCAACGCGTCGTCAGGCCGCAGCAATCACCTGATTTTCGACGATACGGCGAATGCCATTCAGGCGCAGCTCCGGTCCGACCATGCGGCGAGCCAGCTCTCGCTCGGCAAGATCACGCGAATCGAGGATTGGCAGGGCCGCAAGGATGCCCGAGGCGAGGGATTCGAGCTGCGTACGGATGAGGTCGGCGCGATCCGCACCGGCAAGGGCATGGTGATCAGCACAGAGGTGCGTCCCGCCGCGCAGGGGCACCTTTCGGATGTGAGCGAGCCGGCGTCGCGGCTCAGCAAAGCGCAAGCGTTACATGGTCAGCTTGGCAAGCTCGCGCAGCACTATCAGGCGCAGGACAGCGGCGCGGACCAGACACCGATCGCCGACGCGCTGAAGTCGCAGGTGGAGGGTATCCAGGGCGCAGGTGCGACAGGTAGTAGTGACAAGGGTGATTTCCCGGAACTCGACGAAGCGCATCTGCTGCTGGCTGGCGCGGCTGGCATCGCCGTCACGACGCCCGCAACGGCGCACGTCACGGGCGGCCAGCACGTAGCGGTCACGGCCGGCGAAAGCATGTCGGTCGCGACAGGCAAATCGTTCTTCGCCAGCGTATCCGACAAGTTTTCGTTGTTCGTTCACAAGATGGGCATGAAGCTGATCGCTGCGAGCGGCAAGGTACAGGTGCATGCGGAAAACGACGAGCTGGAGCTGCTGGCGAAGAAGGTATTGTCGATCATCAGCACGACGGACTGGATCAACATAACTGCCAAGCAGGGCATTCGCTTGACGGCCGGCAACAGCCAGCTAGAAGTCAGCGCGAAAGGCATCGTCGGCTATACACCCGGCGAAAACAAGATTCATGCGGGTAGCCACGATACGGTTGGACCGCAGAGCATGCCGGCGCAGTTCCCTGGTTCGGACTTATGCTCGCAATTGGCTGACGGTGCCGCACAAACCGGCCAAGCGTCGATCGCGCTCGCCTGATGGATGACCGAATGAAAACGCCCACGCCTCTGATGCAGGCTATACCCGATCATCAGGAACTGATGACGACCGGGTTCCTGTTGGTGGAACCTGCGACCCTCGCGCACGTGCCTGATCTAGCTGCGCTCGACATGCGTGCCTGCACGCCACGCGTGCTGGCACATCGCGAAGAACTGATGCCACGGTTGATCGACCTCGCCGCGCTCGATTTGGAAGGGCAACGGATTGCGGCCGAACGATGGCAAGAAGAACCGGAAGTGGAACGACCGCCCGCAATTTGCGCGTGGATCGACAGCGCCGTGGATACCGATGCCCTTGCGGAACACATCGCGCGGTATCTGGTCGGTCCCGGCGAGGGCGGGCAGCCAGTGTTCTGGCGGTACTACGATCCGCGTGTATTGAGCCTCACGCTGGCGGTGTTCGATCCGACCCAGCGACTGGCCCTCTTGGGACCCGTCCACGAATGGTGCTTCGCTTGGGGCGGCCATCGCTGGCGCTGCGCTGGCCTAGGTGCCGAAATTGTACAGCCCGACGATCAACCGTCCGGCTGGCCGCGCCCTGATCAGTGGCCACGCATCAACCGCAGCGATATCGCCGACCAGATTCGCCGGCGGCTGCCGGCACTGTCGGTCGATCAGGCTGCGCAGTTGCCGGCTGCACTCGATCAGACCTTGTGCTCGGCGGGCGAACAGGACGCGATGACCACCGAAGCGCTCGTCAGCGACGCGGTTCAACGTATCCAGCACGCTTTTCTGACCGAATAAAGGCTGTCACTTCATACCATGAAATCCCGAGGATCAACCCATGCCGACCACTAAAGGCTGTCCGCTTTGCGATCGCCAGTCGCTGCTGATCTATCCTGTCCGATACGCGATCGCGTGCCCGCGTGGTGCGTCGAAAGCGCCGGCCTTGTCTGGCAATTTTCGAATCGACGGGCGCGCCCCTCAGGCCGTTGCCACTGCCAAGTACACGCTGCGTGCATTGCGCCCTGGCTATCTGTACACGTACGACGAGAAGCGGAAGAAGCTGGCCGCCTATATGGTTCTTGACGACGGGATCATGTGGAATTTCCCCCCAGACGTGGCACCGCCGCCAGGCGACGCAGAGAACGCACTTACGCAAGGCTGCGCGATGAACGGAGACTTGGCTTTCGAATCGTTTGGCCGTTGTGTGAGCGTTGAACACACGCCCGGCAGTGACGAAGCGACCAACCTCTGGATTGGCTGGTCGAATGTGCGATGGACCAAGGACCTCGTACACAACAAAATCAATGATGCTGCTTGGCGCAAGCAGCATATGCAGTGCATCAACGTTCCCGCGATGCTGGCCGGCGGCGCGACTGATACGGGCGAATTTCAAGCCGCCCAGAGCAAGATCGCGCATTTCGCTATGGATGCTCAGGCGATGAAGGCTGCGTTTGGCTTTAGCAACCGCGCGCCCAAGGACGAGATTCGCCTACGTCAGCGCAATGTCGCAAAACGCATCGGTGATGCGATGGCTGAATCTCCGAACAAGAAAGGTTTTGTGGTCGCGCTCAACGATCCCGTTGGCATTACCAATGACCTCGCCGAACTGACAGTCCCCAACCTGAACAACGGTTTCGACGAACAGATGTACTGGAAGTGGACATCGGCGCAACTGCTCACGCGAGCCGAAGCGGGAATCCGGGCGAATGCGAAGGCCGTGACCGGTCTGACCTATGGAACCTCGAAAACCATCGCGGACGCCAACGCGGTCAATATGAAGGTCGGCGCACCAATCGCGCCGGATGCGATTGGGTTCTTCCACGTCATGCGCTCCTGGATCAAGACGGGAAGTCTTGAGCAGGCCATGAAGGAGGAGGATCGAAAGACCGAGAACGTTCCCGCAACGCAGGAAGAAGCTGCGAACGAGGCGTGGGAGGAGGCAGCGTACAAGGTCGGTTCCGATGGGAAGCGAACCAGCGTCCTCGATGAAGAGGCGTTGAAACGCTTCCCGCAGGAGTATCAGCAGGCGCTCGAAGCCTTCAAGCCGAAATGGCAGCCGCTAGTACAAGCGCATGCGGATTGGCTGAAGTCGCAACTGCTTGCCGAATGGATGGCCGGCGTTCATGATGCGGGCGATCTACGCAGCGGCTACGCTTACAGCGAATCGTGCGCACAGGCGATCGGTGCCGCTGCCGGCACCGAGGCTTGCAAGAAAGCACTCGATGATTGGCTGAACGGTCAGGCTTCGAATATCCGCAATCTGTATGCGCGCGCTCTGATGTTCAATCAGGACGCGCTGATGAAAGCGGCGGATGCGCAGGTGCATGGTTCTGATATCCAGTACGAAAACTTCCTGAACCTCTACAAGGAAGCGTTCAAAAAGATCGAAAATCTCGGCAACGCGGCCAACTTGCGTGATCGGCTCATTGTGACGACCGCCAATCAGATCGTCGGTGTACTCACGAAGGCCACACGGGGTGCGGCGCTTGGCTTCGTGACCATTCGTTTGGCGATACAGTCCGGCGTTCGGCTCAAGCCGTCACAAGTGAGCAAGCTTGCCATTCGCGATTGGGCCTTACAGCAAGCCCGGGAGTTGGGCGTCAAACTGGACGGTAACCGGACCGAACAGCGCGCGTCGGCGACGCAAGTCGGGAAGCAGGTCTTGAGGACGGCACCACCAAGCGATCCGAATGTCGTCGCTTATGAAATGGACGTTGATGCCCTAGTCCGGGACGGGAAGCTGGAGGCCAGCGCGATCAAGGCCGTTAAAGTTCCGGGAGTGGACTCAGCAAAGAAATGGCTCAATTCGTCGACCGAGTTCAATTTAGGCGTGGTGACTGTAATCTTTCAGATGGCGACGCTTACATTTGCTGCCCTCGATTGGAAAGATCGAGATCAGTTCAATCGAACCGAAACCACCCTGAAGGGCATCGGTGCTGTTGTCGCAATCATGGGAAGCCTAGTCGAATACACGTCGGAGACCATAGTAAAAACGCCGGCTCATCCGTTGTCAGCGTATCTCATGAAAGCGTGGGGGGTCTCCAAGGGAGGTGCTGAGGTTGGCGTGACGGTTGGCCGTGGACTCGGCGCGGGCGCTGGTATCTTCTTGGCCGGGTATGACATATTCAAGAACGCGCCAGAGGCTTTCGAAAATCACCAAACGAAGCTGGGGTGGCTCTATATCGGAAGTGGAAGCCTTGGCGCGTACGTGGCAGTCGCCGCACTTTTCAGTTGGCCTCTTTTCTGGCCGGCCTTAGTTTTGTCGATTTTTATAGCAATTGCGATCGCCGTCTTCAAGGCATCTGCGCTTGCGGATTGGGTCTCACGTTGCAAATTCAGCAAAGGGGAGCACTACGACTCGCTTGAGGCGGAACTCAAGGCATTTAGCTCGGCGGCGGGAGGCTGACCCATGGACGAACGCGTCATGAAAAAGTGCATCGGCAAGCCGGTGCCGAAGTGGGATCTAGCGCATCGCTTGCTGATCAATCGATTTGTTGGTCCGGACGTTCAGGATTTCGGGTCAACGTTCAGCATTAACTCGATCTTTATGGATGTGATCGAGCCCTCTTTTCTTGAAAAACAGTGGTTTGTCACTGGCGTCGTGTTCGCTTTCCTGTGTATAGGAATCGGACCGTATGTCTACTGGCTTACTCATATTCGCTACCCATACGCGGCTGATTCGCTGGGCGATGTTTTTTCTGTGTGCATTTCTCTAGGCTTTGGTTTCATAGTCTGGAAACTTGGGCGCGGCCTGTTCTTTGGTCTCCGCTATCGCCCGATCCGCTTCCATCGCGAAGCTCGCAAGCTTTTTGCGATTCGCGCTCGCCGCTTTTTCGCGAAATCCAGCGAGGGGGATGTCATTTGGGAAGCACCGTGGACGGACGATTCGATCTTTTGTTTGCACCGCGAGGACACGCCCTTCGGTACAGTCTTCCACATCCGGCATTACATGGTCGACGACCAAGGCAATGTCACACGCGTATTCTCGATCGGGAGGGAGTGGACTGGTAGACGGCAGGTCGAAATGGCGCTCGCGCAGTGGAACTACTGGTGCCAGTACATGAACGATGGTCCGAACGGTTTGCCCAAACCGATGCTGTTTCACACCCAGCATGAGACGCCGCGTGAGTCGTTCCTGTTTTCGCTGTATAGCTTCGGGATGCGTGCGCCGGTCTTCATTCGTCTGTTGATGATGCCGCTGATTCTGGTTTTCACCGTCATGCGAATCCTTGCGAATGCAACCTGCCGCGAACCCGTCTGGCCCGCTGCGATCGAGCAAATCTCCGTGATCGCGCCCGATGACCTTTACGCGGAACCCCGGTCCGGAACGCCTGTCGGATGGGGAGATACCGTGCTGGCTCAGCAGCGCGGCGAGTACCCGAACGATCCGAAAGCACGGGTTGAAGACTGGACGGGAGAACCTGATGGCAGAATATATGCAGCAGCTTGGCTTGAGAATCCTAGTGCCAACATGATGCATGCCGCTGCCCGTAGCTAACGGTGATTGATGACGAGGGTTTCGGGCATGACAGAAAGGCGGATCGTAGCGACGCTAGCTATCGCGGTTACATTGTTCGTCGGATGCACGCCAAGTGCGTCTGCAAAATACGATGCGGCGGAAAAAGCGGTTCGGGCAGCATTGTCCGATGACGGAGACATCGAGTTCTCCGACTTGTACGAAAGCACTCCCGATTTGCATGGAATAGGCCAAACGCCGAACGACAAGCGCACGTTCATTTGTGGATACGCCACCTACAAGAACCAGGATGGCAAACCAAGTCGAGTGCGCTTTATCTATGCCGCCCATTCCGATGATCCCTCTTTCGCCGACTATGGCCCGCTCAATCTGGAGAAGCCCGAGTTGAATTATGGGATTCGTGATGGAAGCAGTGGAGGTAGGTACGCGACCGCGTTCGAATTTTCCGGATGGAATCGAGTTTGCGCCAATGCACAGCATCCTAAGACTTTTAGCGGAGTCGCTCCAAAGAGCGACGATTGACCAAGATGCAGTACCAATCGGATCTCGCTGGTTCGACAGCATGACAATGGAAACGATGCGGAAAGGATGATGAAGGATGAAAACGGACGCGGCGTGATCCGCCTGCACGACAAGACGACCCACGGCGGGGAAGTGATCACCGCGAGCGATGATCTGACGGCGCTGGGCGTGCCGGTTGCGTTGAAGGACCACCTGACGTGGTGTCCAAAGTGTGGCGGGCAGTTCAGGATCATTCCGCAAAACAGCACGCGCGACCATCACGGCACGCCGGTCGCCTTTCACGACGATCTGACGGAGTGCGGGGCGCGACTGATTTCGTCGCTGGAATAGAGGTATCACGCATGAGCGGTTCGGCAGGTCGGATGGACAAAGTAACTTTGCCGGGTGCGTCGTCACGCAACCCCGTCTTGATATCCGAGGCCCAGCGCCAAGCACTGCGTGCCGACATCCGTCAGCGCCTTGTGACCGCGCTGATGCGTTCGGGCGATGCCGTCACCGATCCAAAGCTCGCTCGCTTGCCCGGACCGGTTCGCTATCGGGTCACGGGGGCACTTACAGCGTGGGACGCGCTGCGAGCCGCAACAGACCGCGTGGCGTCGCCGACGCTTACCGAGATGTTGCGCTCGCACGGTATCCTGCGCCTGACGCGCTATTTCGATCGCTTTACGCGGGACCTCTTGCCGCACGGCGCTGACGGCCGCCCAGCCGACGTGCTCGCTGGGGTCGCTCAATACAGCGCCGTGTGGCTGGCATTCGAGGTACGCAAAGGAGCATTTTACGAGCCGACTCCACCGCTGCACCGCCTGCTCGACGCCGCCTATATCGCGGAGGATGTGCCGATCGGCATGCTCAAGATGCCGACCGATACGCTCTGCATCATTCCCGAACCCACCTGCTGGAAACAAGCCGGCGACATCGAGGCGATCGCGATTTTCAAGAATGAGCGGTCGATCGGGTTCGCGACATGGTTAATGGCCGGCGGTCCCGACGACGGTGCGACGATGGATTCGATTACGCTGCCGCTGGAGGACCCCGACAAGACGATCCGTGAATTGGTGGACGACCTTTTCGAGCGGCCTGCGGCTGACGGAATGCCCGATCCGCCTGACGCCCAGCAGTTCTGGCGCGACGCCTTGGACTATGCGATCAAGATGTTGTTGTACCTCAACACATGCGATGCGCAGGTGGTCCAGGATCGCGCTTATTCGAACGCGCCGCGACACTTTCCGGGGCTTGGCAAGCGCAAGCGCACGGAACGGCTCGCGGAAATCGAACAGCTCTATGATCGTCACGTCGTCGGCCCCGCGATTCTCGATGCCGAGGCGGCCGGATCAGTCCCATCGGACAGTGCGCAGCGCGAAGTAAGTGGCCACTGGCGGCGACCGCATTTCCGGATGCAGCCATACGGCCCACAAGCGGCATTGCGCAAACTTATCTTCGTCGGTCCAACGCTCGTGCGTCCCGACCGACTAGGGCTGTAGCTGAATGGATCACCTGCTGTCGCATTACGAATACGAGCTCGGGTTGTTCGCGCGGGCATTGGGCGATTTCGCGATCCGCTATCCGAAGATCGCCGCCCGGCTCGGCATCCAAAGCGGCCGGACCGACGATCCGCATGTGACGCGTCTGATTCAGACCTTTTCGTTTCTTGCCGCGCACCTGGATTCGAAGCTGGCCGACGACTATCCCGAATTCACCGAAGCGCTGCTTGAGGTTGTCCACCCGCATTATCTGCGCACGGTGCCATCGTGCGCGATTGCCCGATTCGAACCACGGGCGATCGTCGGTCAACTGACAGAGCCGGTCGTCGTGCCGCGTGGCGTGGAACTGAATGCACGCACGGCCCCGGTGCGATTCCGGTCGGCCTACGACGTGACGATCTCGCCATTGCAAATCCGGTCCGCTCGGTATACACCGACGACGCTGGCACCGTCGGCCGTGAGATTGCCCGCCGACGCAACTGGCGTGCTGTCGATCAGTTTCACGTCGGCGGCCGGCCCGTTCACAGCGGCCATCACTGACGGTCCCATACGGGTCTACCTTTCAGGCGAGCGGCCGTTTGTCTCGTCGCTGCTGGATGCTTTGCTGCTGCGCGCGGCCGCCGCGTATGTTGAGGTCGATCAATGTGGACGCTGGCGGGCCATATCGAAGGTGCCGTTCGAACCGGTCGGTTTCGCCGATGACGATCGCTTGCTGCCGGACAGCCGAACGACCAGCAGGACCGCGACCACCTACCGTTACCTGCTGGAATACTTCGCGTTTCCCGAGCTGTTCGATTTCGTCGATCTCGACATCGGCCGCGTGCGGCGTGCAGCAAGCGCTCCCGATGCTAGGGAACTGACCTTGCATGTCGTACTGCGCGATACGTCCTCCGATTCAGTTGCTGCGCTGGCGCTCGCATCGCTCGACGCGACGGCGTTCAAGCTGTTTTGCACGCCGGTCGTGAATCTCTTCTCTCAACCGGCCCAGCCCATTGTGTTGAAGGGGCAGGACGCCTATCCGGTTCAACCCATGCGATTGGTGAAACATTCGCCGCTCGGCGTGTATTCGGTCGATGCAGTCTATCTGGGCGAGCTGTCCAAGAAGAAGGACAAAGACGAGGACGTGTCGCTCGATAGTGAACGGCCTAGAACCCTGGTGCGGCCCTATCAGGCGCTGAGTCACGATCCACGCCCTGATTCGGCGGCGGTCTATTGGGTCGCGTTTCGTGATCGCGACGTGGGATCGCCGGGTCGTCAGACCATGAAGCTGTCGCTAGTCGGCCTGGACGGACAGTCGGCCCGGCCGAAGCTGCCGCAAATCGATGTGGTGACGACGGTGACAAATCGTGATCTGCCAGCGCGTCTGCCAATCGGCAATCCGGTGGGTGACTTGCTGCTCGAAAGCAAGGCGCTGGATTGTCCGATTCAGTTGATCACCCGACCGACATTGACGGCCGAGCTGTCGCGCGGCAATGGCGCGTTGTGGCGTGTGCTGTCAACGTTGTCGCCGCATCCGCTGGATCTGACACGCGACGGCCTGTCGGGGCTGAAATCATTCCTGCGGCTGCACGCCGTGCGCACGACGCCGCTCGCACAGCGCTGCATCGACGCGATCACCGAGCTGGACTACAAGCCAGCGATCAAATGGATGTCGCTCGATAGTCAGTTTCCGTCGTTCGTGCGCGGCATCGAAATCATGCTGTCGTTCGACGAGACCACGCTGCGCGAAGTTAGCCTGGTCGTATTCACGAAACTGCTTGAACGGTTCTTCGCGCCGTACGGGCCGACGAATAGTTATGTTCAACTGGTGGTCCGTTCGGCGCAGACCGGCCAGGAACTGACGCGATGCGCGGCCACGCCCGGTACGCAGCCGCTGATCTGAACGCATTGACCGGGATTCTCGTCATGAGGCGGCGGGATGATCCGGATCGTCCGTGACCAACCGCTCGGCCGTATATCGTCTGACCCGGGGCCGGCGGCGCAACGCCGCCGATCACTTGCATTACGCACCGGTATTCGACTGTCCCTGCAGCCACGCGCAGAACTGCGCGACGAGCGGATCGTCGGCCGGCGCGCCCGGCGCGATCCACCAGTAGCTGCGCGTCGCGATGCGCGGCCCGTCGAGCGGCATCACCAGGCGCCCGCTCGCGAGCTCGTCGTCGATCAGCGGCAGCGGCCCGAGCGCGACGCCGAGCCCGTCGACGGCCGCCTGCAGCGCCAGGTAGAAGTGATCGAACGACTGCCGCTTGCGCCCCTTCATCGTCACGCCGGCCGCCGCGAACCAGTCGCGCCAGCCTTCCGGCCGCGTATCCGAATGCAGCAGCACGTGCCGCGCGAGATCGTCCGCGCGCGTGATCGGCGCCCGCTTGAGCAGCGCCGGGCTGCACACCGGAATCACGCTTTCGTCGAGGAAGTGGCCGCTCGTGCAGTTCGGCCAGTGGCCGGGGCCGCGGCGGATCGCGACGTCGAAGCCGTTCAGCGTGTCGAGCGGCGCATTCGACGTCGACAGCTTCAGCTCGACGTTCGGCACGTCGCGCTGGAACCGCGACAGGCGCGGCAGCAGCCATTTCATCGCGAAGGTCGGCAGCGCGTTGATGCGCAGCACGCGCGCCGCGCCGGTGTTGCGCAACTGCTCGGTCGCGTGCGCGATGCTGTCGAAGGCCGCGCGCACGGTGTCCAGGTAGCGGCGGCCTTCGTCGGTGAGCTTCACGCGCTTGCCGTAGCGGTGAAACACCGGCTTGCCGAGCCACGCCTCGAACCCGGCGATCTGCCGGCTGATGGCACCGTGAGTCACATGAAGCTCGTCGCCGGCGGCGCTGAAGCTTTCATGTCGTGCCGCGGCTTCAAAGGCCCGAAGCGCGGAAAAGGGTGGGAGATCGCGTGCCATGCTTGTGATTCTAGATCACAAGGGCGCGCCGATAAAATCGTTTTGCCGGAATTCTGAACGGCGGTAACCTCGGTTCACCGTTTGATGAGGAGCCCCATGCAATCCGCTTTTCAGCCTGACTCGTCGCCCGCTTCCCCGCCGCCTGGCGCGTTTCCTCGCAGCGTCGGCCTCGCCGAGCTGTTCACCGGTTTCCTGTCGCTCGGCCTGATGTCGTTCGGCGGCGCGTTGCCGTTCGCGCGGCGCACGATCGTCGACGAGCGCAAGTGGCTCTCCGCCGACGAATTCACCGATCTGCTCGGTCTGTGCCAGTTTTTGCCGGGCGGCAACGTGATCAACCTGTCGGTCGCCGTCGGCATGCGCTTTCGCGGCGTCGCCGGTGCGTTCGCCGGCATTCTCGGGCTGATCGCGGGCCCGACGCTCGTCGTCGTCGCGCTCGGCGTGCTGTACGCGAAGACGCAGAACGATCCGCGCGTGCAGCACCTGTTCGCGGGGCTTGCCGCGGCGGCGGCCGGCCTGCTCGTCGCGATGGCCGTGAAGGTCGCGAAGCCGCTGCTGCGGGCGCCGCGCACGGCGGCGGCGATCGCGGCGCTCGCGTTCGTCGCGATCGCGGTGCTGCGCATGCCGCTGTTGACCACGATGCTCGTGCTGACGCCCGTCAGCATCTGGCTCGCGTCGCGCCGTCGCGACGCGGGCACGCCGCGGCCGGCGCCGGCCGCCGCGCCCGGCACGCAGGGTGCGCCCGACGCGCCCCGCTCGCAACAGGAGGGCCGGCCATGAGCGATACGCTGATCGCCATCGCGACGATCTTCAGCCAGTTGTCGCTGCTTGCGTTCGGCGGCGGCAACACGATCCTGCCGGAGATGCAGCGGCAGGTCGTCGACGTGCATCACTGGATGAGCGCGCACGAGTTCACCGCGCTGTTCGCGCTGGCCCAGGCGGCGCCCGGGCCGAACATGATGATCGTGTCGCTGGTCGGCTGGCACGTGGCCGGCTGGGCCGGACTGCTGGTCGCGTCGCTCGCGAAGTTCGGGCCGTCGTCGATCGTCACCGTGCTCGCGCTGCATGCGTGGGAGCGCTTTCGCGACCGGCCGTGGCGCCGCTACGTGCAGCAGGGAATGATGCCGGTGACGGCCGGGCTCGTCGCGGCAAGCGCGGTGCTGATTTCCGAGGCGTCGAATCGCACCGCGATCCAGTGGGGCATCACGGCCGCGTGCGCGGTGCTGGCGTGGCGCACGCGCATCCATCCGCTGTGGCTGCTCGCGGGCGGCGCGCTGATCGGGCTCACGGGCATCGGGCAGTGAGCTGCGCACAACCGCCCTCCCGTGCGCGATACTGGCGCGACTTTTCACGGGAGGATCGATGGATCTCGACGGCGCCAGCCGCAATCTCACTGTCGCCGCGTTGCTGACGCTGTCCGGCGGCTATCTCGACGCGTACACGTACGTCGGCCACGGCCACGTGTTCGCGAACACGATGACCGGCAACGTCGCGCTGCTCGGCATCAATCTGTCGGCCGGCGAATGGGCCGCGGCGCTGCATCACGTACCGCCGCTCGGCGGCTTCGTGCTCGCGGTGTTCGTCGCGCACCTGCTCGGTCTTGCCGCGGGGCGCGGCTGGATGCGGCATACGGCGTTCGTGAGCCTGATCGTCGAAATCGCGTTTCTCGGCGTCGCCGCGAGCGGCCTCGTCGGCGCGTCGAGCGCATGGCTGATTCCGGGCATCTCGTTCGTCGCGACGCTGCAGACGCTGTCGTTCACCCATCTCGAGGAACTGTCGTACACGTCGGTGATGACGACCGGCAACCTGCGGCGTGCCGCGCAGAAGCTGTTCGTCGGGCTGATCCCGCGCTACGACGCGGGGGCGCTGCACGACTCGGCGCTGCTCGCGACGATCAGTTTCTGTTTCCTGGCCGGCGCGGTGGTCGGCGGCCTCGTGACGCGGCTCGTGCCGGACATCGCGCTGTGGGGCGCCGTGCTGCTGCTCGTCGGCGCGTTCGCGGAGATCGTGCGGCGGGCGTGGCGTCGCGCGGGCAACGGTGGTGCGGGCGGCGAGGACGGTAACGGCGACGCGGGCGCCGGCAGCGACGGGGCGGCGCAGACGGCCTGACGGCAGGCGGCAATCGGACAACCCCAAGTCGCAAGCGGCAAGCGGCAAGCGGCGAGCCGGTCGCAACGATCGCACCGACCATTTCACCGCACCGCACCGCACCATCGCCGAACCTTACAGCGCCGCACGTGCCCGCCGGCGCCGTCGCGCACCCGCCCGCCCGCGCGCGCGACAGGCCCGGCACGGGAAACGTTGTTCCCGGACGACAATCGCGCGATTGCCGCGTATTTCAATTTCTTTCAGCGTTCGCACTGGTCTTATGATTCAGCCCACATCGCGCACGCCATGAACGTGTGCGATCGCCACCCGGCTGCGCACGCGGCCGGCCATGAATGGAGACACCTACAAAAGGGAAAGCTCATGAAGCAGACCACCCGACTCGCAGTCATCGCAGGGGGCGCGGCGCTGGCCTTCGCCAGCCAGTACGCAGCAGCACAAAGCTCGGTCACGCTCTGGGGCGTCGCCGACGCCAGCATTCGTTACCTGACCAACGCCAACGCCAAGAACGACGGCCTGCTGTCGATGACCAACGGCGCGATCACGAACAGCCGCTTCGGCATCTATGGCACGGAAGACCTCGGCGGCGGCCTGAAGGCCGTGTTCAACCTCGAGAGCGGCGTGAACCTGCAGAACGGCGCGTTCGCCGACAGCGGCCGCCTGTTCAACCGCGCGGCGTACGTCGGCCTGCAGAGCCCGTACGGCACGGTGACCCTCGGCCGCCAGAAGACGCCGCTGTTCGACCTGCTGTCGGACACCTACGATCCTCTGACGGTCGGCAACTACCTCGAAAACGCGTGGCTGCCGGTCGCACTCGGCGGCGGCCTGTATGCGGACAACCAGATCAAGTACACGGGCAAGTTCGAGGGCCTGACGGCGAAGGCGATGTACTCGACCGGCACCAACTACGAATCGACCGGCGCCGGCGGCTTCTCGGGCCAGATTCCGGGTTCGCTCGGCAAGGGCAATGCGTGGGGCGTGTCGCTGTCGTACGTGATGGGCCCGCTCAGCATCGCGGCCGGTGCGCAGCAGAACAGCGACAACTCGGCGCGCAAGCAGACGATCTACCACGCGAACGTCGTGTACGCGTTCAGCAAGGCGAAGATCTACGCGGGCTACCTGCGCTCGAAGGACGACACGGGCTTCGTCGACAGCCTGCTCGCGCAGCAGTCGATTCCGGTCGCGAAGGGCACGGGCCGCATCGACGACGGTCCGTTCGCGGGCGTGAGCTGGCAGGTCAGCGCGCCGCTGACGCTGACGGGCGCGTTCTACTACGACCACATGCGCAATGCGATGACCACGAACGGCACGCTCGCGAGCGGCAACCGCTACGCGATCGTCGGCATCGCCGAGTACGCGCTGAGCAAGCGCACCGAAATCTACGGCACCGTCGACTTCAACAAGACGAACGGCGCGGCGAACGTCGAGCTGCCCGGCCGCAGCAACCAGACGGGCATCGCGATCGGCCTGCGCAATATCTTCTGACGAACGTCGGAACGCACGCGCCGGCGTCGTCCGGCACGCATCGAAGAGGCTCCGCGAGGAGCCTCTTTTTTTTCGCCATGCGAGCTTCATACGCGCACACGACTATTCGGCGGGCGCTCCATTGCGGAAGTCCCGCGCCGTAAGCGATCCGTCGGCAATCCAGAACATACTTTTACAGTCCGCGCGCAGGCTTTCCGCTACGCTGCGTGCATCGCGCGTCGCATGCCGTCCGGCGTGCGCGTGCGTCGTTCCGGTGGCGCTTCGCGAGCGCGGCCGGCCTGGTGCGTAACTTGTGTATCCGGCGATGACAAACACGGTCCGCCGGTTTCTTTCGTGGGACGATGCGCTCACGATTTTCTTGAAAGGGGATGACGATGGGTATCCTGAATGTCGTGGGTGAGATCGCCGGCGCAGTCGCCGCCGTCGAAGGCGCGGAAAAGCTGGATCCGGATGCGGGCCTCCTGACCAAGGCGGCCGCGGCCGTCGCCGGCTTCAAGGGCGCCGAGGCGATCGAAGGCATGCTCGAGAAGAAGGACGAGCAGCCGCAGCAGGCGGACGATACGCAGGCGACGGACGGCAGCGACACGTCGCAGGCATGAGCATGGCGGCCGGTCCGGCCGCGGGCGCGCCCTTCGCGTGCCCGGGCCGGCCGGTGCCGCGCAATCGGCAGGTCGGGCATGCGGTCGATCGGTGACGCATGGCACAACCGCCAGCCGGTTTGACCGGCGAGAGGCCTCGTCTCTCGCCGTTTTTTATTGGGCGCGCGGCACGCACCACGCGCCGCACGAATTCCCGAATCTTGCTATCGTCCCTCCATCCGAACTGCGATGAGGGAATGCGATGGATTTCGACTACGACCTGTTCGTCATCGGCGCCGGCTCGGGCGGTGTGCGGCTCGCGCGCATGTCCGCGTCATACGGCGCACGCGTCGGCATAGCGGAAGAAGAGCAGATCGGCGGCACCTGCGTGCTGCGCGGCTGCATCCCGAAGAAACTGCTCGTCTACGCGTCGCACTACCCGCACGAAGTCGACGACGCGAAGGGCTTCGGCTGGACCTTCGGCGCCGGAACGCTCGACTGGTCCGCGCTGATCGCCGCGAAGGATCGCGAGATCAACCGGCTGAGCGACATCTACATCAACCTGCTGCGGCAATCGGGCGTCGACATGCACGCCGGCCGCGCGACGCTCGTCGATGCGCATACCGTCGCGATCGGCGAGCGTACGATCCGCGCGCGCCACATCGCGATCGCGACCGGCTCGCGGCCGTCGCTGCCGCCGCGGCCCGGCATCGAGCATGCGATCACGTCGCGCGAGGCGCTGTCGCTCGCGGCGCTGCCCAAACGCATCGCGGTGGTCGGCGGCGGCTATATCGCGGTCGAGTTCGCGGGCATCTTCAACGGTTTCGGCAGCCACGTCGAGCTGTTCTATCGCGGCGAACAAATCCTGCGCGGCTTCGACGACGACGTGCGTCGATTCCTCACCGACGAGATGACGAAGCAGGGCGTCACGATTCATGCGCGCGCGGTGATCGAATCGATCGAGCGCGCGGATGACGGCACGCTGTTCGTGCAGGTCGGCGACGCGCGGCACGGGCCGTACGATCAGGTGCTCTATGCGACCGGCCGCGTGCCGAACGTCGACGGGATCGGGCTCGAGCAGGCGGGCACCCTGCTCGATGCGCGCGGCGCGATTGCCGTCGATGCATATTCGGCGACGTCGGTGCCGTCGATTCACGCGATCGGCGACGTCACGTCGCGGCCGCAGCTCACGCCGGTCGCGACGCGTGACGCCGGGCTGCTCGCGCGCACGTTGTTCGGCGGGTCGCGCGTGGCGGTCGACCACGCGTACGTGCCGTCGGCCGTGTTCAGCCAGCCCGAGGTCGCGACGGTCGGCCTGACCGAAGCCGATGCGCGTCGTACGCTGGGCGACGTCGACATCTACCGCACATCGTTCAAGGCGCTGCGTCACACGCTGTCGGGCCGCGACGAGCGCACGCTGATGAAGCTCGTCGTCGCGCGCGACAGCCAGCGCGTGGTCGGCGCGCACATGGTCGGCCGCGAGGCGGGCGAGATCATCCAGGGCATCGCGATCGCGATTCGCGCGGGCGCGACGAAGGCGCAGTTCGACGACACGATCGGCATTCATCCGACCGCGGCCGAGGAATTCGTGACGATGCGGCAGAAGGTGGCCGATTAGCGGGAACCGTGAAACCACGCGCGCGTTTGCACCGATGCACGCGCGCGTGCGGTCGGCATGCCGAACGGCGTATTTTCGAGATATCGATCGTTCGGATCGAAGAGGCGGATTAACGTGTGTCGGTATCGCCGGGTCGATCGTTAATCCGCCGATATCGACACGGACGACCGGCGGGTATCGATCGCGTGTCGCGCGAGCCCATGCCTGCAAGGCTTTACGCGTGAATGGATCGCCTATTCGATATAAGCGTGAAAATCGTCAATTATTATCAAGATAGGCCGTCTTGATAAACAGGCTTGATATGATCGCGAAAAATCATATACGGGGCCGACCATGCGCGATCAACAGCGCAGTAATCAGAATAACGGAATCATCCGTGCGCGCGATGCCGGCGCGTATCGCATTACCCATCCGCTTTTCGCCGTAACGCATCCGTTGCGCGCGTTCCTCCATGACTTGCCGCAATCGCCGAATCGGCGATGAACGCGTGCGCGTGCCCCGCGCAGTGCCCTCTTTTCCAGCAAGGAGACCCGCAGTGAACATTCAGACACGACGCACCGTCCTCGTGGCGGCGGCGGTCGTCGCAGCGCTGTCCGGCTGCGCGACCGAATCGTCGCGCACGCTCGACGTGCCGGCCGTCAGCAGCGCGCAGAAGCCGTACGCGGGCAAGCCCGTCGCGATCGCCGTCGGCAAGTTCGACAACCGCTCGAGCTACATGCGCGGCATCTTCTCCGACGGCATCGACCGCCTCGGCGGACAGGCGAAGACGATCCTCGTCACGCGCCTGCAGCAGAGCCGCCGCTTCAACGTGCTCGATCGCGAGAACCTCGACGAGATCAGGCAGGAAGCGGGCTTCATGAAGAAGGCGCAGGCCGTGAAGGGCGCGAACTACGTGGTGACCGGCGACGTGACCGAGTTCGGCCGCAAGGACGTCGGCGATCATCAGCTGTTCGGTATTCTCGGCCGCGGCAAGACGCAGGTCGCGTACGCGAAGGTCAACCTGAACATCGTCGACACGACGACGTCGGAAGTCGTCGCATCGAGCCAGGGCGCGGGCGAGTTCAGCCTGTCGAACCGCGAGGTGATCGGCTTCGGCGGCACGGCCGGCTACGACTCGACGCTCAACGGCAAGGTGCTGGATCTCGCGATCCAGGAAGCCGTGAACCATCTCGTCGACCAGGTCGACGCCGGCGTGCTGAAGGCCGCGCAATAAGTGCCGCGCGCGATACGGCGCGCACGAATCATTTCACCAACCAGAAGAGACAAGACCATGAAACGGGGAATCTGGCTGCCGGCGACGGCAGCCGCCTTGCTGCTCGCGGGCTGCGCGGCGCCGACCACGCCGCCGCTGTATCAGTGGACCGGCTATCAGCCGCAGGTGTACGAATACTTCAAGGGGCAGCAGGCGCCGCAGCAGCAGATCGACGCGCTCGAAAAAGCGCTGCAGGAGATCCGCGCGAAGGGCCATACGCCGCCGCCGGGTTTCCATGCGCATCTCGGGATGCTGTACGCGAGCATCGGCAACGAGCAGCAGGCCGAGCAGGAACTGCAGGCCGAGAAGCAACTGTTCCCGGAATCCGCCGCGTATATGGATTTCCTGATGAAGAAGAAGGCCGGTGCATCGAAAGCCGCGAAAGCCGCGAAAGCCGCGAAAGCCGCGAATGCGGCGGCCGCGGGCCAGACCGTTGCCGGTCAGAAGAACGCCGATTCGAATCCTGCCAAACAGTGACACGCCCGCCATGTTCAAGACACTTTCATTCAAGCTGCTGTTTGCGCTGTCGATCGCCGCGCTGCTGAGCGCGTGCGCGCAGCCGGTGCAACGTCCCGACTACACGGCGTTCAAGAAGAGCCAGCCGCGCTCGATCCTCGTGCTGCCGCCGGTCAACGAAACCACCGACGTCGGCGCGACTTACGGCGTGCTGTCGCAAATGACGCTGCCGCTCGCCGAGTCGGGCTACTACGTGGTGCCCGTCGCGGTGATGGACGAGACGTTCAAGCAGAACGGCCTGACGAACGCGACCGACATCCAGGCTACGTCGCCGGCGAAGCTGCGCGAGATCTTCGGCGCGGACGCCGCGCTGTATTCGAAGATCACGCAGTACGGCTCCGTCTACCAGCTGGTCGACAGCACGACGATCGTTTCCGCGTCGGCGAAGCTCGTCGACCTGAAGAATGGCGACGTGCTGTGGCAGGGCGAGGGCCGCGCGACCGGCAAGGAAGTCGGCAACAACATGAGCGTCAATGCGTTCGGCATCGTCGGGGCGCTCGTGCAGGCGGCCGTCAAGCAGGTCGCGCATTCGCTGACCGACGAAGCGCATGACGTGGCCGGGCTGACGAGCAGCCGGCTGTTGTCGGCCGGTCCGCCGAACGGGCTGCTGTACGGGCCGCGCTCGCCGAAGTACGGTACCGACTGACGCGCGGCGGCGCCACGCCGATCCTGCTGCCGGACCGAACGGCCGCTCGACACGAGCGGCCGTTCTGCTTCTGCGCGGCGATGCCGCGCGGCGCTCAATGCACGCCGAACGCATCCAGCAGCCGGTACCAGCTCATCGCGAGCACCAGCGCCGGCGTGCGCAGCGCCTCGCCGCCGGGGAAGTCGCGATGCCGGATCTTGTCGAACAGGTCGAAGCGGCTCGCCTGGCCGTCGATCGCCTCGGCGATCAGCTTGCCCGCGAGCGCGGTCGTGTTCACGCCGTGCCCCGAGAACCCCTGCGCGAAGTACGTGGTCGGCGTGATGCGGCCGAAGTGCGGCGCACGGTTCATCGTGATGTCGACGAAACCGCCCCACGCATAGTCGACCTTCACGTCCGCGAGCTGCGGGAACGTCTTCAGCATGTCGGCGCGCATCGCCGCGGCGAGATCGCGCGGCTCGCGCGTCGAATAGCTGACCTTGCCGCCCCACACGAGCCGCGTGTCGGGCGCCGGCCGGAAATAGTCGAGCACGAAGCGGCTGTCGCAGATCGCCGCGCGCGCGGGCATCAGCGCGGCGGCGCGCGCTTCGCCGAGCGGCTCGGTCGCGATCACGTAGGTGCCGACCGGCATGATCTTCCTCGACAGCGCCGGCGCGAGCGTGCCGACGTAGGTGTTGCACGCGAGCACGACGAAGCGCGCCCGCACGTTGCCGCCGCTCGTCTCGACGACGTGGCCGCCGGACACGTCGCGCACGTGCGTCACGCAGCTGTCCTCGTGGATGCGCACGCCCGCGTTGGTGGCCGCCCGAGCGAGACCGAGCGTGTAGTTGAGCGGATGGAGGTGGCCGCTGTCGGGGTCGTACAGGCCGCCGCAATAGCGGGCCGACTGCACGTAGTCGCCGAGCTCGTCCGCCTCGACGAAGTGGAAGCGGTCGTAGCCGAAGCGCTTCGCGGCTTCGTCGCGCCACCGCTTCAGCGCATCGGCGTCGCGCTCGGTGTTGGCCGCGGTCAGGTAGCCGGGCACCAGTGCGCAGTCGATGTCGTGCCGCGCGATGCGCGACTTCACGAGCGACAGCGTTTCGAGCCCCATGTCCCAGATCCGCTTCACGTCGCCTTCCGGCATGAACTGCGCGAACGTGTCGATGTCGCACGCGAAGCCGCCGATCAACTGGCCGCCGTTGCGGCCGCTCGCCGCCCATCCGACCCGCGACGCTTCGAGCACGGTCACCGAATGGCCGCGCTCGGCGAGGTTCAGCGCGGCGGACAGGCCCGTGAGGCCCGCGCCGATCACGCACACGTCGGCGTCGGTCGTGCCGGCGAGCGGCGCGTGGCGGGTCGTGTCGTTGGCGGTCGCCGCGTAGTACGACGCGACGTGCGGCTGGTTGGCGAATGTCTGCATGATGAGGAAAGCGGAGTGAAAGGGCTCAGAACAGCTCGCGCACGCGGTGGTACAGCATCCCGAGTTCGAGCGCCGGTTGCCGCCACGCGTCGCCGCCGGGAAAGCGCCGGTGACGCAAGCGTGCGAACAGGTCGAACGCGCGCGTGTCGCCCGCGATCGCGCCGGCGATCGCACGGCCGGCGATGCCGGTGAGCGCGACGCCGTGCCCGCTGAAGCCCTGGACGTAGAAGAAAGTCGGATCGATCGCGCCGAAGTCCGGCGCGCGGTTGCGCGTGACGTCGACGAAGCCGCCCCACGCGTGGTCGACGCGCACGTCGCCGAGCTGCGGGAACACGCCGACCATGCGCTGCCGGATCGCTTCGGCGAGCGCGGCAGGCGACGCGCCGGCCGAATTCGCACGGCCGCCGAACAGCATCCGGTGGTCGGCCGACAGCCGGAAGTAGTCGAGGAAGAAGTTGTTGTCGCACACGGCTTCGCGCTTTGCGATCAGTGCGTCGGCGCGCGCGCGGCCGAGCGGCTCGGTCGCGATGATGTACGACGCGATCGGCGCGATGCGCGCGGCGGTCGCGGCCGGCAGCACGCCGCCGGGCCCGGCGTTGCAGCACGCCACGACGAAGCGGCAGCGTACTTCGCCCGACGGCGTGCGCACGACCGGCCGGGCGCCGCGCACGACGTCGAGCGCCGGCGTGTGTGCGTACAGCGCGACGCCTTCGCGGCGTGCGGCATCGGCAAGGCCGAGGCAGTACTTGAGCGGATGCAGATGGCCCGACAGCGGATCGTGCACGCCGGCCAGATAGCGCGTCGATGCAATGCGCGCCTGGATCTCGCCGGTATCGAGCCACGCGAGCGACGGATGGCCCCAGCGCGACGTCGCGGCATTCATCCACGCGCGCAGGTCGTCGATGCGGCGCGGCTTCGTCGCGACCGTCAGGTAGCCGCGCGTGAAGTCGCAGTCGATCCCGTAGCGCGCGATGCGCTCGGCGATCAGCGCGACGCCGTCGAGCGACAGCGACCACGCGGCGCGCGCGCCATCGGCGCCGAGCTGCTGCTCGATCACCTCGTCTTTCGCGAAGCCCGTGATCGCCTGGCCGCCGTTGCGGCCCGACGCGCCCCAGCCGGGCCGCTGCGCATCGATCACGGCGACGGACAGCCCGCGCGCGCGGCAGTCGAGCGCCGTCGACAGGCCCGCGAAACCGGCGCCGATCACGCAGACGTCGACGTCGATCGCATCCTCGAGGACCGGATCGTCGGTCAACGGCCGCGTGGCCGTTGCTTCGTAGTACGAGTCGCGCGCGAGCGCATCGGCGCGGCGGGTGAAAGACTGCGTCATGAAACCGACTCCCTCGACAAGGCTGCACCCTGCGCGCAGCCACCCTGAAAACGGCACGGGACGCCGTGCGTGCAGCACGGCGCCCCGCGCGTGCTGCATCAGAACGAATAGATGAACTGCGTCGCGAGCAGGTCGTTGGACTTGCCGTACGACCCGTCGTTGCGCAGGAACACCTTGTTGTTCGCCCAGTCGTGCCGGTATTCGACCTTCACGGTGATCTGCTGGGTCGGATAGAACAGCAGGTCGAGCGCGACGTCCTGGCGCACCGCGCCCTTGCACTCGAAGCCCAGGCCGCCGCCGGCCTTCGACTGCGCGAGGCAGTCCGCGTCGACGCCGAAGCCGTTGCTCGGGTCCATCCCGTTGCCGTTCAGCGCGATGCCGCCGCCGCCGCCGCCGTTCTTCGAGTTCGCGAGCAGGTCGTAGCGCAGCGTCACGCCCATGCGGCCGACCACCGGCGCGTTGAACTTGCGGTGCGCGAGCAGCGACAGCCCGTACCACTGCGCGAGGCCGCCGTTGAACGCCGCATGCTGCTGCCGGCCGTAGTCGACTTCGGCGTTGTACTGAATGTCGGCCAGCGTGTAGGTCGCGTCGAGTTCGCCGAAGAAGAACGAACCGTATGCGCTCGGCGCCGCGCCGCCCGGACCGTAGTTAGTGCCAATTTGCTGACCAGTCGTTGGATCTGTTACAGCAGCAGACGATAGAGTCTGCCGCCCGATGTTGAACGACCCGCCGAGATCGAGCGCGCTCGACCACGTGTAGTCGGCGCGCGCGGTGAAGGTCGGCACCTTGTTGCTGGTGGTGATCGGGTCGCCGAGCGCATTGGTGCCCGTCTGCGTGACCGAACCGTAGGTGCGGTACTGCTCGTTGCCGAGGAAGAACTTCCACGCCCAGGCGCCCTTCGTGTAGTTCGCGCCGATACCGACGTAGCTGCCCGGATCGGAGAAATCGTACAGCAGGTTGTGCGTGAGCGTGAGCATCTGGTTCGACTGCTGCACTTCGTAGCCGCCGAAGCTCGGGATCAGGCCGGCGACCAGCGTCGTTTCCGCGGTGATCGGCACGTTGATCACTGCCGTGTTCAGCAGGTTGTCGGTGATCGAGCCGCGCGAGTTCTGCAGCAGCGTGATGCCGTTGCCGCGGTTCGGCATCAACGTGATCTCGGCCGACGGCGCCATCGGACCGACGCCGAAGGTCTTCTTGATGTCGAGGTAGAGATCGCCGAACGTGCTGTTGAAGTAGTTGTACGCGTTCTCGTGGTTCGCGAACAGGAACGACGACGTGCCGGCCGCGCGGTTGTAGATGTAGGTCGGATCGATGTAGCCGGTCACCGACAGGCCGGCGAGCGGGCCGGTGTTGGCCGCGTCGGTCAGCGAGTCGACCTTCAGTTGCTGGTTCGCGATCTGCTGCTTCATTTCGCTGACCTCGTCGTTGGTCAGCGTCGCGCGTGCGCGGCCGTAATCCGGCGAACCCGGGTCGGCAGCGACCGCGACGGCGTTGCCGCCGCCGGCCGCACCGCCGCTCGCGCCGGACGTCGCGACGACACCCGCGCCGCCCGGCTTCGCGGCGAGCTGCGCCTGCATCGCCTTCATCTGTTTCTGCAGCGCCGCGACCTGCGCCTGCAGCGCCTTGATTTCGGCGGATGTCGAACCGGCCAGCGCGATGCCCGGCAACGCGCCGGCCACCAGCAGGCAGATCAGTTTCTTCTTCATTGCGGATTCTCCTAGTCGTGCGCCTGTCAAATCGGGATCGAATCGCGCGCCCCCCCTGGGGCAGCGCGTGTTGCTTGTCTGCAGTGCTTGTTATCCTCGAAGCGGGAGACGAGCGGTCAAGCCGCCGCGAACGCGGCCTTCAAGTCGGCCATCCGGCGACGCTCGCGCGCAATCATCATCCGGTTCACGACGATCACGCCGATCGTCACGGCCGTGATGAACAGCGTCGCCAGTGCATTCATCTCCGGGTTCAGCCCCAGCCGCACGCGCGAGAACACCACCAGCGGCAGCGTCGTCGACCCCGGCCCGGACAGGAACGCCGACAGCACCAGATCGTCGATCGACAGCGTGAACGACAGCAGCCACCCCGACAGCAACGCCTGCGAGATCAGCGGCAGCGTCACCACGAAGAACACCTTCAGCGGCGTGGCGCCGAGGTCGAGCGCGGCTTCCTCGAGCGACTTGTTCATCTCCTTCACGCGCGACTGCACGATGATCGCCACGTACGACACGCACAGCATCACGTGGCCGATCCAGATCGTCAGCATCCCGCGGCCCTTCGGCCAGCCGAACATCTGCTCGAGCGCGACGAACAGCAGCAGCAGCGAGATCCCCTGGATCACCTCCGGAATCACCAGCGGCGCGTTGATCATCCCCGTGTACAGCGTGAAGCCCTTGAAGCGGCCGAAGCGCGCGAGCACGAAGCCGGCCCACGTGCCGATCACGACCGACGCGGTGGCCGTCAGCAGGCCGATCTTCAGCGACAGCCACGCGGCGGTCAGCAGCTCGTCGTCGTCCAGCAGCGCCGCGTACCACTTCAGCGAGAAGCCCGACCACACCGTGACCAGCTTCGACTCGTTGAACGAGTACACGACGAGGCTGATGATCGGGATGTACAGGAACAGGAAGCCGAAGGCGAGAACGCCCGTCGACAGCGGTTTGCTCGGCTTGATCATTTCGCGTCTCCCAGTTCCTTGACCTGGTAGTACTGGAACAGCGCCATCGGCACCAGCAACAGCAGCACCATCGCGACCGTCACCGCGGACGCCATCGGCCAGTCCATGTTGTTGAAGAATTCATCCCACATCACGCGGCCGATCATCAGCGTGTCGGCGCCGCCGAGCAGCTCCGGGATCACGTACTCGCCCACCGCCGGGATGAACACCAGCAGGCTGCCGGCGATGATCCCGTTCTTCGACAGCGGCAGCGTGATGCGCGTGAACGCGACCCACGGTTTCGCGCCGAGGTCGTACGCGGCTTCGAGCAGCGTCAGGTCCATCTTCACGAGGTGCGCATAGAGCGGCATCACCATGAACGGCAGGTACGAATAGACCATGCCGATATAGACGCCCGCATCGCTGTGGTAGAGCCGCAGCGGCGTGTGGATGATGCCGAGCGCGATCAGCGTGTGGTTCAGCAGGCCGTCGTCCTTCAGGATGCCGATCCATGCGTACACGCGGATCAGGAACGAGGTCCAGAACGGCAGCATCACGGCCATCATCAGCACGTTGCGGCGGTTCGGCTCCGAGCGCGCGATGTAGTACGCCATCGGATAGCCGATCAGCAAACACAGCACCGTCGACACGGCGGCCATCTTCAGCGAGCTGAGATAGGTCGCGATGTACAGGTCGTCCTGCAGCAGGAACGCGTAGTGCGACATCTGCAGCGCGAAGTGCACGACGCCGTCCTTGATCTCGACGAGCGACGTGTACGGCGGGATGCCCATCACCTGGTCGGCAAAGCTGATCTTCAGCACCAGCACGAACGGCAGCGCGAAGAACACGGCCAGCCACAGGAACGGCACGCCGATCGCGACGCTGCGGCCCGACGGCAGGAAGCGCGACAGCGCGGCGAAGCGGCCGCGGCGGGCATGACCCGCGCCGGTGCGCGCGGCGCCGGCCGACACCGGCGCGGAAGGGGTGGAAGCGGAGGTTCTCATCGTGGCGTCCTCACTGCGTCAGCACGACGCCGCTGGCCGGCGACCACGACACGAACACGTCGTCGTTCCACGCCGGTGCGCCGTCGTTCATCAGGTGCGAGCTTGACAGGTTCGACACCACCGTCTTGCCGCTCGGCAGACGCACGTGGTACAGCGAATAGCTGCCCATGTACGCGATGTCGGTGACGACGCCGCGCGCCCAGTTGTGCTTCGAGCCCGGCTTCTCGCGCGATACGTGGATGCGCTCCGGGCGCACCGAGATGCCGACCGGCATCCCGAGCGGGCCGGTCACGCCGTGGCTCACGTACATGCGCGTCTCGAGGTCGTCGCTTTCGACGAAGATGTGATCGGGCTCGTCCTCGACCACGCGCCCCTCGAACAGGTTGGTCGAGCCGATGAATTCGGCGGAGAAGCGGCTGTTCGGGTATTCGTAGACTTCGCCGGGCGAGCCGATCTGCACGATCTTGCCCTCGCTCATCACCGCGAGGCGGCTCGCCATCGTCATCGCCTCTTCCTGGTCGTGCGTGACCATCACGCAGGTCACGTCGACCTTCTCGATGATGTTCACGAGTTCGAGCTGGGTCTTCTGGCGAATCTTCTTGTCGAGCGCGGACATCGGCTCGTCGAGCAGCAGCAGCTTTGGGCGCTTCACCAGCGAGCGGGCCAGCGCGACGCGCTGCTGCTGGCCGCCGGACAGCTGGTGCGGCTTGCGCTTCGCATACTTGCTCATCTGCACGAGCGCGAGCGCGTCGGCCACGCGCTCCTTGATCTCGTTTTTCGGCGTGCCTTCCTGCTTCAGGCCGAACGCGACGTTCGATTCGACCGTCATGTGCGGGAACAGCGCGTACGACTGGAACATCATGTTGACCGGGCGGCGGTACGGCGGCAGCGACGCGAGATCCTCGCCGTCGACGAAGATCTTGCCGGAGGTGGCCGTTTCCAGCCCGGCGAGCATGCGCAGCAGCGTGGACTTGCCGCAGCCCGAGCTGCCGAGCAGCGCGAACAGCTCGTTCTTGGCGATCGTCAGGTTCACGTTGTCGACGGCCGTGCTGTCGCCGAATTTCTTCACGACGTTTTCGATGCGCACGAATGCGTCGTTTTGCGTACGGGGCGCGGCGGCCGGTTGGGTCTGGCGTGCAGCAGCGGAAGAGGGTATCGATTGCATGGGAGTCACCATTCGTTCTTCACGGATTGCAGGCGTGAGCGTCCCCGCGCGAGGCGCGCAACGCGACTCGCGAGCAACGGCTCGTGCCGGATGGAACAGGGCGCGCGGTGCGCGCGAGCGGACAGAGGTCCGCGAATTTCAGGCGGGCAGGCGTACCGCGATGCCTGCGCCGCCGTGATGCATGGCGATCAGTGGCCCGTCTTCAACTGGGCCCACAGACGGTTCTCGAGGCGCAGGATGTCGGCCGGCATCGGCTTCATCAGCACCATCTTCTTCAGCACGTCTTCAGGCGGATAGACGGTCGGGTCCTGCGCGACGGCCGGCGTGACGAATTGATGCGCGGCCTTGTTCGCGGTCGGGTAGAACACCGTGTTGGTGATCGCCGCGTTGACCTTCGGATCGGAAATGTAGTTGATCCACTTCAGCGCGCTCTCGGGATGCGGCGCATCCTTCGGGATCACCATCACGTCGAACCACAGCAGGCCGCCTTCCTTCGGATTCGAGAACTTGATGTCGTACGAACGCTTCGCTTCCGCCGAGCGACGGTGCGCGATGCCGACGTCGCCGGACCAGCCGAGCACGACGCACACGTCGTTGTTCGCGAGGTCGTTGATGTAGCCGGACGAGTTGAACTGGGTGATGTACGGGCGGACTTTCTTCAGGACTTCGAATGCGGCCTGGTAGTCGCCGGGGTTCTTGCTGTTCGGGTCCTTGCCCATGTATTGCAGCGTGGCGGCGAACACGTCGACGGCCTGGTCGAGGAACGACACGCCGCAGCTCTTCAGCTTCTCCATGTTGGCCGGATCGAACACCAGCGCCCAGCTGTCGACCGGCGCCTTGTCGCCGAGCGCCTTCTTCACCGCCTGCGCGTTGTAGCCGATGCCGTCCGTGCCGTACGCCCAGGGCACGCCGTACTGGTTGCCCGGATCGGCATCCGAGATCATCTTCATCAGCAGCGGGTCGAGGTTCGCGAGGTTCGGAATCTTCGACTTGTCGAGCTTCTGGTACACGCCGGCCTGGATCTGCTTGGCCATGTAGTTCGAGGTCGGCACGACGATGTCGTAGCCGGAACTGCCGGCGAGCAGCTTCGCCTGGAGCGTGTCGTCGCTGTCGTAGTTGTCGTACTTGACGTGAATACCCGTCTGCTTCTGGAAGTTCGGGATCGTGTCCGGCGCGATGTAGTCGGACCAGTTGTAGACGTTCAGCTCGTCGGCATGCGCCGACGGGCTGGCGACCGACGTGAGCGCGGCCGCGGCGGCGAGGGCGGCGACGGAACAGGCTTGGCGAAGAATGCAGGCACGCATGGTGGAATTCCCTTGAGTGATGGCGGCGTGCGGCGCCCGCCGCACGCCTGTAGGCAAAACCGTTACGAAACGCCCAGTTGCCGGGCGGTGGCATCGACGGCCTTCTTCGCCTTCGACACGAGTTCATCGATTTCCTGGCGCGAGACCACGAGCGGCGGCGACAGCAGCATCCGGTCGCCGGTCGCGCGCATGATCAGGTTGCCGTTGAAGCAGAAGTCGCGGCAGATCGTGCCGACGTCGCCGCCGTTCGCGAAGCGGCGGCGTTCGGCCGGCGCTTCGGCCAGTTGCAGGCTCGCGACCATCCCGTGGCCGTGCACTTCGCCGACGATCGGATGACGCGCGAAGGTTTCGCGCATCAGCGCCTGGAAGTACGGGCCGGTGTCGGTCTTCACCCGCTCGACGATCCCCTCGTCGCGCAGCAGCTTCAGGTTCGCGACCGCGACGGCCGCCGCCACCGGGTGGCCCGAGTACGTGAGGCCGTGATTGAATTCGCCGTTGTCGATGATCGGGCGCGCGACGCGCTCGTGAATGCCCACGGCGCCCATCGGCACGTAGCCCGACGTGAGGCCCTTCGCCATCGTGATCAGGTCCGGCTCGAAGCCGAAGTGCTGGTGCGCGAACCATTCGCCGGTGCGCCCGAAGCCGCCGATCACTTCGTCGGCGACCAGCAGGATGTCGTACTTGCGGCAGATCCGCTGGATCTCCGGCCAGTACGTCGACGGCGGGAAGATCACGCCGCCCGCGCCCTGGAACGGTTCGCCGATGAACGCCGCGACGTTCTCCGCGCCGAGTTCGAGGATCTTCGCTTCGAGCTGCTGCGCACGCGCGAGGCCGAATGCTTCGGGCGTCTCGCCTGCTTGCGCTTCGCCGAAGAAATACGGCTGGTCGATGTGCACGATGTGCTCGACCTTCGACGGCATCTGCTCGTGCATGTAGCCCATCCCGCCGAGCGTGCCGCCCGCGATCGTCGAGCCGTGGTAACCGTTCTTGCGCGAGATCACGTATTTCTTCTGCGGTTTGCCTTGCACGCGCCAGTACTGATGCACGAGACGCAGCACGGTGTCGTTGCCTTCCGAGCCGCTGTTGCAATAGAAGAAGTGGTTGAAGCCGGCAGGCGTCACTTCCGCGAGCATCGCGGAAAGCTCGATCACCGGCGGGTGCGTGGTCTTGAAGAACGTGTTGTAGAACGGCAGTTCCTGGATCTGGCGATACGCGGCGTCGGCGAGTTCCTTGCGGCCGTAGCCGACGTTCACGCACCACAGGCCGGCCATCCCGTCGATCACCTTGTTGCCGTCCGAGTCCCACAGGTAGACGCCGTCGGCCTTCACGATCACGCGGCTGCCGGCGCGATTGAGCGCGCCCATGTCGGAGAACGGGTGAATGTGGTGCGCGGCGTCGAGCGCGCGGTATTCGGCGGTCGTGCGCGCCTGCGTCGCGCGCGGCGCGGCGGCCGCGGCGCTCGGCGCGGCCGGCTGGACCCAGGCAGATTCGTTGCGGTAAGTCATGTTTCCTCCGTGATTCCGTATGCGGTTGGCACGCTTAAACGTGCAGCAGCAGATGGCGGCGTTCCCACGAGCTGATCACGCGGAAGAACGCTTCGTATTCGGTTTCCTTCAGCGCGAAATACGCCTTGAGGAACTTGGGCCCGAGGATCTCGCCGAGCGGCTCGCACGCGGCCATCAGCGTCAGCCCTTCCTCGAGGTTGCGCGGCAGCTGGTACGGCAGGCTGTAGCCGTCGCTCACCAGCGGCTCGGTCGGCTCCAGGCGCTGCGTCATGCCGAGATAGCCGGCCGCGAGCGTCGCCGCGAGCGCGAGGTACGGGTTGCAGTCGACACCCGGGATGCGGTTTTCGATGCGGCGCGCGGCCGGGCCCGAATGCGGAATGCGGAACCCCACCGTGCGGTTGTCGTAGCCCCACTGCACGTTGATCGGCGCGGCCATGAAGCGCGACAGGCGGCGGTACGAATTGATGTAAGGCGCGAAGATCGGCATCAGCGCCGGCGTGTACTTCTGCAGCCCCGCGAGGTAGTTGTAGAACATCGACGTCGCGCCGCCGGTCTCCGGCGACGTGAACAGGTTCTGCCCCGTTTCCTCGTCGACGATGCTCTGGTGCACGTGCATCGCCGAGCCCGGTTCGTCTTCCATCGGCTTGGCCATGAACGTCGCGTACATGTTGTGACGCAGCGCGGCCTCGCGCACCGTGCGCTTGAACAGGAACACCTGGTCGGCCAGCGACAGCGCGTCGCCGTGCATGAAGTTGATCTCCATCTGCGCGGCGCCGACTTCGTGGATCAGCGTGTCGATGTCGAGGTTCTGCGCTTCGCAGTACTCGTAGATGTCCTCGAACAGCGGATCGAATTCGTTGACGGCCTCGATCGAATACGACTGGCGGCCCGTTTCGGGGCGGCCCGTGCGGCCGACCGGCGGACGCAGCGGCAGGTCGGGGTCCTTGTTCATGTCGACCAGGTAGAACTCGAGCTCCGGCGCCACGACCGGTTTCCAGCCCTTCGCCTTGTACAGGTCGAGCACGCGGCGCAGCACGTAGCGCGGCGAGATCTCGACCGGCGAGCCGTCGAAGTGCACGCAATCGTGGATCACCTGCGCGGTCGGGTCCACGGCCCACGGGATCAGGCGGATCGTCGACGTGTCGGGCACGCACACCATGTCGGGGTCGGTCACGCCGGTGAGCGAGCCGTCTTCCGGGTATTCGCCGGTAACGGTCTGCACCATCACGGCTTGCGGCAGGCGCATCGATTCGCCGGACGTGAACTTGTTGCGCGGCGTGATCTTGCCGCGCGCGATGCCGGCCATGTCGGGGATGATCGCCTCGACCTCGGTGATCCGATGCTGCTTCAGAAAGTCTTCGATGTCTTGCATGTCTGTTCTCGTTGTCTGGTGGGCGCGCTCAGGCGAGCGCGGCGGCGGCCATGGCGCGCGTGCGGGCGGCGCGGCGGGCGCGGCAGGCATCGCCGAATGCGCGGAAGATCGCGCTCGACAGCGGGTCCTGCGCATGCCGCCATTCCGGATGCCACTGCACGGCCAGCGCGAAAGCCGGCGCGTCGACGACGCTCACGGCCTCGATCAGCCCATCCGGCGCGACCGCCTCGACGGCGAGGCCCGAGCCGAGCTGCGCGATGCCCTGCTTGTGCAGCGAGTTCACGTGCACTTCGTCGCGGCCGCCGGCGAGTGCATGCAGCTTGCCGCCGGGCGTCAGGCGCACGACGTGCGCGGGGCCGTATTGCGTGTCCATCGGCGCGTCGTCGTCCTCGCGGTGATCGGCGAAGCCGGGCACTTCATGCACGCGCTGGTGCAGCGTGCCGCCGCAGACGACGTTCAACTCCTGGAAGCCGCGGCACACGGCAAGCACGGGCACGCCGGCGACGATGGCCGCGCGCAGCAGCGGCAGCGTCGTCGCGTCGCGCGCCGGGTCGTGCTTCGTGCCCGGTGCGCTCGGTTCGCCGCCATAGAGATGCGGCTCGACGTTCGAGTAGCTGCCGGTAAACAGCAGCCCGTCGACCGCGTCGAGCACGTCGGCGCTCGACTGGCGCTCGCCGAGGGCCGGCAGCACCATCGCGAGCGCATGCGCGCCGTCGACGATCGCGGCGACGTACTTGTCGCCGACCGTATGCGACGCGTGCGCGCCGATCTGGGTGAGGTCGGCGGTGATGCCGACGAGAGGTTTCCTTTCCATGACGTCTTCAGTAATCCGTAGGGACGTGACGTGCACCGAGCCGGATGCGGCAAAACGCAGGCGCGACACGACCCCGCAGCCGGGCGCAAGGCGCACGGCCGCTGGTGAATGGGCGCAACGGGATGGCGTGGCGATCCGCGCTGCGCGCGACGGTCAGGCCGTCGTTCGTTTCATCGCGATATGCGACGCGCAACGTATGCGCGAACGCGTGCCGTCACCGCACGGACGATGCGGTTGGCGAATCGACAGAAAAAACGAACGACGTGAAGAAAGGAGAGGCGCTACGGCAGCAGCGACGCCACTTCGTCGGTATCGACGGCGACGAATGCGCGTGCGGAAACGGCGTTGTGGCGCCGAACGGAACGACGGGACAGGATGGTGTAGATCGACAGGTGAAGCAGGCGAGGACTATGCCAGCCGCAACTGCCGTCGGAAGCGGGAACGGCGCTGCGCAAACTTCGCACATCGCCTCGATCCCACCTCACCAGAGGGCCACGGACTCTCACGATTACACTCGACTGGTTTGTTGAAAGTATTGAACACCCGATCGTTTCGACGCGCTGGGCGTTTAAAATAATCAAGGTGCCGGCCCCGCATCATTTACATTCGGGGCATCGAATTGTTGCGTTGCGATAACGCTTTTCGATGCCTGTGAAAGCCTGATGACGCTGACCTGAGAGCCAGCATATACGAGCCAATAACGGCGTCAAATGTTTTTTTAAGGTCCTGCATCAGGGCTTTCCCGAGCGTGAAAACAAAAGATTCATAAAAGGAATAATCGACACGGTGTCCATTATTTCGAACGCCTTTCAGGGTTTTCCCCGCTGATGTGCGGCATAAAGTGATTAGAATATTCAACGGCAGTCCACCGCGTCGTTTCACTTTGTCATCGCACTTATCGTGTCCGAAACCGAATCGATGTCCACCGAAGTCGCCGAGCGCCTGCGTTTCGTGCGCAACAAGCATGGCCTGTCGCAGCGCGAACTCGCGAAGCGCGCCGGCGTCACCAACGGCACGATCTCGCTGATCGAACAGGGCCGCGTGAGCCCGTCGGTCGGCTCGCTGAAGAAGCTGCTGGAATGCATCCCGATGAGTCTCGCGGAATTCTTCACGTTCGAGCTCGTCGAATCGCGCGCGGTCGTGTCGCGTCGCGACGAGATGCCGAACCTCGGCAACGAGTCGCTCGCGTTTCATCTGGTCGGTGCGAACGTGAAGGATCGCAACATGTGCATCCTGCGCGAGATCTACCAGCCGCTGGCCGACACGGGGCCCGAGATGCTGGTGCACGCGGGGCACGAGGGCGGCGTCGTCGTGTCGGGCCGGCTCGAGCTGACCGTCGATAGTGCGACGTGGCTGCTCGACCCCGGAGACGGTTACTACTTCGAGAGCCGTTTGCCGCATCGTTTTCGCAATCCCAGCGCGGAACTGATCTGCGAGGTCGTCTCGGCCAATTCGCCGGCGACCTTCTGACCGCGCGTCACCGCATTCGCTGCAGGTCGGCAGCGTGCCACGCGCACGGCGTGCCGCATCGCGAATGCCCCAACATTGAGGCATCCTGATGAACAAGTTGACTTTGGCTGACTGGCAACACAAGGCGGCGTCGCTCGAGATCGAAGGGCGCGCATTCATCGACGGCGCGTCGCGCGACGCGCACGGCGGCAAGACGTTCGACTGCGTGAGCCCGATCGACGGCCGCGTGCTGGCGAAGGTCGCCGACTGCGGCGAAGCTGACGTGAACGCGGCCGTCGCGGCGGCCCGCCGCGCATTCGACGCGGGTGTGTGGGCCGGCTTGAATCCGCGCGAGCGCAAGGCCGTGCTGCTGCGCTGGGCCGCGCTGATGCGCGCGCATCTCGACGAACTGTCGCTGCTCGAGACGCTCGACGCGGGCAAGCCGATCGGCGACACGACGACGGTCGACGTGCCGGGCGCCGCGTACTGCGTCGAATGGTTTGCGGAAGCGATCGACAAGGTCGGCGGCGAGGTCGCGCCGGCCGATCATCATCTCGTCGGTCTCGTCACGCGCGAGCCGGTCGGCGTGGTGGCCGCCGTCGTGCCGTGGAACTTCCCGATCCTGATGGCCGCATGGAAATTCGGCCCCGCGCTCGCGGCCGGCAACAGCGTCGTGCTGAAGCCGTCGGAGAAATCGCCGCTGACCGCGATCCGCGTCGCGCAGCTCGCGTTCGAAGCCGGCATCCCGGCCGGCGTGTTCAACGTCGTGCCGGGCGCGGGCGAACCGGGCAAGCTGCTCGCGCTGCATCGCGACGTGGACTGCATCGCGTTCACGGGCTCGACGGCGGTCGGCAAGCTGATCATGCAGTACGCCGCGCAGTCGAACCTGAAGCGCGCGTGGCTCGAGCTCGGCGGCAAGTCGCCGAACATCGTGCTGCCCGATTGCCCCGATCTCGACCGCGCGGCGCAGACGGCGGCCGGCGCGATCTTCTACAACATGGGCGAGATGTGCACGGCCGGCTCGCGGCTGCTCGTGCATCGCGACATCAAGGACGCGTTCATCGAGAAGCTCGTCGCGGCCGCCCGCGCGTACGTGCCGGGCAATCCGCTCGATCCGTCGGTATCGATGGGCGCGATCGTCGACGGCATCCAGCTCGAGCGCGTGCTGGGTTACATCGAAGCGGGGCGCGGCGAAGGCCGGCTCGTCACGGGCGGTGCGCGCGTGAACGCGGAAACGGGCGGCTTCTACGTGGAGCCGACGGTGTTCGAGGTGAAGCCCGATGCGAAGATCGCGCGCGAGGAAATCTTCGGGCCCGTGCTGTCGGTGATCGTGTTCGACGACGTCGACGAGGCCGTGCGGATCGCGAATGACACCGAATACGGGCTGGCCGCGGCCGTGTGGACGTCGAACCTGACGACCGCGCACGACGTGTCGCGCCGGCTGCGTGCGGGTACCGTGTGGGTAAACTGCTATGACGAGGGCGGCGACATGAACTTCCCGTTCGGCGGCTACAAGCAGTCGGGCAACGGCCGCGACAAGTCGTTGCATGCGCTCGAGAAGTACACCGAACTGAAGTCGACGCTGATCCGGCTGCGCTGACGCGCTACCGGGGCGGGCGCGGGCGCGGCGCCGTGCGGCACTGCGCCCGCCGCCTTCGGCGCGCGTTACGCGGTGCGCAGCGCGGGATGGAAGCCGGCGGCCTCGATGATCGACTGCACGCGCTCCGCGCCTTGCGCCGAGTCGACCTTGACGATCTTCGTCGCGACGTCGATGTCGAGCTTCGCGGCGGGGTCGGCGGCCGTCACCGCGCGCGTGATGGCGTTGGCGCAGCCGCCGCAGGTCATGTCCTGGACTTCGAATTCCATCGTGTTCTCCCGGGTTGATGGTTGATGAGTAGGTTCAGCATGAAGCTTGCCATGGTGGGAAGGTCAAGCGCCGCATGCGGCGACGTGCGTCGCATCAGCCATTTGTAATGCTGAGGTCTGACGAATAGCCATTCGCGTGCGCGCGTCAGTCCGAATTTTTCCCGATTGACGATCGCCCATTATCGGCGAAATCCGGCGGAGCCTTGCGCGGCAACGGGCGTGCGGGATCGACTGCCCACGATCTCCCTGAGCGGAGTAAGGGTACTCCGAGGTGAAAATGCGAATCGATCTTAGTATCGATTCCCTTCGATATTTCAAACCATTTCAAACCATTACGCACATGACCCGTTTCGCTCTCGGTTTCGCACTGGCCCTGCTGGGCGCCTCGGCAACGTCCGCCTTCGCTGCCGACGACGTCGTCAACCTGACGCTGAAGGACCACAAGTTTTCGCCCGATGGCGTGACGATCCCCGCTGGCAAGAAGGTGAAATTCGTCGTGAAGAACCTCGACGCGACGCCCGCGGAATTCGAAAGCGACGACTTCAAGGCCGAGAAGGTCGTGCCGGCCGGCAAGTCGGTCGAGATCCTGGTCGGGCCGCTGAAGGCGGGGACCTACGAGTTCCACGACGAGTATCACGAAGCGCAGTCGAAGACGCACCTGACCGTCAAGTAAGCCGATACCGACATGCTGTCTACCGCCCTGATCGTCTTTCGTGAAGTGCTCGAGGCCGCGCTGGTGGTCTCGATCGTGATGGCCGCCACGAAGGGCGTGCCGCGGCGCGGCTGGTGGGGGGGCGGCGGGCTGGTCGGCGGCGTGGTCGGCGCCGGCCTGATCGCGGCGTTCGCCGACGTGATCTCGCAATGGGCTTCGGGCATGGGCCAGGAAGTCATCAACGCGGGCGTGATGTTCGTCGCGACGCTGATGCTCGCGTGGCATTGCATCTGGATGAGCCGGCACGGCCGCGAAATGGCGCTGCACATGGGCGAGGTCGGCCGGGCGGTCGCCGCCGGCAGCCGGCCGCTGACCGGGCTCGCGATCGTGGTCGGCGTCGCGGTATTGCGCGAAGGCTCCGAGGCCGTGCTGTTCCTGTACGGGATCGCGGCGGGCGATCCGGGCCAGACGCCGCAGATGATCGTCGGCGGGCTGCTCGGCGTGTTCGGCGGGGCGGGGCTCGGCTACGCGATGTATGCGGGCCTGCTGCAGATTCCGTTGAAGCGCCTGTTCTCCGTCACCAACGCGCTGATCGTGCTGCTCGCCGCGGGCATGGCGAGCCAGTGCGTCGGCTTCCTGCTGGCGGCCGGCCTCGTGCCGTCGTGGGGCGATGCGGTCTGGGACACGTCGTGGCTGCTCAAGGAATCGAGCATCGTCGGCAAGGCGCTGCACACGCTGATCGGCTATACCGCGCGGCCGGCGGGCATCCAGATCGCCGCGTACGTCGCGACGCTCGTGGCGATCGTCGTGCTGACACGGCTCGTCGGCCGGCCGCAGCAGACGCTGAGGCCGCCGCACGCCGCTGCGTGAGTGGAGTGTTGCCGGGTTTCCGGGTTCGAATGAAAGAAGGGGCGTCATGGACGCCCCTTCTTTCATTTGCGGTGCGTGACGCGCCTGCGCTCGCTCAGCTGTGGTTGTCGATCCACGCGCGTGCCCATTCGAGCCCGGCATCGCGCGCGTCGTCTTCGGTGTCGAACACGCCGAGCACGCCCGACGCCTCGACGAGCCGGTTGTTCTGCGTGATCGTGCCGCTCGCCGCGAAGCGCTCGGGCTGCATGATCTCGTCCTGCTGCAGGATCGCGTGGCCCCAGATCTGGTAGCCGTGGTAGGTCTGCGCTTCCATTATCGAGTCACCTCCGCGGAGCGGCCGTGCGTGCCGACCTGCAGCACGTTGCCGTCCGGCGTGTATTGACGCGGGATGTCGGAGAAGGTGAGCGCGCGCGTCGCGTCCGGCGCGGCCGGCTGCATCACCGTGAGACGCCCGGGCGCCGGTTGCGCGACGGGGCGCGGGGCGGCACGGGTTTCGGTCGCGGTGGCGGCCGGGCGGTGCGAGCCCGCTTTCACGGCCTGCGCGACGCGGCGCTTGGGCGGTTTCGCGGCTGCTTTCGGCGTGGCGCTCGCGTGCTTCTCCGCGCTCTTGCCGGTGCGCGCGTCGGCGCCCGGGTGGGCAGTCGGCAGACGGGCATCCGGCGTACGGGCTGCCGGCTGCCGCGCCTCGGGCGGGTTCCAGACCTCGACATAGTGCTCGGCGGCCCAGCCTGTCGACGCGAACGTCAGCGCCAGCAATCCGCATCCAAACAGTCTTACCATTGTCTCTCCGTCATATTCGTTGCGGCGCGTCCGGTCGGGGCCGTGCAGGGGCATTCGGGGAAGCCGGCTCAGGAGAACACCTCGAGCCCGTGTTTCTCGACGATCTGGAGCATGCGCGCGGCGATGCCGCTCGGCCGCTTGTCCCCCTGTTCCCATTGGCGGATCGTCGACGTCGTCGTGTTCAGGTAGAGCGCAAACACGCTCTGGCTGACGTTGACCGACTTGCGGATGCGGGCGATCGCTTCTGGATCGAACTGCGGCGCGGCTTCGATGCAGAGATCGTCGTATTCCCGCATCGTCTTCTTGTCGATCAGTTGCGCACGATACAGGCCGGACGCGGCGCTGTGGATCGCCTCCGTCGCATCGCTCTTGAATCGACTCTTAGCCATTGCAAATCTCCACAAGCTCTTTCAGTGCGACCAGCGTCGCGATGTCGCTGTCGGTGTGTCGACCCACGTCCGCGGCGAGCTTTCTGAACGCGCGCAGTTCGCATGCGTCGATGTTGTCGCGGTCGCATTTCGCGAACAGGAACACGAACACCCACGTGTGCCCGACCTTGCCCAGCACGATCCCGCGCTGCCGATTGCCGTCGAGGCGCTTTTTCCAGACGTTGCCGCCGAGATCGACGCCCTGGCCGCGGGCCAGTTCCCGCACCGCGCGGCAGAGTTCGCCATCGGCGATTCCCGCTTTCCCGGCTGCCTTGTGAAACCACTTCGTCTTGAAGACGCGTCGTACGGAAGCAGACATGTCGAGCCGGTCGAGTTAGCACAGGATTATATACCACTACGTGGTACATATTTCGACCTGGCCAAACGGCCTGCCTCACACCCGCAAGCGGTCGGGAGGGCCCGGCGAGGGGCCCTCCCGTCGCCGCGTATTACTCCACCGTCACCGATTTCGCGAGGTTGCGCGGCTTGTCGACGTCGGTGCCGCGCGCACACGCGGTGTGATACGCGAGCAGCTGCAGCGGCACGACGTGCAGGATCGGCGACAGTTGCCCGTAGTGCTCCGGCATCCGGATCACGTGCAGGCCGTCGTCGTTGACGATCTGCGTGTCGGCATCGGCGAACACGTACAGTTCGCCGCCGCGCGCACGCACTTCCTGCATGTTCGACTTCAGCTTTTCGAGCAGCGTGTCGTTCGGCGCGACCGTGACGACCGGCATCGCTTCCGTGACCAGCGCGAGCGGCCCGTGCTTCAGTTCGCCGGCCGGATAGGCCTCGGCGTGGATGTACGAGATTTCCTTCAGCTTCAACGCGCCTTCGAGCGCGATCGGGTAATGCAGCCCGCGGCCGAGGAACAGCGCGTTTTCCTTGCGCGCGAATTCCTCCGACCACGCGATGATCTGTGGCTCGAGCGCGAGCACGCTGTTCAGCGCGGCCGGCAGGTGGCGCAGCTCCTTCAGGAATTGCGTTTCCTGCGCGGCGTCGACGTGCCCGCGCAGCTTGCCGAGCGTCGCGGCCAGCACGAACAGCGCGACGAGCTGGGTCGTGAACGCCTTCGTCGATGCGACGCCGATCTCGGTGCCCGCGTGCGTCAGG